>ERZ795057.34-NODE-34-length-130813-cov-23.603986_pt1 | contig 130813 bp, 128 predicted proteins | sample MGYA00375141_ERZ795057 | MGnify/ENA primary metagenome ERZ795057 (study PRJEB30186, sample SAMN05720163) | activated sludge metagenome | isolation source: Anaerobic digester | place: Hong Kong | collected 2015-01-26 ...
ACTCAAAGAAGCAATTACAGGCCTTGGCTGAATGGTGAGAGGAGGAGGGGGTTATATTCCTGTTCCTTTCTATCTTTCTTCTTCGCCGTAGTCTTCATTCTGGTTTTAACGCACATCCCACAAGTTCTCCATTCGTGGTTTGCATTACCAAAAAACGGGCGTGTCATCAGCAGGAGCACAAACAATTTATATGATCCATCTTTATCCAGATTTGTCTTACCTGGATTTCAGACAGAATTGATACGGATCTCTCTGAACCAGGGAGTGATCCAGTTGCTCTGTGATCAAATGGGAAGGAATAGGGGGTATGAAAATATGGTAACAGTAAGGTTAGTAGCACTCGAATGCATCGATACAAAGGTGGAAAAAACGGAGGAAGTGTACCTGTGCATCTTTGTCAATCAAGAATTTTTCGAAGAAAAAAACAATTACGGAGAGCCTTACAAAATGAAACAAGGCCAAACTGTTTTTTTATCAGGAACATATACCGGAAATCATATTGGAATTACCCTTTCCGAAGAAGAATGGGGAAAAGATGACCGTTATGGCACGATAGAGATAGTAGAGGATGAAGAAGTAGAGAATGCGGATTATGTGGGAGGTGCACGCTACATTCTGGATTTACCGCCACAGGGGAAAACGCGATACAAATTACACATTGATGTACTTTCTGACGATGGTGAACCACGCATCCCCTGGTACAATCTTGAACTTATCTCTATTCGCTGCAATGATGCCCAGCAATACGCGGATCACGTATATCTAAAGGTAAATGGCGCTATGGTATGGGGTCCCCGGCGGATGAGAACGGGGCATACCCTGTCATTGACTGACGTAAGACCTGTACCTATCCCACACATTACGTCTGTCCAGTTATGGGAAGAAGATGAAAAGCATCGGGACGATTTCTTTGGCGAATTAATGCTGCGGATTGGAGATGATGCCGATTTTGTTCATGATCAACAGTTTACATTTTCCCGTGACCGTGGCATCGTTGGAGATGCACGCTATACCCTCACATACAGACTCAGGCAGTACTATTAGAAGTGCGCCGGTTCGGGGAAAGGCGGCTATTGAAAGAAAGGCCCCTTGAAAAACGAGGGAACCGCCCCCTCAACGTTCCCCTCGCTCCTCTGAAATGGTATTGTATCGCAGAACAGGTTTGTCTCCACGAAAATCAGGTCCGAAACTCCCTGTTTGTGCAGCAGGGGAGTGGCTTCTGACTGCTCGTAACATTATGCGATATTGCGAACCGCCTCCGTGTGACATCGACGGAATACGGCAGAAGTATTATCTCATATTAATATAATTGAACATATGCTCTGAAAGGGAACGGAGATTTTTCATGATGAATGAATTCTCCTGTTTATTCTGTATATGGTTCATAGTCATCAGAGCAAAAAAACACAGGGGGGATAATCCAAAATGACCAAGTACTACATGAGATGGCAGATGAATCCGATGTTTATTCCCGCCGATCCTGGAGAGCGGGTAAAACTCTGGTTAAAGATGCTTGAAATGGTTCAAGCCGGATTAAAGTCCGGTAGTTTCACCGACTGGGGAATATGTTGTGACAGCAGCGCAGGGTATGCCTTTGCCGACACCGATGAAAAAACGCTTCATGCATCAATTCTTCCGTGGCATCCCTATATCAGTTATGACATCAAGCCGGTACTGCCGGTCGATCAGGTGATCGCAAATATCAAACAGGCTGCAGCAGCGGCTGCGATAAGGTAAATAGTTATTAAATAATCCTTATTTTTGAAAATGATTCGCAACCTGTGATTTATCAAATTCGAGTCTGTTGATCGTCGGTGGATACCTGATGGTCGGCAATACCTGGATGAAATGTATTTCCCCCCCAGGAAGCCTGGAAAAATATTCAAGAAAATCAGGTCAGTAATCCTACTTTCCAAACAATCTCTTCAAAAATCCCCCGCTCTTCTCCTTCTTAACCTCGCCCATCAGGTTCTTTGCCATGCCGGCGGCTTCAGGTGATGATTGCATCGCCATCTTTGACTGCTCGCCAAGCATGCCTGCAAGCCCCTGCTGGTCCATCGACTGCCCGCCGGACATCTTTCCGATATAACCGAGTACCATCGGTGCCGCGATTGCCAGCACCTGCCCGACCACCGCCGAGGGAAGTCCTGTCTTTTCCGCGATCGTGTTCTGGATCGGTCCCATCTGGCTCCCGAGCAGGCTGCTGGCTATTCCAGATCCGCCGAGGGCCGAAGAACCTCCAAGGAACCCCCCAAGGTTGTCAACCGGGTTTTCGTCTCCCATCTGCCCGAGCAGACCGGTGATCATGTCGGCTCCACCGGGTTTCGATGCCGTGTTGGCCATTGAGCCCATGATCATGGGAAGCCCCATGCTCAATGCGGACTGGACGCCCTTTTCGTCTCCACCGACCGACTTGCTGATCATCGACAGATTGTCACCTGTCGCCACCTGTTTCATGAGATCTCCTACGATGTCCATGATAAGTAAGAATAGACAACCATGACTTAAGGTTATGCGTCTGCCCCATTTCCCGGGAAACAAATTCGGAGGCAAATTACAGCTTTTTTCTCCATCAGGGCAATCTTTGCGTGCCGAACGATAGTCTCGAACGGTTTATGGTTGAATCGGGGCCATCTTCCTATTTTATATATACGTACCTGTTACTTCGCTGGGATAGCCATGGCGGAGTACCTGTACCGTATGATAATTGGCACGCTTGCACTGGCAGTGCTGCTGTTGCTGCTCCTTCCTTCATCGGCATCAGGAATGTACGACCAGCCGGGCAGGTATTATGACTGGGGAGATTTTTCCTCACTGGAGGAGGCGCGGATGTGGTACGAGGATGCCAGGTCCCCTGTCGCGTATGATTGTAGCGTGACAATCAGGGAGAACACCTTCGCAGAGATACTGCTTGGAGCAGCTGATCCTGATGGCGATGCATTGAGCTATGTGATCTGTACTGGTCCGTCCAACGGAACACTGGTTACACAAAATGGAAATGCGGTGGTGTATGCCCCCTGCGTGAATTTTACCGGTGTCGATTCTTTCACGTTCAGGGCAAACGACAGGGACCGGGATTCGAACAGCGCATTTGTAACCATTACTATCACGCCGGACGCATCAACTCCTGTATCTCATGCGTTCCATGGCAACGTGACCATGGACGGACTGCCCGCCCCGGGTCCAGGTCAGGTGCTGGCGACAGGTCCGGGTGTCCGATCGGACACGAAGGAAAACCCGGTTGTGACAATGCCGGACGGCTCGTATGGTTCTGAAGGTGAACTTGTTGTGCAGGGCGTGATCGAAAATGACACTCCCATCTCGTTCTATATTGATGGTGTGCCTGCAGAAGTACGAGAGGCATCGAACGAGAGTCCATGGCAAAAGGCCTGGCCGTTTCGGGCCGGAGAAAAGACCCGTCTCGATATCCGGGGAATATCCCCGCCTCCAACTCCGGACGTGGTATACATCGACGCGATCACCATGACAATCTCGAACTCCAGTTTCGTCTTTACCAAGGATATGAAACTGAGAGGGAATCCATGGATCGAGGCCAGCGTGACTGGTGGGATGTTTATCATCGAGATGTCCGCATCTGGTGTCCACCGGTTCAGTTTTGATCCGAGGTTCCGCCGCGATGCCACGTTCGGCATCTATGAAAACGGCGTTCCCCTCGTACCGGAGAAGACTATCCTGTTCGGGTCGAAGGAACTAGATTATCGATATTTTGCGACAGGGACGAGGACTTTCGAGATACGCATATCTGTCGATGAGGAGCCGGAGATCAACGATGTTCGGCATATCACGATATTTACAACCCCCCCGTAACCGTGAATATCTCCTGTGTGGACCAGGGAGCATCATTCAGTCCTGACAAACTGGTAATACGACTTCTCATCGTCACACAGGTCTTCTGACGGAACGGTTTATCCCGGTATTTATCCAACAATGTCTGATGCCCTCTGGTGAAAAATCCGGGAAACACCGGCAGCATTCGGTGTTTGATGCGTCGCGTGCCGACCACCTCGACACCCGCCTGCGCCGGTTCATATACCGTCCAGCCCGCCTTGCGAACCGCTACGTCAAACCGGGTGACAGGGTTCTTGATTTTGGGTGCGGCCCGGGATTTTTCACCCGTGAGTTCGCAAAAGTTGTTGGGGATAGTGGCAGGGTCATCGCTGTGGACCTGCAGGAGGAGATGCTCCGGATCGTCAGGGGGAAAATGCAGGCAGAAGGTCTCCTTCCGCGGATTACGTTGCACCAGTGCAAGCCCGATTCCATCAACCTGACGGAAGACCAGAACGAAACGTTCGATGCCGCATTCACCATCTTCGTCGTCCATGAAGTACCGGACCCGGAAAAACTCTTCAGGGAGATCTCCACGCTCCTCAAACCCGGGGGTATACTCTTCTTCTCCGAACCTCCGTTTATTGTCTCCGGCAGGGAATTTGCGGACGAGATTGCACTCGCCGAAGACGCAGGGTTTCGGCATGAGAAAGACTCCTGGTTCTTTGTGAACAGGGCGGCAGTGCTGCGGAAGAGCTGAATTTGTCAATCGGGAAGCGAGATGGGGCGATATTTCGACGGCCGTGGATCAGGAGATCACGAATGGGGTATGGGATACCTTTTTTCGCTCCAGAACGGAGCAGTATCCTTCAATGAAGCACCAGTGATAACGAGGTTCCACAGTCCTGAGCCCATCTCCTGGAAAAAGGCAGGGGCTAATCATGACAGCCCTGAAAGTTGAATTATTTGTTCACGGCAGAAAACCGCTTTCCGACCTCGTCCCAGTTGACGATGTTCCAGAACGCCTCCACGAATTTCCCCCGGTCGTTCCTGTAATCGAGATAGTAGGCATGCTCCCAGACATCGAGGACCATGAGGATTGGAAAACCCGGGTACAGGTTCGTGTTGTGCTTTTCGATCTGCACGATAAGAGGACGGTTCGTCTCTTTACAATAACTCAATGCACCCCATCCCGATCCCTCGACACTTGAAGATGCGGCAGAGAACTCCTTTTTGAACCGGTCGAAACTGCCGAACTCTTCGTCGATGGCACCTGCGAGGTCTCCTCCCGGCGTTCCTCCGCCTCCCTTCCCTGCAGGGGCCAGGTTTTTCCAGAACAGGCCATGGAGCATATTTCCGCCGATGTGGAACGAGAGTTCCTTGTATGTTGCTTTGATGTCAAAATCCGTTTTATCCCTGCGCGTCCTGTCAAATTTTTCAAAGATGGCATTTGCCCCGTTCACGTATCCCTGGTGATGCTTTGCATGGTGGAGCGTGAGCTGGGTTTCAGAGATGTACGGTTCTAGCGCCTTGTAGTCGTAAGGCAGTTTTGGGAGAGTGTAATTTTTACTCATAGTCTATCAGTTCTTCTAAGCACAAGGGAAGTATTAATGGTATGCGTCCTGCCCTTCTGGCAGACAGGAATGACCTCAATAAAAGGTGGGTGATATCACAGACGGGTTCTCATTATATACTCTATTGGCGCCCACACAGCCGGTCAGCGCCTGTTGAAGTGACTGAATTGGTATGCAGATAACAATTCGATTCAGTCTCCCCTCATACAACAACGAGGAGGCTTCTTTTCAATCTTTCGAACCCTGAAAAAGAGATCCCTTACCCTTTCACGGGGATCTGGATCTCTGTGAGCAGTTCATCAGGGGCGGTCTCGTCAGGGTTGTTGAGATAGATCTGGCGATCCGGCCCCTTTGTTTCGAGCCTGTTCTCCGCTGCAAAACGGAAAGCATTCCCGAACGCAACCGAGAAACCGTCGTGATCGTATGGACCCCTGTACACCACCGATATGACCTTTTCGGCAGGGATTGTCCGCATGCAGTACGACGGCTCGCTGATTACCACCGGTCCCTGGATCGGAATGGCCATCTCGATGTCTGCATCGGACTCCCTGTACTCCTCGTCATAGCATAACGAGAGACAGGGTCCTGTGATAGTAACGCCGTTTCTCTGGTTCTGCGGGCTCATGATAATCTCAAACAGTGCGTTCCCAACCTCACCGCAGACCTCCTCATAGGTCCCGGTTCTCCGGCCGGAGATGACTCTCAATGCCGGTACATCCTTGATAACAGGTTCTGATACGTTCATCGCGAACAACTCCGAAAAATCCCTCTTCTCCACGAGCAGGGACTGTATCTTTTCGAGCCGGTCGATCTCTGCAATCGTCTCGCGCAGACGCCTGGCAAATAGTGTCCTGATCATCTCCTCGTTCCCTTCATCGAGAGCGAACTGTATCTCCGAGATCTCGGAGAGGCCGAACCCGAGGTCCGAGAGCGTCTTGATCTCAAGTGCGGTCTCGATCTGGCTGACAGAATAGTAGCGGTAACCGGTGAACCGGTCCTTTACCATGGGAACGAGGATGTCCCTGGCATCGTACAACCGCAGTGCTTTCTGTGAAAGATGGGTCAGACTGGAGAATCTTCCGATTGCGATTCTATCGGCTGGCATACGACAATCATATCATTGGTGATCATAGGTTATAGCGGGTGGTTCTCTGCCGCGGGGCAGAGCTGGAGATATTTATCACCAGGGTCGGATCACACTTCATCAGATCGATGAACTGTTTGGGATGCGCAGTAGGTTTTCCTTCCCGGTTTTTTACAGGAAGGCTTTACACGAGCTCAACACACCCTATCCTGGTTCAGTCTGCGATTTCATATCGGCGACTTCCTTCTGGATCTGCTGCATCCAGTCAGGGATCCGGATATCCTCATCAGGGTAAAACCTGCCGACGTATGGCTTGATATCGATGACCGGGCTCCTGTTCACCGCATCGAGGCCGGTTACGACCAGAATATTATCCTTCCGTTCAATTAGCCTGACAACGGTCATGAGGACCGGGTTCGGCCTCGCAGGGCTGCATGTGGAGAAGATCCCCTGGATCGGGTAATCCTTCCTGCCCATCGGATGGACTTTTGTCAGGGTCCTGCGGGACTCCTGGACTTTGTGTGCCCAGTAGAGCACTATGATGTGGGAATATTCCTCGATCCCGTCGAGGATGCCGGCCAGATCGTTCCTGATCTCAATCTCTGAAGATTCGGCCTGCGAGGAATGAACCCGCTTCATGTTGTCATGCAAGTCTCCACTCATCGAAAGGCCTTCGTCTCCTGCCACGAGAAACGGTTCTTTCATCGTGTTTCGTACTATCCCTACCGGTCGCAGGGTAATCTCTCTGTTCAGAATCAATCCCTCCATCGATTCCTTCAAGACAATGCCTCCTCTCCTGAATCGGCCTGATGCTCCCGCCTCCCGTGTTTTGGAATATTCGGTTCTGCTACCATCACAAATTATTCGATACTGTGAATGTTAAAGCCACGGATTTTTCGGGCATTCCGGATAAACGGCTGATCGAGCAGTGAGACGGATCAAAAACGGTGGAAAGGCTGAAAGATCTGGGGTCGTACCTGGAAAGGGCGGTATATCGGTTTTTTGGCAGGGGAAATCCAACCGGATGATTGGAATATCAGGCGCCTTTCAGTTATCCGCGTTCTTTCCAGCCTTTTTCTGCATGGACCTGACATACTTTTCCAGGTGCTGGAATGACCTCTCGCTTATGTGATGCTCGATCTGGCATGCATCGATCTGTGCCTGGTCATGGTCGACTCCGATCATCTCAAAAAATTCCGCGATTGTCTCGTGCCTTTTCGCAAGTCTGTGGGCAAGTCTTCTTCCCTTTTCTGTGAGTGTCGCGCCCGAGTATGACTTGTAATGAACATATCCTTCTTTCTCAAGCTTCTGCAGCATCTCGGTCACCGATGGCGGAGTAATATTCATCTCCTCGGCAATTGCTCCCGTCTGTGCCTGCCCGTCCTGCTCTTCCAGTTCATGGATCAACTCTATATATTCTTCTATTGTTTTTTTTCGCATAATTGTCCGCCTTACACTCCAAGAAGGATAATTCGCATACCTGTACCCACTACAAGCGCGGTTGCGACCATTAAAGCCGTCGATTTCAGCATATCGATACTTCCCAGTTCCCGGACCAGCACTGCAAACGTTGCCACGCAGGGAAAGTAGATGGTCAGGACGGTTACAGCGATGACCAGCTGCTGCGGGGCCATGCCCAGGGGGATGAGCATCCCGACGGCAAGATCCTTTCTTAAAAATCCCATCAGGAGTGCAGTCGTCGCCTCTTTTGGCAATCCAAAAAGTCCTGCTGTCAACGGGGCAAAGAGATTACCGATCCAATCGAGGAATCCGGTGGCATAGAGGATATTCACGAGCAGGATCCCTGCAAAGAGGTACGGTATCGCTTCGCCCAGGAATCCCCGGACCCGCATCCAGGTCTTCTTTGCGATAATTCCCGGGTCAGGCATCCGGTAGGGCGGGATCTCCATGCATATCTCGTAACTCTCGCCTTTTACGAACCTGGAAAGTACCAGTCCTGCGGCTATGTAGACGATAAAGAGGGTTGCGATGACCATGAGGATATAACTCAGGCCGAACGGGCCGAGTACACCAGAGATCATCGCGAGCTGCGCCATGCACGGGACAGCGATTGCGAGGAGTGTTGCGGAGATAAACCGCTGTTTCCTGGTCTCAAGGCAGCGGGTCGCAAGGGCACCCGGCACGTTGCAGCCCATGCCGAGAAACAGCGGGACGATCCCATAGCCGTGCATCCCGAGCCGGTGAAAGACGCTGTCCGCGAGCGTCGCGAGCCGTGGCAGGTAGCCGGAGTCTTCTAGGATCGAGAGGGTGAAGTAGAACGAGATAATATATGGCAGGACCATGCCGAGCGGGACGTAGAGACCTGTTGTGAGAATTCCCAGTGACTGGACGTAATCGATCTCGCCATCAATCAACCGTCCGATCAATACCTCCTGGAGGATGCCCGGCCCAAACCAGTTGCCAAGAGCCGTGACATAGGGAAGATAGAGACCAAAGATGGGATCAAAGATGAACTGGATCATCGTCTCCCCGATTATCCGCACGGTGAAAAAAGCGAGGAAAATTACACCTATTGCGATGGGAACCCCGGTGATCGGTGCGATAGAGGCACGGGAGATCCGGTCCCTGATCGTGGGATGCCTGTGCCGGATAGTCTGTACTTTTTTTGTAACGGAGCCTATCCGGATCCATCTCTCTTCATCTGGAACCGGGTGCTGGACGGGCCTGGATGAAACTTCGTCCATGCGGTTCACGAGCTCCCTGATCCCCTCGCCGCTCAATGCCACGACGGGGATTACAGGAACTCCAAGTTCCTCTTCAAGCGCCGGGTAGTCAATCTCTATCCCGCTGCGCACCGCTTCATCCCAGATGTTGAGGGCGATTACAACCGGTTTTCCGGTCTCGATGAGTTCAAGTGTCAAAAACAGGTTTCGTTCCAGGTTGGTTGCATCGACCACGTTGATGACGAGATCGGCCTGGTCAAGCACCAGTGCCGCCACTTCCTCGGCCTTGTTGGAAGCCTGGAGGGAATATGTCCCGGGAGCATCGATGATCTCCGCCTCATGGCCCCTGATGTGCATCCGGCCTTTTGCAAAGTCAACGGTGGATCCGGGATAGTTCGAAGAGATTACCCGTGCTCCTGTGAGGCGGGAGAAGACCACGCTCTTTCCGACATTCGGATTGCCCATCAGGACAATCTTTTTCATCAGGCCGTCTCCACGATGATGTGCTTTGCCATTCTCCTGCCGATTGTCAGTTCTCTCCGGTCGATCTCTATGACGATGGGGCCCATGAGGGGTTGGGAAGCAAGCAGTTTTACCACTTTTCCTTCCCGTATCCCCATCATTCTCAGTTTGTGCTGGAAATGCTGACCGCCGATAAAGTGCCTGACGATTGCTGCCTGGTCGATAGCAAGACTGGTGAGTGGAACTTCCATGGGCATCACAAATTTTGGCTTACCTAAATATTGGTACGCCGGGTATAAATATTTTGGTATGCCTAAAAAAACCGTGACCAGGATACAAAATGGAAACGCCGCTCTTGAATGGATTCAACCCGTGTTTATCTGCCGTCTCCCGGTCTTCAGGATGCCTCGCGCGAAAATATCTTACCCCTGCACAATGATTGTTGTGCATGACAAAAAGACCGTCAGCAGTCGTTTTTCTTGTATCTCTCTGGCTCGTGTGGGGGCTGCTCGTATTGACTGGCGGGCTTGTCGTTCTTATACTCGGTCCCCCGCATTCCGGATTGCTGGCAATCATCATGGGGATTATTTTTATCATATTCGGATTGGCTCACATCGCACTCGGCATCGGCTGCTTCAGGGCACGCTCGTGGGTGTTGACCGTAGGAGCGGCAGTGTCAATAGTCTCCATAATTGCTGCAATAATCAGCATGATCTCAACCGGCACCGGAGCCGTACTCCAGATCATCGTCTCTGCAATCATCCTGTATTGCCTCTTTTTGCCCCAGACGAAGGCCTGGGTTTGCAGAGAATGAAACACCAAAGCAAAGGTGACATCAGATAGCTGAAGAGATCCTTTTTCCATGAGGCATTCCTGTTTCAAACGCGAAACAACCCAATCAGGATCATCCCCTGACATTTTTCCTGGCGCGTTCCGTAAAAATCCTTATTAACACCAACGATAATCCCTTAACCATGACTGAAAGGCCATTGGGAGTAACAATCATCGGGATTCTCTGGATTATCGGTGGAATCCTCGCAATTGTCGGCGGTCTTGGAATTGTAGTGCTGGGATCCGTCGTCGCAGGAGTATTCGGGCTGTTCATCGGAGCCGCAGGCCTGATAATCGGGTTTGTCTACCTTGTCCTCGGTGTGGGATGTTTCAAGGGCTGGCCATGGGTATGGACTGTCGGAGTGATATTTTCGATCATATCCATCATCATGGGCTTGTTCTCCCTCTTCTCAACCGGTGCCGGAGCACTCCTGGATATCGTCATCGCGGCTGTCATCCTGTATTACCTCTTCCGACCGAATGTCAAGGCCTGGTTTGGAAAAACCTGAAATCCACTTACATACACCTTTTTCATCACTCCTGACCCGCGAAAGAGCTATGCCTGACCACTCCTGTTCATCGGATGCCCACACGTGGGGCAAACACTCTGGTTTTCTGTCTCCTCTCCTGCAACCAATTGTTGTGTCTTCGCTTCCTTCTCCTCCTCCCGTGCATATTCCTCGTAAAAGCCGGAGGCGAGTATACCGGCAGGAATCGCAAACATCCCTATGCCTAGCAGGGCTACGAACCCCCCGAGGAGTTTTCCTGCCGGTGTGACCGGGACGATATCCCCGTAGCCGAGAGTTGTCAGGGTCTCTATCCCCCACCACATGGATTCGGCAACGCTGGAGAACTTGTCCGGCTGGGCTGCATGCTCGACAAGAAACATCATTGTTGAGGTGATAAGCAGCAGGAAAAGGAGCATATAGAGCGCCATTCCCAGAGGTTTTCGCTTGGAGATGAATATCCGCGTCATGGTCCGCAATGAATCCGAGTAGCGGATGAGCTTCAGGATAATCGAGAGCCTGAGAAACCGGATCACTTCATAGACCAGCGGATCCCTCATGAAGGATACGGGGGTTGTAAAGGCGATGAGCACGAGGAGGTCTACCACCGCATACGGGGTGACCATGTACCGGAGTCTTCCGGTGAGGGGTTTGGCAAACCGGGAGTCCTCCACGCATACCCAGAGCCGGAGGATGTAGAGGACGATAAAGATGCATATCGAGAAGAAGTAGATGGTCGTGGAGATGCCGGTAGTCGCCGGTGTTATATCCGGAGCGGTCTCGAGGACTATTAACAGGATGTTGACCGAGATCAGGGCATACATGAAGGACCGGAAGAGCTTCTTGCCGAATCCCCGTGGATAATCCTCCTCGAGGAAGGCATGCAGTGCTTTCCTGGCAGCGAGAAGAGTCATATACGTAGTCTTAGGCAGGTTAGAGGGTTTAAGGATACTGGAGGAGGGGAAATGATGAAGATGATGACTTCGCCAGATACCTGGATTCCCTCTACTTTACGGATACCCGTCTTCTGTCCGGACTCCCTGGCAATTCCGGTTTTTCAATCATACGTGTCTCCATTGCGGGGATAACTTCGAAAAAACCCGCAGTCAACGCCACGTTTAACAAATCAACGCGCCTATCACTCACCCATGAAGCATGTGAATTTGATCACCCTGACTGTGGCAGCGCTGGCGACAGCCGCGATTCTTCTTGCCGGGTGCGTCGCCCCGGAATCAGGTCCGGGACAGCCGGGATCACCAGGTGATGTGGTTACTCCGGCCGTCTCCCTTTCAGATAGTGGAGAATTCATCGTCGAGGCGAACAATCGTTTTTGCTTCGATCTGTACGATCAACTTGCTGATAACCCGGCTAACGCCGGAGAGAATATATTCTTCTCGCCGTTCTCAATCTCCACCGCCCTGGCAATAACAAGTGAAGGGGCACGCGGCCGGACCGCAGAAGAGATCCGGTCGGTCTTCCACTTCCCGGAAGACGCATCGGTGCAGAGAGAGGGGTACGCATCAGTTTTGGCATTCATCAACAGGGGAGCCTCCGGCTATATCCTCAGGACGGCAAATGCTCTCTGGGCGGAGCAGACCTATCCTTTCCTTCCCGGATACATATCCACTGCCGAGCGGTATTACGATGCCAGGACGACCAACCTCGACTTCGCCGGTCATCCCGAGGAGTCGCGGGTCATGATCAATGACTGGGTAGAGGAGCAGACCGAGGACCGGATAGAGGATCTCATCCCCGCCGGCGAGATCAATCCCGACACCACGCTGGTCATCACCAATGCCATCTACTTCAAGGGAACGTGGGTGAAGCAGTTCGACCCCAAAAAGACGACCTATGAAGATTTCACGACCGGAAGCGGAGAGGTCGTGCAGGTCCCGATGATGCAGCGGACTGATAAGGATGCGATATTTGGCTATGCCGAGACCGATAGTCTCCAGGTGCTCTCGATGCCGTATGCATCGGACGACAATAAAACGCTCTCGATGATAGTCATCCTGCCTGGAGATAACGATCTGGCAGCATTCGAAGAATCTCTTGATCTCGACAAATTTGAAAACCTCAGGCAGTCTCTTGAATCGCGGCGGGTCATGGTATACTTCCCGAAGTTCACCATGGAGACCAGGTACTCCCTTCCCGATACGCTCGCACGGATGGGCATGCCGACCGCGTTTACTGGTGGAGCGGACTTCTCCGGTATGGACGGGATAGGGGATCTCTTCATCAGCAATGTCATCCACCAGGCGTTTGTCGAGGTGAACGAGGAAGGCACCGAGGCAGCAGCAGCAACGGCGGTCATAATGCAAAAGTCAGCTGCCCCTGCAGAGGAGATTCCGTTCTTCAGGGCTGACCACCCGTTCATCTTCCTCGTCCAGGACGACGAGACCGGAAACATCCTCTTCATGGGCCGGGTGGCGGATCCGGGAGGAGCATAGACCGGGTGGAAAAGCATGGGGCGGGCAGCAGAAAAGCGTGGAGGAGACAACTCCATTTTTTCGCATATCCCAAAAATCATCGCCTGGCCCGCTTATAACCCGGAGGTTCAAAATATATATTAAGTCTCACATTGATCTCGGCATTACGTGCGAGAAAATAAGGGGATATTCGAGATGAAATCAGGATTATTTACGAGAAGAACAGGCGCTCTCCTCTTTATATGCGCCTTTCTTGGTTTATTCGCAGCACCGGCAGCAGGATTTGACATAGTTTCTGCAGGACTGGACTCGTTGCAGACAGAGCATGGCGGCTTTGCTCTGGAACACTCCCAGGGAGAGAGATCGGCAATTATTGATTCGGTGTCAGGGGAATACTCGAGGTCATCGATTATCAGTGGAATGACGGGCAATTCAGCCAATTCAGACAGCTGGGAGCCCACCGGCGGCGATCCGGCAGAACCGGCCGTCACAACGGTACCAACGACCGCACCGGCGCTCATGTCCGGGGATGTCGAAAAGATACTCGCGGTAAGGGAAGCATACCAGACCCGGAGCAGAATCAGCCAGTTATCAGCATACAACCGGATACCGCGCGGCGTGCCTGAAGGCCCTGCAGCACCCGTCAATAACTCTTCAGCGGTGGGAGATCCCATGAGCGTGGTGGAGGCGAACAACCGGTTCGCCTTCGAGATGTACCACCGGCTTGCCGGTGATCCCGGCAACGCCGGAGAGAACATATTCTTCTCGCCCTTCTCCATATCGGCGGCGCTCGCCATAACCGGCGAAGGGGCACGGGGCCAGACCGCGGACGAGATCTGGTCGGTCTTCCACTTCCCGGAAGATGCGACGGTGATGAGGGAGGGGTACGCATCAATTATGGCGGCCATCAACAGGGGAGCCTCCGGCTATATCCTCAGGACGGCAAATGCCCTCTGGGCGGAGCAGACCTATCCCTTCCTTCCCGAATACTTATCCACGGCCGATCAGCATTACGATGCGAAGACATCGAACCTCGACTTCGTCGGCCATCCCGAGGAGTCGCGGGTCATAATCAACGACTGGGTAGAGGAGCAGACCGAGGATTTGATACAGGATCTCATCCCACCAGGGGTGATCAATCCCGATACCCGGCTCGTGATCACGAACGCCATCTACTTCAAAGGAACGTGGGTGAAACAGTTCGATCCCGAATCAACCTCCAATGACAATTTCAGGACCGCCAGCGGCGAGATCGTGCAGGTCCCGATGATGCAGCGGACGGACGAGGATGCGGTATACGGCTATGCCGAGACCGACAGACTCCAGGCGCTTTCGATGCCCTACGCCTCAGACGATGAACATACGCTCTCGATGATAGTCATCCTGCCAAAAGACGGCGACCTTGAAGCGGTCCAGGAGTTCCTTGACGCCGATACCCTGGAAAACATCAGGAGTTCTCTCGCATCAAAACAGGTCGAGGTCTACTTCCCCAGGTTCACAATGGAGACAAAGTATTCCCTCGCCGAAGCCTTATGCAGCATGGGAATGCCGACGGCGTTCTCTCCACAGGCTGATTTCTCCGGTATGGACGGGACCGGGTGTCTCCTCATCAGCGATGTCATCCACCAGGCATTCGTCGAGGTCAACGAGGAAGGCACCGAGGCCGCAGCTGCGACAGCGGTTGTGATGGAATTGACGGCTTACATACCCCCTGAACCGGTGCCGGTATTCCGTGCTGACCATCCGTTCATCTTCTTCATCCAGGATGACGAGACAGGAAACATCCTGTTCATGGGCCGCGTGGCAAACCCGGCAACCTCATAATTTTTTCCGGCTCTTCGCTACCTGGTATGGATAGGATTGACGAACCGGATATTTTGTGGGGGCTATCCGCCTCCACACCCTCGTGTGCGATGCCGCGCCCCCACGCCCGAAGATACCGCGAGGCTGATCCACAGTCAAAAATTTGAGCAATTGGGCATGAGTTTTGTGAGGACGCCCCGGCGGCGGTTGTGGGTGACTGAACTGGTATGTAGATAACAATTCGATTCAGCCTCCCCAATTTTTTGGACCTTTTTAGTGGATGATCCTTCTTTGAAAAGAGTTTTTTGACGTGCAATCAGCGTTTGACTGTAATTAAAGGCCAAAGGGTCATATCTGAAAATAGACCTCAACGTCTTTTATTTTTGCCAAAAAACGCAATCATCTCCGAATTCGATGATCCAGGTGATACTGGAAAGCCGGGTGGTGTACCTATTTAAACGATGAAAAAGGTGGTAATATCTATGGGGAAGCAGGACCTTCAACGATGTATTGCAATAACACTTTTTTGTCTCTTCATAGCCTTCTTCATTCTTCCACCAGCCTCTGGGTTAAAATCTGATTACAATCCCCTGAATGATGAGTTCCCATGTGATTACTTCACCTGTTTCTTTACCCGCCAGGATGGCAGAACAGGAATCATTGAATCTCCTGGCCCGGGAGAGGATCAGGATTCAGGCTCGATGAAGGCCGCCATCGCAGCATTCGACAGATATCTTGTGGATCTCAATTCCCGGAATGTATCGCCCGGGATGGCCGTCGCCGTGGTGGATAGCAATGGGACAGTCTATCAAAGGTGTTTTGGGGTAAAGAAAACGGGCGGGACCGACCCGATTGATCCCGATACGGTCTTCCAGATCGGTTCTGCCTCGAAACCCCTGACTTCCACCGTAATTGCATCCCTGGTCGACAAGGGTGTCCTGGGCTGGGATGATAAGGCCGTAGAATATTACCCCACTTTCGAACTGTGCGAAACATGGGCAGGACAGCACCTGACATTTCGCGACATGCTCTGCCACAGGAGCGGCCTCCCGTCTCACGCGGGAGGCGAGCTGATGGTTCCGTTCAATTACAACTCATCAGAGATCCTCTACCGCATTCGGTTTCTCGAGCCTGCCACCGATTTCCGGACGGCATTCGAGTACCAGAACGTGATGTTTCTGCTGGCCGGAGAGTCGGCAGCCCGGGCCGCCGGAACGGAATGGCCCGATCTCATCGAGAGAGAAGTATTCAATCCGCTGGGCATGTCCGCCTCAAGTGCAAGGTATGACGATTTCGTCACTGCACGAAACAGGGCCTGGAACCATATCGAAGAGAACGGCACCTTCATCGTTTCAGATCCACTTGATTACGATGCCCTTTCCCCGGCGGGAGGTGTCAGTTCATCCATCACTGACATGGCGAAGTGGCTGCAATTCCAGGTGAACATGGGGACGATGGATGGAAGAGTGATCATCTCCCCGGAGATCCTTGCCGAGACGCAATCGATCCAGATCGTGTCTGCATCGGCAGACACATACGTCTCCGGTTACGGACTCGGATGGTATTACTCATTCCTGGAAGACGGAGCAATCCTCGATCACGGCGGATCCACCACCTCCTCGACGAGCTATCTGATGATCCTGCCTGGGGAGAAAGTCGGAGTCGTGGTTCTGTGCAACAAAGGGATATCACATTCCCTTCCCATGGCCGTCTGTTATACATTCCGTGATCTCTATCCCGATGGGGAATGCGCAGTCGACTACTACGCTGCATTTCGACAGGTAATCGATCCTGCTTTCGAAGAGATCCAGCCCGTTGAAGAATTGCCGCCACTTCCAGCGAATCCGACGCCACCTCTCCGGCTGGGCGATTACACCGGTACGTATTATTCCGACTATTATGGAAAGGTCAGGGTACGTGAAGCAGAGGAAAAGCTGCAACTTTTCACCGGTCAAAATCCGGTGCCTTTCAACCTCACCCACTGGACTGGAGATGTCTTCACCGAAGACAGCTACAATACGGCGGTGGATTTCACCGTGATTGATGGAGTACCCATGACGGTCCGCGTTGCAATGGTCGATTTCAAGGGCCGGAACGGAACATTTACCAGGGTGTAGATTCTTTTCGGGAAAACGTATTTTTCGGGAAAACGTACAGGTGAAGGGTTTTAAAAACCGGTCATGGCGATATTACCGGCATGGACGGCAGGCCACCAGCATGTTCCCGCAGGAACCCGGCACATGTCTCATATGCTTTCAGGACAACTTCGCGCTCAATCTTTGGCACGCCGCAGGTGACGATGTGAAGGGTCTTTGTGTCAGGTCTCACTTTTGTCGAGTCCGAATCCCGGTAAGGATATATGGCAACAATCTGTTCCGAATCGAGAAGAATAACCTGGTTTTTTGAGAGAATGACGGGTTTTTTCATTCCTATCCCGATAAATTCCTCCCCTTCGTCAGCAAACCGCATGAAAAGGTCTCCTTTGACCATATCCCTGTCAAAGGCGGCGATTGGGATGCCGCTCACGGCTGATGCCAGGTTGTATGAATCGACGGCGGTGTTTATCAGGGGGAGGACACCCCCCGAAAGGATCCTCCTGACGAGTGCTTCGGAGGCGGGGCGGGTCTTTGTGGGGTCAACGCCCACGCTCCAGAAAAAATCACGGTAAGCCCTGAATACAGGCTCGTTACGTACACTTTCAAGTGAATAGCGTGATTGAATCTCTTTGGCCACCTCGACCTTCAGCGCTTGGAGTCTCTGGTCCTCTATTTTGATATGAACTCCTGTTATAGTCCCCTCTGCGACACAGATGCCGGAAAAAGCGTCCAGAACACGGCGGTCGAATTCCATGTACCTCCCTTTGACCGGAAGTTTTTTAGTATTCCGGTAGACCGCCCGCCACCCAAAACCTTCATTCCCCTCTGTCACACATCTCCTGTATAATGACGCAACCGATCATCCTTGTCACCGGATCGACCGACGGGATCGGCAAGGCCACAGCCAGGGAACTTGCTCTTGCCGGTGCCCACGTAATTCTTCATGGCCGCGACCGGGAAAAGGGTGAGAAGGTACAGAGAGAGATAAAGAATATCAGCTGGAATACAGAACTGGACCTCCTGGTATCTGATCTCTCCAGCCTGTCAAACGTCCGGAGGCTTGCCGAAGAGATCGTATCAGCATATGATCGCCTTGATGTGCTCATCAACAATGCAGGGACCTATGAATTGCGGCGCAGGCTCACCGAAGACGGGATAGAGACGACATTTGCGGTCAACTACCTCTCACCATTCCTTCTTACCCGCCTGCTGTTGCCCCTGCTGCGGAAAAGTGCCCCTTCGAGGGTAGTGAACATGGCCTCGATCGCCCATCGCGACGTGAGACGGATCGAATGGGACAACCTGCAGGGCGAGAGACAGTACAATGCGTTCGAGGCCTATGCACAATCTAAACTGGCCGATATCACATTCACATACTCGCTTGCAGAAAGGACGAGCGGCACCGGCGTCACGGCAAACTGCCTGCATCCGGGGGTAATCGCGACAAAGATGCTTCGGGAGGGGTTTCCTTCCATCCGTGGGAAATCTCCCGCTCATGGTGCAAAAATTCCTGTTTTTCTTGCCCTCTCTCCCGATGCATCCCACTATTCCGGCATGTATTTCGAGGAAAGTCCATCGCCGGTTCGTTCATCGGATCTGACCTATGAGAGCCTGGTGCAGGAGCGACTCTGGAATGCTGCAGAAGAATTGACAGGGAGATGGTGAGATATTTTCCGGGACTCCCTGGTGCCAACAAGGTGTCTTCACAGTGCACCATTATCGCCAGAGATCCGTATCCCCTGAAAAGATTTTATAATACCCGGTATATATCAGGGGATCGAGGTGCAGTTCAGTATGGCGATGGACCCTGTATGCTATGTGGATGTGGATGAAGACACTGCCCGGTTCAGTTCCACGTACAGAGGAACAGATTATTACTTCTGTTCCGACTTCTGCCGGAAAAAATTCGAGGAAAACCCGAAAAAATATGCGAGACTGGCGACGAAGATCGATATCGGGACAGATATCAGCTGCTGATCAGGGCAGGATGGATAGGCAAAAGACCTGTTGGCAGGATTCCTGCATGGCACTGTTTCGGGAGTGCCCGACCCAAAAGGATCATCCTGGAGAGTGTGTCTGAAAAAGAGCCTGGTACCGGTGAGTTCAACCTTGCGATGAACCATTACCCTGCTGTTTTTTTAGACTAATATTTAATTACATCCTGCCCGAAACAAGAGAATAGATAACAGATCGTGTATTCAATACTCTACGTCGATGACGAACCCGCATTCCTCGACATTGCAGGGCTCTACCTCAAGCGATCCGGCGATCTCCAGGTAGATACTTCTTCTTCTGCGAAACAGGCTCTGAAGATGCTCCATACGAAGAAGTACGATGCCATCATATCCGATTACCAGATGCCTGTCATGAACGGGATCGAACTTTTAAAAAGACTGCGTGAATCAGGCGATTCTATCCCTTTCATCATCTTTACCGGCAGGAGCCGTGAGGAGATTGTCATCCAGGCATTAAATGAGGGGGCTGATTTTTACCTCCAGAAGGGGGCGGATGCAAAACCGCAGTTTGTGGAACTGGAACACAAGGTCAAGCAGGCAATTGAGAGGAGAAGGACCGAGCAGGCTCTCCGTGAAAGCGAGATACGGTTCCGGGAGCTGGCGCGGCTTCTCCCCCAGATCGTCTTTGAGTGCGACGTGGACCTGAATCTCACGTTTGTCAATGAGCCTGCCTTCAGGCTCATGGGGTATACGCCTGCCGATCTCTACAGCGGGATCAATGTACTGGATGCCATCGACTCTTCACAGCATCATCGGCTCAAGGAGAATATGTATCGCCTGGTACGGGGAGAACCGGTTACACACCAGGAATACACGATGGTTCGCAGGGACGGGAGTACCTTCCCCTCTCTTATTTATGCCTCTCCCATATTCAAAGAAAACCGGAATGCCGGATTCAGGGGGGTCGTTGTAGATATCGGCCCGACAAGGCAGAAGGACGATTACCGGAAGATCCTTGTGCAACTGCTTGATAATGCCCCGGAGGCCATCAGCGTCCATGATTTTGATGGCAATTTCCTCTACGTGAACCAGAAGGCTATCGACATTCATGGGTACAGCCGTGAAGAGTACCTTTCATTGAACCTCCATTCTCTCGACGCCCCCGGTACGAGAGAAAAGATCGCCGAAAGGATGCGGATTCTCGAGGAAAAGGGCGAGACATCCTTCGAGGTGGAGCATATCCGGAAGGATGGCTCGGTAGTGCCGCTCCTTGTGAAGGCGAAGTATGCCGACTGGGGTGGAAAAAAAGTCATTTTGAGTATCGCCACCGACATGTCGGATAGGAAGGGGACTGAAGTACGGAACAGGGAAGCGGAAACCAGGGCGACAATAGACAGTTTTCCCATCCCCAGTTTTGTAATTGACAACGACCACCGGATTATCATCTGGAACCGGGCGCTGGCAGAGCTCTCAGGGATACCTGCAGATGCGGTGATCGGTACCCGGCAGCACTGGAGGGCATTTTACAGGACAGAAAGGGATTGCCTTGCAGATCTCCTGGCCGACAACCGGATTGGCGACATCGAGGAGTTGTACAGCGGGAAATGGGCCCCGTCCAAGCTCATTCCCGATGCGTACGAGGTGACGGATTTCTTCCCGTATATTGGAGAGAACGGCCGCTGGCTCTATTTTACCGCAGCAATTATCAGAGGCTCCGATCGACACAGCATCGGCGTTGCAGAGACTCTCGAGGACATTACAGAGAGAATTGTGGCCGAGCAGGTTCTCTCCCAGACAAACAAGAAGCTGAACCTGCTCTCGAATATTACGAGGCATGATATTCTCAACCAGATCACCGTCCTGATGGGTGCGGCTGCCCTGCTTCGTGAGGAGGATCTTTCTTCCCGGGAGAGAATGGAGTTCCTTGACAAGATCGATACAAGTACGTCCATAATCAGGCGACATATCGAGTTTACACGCGAGTACCAGGATATCGGGATTGATTCCCCCACATGGCAGGCACTGGACCGGATAATAGCGAGAACGCTTGATCAATTCGATCTTTCACATATCGATCTCGATCTCGATCTTCCCGGGGTCGAGATCTATGCCGATCCGCTCCTTGAGAAGGTCTTCTACAACCTTATCCACAATTCTCTCGTCCATGGACAGAACGTGGCCAGGATCTCCATACAGGCCGATGAGAATCCGTACGGCCTTGCAGTACGGGTATCTGATGATGGATCAGGTATCGCCCACGAAAAGAAAGAAGAGATATTCAAACGAGGATTTGGAAAAAATACGGGTTTTGGTCTTTTCTTGGCACGGGAGATCCTTGATATCACCGATATTGGAATCCGGGAGATTGGCCTGGAAGGCGAGGGGGCATGTTTTGAGCTCTCTGTCCCCCGGGCAGGGTTCAGACGCTGCAATGGAAACGACGTGAGCTGATCGTGATCAGAAGTCATCACAGGCCATGTTGAAAGGAACAAGAAAATTTCTTTTGTAGCGATCCTGTACTCCAGATCATTTTTTCAAAAGTTCCAGCCGGGTGTTCAGCCCAGGGATTGGTTAATATCCCGTTATACGGGGATAGGCCGCCGTGCTGATGCATGGGGGGGAGGACCTGCCATGCACGATATCCGTTCGGGATCTATCCCACGCAACGGTGAAAAAATGAATCCCGATTCCTTCCATCTCTCCTCCGGGAAAAGATCACGCACCGGCACCACCCCGCTGCATTCGTCGTTTGAGGAAAAGCCCGTCTCCAATGAGCACAATCCCCAGTAAAATGATGATTAACGCAACGATCTCGACGAGAATCGTTATCATGGCATCAGGAGCGAAAAGTATGGCGCCGGCGAGCAGCAGTGAGAGTATACCGATCCCGAGAATCCTGAAAAATCCTTCCGGGACACCGCCCCTCCCACGGGAAAGTCTCTTTATCGAGACGATGCCGCTTGAAAAAGTCCATGAGGCGAGAAGGAGGAAGATCAAGCCGGCAGTCAGCTCCCCTGGCAGGAGCATGAGACTGGCACCGATTGCAATGATCCCCACCCCCAGGAGTATCCGGCTCCACGTTGCCCGACTTCTCCTGCCAAAGAGTGATCCGCGGATGAGAATTGAGACGCCCGCCGCCACCACGACGAGCGGAATCACGATAAGCACTATCCCTTCGAAGAATGCGAACGGGTCCAGTCCGATGAAAATTCCCGTCACAGTCAGGGCAAACCCCAACAAAAGAAGCATTCTCCAGGTGGTCTTCTGCTCGTCCAGTTCCTCTTTCGTATTGCGGGCACGGACATCCATGAAAAGAGCGCGAAACGTCCCTCCTATCATCAGGAGGAGAGGAGCATCGTCGATGAGGTGCCATACCGGGTGCACTTTCGGGTCACGCCGGTCCAGGTGGACACGCCATTCCGTGGTGGTCTCATGGACATGGTAGAGTCCCTTGCGGTAACTGGCAATTGTCCCGGGCGAGGGGATGTTCAACATCGATCGCTCCCATCCCGGGCCAAGCGGCTCTGTGACATCTTCCTTCGGAACCGCGACCTCCCAGACACCTTTCAAGAGAGGTTCCAGGAATTCATCGAGAGTGGTCAGAATGCATCTCCTTCGTGTAATTATGCCTGTATATGAGATACTACGGAATCACATAAAAGATACCCGTATGTGGAGTCGGCGCGTCTTGAGGGAGAGATCCTGCGTTTTCACATGGAGGGATCCGGCAAAGGATCCGCCACCCGCGGCGACCATGAGCGACGATCCCGAGGTGAATATGCCCTGGTTCACTATCTCCAAAAAGGAATCAGGGAGAGCCTTCGCGATACTCCCTGAACCGTTCCGCCATCTCACGCAGCCGGTTGTCCACCCGATAGTTGATGGACCCTTCTTCGAAGCTCCCGTCGGGTCCCTTCTCCCCTGCTTTCACCCCGGTGAGAACCTCGATCCCCTCATCTATCGTCTTCACAGGATAGATCCTGAATTTGCCACTCTCCGCCGCTTCTATGATCTCCTCTTTCAACATGAGATTCTGCACGTTTGATGCCGGGATCATGACCCCCTGGTCGCCATTCAGTCCAAGAGTCTTGCAGATCTCGAAGAATCCCTCAATCTTCTCGTTTACGCCGCCAATCGCCTGGACCACTCCGTTCTGGTTCACGGAACCTGTGACCGCGATCGACTGCTTTATCGGGATACGGGAGAGCGCGGAGAGCAGTGCATACAACTCCGTGCTGGAGGCGCTGTCACCATCAACGCCCGAGTAACTCTGTTCGAACACCAGCCTGGCAGCCAGGCTCAAAGGCTTGTCCTGGGCATACTTGTTTGCAAGGTAACCGGAGAGAATCAGGACTCCCTTTGTATGGAGAGGGCCTCCCATGGCGGCTTCCCTCTCGATATCGATGATGCCACCCTTCCCTACTCCAATGCTTGCCGTGACCCGGGAAGGACGGCCGAACTCGATGTCACCGAGCCCGATGACCGAGAGTCCATTGACCTGTCCGACTCTGTCGCCCTCGCTGTCGATCAGGATTATACCCCTGTTGATATACTCGCGAATCTTCTCCTGGACAAGGTTTGACCGGTAGATCTTCTCGTCGATTGCTTTCTGGATCTCTGCTTCTCCGATATACCACGCGTCATTCTTTCCGGCATAGAAATTCGCCTCCCTGATAGTGTCGGCGATATCGGAAAACCTGGTGCTCAGTTTCTGCTGGTCTTCTGCAAGGCGTGAACTGTATTCGATGATCTTTGCAACGGCGGGGGCTTCGAGGTGCCGCAGGTTGTAGTGATTACAGAGCGTGCAGATGAAGTTGCTGTATCTTTTTACATTCTCATCGTTCCGGTCCATGGTGACGTCGAAATCCGCTTTCACCTTGAAGAGCTCGGCGAAATCCGGGTCACCCATGTACAGGATTCGGTATATCTCGGGAGTTCCTACCAGGATGACTTTCAGGGAGAGTGGAATGGGTTCGGGCTTGATACCCTTGGCGGTGATGAATCCCATCCGTTCACCCGGTTCATCGGTCACTACCTCGCCTGTCTTGAGAGCGGTCTTTAAACCGTCCCATGAATAGGGATTCCGGAACAGGTCTTCGACCATGATGACCAGGTATCCCCCGTTTGCCTTGTGGATCGATCCCGGCCGGATCATGGTGAAGTCTGTTGAGACAACACCATACTCGACTTCCTTCTCCACCTTGCCTATCAGGTTTAAGTAGGTTGGGTTCTGTTCGAAGATAACCGGTGCCCCATCGTCGCCTGAGTTATCGACGATGACATTTACCTGGTATTTACGGAAGAGCAGTTCCTGGACCAGCGGGTGCTGCATCTGGGCCTGCGCCTGGGGGGGTTGTGCCTCGGGCAGGAACTGGTTGAGGTTGTCGATGATATCATTCTGGACCGAATCCAGGTATTCCTGGATCTCATCGATCTTCGAATACTTGTCTTTTAAGGCTGCCACGCGGTGGCCGAGTGCATTGAGAGCCACATCACGGTTGAGACGCTCAACACCCTCCTGGGCTTTCTGGTCCAGTTCACGAAGCTGCCGGAACGTGTTGCGCATCTCAGTCGAGAGTTCTTCCCTTCGTTTCTGGTAATCGTTCTGCACGTCCTCGGGCATGGCCTGGAACTCTTCCGGCGGGATTGGTTCGCCGTTGCGCGTGGGGATGATTACGAGTCCCTGGGGGGATGTCTGGATCAGAAAGCTCTTCTCCTGGGCGACGGCATTCAGCCTGCTTATGAGTTCACCCTTCTGCTGTTCGAGGTTTCTGATGGCCGCGTCCCTCCTGGTTGCATAGTCTTCGCTCTCAAAGACCTTGGGAATGAGCTGCCTCGCCTCCTCGATGAACGATGCCAGTTCGTCACGGAAGGTCTTTCCCGTTCCGGGCGGGAGCTTGATGGCATTGGGTTCGTAAGGGTTTTTGAAATTGTTCACATATATCCAGTCGTTTCCTCTCGGTTTTTGTGCGGCAACCTGGGCGAGGTATTTTCTGACCGCGGAGGTTCTCCCTGTCCCGTGCATTCCCGAGGCATAGATATTGAATCCCTCTTCCTGGATGTTTAATCCGAATTCGAGTGCCTTTATTGCACGGTCCTGGCCGATGATCTCTTTGAGAGGGGTCAGTTGATCGGTGCTTTTGCAATCTATCCTGCTGGAATCCAGGGCGTGTCGCATCTTCTCCGGTGGCAATGGGGCAATCATCATCTCTCACCAATCCTTCTTAATCGGTCGTCTATTGAATCGGTGGAGCAAAAGAGTTATTGGTCCGGCGCGGAACCGTCTCCCGGCAGCCCTTATATGATCCCGTTCAAGGTCAGAAAAGAGGTAGGACCCTGCAAGACGTCATAAGACCTCCGGGAATACCGAAACGGCATCAACTCCCTGGTGGGCTTGTTCTCCTGCTATCGGCTATCAGGTCCTGGAGTGCTGTCTCCAGTTCGAGAGGTCTCCTCGATCCGATGAGAAAGGTTCTTCCACTGGAAAGCCTGACCAGGACGCCCCTGTCACCCGAGACGGTGTAGGCGATACCCTGTCGTCCATAACGGATACCCCAACCGCCGTATTCCCGAAATGGCCTGTATACAATGGCCATCGCACCTTCGATCTCTGCCGCGGCAACTTCCTTCCAGCGGGGATGTAATGGAAACATCCTGAAGACGAGTCTCTGTCCGGTCACGAGAATTTCGAGTCTCATCATGAGAAACAATGCCGGAAAGATCACTCCAAATATTGCCAATAAAAGAAACACCGCCCAATCAGGAGCAGGGTTATTTCCAAAAGACTGTTTGAAGACGATCTGCCGGATGAAAGCATACCAGGCAAGAGCGGCAATAAAGATAACAACGACCCATATCCAGACCTGCCGAAACCGTTGCACCTCAAAAAATGTGCAACCTTCGTGAGAGTATTGACCACTCATGGGTGGTTTAGCTTTTTTTTGGGGGAAAAATAAATGATTTGTGGTTTGTGCCTAGCCAATACTACCCATGAAGAGACTTAAGGCAAGACCTGTCACCAGGGCAACCAGCGCATCTGATGTGAAGTAATTCAGGGAAAGAAGCTGTTCCGGCGGGATCCCTCCCCAGAAGAAGCCGAGCACGATGGAGAGGAGTCCCCCTATGAGAACCGCCGCCGCCAGGTGTCGTACCCCCTTCCAGTAATCATGGTAGGTGAGCCTGATAAAGAGGAGGCTTGCGAGGAGGAATATGCAGAAGAATGCCATTCCGGTCTCTATAGAAGGTGCTGCGGTGGTTTTTGATGAGAAAACCCCGAACTCTGCTATTATGATATAGGCAATAACCGCGCCTATCCGTTTGTCGTTTTTCAGTGCCGATACTGATAGTTCATTCCTGATCCGTGAACCGATCGGGACCGGCACCCCGTCTTCTCCGGTCCCGGTGACTGCGGGAACCACATCTTTCCCGTCGGGTTCTCCTCCTGGAGAAATCTCTGCATCATGTTGCGGTTCCCATGTGTCTCCTCGTTCCCGGATCCCGGGCAGTGTCTCGCCCTCCGAAACCTCTGCGGGTCTCTCCTCTGATTTTTGAAGAACGATGAGTGAACGGAATGCGACATAGAGGGCAATCGAGAATGCAACCACGCCGATAACAAAGCCTGCCGCTCCGAATAGGATTGTTCCTGTGGAGAGACCTTCAAGGCTTAATTTGAGGGCAAACATCCTCATGAATTCGAAGAAGGCAAGGGATACGATAATGAGAAGGAATACCTTCTTCAGGACCAGTACAAGCACAGTCGTAAGTTTCTGAACGATGATGATGCCCGCATACAGGAGGATGAGAAAGATGACGATCGCAAAGACATCTCCCCTGGCAACCTCATTGGGAAGGGAATATACGTACGAGGCAAGCGATGAAGTGTTGAAAGCAAGATCTCCAAAATCCACCATCGTGCTGTTCGCCCCGGGATACCTGACAGTATACATACCGCAATGGCAAAAAAAGTTCCCTCTCGCCGGATCGCTCCCGATCATTTCCCCAGCGAAGACCGGTTTACAGAATTTTGACTGCTCCCTCCTGTTGCACAACCGGTTTCGGGTTACACGGGCACGGCGGGGTTTCCTGTCGCTTTGAGCCTGCCTCTCTCTGGTTTAGTACCGCCCCAGTCCATAGACCGAGGTGCCCTCACCCGTGGTCCAACCGGAGAAGGGGCCGATCAGTGTGAAATGGACCCTGTCGTGGTACGAATTCCCGCTCCATCCTCCCAGCCACCACGTGTTTTCCCCTTCCATTTCAATCTGGATAGAAAGTCTGGTATGATTCGATGCTCCAAAGTCTGCATAGACAGGCACGGTATACGTATAGCATGTGACAGGCATGTTATCCGGGTGCGGGAATGTGCAGGGGACTTGCGTGGTTTTTGTTCTCGGTCCAAGGACCGGTTCTGTGCCTTCAGGAGATATTGTCTCGACAGCTGATTCGGAATCGACCCGGACCCCCAGGACTACAGGGGTCGGGCGGTTCACAGGCACCTCAGTTTGATCTGACTCCTCATCTGCCGCCAGTGGTGTAACGGGCGTAGAGGCGATGATCCGCGGTGCAGATATCTTTAAAAAGATGCCATCGAGGGTTGGAATAACCGTCAGGTTCCAGTCATCCGGGACGCCCGTCATCTGCCCCGATTCAATGGCATCGACTATCAGGGACGGTCCATTCACCGATCCTATCGGGACAATGATAACAGGATTATGTACCGGCCCGGTTGACTCGATCTGTACCGTGTATCTGTACGAATGAGCCATGGATTCCTGCCTGATACGATTGGATTCGTAGTATACCAGGGCTGCTGAAATCACCACGATTACCAGTATCAGAGAGATTATCGCCTTTTTGTCCATATCTACACAGGTCTATTTTCATTGAGATTACAGATTAAGCTGACGCATGATGGGAAGAGAACAGTCCGCAGGGCAGATGGAAAAATTATGGAACCTGTATAGCCAGATCGAGAAACATCAGCACGGCCTTCGAATACAACTCCGGAAACTGGCAGGCGATGCCGTGACCTCCCCTCGGGATCCGTACCAGCCATGAAGCAGGGATATGTCTTCCTTGACGTTGCGCCGGGGTGACGGCGACCCGCAGGCAGAGGCGGGAGAGTGCTCCCCGGTCTGTTTCGAAAGTGCTATCTTTGCCGGGCTGAACAGATATCTTCGTGAACTATCGTTCTATCCTTCTTATTGTTATCTCAGCGTCAATTGTAGCCGCGGGTCTCATGCTATTCTGGCAGGCATCCTCTTCCGGGGACGAGCCGGTGTCCATCGCAATTGTCACCACATCCGATCTCCAGAGCAGGCTTTTGCCATTCAAAAATGAGACCGGGTCCCCTGTCGGCGGCATCGGAAGGATTGCGACAATGAAGGCAAAAATCGAAGAAGAATCCGACATCACGCTCCTGATCTCTTCAGGAGACGAGATGTTCGGCTCGTTTTATACCATGTACTCGGGTCGCCCGGAGATGGAAGCAATGACCGCTGCCGGCTATGATGTGGCATGCCCCGGAAACCATGAATTTGATTATGGAAAAGATCTGTATCTTGAGGCTGCAGGTTTTGCAGGTTTTCCCATCGTCTGCTCGAATGTATTTCTCGAAGATCCATCCCCTGGCCGGGTTATCAGGGAATCGGCGATGTTTGAAGAGTCGGGGGTAAAAATCGGTGTATTCGGCCTGATGACACCTGATCTTTCCCGGTTGTCCAGCCCTGGAGAGGGTGTCCGTGTCGATCCCGACATCACCGGGATCGCGGGGGATATGTCTGAAAAACTCCATTCTGAAGGAGCAGACCTGGTGATCGCGGTCACCCAGACCGGGATCGAGACCGCGCGCCGGATCGCGGAGACTGTCCCTGGCATCGACCTGATCATCTGCAGTCTCGACAACGGGCGCGTATACGAGACGGTCGTTGGCCCTGAAAACCATGAGGCAATTATCGTCCAGGACGGACTGCAGGGGGAAGGGCTGGGAGTTCTCCGTTTCACTTACGTGGGAGATGGAATACGGGATCCGGTATTTGACCAGGTCTGGCTTGATAACACCATCCCGGTGGATCCTGCGGTGGAAAGCATCGTCGGCCCCTATCTTGCAGACTACACTGACAGGCTTTCCCAGCCCATCGGAGAGATAACCCGTCCGCTTGATACCAGGAAGTCGACAGTCCGGACCGGGGAGGCCGCTGCCGGGAACCTGATTACCGATGCCTGGCGGGCCCATTTCCCGGAAAGCAGGATTGCATTCTTCAATGGAGGAGGGATCAGGGGCGATACCCTCTATCCTGCCGGTGATGTCGATTTCCGCACCATCAGCGAGGTACTGCCCTTCAACGACGAGATCGTTGTTATCCAGATGAAAGGAAGCGATATCCGCCAGGTCCTGGAGTGTTCCGCTTCGGCACTGGGACCGGAGTACGAAGGAATCGGGACAGGCGGCTTTCTCCAGGTATCGGGTCTGCACTACGAAATTGATATCAATGAAACGCCATATTCGGCGATATATAACGGAAGCGAGCTGGTTGCGGTGAAGAATGCCGGATCGAGAATCAGGAACATGACCGTGGAGGAACCTGATGGTTCTTTTCGCCCGCTCGATGACGAAGAGACCTACACGGTCCTCGTCAACGCCTGGCTTGCAGGCGGCGGTGACGGGTACTGGATCTTTTCTGCCGCTGAAAAACAGAATGACACCGGAGTATATGACATCGATCCGGTACTGGAATACATACGGGAGAACAGCCCACTGTCGCCGGTTGTTGAGGGAAGGATCAGGATCCACTGATTCGCCTGGCACCGTGGAATGGACCATCCCTGATTATTCATCTCCTTCACCCGCCTTTTCTGGGGTTATTCCTGATCAGGGAACACAGCCGATCAGGCGGTTGATCTATCCGGTCCGGTTATCGGAATATTCCGGTGTCCTGATCCTCTGAAAGGAGGCAGGTCAGATGAGAAATTCCCGGATTAGCAGGTACTGTTTTTCATGAATGCCCTCTGTATCATTTTCTCTCACCGCCAGGCAAAGCCCATCTCGTCTCTCATCAATTTCAGGCCATATCGAGTCCTTTCAGGGAAGAAGGCTCCGGCCTTCCGGACAGAGGGGTGAAGTTATACCTGCATGGAGGCAACACGATCTCTCTATGAATACCAGGATCGGTGTCTGCGGGATTGCATGTGAAGTCTGCCCGCGTATGACCCGGGGGGAGTGTCCCAACGGTGAAACGGGGTGTGTTCCCAGGAACTCTCCGGTATGCGCCATTGCCGACTGTGCATTCAGGAGAGGTGTGCGCACATGTTTTTCCTGCTCCGGGTTCCCATGCGAACTGACGGGGAAGGGTCCAGTATCACCTGGATTCTGTAGGTATATTGCTGGAAAGGATCCAGGCGGATGAATCTTTCCCATCATGTATCCTGTCATGAATTTTGGATTCACGCGGAATGCGAGCGCACGTTCCGGGCCCGTTGTTCAGGCAGTCCCTAACAGGACCGCCATATAGGCCAGGTAGGCAATAATGAGGGCTGCAGCCCAGATACGCCCCTTCTTCTCGTCCATGAGCAGTGGAGGAATCACGGCAAGCGAAAATGCGAGAAGGACCAGTGATCCCGATGCCAGGGGAATGGGGATTGGGACAAACAGTGAGCATACCCCAGGGATGAACAGGAGATTGAATATATTGCTTCCAAGCAGATTTCCAATCGAGATCCCCGGGCTTCCCTTGAGTCCTGCCACGATCGAGGTGACCAGCTCGGGAAAGGACGTCCCGACTGCTACCATGGTAAAACCTATTACAAACGGAGGAATTCCAAACATCCCTGCCAGTTCCACCGCTGCGGTCAGAAGGAGGTGGGACCCGATGATGATCATTGCAAGACCCGCAATTGTCAGCAGCAACGGGTAATTGCCAGTCTTCCCCTGTGGACAATCTTCATCATACCCTGATCTCCAGAAAGATGCCAGCACTATTCCAAAAACCGCCAGGAAAACAAGTCCTGAAGCGAGATCAAGGATTCCCCGGGCAGCGAGCAGGATATATGTGAGGGTGGCGAGGAGCATCAGCATGCTGTACCGGAGCTCCGGCCCCCGCTCCTTGATGATCAGGTTGGGCCGGATCAGGACAGTAAGTGCAAATACGAGCCCGATGTTTGCTATGCAACTCCCGACGATGTTTCCGATCCCGATCTCGGAAAAACCGGAGAAGAAGGCTTCACCGCTCACCACGAGTTCGGGAAGAGAGGTACCGAAGGCTATCACGGTCAGGCCTATGGTCATGGGTGAGATGCCCAGTTTCAGTGCAAGACCCTCCGCACCATCCACTGTGTAGTCCGCACCTTTTGCCAGGAGCACGATCCCTGCAGCAAGGATGACAAATGAGATCAGAATTTTCAAAACCCTCCCGTACCTGATGAGATGGTATAATCTGTACCGTTACGATGGATCCCCGTATTTTAAAAATAATACCGGTGCGTCACGGGCTTTTCGAATCCCCAAAGGATCAAAAAACGATCAAAAGAGTTATCTCCGCGCCAGAGATACCGGGAGATTACGGGTAGGTTTGCGACAGATGGCCAGACATCGGAGAAAGATCTCAAGAAAACCAGGCCTTCCCCCCGGTACCCTTGCACCGGAAGGCATAGCAGGCAAAACGCCTGTCAGGATTACCGTGCTCGACTACGATGCAGCCCGGTTCCTGGAGAAGGAGCTTCCCCTTATAGAGGAGATCATTCCTTTTCGGGATACCGACTCGGTGACATGGATAAATATCGACGGCCTCGAGAATACTGCGGTCATCGAGAAAGTCGGTCGTATTTTTGATATCCATCCTCTCATTCTCGAGGATATCCTCAATACCAGTCAGCGACCGAAGATGGAAGATCTTGACCGGTACCTCTATGTCCACCTGAAGATGCTGCAATACAGGGAGGAAGACGGGGAGATTGGGATAGAACACGTCAGCATGCTGGTCGGAACACGCTTCCTCATCTCGTTCCAGGAGAAGAGTGGCGATGTCCTGGAGCCTGTCAGGGACAGGATACGAAAAAACGGCCGGATACGAAAGTTCGGGCCGGACTACCTTGCATACGCGATAATAGATGTCATCGTTGACAATTATTTCCTGGTCATGGAACACCTCGAGGAGAAAGTCGAGACCCTTGAAGAAGAACTCGTGCAGAATGCCGGCCCTGAATCGCTTGAGCGGCTCAATCGTCTCAAAAAGGATCTGATTTACCTCAGAAAATCCGTATGGCCTCTCCGGGAAGTCATTTCAGGCCTCGAGCGTATCGAACCCCCGCTGGTGGAGCAGTCGACTTCGATTTACCTGAAGGACGTGTATGACCATGTCATTCAGGTCATCGACACACTTGAGATATTGAGAGATATGGCCTCCGGAATGATCGATATCTACCTCTCCGGCCTGAGCTACCGGGGAAACGAGATAATGAAGGTCCTTACTCTTATCGCGACGATCTTCATACCCTTAACATTTGTCGTCGGGGTGTATGGAATGAACTTTCACAATATGCCTGAATTACGCTGGGAATACGGATACCTGTCAGTCTGGGCGGTAATGATCGTCATCGTCACAGTGATGGTTGGCTATTTCAAGAAGAGAAACTGGATATAGTGATCTTTTCCTTTCCCTGGCGTCTCTGCCGGACATAGATTTGAAAAATGCCTTGTATGTGGAGGTTCCATTACCTCAATAATCCATGGATACCAAGATCCTCCTCATCCTTTCGCTGGCTCCTGCGATCTTCTGGCTCTGGTATTTCTATACGAGGGACAGGTACGAACCCGAGCCCATCCCCTGGATCGTCACCGTATATCTCATGGGGATACTCGTCACAATCCCGGCAGCCCTGGTAGAGGGGATCATCGGCCTGCTTGTCACCGACTTCCTCATCGCCGTTGCCGTCGCCCCGATCGTCGAGGAGTATGCAAAATTCTTCGTCGTGAAGAACACGGTCTACAGGACGAGGGAGTTTGACGAACCAATCGACGGGATTGTCTACGCTGCCGCTGTCGGGCTCGGTTTTGCAACGCTCGAAAATGTCATCTATGTATTCTCATCCTTTGAGACCTCGTTTCTCTTCGCTGTCCAGACAAGCGTTGTACGTGCACTGATCTCTGTACCGGGCCATGTACTCTTCTCGGCGATGTGGGGTTTCGCACTCGGCCAGGCCAGGTTTGCGTTCGGTGCTGCACGGGACGGGGTAGTAAGACGCGGGCTTTTCATGGCCATGCTCTCGCATGCACTCTTCAACTTCCTTCTCTTCTGGAACCTGGGTTTTGCCGTGCTGGTCCTGGTAATAGTTCCCTTATTCTGGTGGCTCATCACCAAGAACATCGCGATTAGCCTCGATCAATCCCCGTTCAATCGGAAAAGGGATTGATGAAGCCCAGGTATTATTCCCGCCCTGCCAGCAGCTTCCATGGATATCGTACGCGGGACATGAGAACTGCCGAGAGGAGAATGAGCACGGGGATGGTCGCAAGTGCCGAGATCAGGGAATATGTGTCGACAATCATGCCCGAGAACGCGACACCGACACCACCGGCACCAATGGCGACACCGATCATCATCCCGGAGGCGATGCCAACCGACCGGGGAACCATCTCATGCGACATTGCAACGGTTACGGAAAAACTGGACCAGAGGAAGAAGCCGAATGCCAGGAGGAAGAGTACCGAGATGACCCCCTCCGTCATGAGGAAGGCGGCGAGTGCCGGTATGGAGAGGACGAGTCCAGCAAGGACAAACTCTTTTCTCCCGTACCGATCAGAGAGTTCCCCTCCAACAAGCTGTCCTGCGACCCCTGCAAGAAGTGTCAGTGTTACCAGGAGATTTGCCGTGAAGATATCAAGTCCCCTCTCCATAAGAAAAGGCGGGAAGAACGCAATGGCTGAAAAGACCGCCCATGCCCTGAACGTGGATGCGAAAAAGAGGGTCCTGATAGGTTTGATGACAGAAAGAAAGCCTTCTCCGTGAGACCCGCTACGTTGAACACTCCTCTTTTTGCTGGCAGGCGGGATGATTCGCCGTAAGACCACGGCCATGATGACAGCCGGTATGACGAGCAGGAGAAGCCCTTTTAATCCGAGAAGGAATACGACCCCGCCCGCCATGAGCGGGCCGAGTGCGTACCCGATGTTTCCCCCTACCACGAAGATCGAAGTGATCCTGCCGCGGTTGGTATCAACAGCCATCCTGGATACCTGGCTTAATGCATTGGGATGGAAGCAGGCGTGACCTATCGCGGCCATCGCGGCGCAGAAGAGTAAAAGGGGGTAATTGCCGATTATACCCATCAGGGAGATAAAGACCGCAGAGATCATGATGCTCGAGGAGACATGAACCTCGAAGCCCTTCTCGTCAGAGAGCCAGCCGAAAACCGGCTGGGTCATGGATGAGGTGAGATTGAATGCCGTAACAAGGAGCCCGGCCATGAAATAGCTGAACCCGAAGACCGAGATGAAAAGGGGAAGGATCGCAGTGATGACGGGCATATAGATGTCTGTTACAAGGTGGGCGAGAAAGAGCGAGAAGACGCCCTTGTAGGGGGAGGTCAAGGCTGCATACTCCGTATGACAAAAATTTCAACCCTGATCTCCTGAATATCCTTTTTATGGAAGGAAAAGGTCCGTTTCATGGGGAATGCGACATCCACCACTTCCTGGATCTCTCCCCGGCCGCGGATATATTCTTCCAAAAACTTCCTGCTGCCCCTGTTGAAGATGGCGTAGGTGACAGTCCCGAGTGCCAGTGCCGCATCGATGAACGGGCGGTCCGCGTGTGCGACCTGTGCCCCAAAGGGGGGATTCATGATCACGGTGTCGCAGAACCCGATTTTTGCCAGTATCTCCGGGTCACGGACGTCGCCGGTAACAAACTCAGGTTCCGCACCGATACTCTCTGCATTTTTTCGTGCACGTGCAACTGCCTGTTCATCGATATCAACACCCTTTACAGAAGATGCCCCGAGAATACACGCACCTATCGAGAGGATGCCGGTTCCACATCCCAGGTCATGGACGCGTTTTCCGGAGATATCGTCTCTCATCAGTGCATGATAGAGGAGCCGCGCCGCAAGAGACGCAGGCGTCCCGTACTGTTCACGCCTGGCAGATGGAGAATCGAACCCTTCCACCTGCTGGAGTACCATCTCCAGTTGTTTCAGCCGCATCCTACTCAATCTCGTCGATCTGGTAATCGTCCCAGGAACGGACCCCGCATATTATCTCATATTCGGCTGGTGTGATTACCGGAACCGGAAACCTGGACTGATCGTCGTACGCAAGCCTCGGGCAGGCGGTATTCACGTAGCAGGAGAATCCCAGGTTGAGCAGCTCGTCAGGATCCACCTCTTCTGTCATCACCAGGAAGCCTGTATCTGAGAGCGATTCGAGTCTCTTAGCAAGGGTATACCTGTTCTGGCCCTGCTTGAGACTGACGATAATCCCGTAATCTTTTGCCTTCCTGGCCTTCTCTATGAGCGCATGCCTTATTCGTAAGAATCTGCCGGCATCGACCTCCCTTGCATCACCGGTATAGGGGTCGAGGGCGATGACCCTGGCCCCTGTAGCCAGCTGCACTCCCAGCGGGTGGAATACACCTGTTCCCACATAGAGTACTTCGGAGACCCCTGGTATCCTGGCTGCAGAGAAAGAGCAGCCGAGTACCTGTCCCGGATATCTCACCCTACTTCCTCCCTCCTGGAAAACCGCCTCGATTCCCCGTGACTCCAGGTAGTCCCTGATCTCTTCGCCCATGTGGACATGCTGGACTGTGGTTACGACACCGACCTTTCTCTCCCTGAGAAGGGGCAGCGCCTTCTCCAGGATAGTGGGGTCAATGTCCATGAACAAGGGTTCGAATATGATGTCCGGGTGTGCGATCATCTCGGAATGTCCGAAATGCACCAGCACATCGGCATACTCAAGGAGGCGCAGTGCAGGGTCACAGGCACCGTAGCAGGGATCTCCGCTGACCAGAACCTGGAAACCCTCGTCCCTTAATGCCCTGGCGATGGCAGGGCCTCTCCTTTTCAGACCCTCAGGAAACTGGAGGGCCACTCTTCTTGCACCTCGCTCATGAAGTCTTCGTGCCAGTTCAGAGATATCTGTCAATGACCTGCACCCTGTCCGTGACTTCGATGGTGACCAGGGACTTGAAGGGACGCCCGATATCGGCCTCTCCCCTCTGGATGGCAAAGCAGATATCGGCCACTTCTGCTCCTGCGATTTCAAGAGCTTCGAGGAGTGCCCGGGTCGTCCCGCCGGTGCTCACCACGTCGTCAACGATGACCACCCGATCACCCGGATTGATGCCATTCAGGTAGAGTTCTCCCTTCGAGTACCCTGTCGACTGGTGGATGGCAATCTCACCCGGAAGAAGGTACTCCCTCTTCCTGACGATGTTCATGGGAATATCGGTAAGCATGGATATGACCGCCCCGATGTGGATCCCCATGGCCTCGGCGACGACGATCCGGTTGACTCCATCAAGGTCAAGCACCTTGATCATCGCCGCGGCGACTTCCCGGAGCAGCCCGGGCTGCACCTCAGGGACTCCGTCGGTGATGGGATGAATAAAATAATGGTATTCGCCTCTCTTTACAATCGGACAGGATTCAAGTGATTTAACCAGTCTTTCAAGCATATTTCTCACCGATATCTTCTAAAAATGATTCTATGACCCCTGCGGTCACGTGGGGCATGCATACTATCCGCAGGTGGCCCCTTCGTGTCCACGAGACCTGCCAGGGTGCAGGGATCTCCCGGGGAAGGAAGGTCGCAACATTGACCTCCGGGGTCACCACTCGTCTGAACCCGAATGTCCCCATTCCGTCGATGAGCCGCCAGGTATTCTTCATGCAGCCGTGCACAACCGCCCTCATTCCCTCTCTTCCAAGGTATTCGAGTACCGCGAGCGCCCCTGCGACAGGTGCGCCCGGCCGGGTTCCGCTCAGGGTGAACTCCTGCTTCACCGTGAGATACGGGGTTTCTACGGAGAGCGAAGAGATGGACTCACTCTCCCTGACGATGAGGCAGCCCGCCGGAATGGTACTCATCCCCATCTTGTGGGGGTCGACAGCCAGGCTCGATACTCCAGGAAGCGCGAAATCGAATGGTGTGTGATCGTCCATGAACGGAAGGACCATCCCTCCGAACGCCGCGTCGACATGGAGAAATATCCCCGAATCAACAGCGATATCTGATAGTGCGGGTATAGGGTCGACAACACCGTATTCCGTGGTGCCGGCGATACCGACCAGGCAGCAGGTCTGGTCGTCGATTGCCTCCTTGGTGCGTTCAATGTCGATCCTGAAATCATCATCGACTGGGATTGACCTCATCTCCAGGCAGAGGATATCGCACGCCTTTTTGAAGGAGAAATGGGCAGATTCAGGCAATACAACATTCGGCCGCTTCTTATCCGCCAGGGTCTTTGCCATGCGGAGGGCCTGAATGTTCGACTCTGTCCCCCCGGAAGTTGCATAACCCGATGCCTTTGGAAGAGAATAGAGGTTGCCCAGGCGCTCTATGAGTATCTGTTCGAGCGACGAGGTCCCCCGAAAGAGTCCCGGATCGCCAAGGTTTGTCTCAATGAACATGATATGCGCCCTGACTGCAACGGGGTGGGGGATTGTGCACATGGACGAGAGGATACGCGAAGGGTTCATATCCTCGCCCTTCTTCCCGGAGAGATATTCAAAAAGGGTATCCTCGCTGCAGCCCTTCTCGTTCATGATCCCACGCGATGTGAACCGGAAGTGTTTGTCCTCGTGTTAAAAATTGGGGTTTTATCCTGTAGAACTACCGGTTCAGGCTTTTCTGGCAGCTTCAAGAATAATCCCCTGTTCGGTCCGGGCAACGGTCTCCCGGATCTTTGCTATTGCATCGATATTGGCCGATACGCTTGTTATTCCGTGTTCAACAAGCCACTTGACCATCGGGGGTTCCGATCCCGCCTGCCCGCAGATCGAGCATTCAATCCCGTGATCACGGCATACGCGGATTGCGGAGTCGATGAGGGCAAGGACCGCCGGGTGTTTCGGCTGGTACATGGAAGCCACGTTCTCGTTGTTCCTGTCAATGGCGAGCGTGTACTGGATCAGGTCATTTGTGCCGAATGAGGCGAATTTGATCCCGGCCCCGATGAAGTCTTCGATCATGAGGACGCTGCTCGGGATCTCGATCATGATCCCCAGTGTCGCCTTCTCGACATCAACTCCCCAATCCTGCATCATATTCCTGGCCCTGATGAATTCCTGCGGATGTGAGACCATCGGGAACATGATTCCCAGGTTGTCGTACCCCTGGTTCCAGAGCCGTTTGAATGCCTCGACCTGGAGCCGGAACTGTTCAGGAGTCTGGAGATCCCTCCGGATCCCCCTCCAGCCAAGCATCGGGTTATGCTCTGCTGGTTCGCTCTCCCCGCCTGCCATGTTCCTGAATTCGTCGGTTGGGGCATCAAGGGTTCTCACCCAGACCGGTTTTCCATAAAATGCGTCGAGGACGATCTTGATTCCGTTATACAGTTCCTGGACAAATTCTTCCTCTTTTCCGTTCGCGATGAACCAGCCCGGAGTGCGGTTGAGTCCAAGGATCAGGTGTTCGATGCGGAGCAGCCCCACACCGTCGGCCCCCGTGGCTGCCGCACGTCCGGCGGCCTCGGGTATGGAGACGTTGACCTTCACACTTGTCGCGGTGATCAGACCGGTAGTGGCTCCCGCTGTGGCAGGGGCTTCAGCACGTGTTTCTGCAGTCCTGATCGCACCTTCAAAGACCTGGCCCTTCTCCCCGTCCACCGTGATCATCTGCCCCGGTTTCAGGACGGTGGTCGCGTTCCTGGTTCCCACAACAGCCGGAGTGCCGAGTTCCCTGCTGACGATGGCTGCATGGCAGGTCATCCCCCCCTCATCGGTGACGATGGCTGCGACCCTGCGCATTGCCGGCACCATGTCGGGATTGGTCATCTTCGTGACCAGTATATCTCCTTCTTTCACTTTTCCGGCGTCTTTTATGTCCCGGACGATGACCACCTTTCCGGATGCGATTCCCGGCGATGCGCCCTGCCCCTGCACGATAATCTTTCCGGAATCACCGGAAGACGAATCCCTGGAAGAGACCGCGGATCCAATCGTGGTTATCGGCCTTGACTGGAGAATGTAGATATCATGAGCGACGATCGCCCACTCGACATCCTGGGGAACCCCGTAATGGGTCTCTGCAATGTTTCCGAATGATGCGAGGCGGCTCACCTCTTCGTCGGATAAAACCGGTGCATCCCTGCGGTCTTCCCCGACATCGACGACCTTGGTCCCATTCTCACCGTCCGATACGATCTCGATGTTTTTCGTGGCTATAAGCCGATCAACCACTTTTTCGGACCTGTTATCAAAGACATACTTGTCAGGTGAAACAGAGCCCGATACAACCGCCTCGCCAAGGCCCCAGGATCCCTCGATGATGCTTAAGGGCTCTCCCGTCACGGGGTGCGATGTAAACATAACCCCTGCCTTCTCGGAGTGAATGAGTTCCTGCACGACAACCGCGATATTTACACTCCTGTCGTCGAATCCCTGTTTTGAACGGTAGTATATTGCCCTGGCGCCGTAAAGCGAAGCCCAGCATTTCTGGACCGCTTCAAGGAGGTTTTTCTCTCCCTTTATATTGAGATAGGTCTCCTGCTGACCCGCAAAACTGGCATCAGGGAGGTCTTCGGCTGTTGCACTTGATCGAACCGCGACAATGAGCCTGGATCCCCCCATCTTTTTATAGGCCTTGCGGATACCATCCGTGATAGAACCCGGCATCCTGGCACCCATTATCGCTTTCTTCGCACGATTTGAGGCCGCGTCGAGCGCATCACTGTCATCGACGTCGAGTTTTTCCAGGTCGTTGAATATGACGTCTTCAAGATTCTCCTCGACCAGAAACCGCCTGAATGCATGACTCGTGACCACGAATGCCTTCGGGACGGGAAGCCCTATCGCAGACATCTCTCCAAGAGATGCACCTTTACCGCCTACAGCGGCAATATCCTCTTTCCTGATCTCCTCAAGCCACAGAATATCCGGCATCTGTTTCATGCACGCACCACTTATATCTCACTCTTCATGTGCTTAATAAATTATCATCCATTTGAGTCTCTTCTCTTCTTCACCGTGGTCTCCGGAGCACTTCAGGAATGGCTGAAGAAAACCCTCAATACGTACGATGCCGAATATATGTGGGTTTTATTGTGAGCACGAGAATACTTGTCAGTGATCCGCTGGCAGAAGAAGGCCTGGAGATCCTTCGCAGGGAGTACGAAGTGGATGTGCTGACGGATCTCAAAGAGGATGAGCTGGTAAGGAAGATCGGGGATTATGATGCACTCCTCGTCCGCAGCGGTACTGAAGTGACGGCAAAGGTGATAGAAGCCGGAAAGAAGCTCCGGTTCATCGGAAGGGCGGGAGCTGGAGTGGACAACATAGATATGGATGCCGCCACCCGCAGGGGTATCATCGTTGCCAATGCACCGGAAGGAAACACGCTTGCCGCCACGGAACATACCATGGCAATGATGCTCTCACTGGCGAGAAATATCCCCCAGGCAAACGCCTCGCTCAAGAGCAGGGAATGGAAGAGATCGAAGTTCATGGGTGTGGAGCTGAATGAGAAGACACTCGGGATCGTGGGCCTTGGCAGGATCGGCAGGGAGGTTGCCAAACGTGCATCGGCGCTCGGTATGCATATCGTAGGATATGATCCGTTCATCACCAGGGACAAGGCCGCACAGATCGGTGTCGAGGCGGTCTCTCTCGAGGAACTCTTCAGGGTATCGGATGTGATAACCGTCCATACACCGCTTATCAAGGAGACAAAGCATGTCATCAACGAAAAGACCATCTCCACCATGAAGGACAACGTGCGAATCATCAATTGCGCACGGGGCGGAATAATTGATGAAAAAGCCCTCTATGAAGCGGTGAAATCAGGAAAAGTTGCCGGGGCGGCTCTCGACGTCTTCGAGGAAGAACCGCCTCTCAACTCTCCCCTGCTGGAACTTGACACGGTAATCACGACACCCCATCTCGGGGCGAGCACCGTTGAGGCACAGAAGAATGTCGCAGTCTCAATCGCAAGGCAGTGCATCGCGGTCCTCAGGGGTGGTTCTGCGAAGTACATCGTGAACGCACCCATTGTACCCGCAGATCAGCAGGAGACTGTCGAGCCATATGCCATCCTTGCTGAAAAGATGGGGCGTTTCCTCACCCAGCTCGTGGAAGGAAGAACGGAGAAGGTGGAACTGGTCTTTGGGGGAGACCTCTCAACCCTGGGGAATAACAGCCGTTTCATCACCCGCATGGCATTGAAAGGTCTCCTGGACCCCATCCTGCAGGTCCCCGTAAACATTGTCAATGCAGAGTACATTGCAGGAGAGAGGGGCATAGCTTTTTCGGAGACCACTACCCGGGAGTCCGGCGGATTCAAGAACCTGCTTACCCTGAAGATAAAGACAGACCGGATGGAGGAGACGATGAGCGGTACCGTATTCATGAAGGGCCGGAGCCGCATCGTTGCTATCGGAGGGTATACGATGGACATGATCCCCGAGGGATACGTCATAATCTCGCGCCATCTCGATAAACCGGGGGTTATCGGTCGTGCATCCACCATTCTTGGAAAAGGCGACGTCAACATCGCCGGAATGCAGGTCGGCCGCATCAATCCCGGTGAAGAGGCCATAATGGTCCTGAACGTCGATTCAGAGGTCTCGTCCGGGATGATGGACGAGATACGCTCGATGCCGGGGATCTATACCGCGAAGTTTGCAAAGATATCTGACAAACTGATCTGATACCCTTTTTTATTCAGCCTGTTCGAATAACCGAACCATATGCCGAAAAATCCCCCTGACGCCTTCCCGGTCATGGAATGAGATATCGCTTCACCCGGCCACGTTGCGTTCGAAGGAACTCTTCACACAATCATAGATTTCCCGATTCGCCCTCACGTGAAGAATATGGAGAATCAATCCCCTGCGTGGAATGCCAGGGTGATCTGTCCATCACTTCCCTGGCCATTTTATCGCGATCCGGGCAGGCGGTCTGCACCAGAAAGCATGTCCTGCCCTCTGTTGTACATGTACCCGGTAATCTTCCATGGGTTCGTTTTGTGGCATCAGGGCTCTCCATTCATGTCCTTTCTCTCTCCTGGTTCGTGAACCTGCGGATCAGGCGGAAAACCCAAAAAAGAGAATTATTTTATACTGTGTGAGCCCACCTTGTAAGCGCATAATCCTTGAATTGGGGCTCGTGGTCTAGCTGGTTATGACGTCGCCTTGACATGGCGGAGGTCCTGAGTTCGAATCTCAGCGAGCCCATCTCTCTTCTGAACAGATTATCCCCTGACTCTCCGGCCATGTACGGCGCAGGCTACCGTACCAGTTTGGCAAGCATCGAAAGGACAATGACCGCGAGAAACGCAACTCCCGCCCACCACATGCTTGCCGTGAAGATGAAGACGACGGCAGCAACGATGGCGGCAGGGAGAAGCGCCCATACAACCTTCACGACAAATACAACAAGTGCGACCCCCACGATGACAAGGGCGGCAAAACCCATGAGTGATATATGGGTCCATTGTACATTTCCCGTTTGCCTACACCCTGTAAATAACATTTTGCCGGCGATCCCGTCTGTATCACTCACAATAAAGAACATTCAGTACGTGGCAGATGGAAGATCAGACACGCAGGTTAATTGGTGTTACGCTCACATTCAGATCACATGGATACATCCGCCTTCAGGATGCGCCTGTACCAGATCCTGGAACCGGCAAAGCCAGGAGATTCGGCCAGTTATCTCTTTGATGCGTTCATCACTGTCGTAATTCTGATCTCGATTGTCGTGATGATCCTCGGAACCGTCCCGCAGTTGCAGGATAATTATCATATCCTCTTTTCGATCCTCTTCTTCTTCAGCATGACCGTCTTCTCCATCGAATATCCCCTCCGGTTATGGTCGTGTACCGCTGACCCCCGCTATACTTCAACAGTTGCCGGACGTCTGAAATGGGCCGTCACACCATTCGCAATAATCGATCTCCTTGCAGTGCTTCCATTCTACCTGGAAGTGATTGTCGGTATAAATCTGACCGGGCTTGTCGTGCTTCGTGTCTTTCGGCTGTTCAAGCTGGTCCGGTACTCTGAGTCTATCAACCTCATCATCCGTGTCATAAAATCACAGCGAAATACCCTTTTTACTGCATACGCGGTCCTCTTCATCGCACTTATAGCATCATCCACCCTCATGTTCGAGATCGAACACCCTGTCCAGCCGGATCTCTTCTCCAGTATTCCCGCAACCATGTGGTGGGGAATTGTCACTCTCACAACAGTTGGGTATGGCGATATGGTCCCCGTCACGCCTGCCGGTAAGGTTCTCGGTGGCGCGATCACGCTCATTGGTATCGGCATCTTTGCCCTTCCTGCAGGTCTTCTCGCTTCAGGGTTTACAGCAGAGCTGAAGAGACAGGTGGCGGAGGGAGAAGTGACAGGGCCGGACAGGCCGTCTGCCGTATACCTGTGCCCTCATTGCCGAAAAGAAATTCTTGAGAATGAACTCTGGAGGAGAGATTAGGGATGGGACTCGGGATCACAGTATCATATCAGAAGATACGGTTGATGCATGTTTTTAATGCAGGAGGTGGGAACCTGTGGATAATCGACCACATATATCCGACGAATCGGTCATGAAGAGATGGATGGGCCTTGAGATCCGGAAGATCAACGAGTCAGTCGTAGCCGGGAGGAAGACACTCTCGGCCCTGCTCTCTGAAGAGTCACCGTCTTCACTGACAAAGGGTGGTGACGAGTACCTGTTCGACCGGGACGTTCTTGTAAGGATGGGAGAGACACTCCCGAAGGATATCCGGGACCGCCTGAAGATCCCCATTCTCTTCTATTTTGATTCGACCGTAGCCGACAGCTGTTTTCTCGCGGATGAGACCGCTGTTCGCGCCCTGCAGGAACTGGGCGAGATCAGCAGGCTGCGTTCGGCAACCGGGGAAAAAGTCTGGGTTGGAAAACCCATCGTCTTTGCAATCATCGCTAAATACAGAAAGGCCGTTCAGATAGTGATGCGGTAGACGCCGGGAAGTGATCAGTCATGCAGGTTCACTGGCGCCGAATATCGTTCGAGGAGAATGATCAGGATGATATCGGTTGCGATTATGGTCCCAATCATTTCAGGAACTACCTCGGATGCCACAACAAGATAGGTAGAGAGAAACGGGGCATCAAGGGTATATGACGCATAGATGAAGACGTGGAGTGGCAGGAGCAGAACGTAATAATAGAGCGGAACAGTGAGTGTCCAGACAATGATCCGCGAGATCTTGGGGTACGGCATCTTCAGGCTCCAGTTCCAGAAAAACGCGTACCATAGACCCCAGAGGAAGGCCGCAAACATATGGGCGGGGATGTTCCTATCAGGGGCATAGACTATCCCCTGCAAAAACCCGATGATGAGCCCGCCTGTGGGCCCGCAAAGCGCCGAACCCAGCGTAACAAAAATCTCGCTCGGCTCCAGGAGGAGTCCGCCTCCCACCGGGATATGAAGGTCCAGGAAATAGACGCCGGCGGAGGCAAGGCCAAAAAGTATGGCGAGCAGCACCGATACGCGGTTCATTGCCATGCTCTTACGAAAAAGCGCGTAATATTCCACCAGTACCCGTCCTCTTTTTTCAAGCAGAATGCCCGTGGTATTCTAATTCTTTGAACATGACCGCACAGCGATCATTGGTGGTCAATGCGATAATGGCTGCATCATTGTGTATGCATGTTTATCGATGAGAATCTTGTGGTTTTTTGTTTTCATGATCCTTCAGGATCTCTCATGCAATCGGTTCTTCTTTGCTGGTGCAGGAAAAACTGGTGCAGGAAAAAATCCGTCCAAACAGCAAGGTTAAAATTCCATATCTCATATACGGGTCCAATGTTATGAGGCCGGCATGGATCAGTATATGTGCATTACTCTTCTTCCTTGCATTTCTGTGGCTCCCCGCTGCGGCAGACGACTGCGGATGCAATTCAGGCCCGGGTGACGACTCTGGCGGGGACGCTGGAGAGAGTGTGGATGGAGAATCAGGTGATGAAGACAGTTCATCTGACAGCTGGGACGTCACCGACAGTTCGTGGTACTCCGATTTCAGCGGCGGCGATGATCCGGGCTCGGAGGATTCATCAGATACATCGGATTATACCGGCGGTTCCGGAAACGTGGGCGCTTCGGGGGCAGACGGGCACGCAGACGACGCATACACCAGCTATCTCCACGCAAGGCAATATTATGAAGAGGGGCGTTACGAGGAGTCGCTGGAAGCGTATAACGCCTCGGTCACACGTGATCCCTACAATAAACGTGTCTGGATGGGGAGGGGCGAACTCCTCCTGGAACTTGGTTATTACCAGGCTGCACAGGAAGCCTTTCAGCAGGTAACAAAACTTGACCCTGCAGAGTACGAGGCATATTTCCTGACAGGGGAGGCGTTGTACCACATGGGGGCCTTTGAGGATTCAGTAACGATGTATGACCGGGCACTGGCAGTAAATCCCCTATTTGATCCTGCCAGGGAACAGAAATTGCGTGTCCTGGAAGCGTTGGCAGGGCTCTCAACGGGTGGGGATGAAGAAAAAGAGCCTTCATTGGACAGTAACGGCTATGAAACAGGGGAAGAGCAGGTGGTGGAGACGCCGGCAGGTATTGAAACGCCGGAGATGACTGATACAGGGACCGGGACGGGATCTCATCAGGCGGCCGGATTGATGCCACATACTGTCCTTTTTGCGATCTGTATCCTCCTCTTTCTGGCAATAACTTCTACGAAAAAGCGATAATATCCATCTTTCCATTCCATATTAGTTATTCAAGAGTGTTTTTTCATGAGAGAAAAAAACCTCCTTGTAACTGGAACGCCCGGGAGCGGCAAGACCACGGTTGTCGAGAAGATGCTTGAAACACTCGGCGAACACAATCCCAGCGGGTTTTTCACGAAAGAGGTAAAAAAAGGCGGTATTCGCACTGGTTTTGAGCTCGTGAGTCTTGATGGCCGAAGACGGATCCTTTCACACGTTGGTATCAGGAGCCGGTACCGGGTAGGGAAATACGGTGTTGACCTGGAGTCTTTTGAAGCGTTTCTGGATGAATTATCACTATTCGAACCTGGAACAGGACTCATTGTCATAGACGAGATCGGAAAGATGGAATGCCTGTCAGGGAAGTTTTGTACCCTGGTCAACCGTGTCCTGGACTCTTCGATACCGTTCCTCGCAACGATTTCCGTCAGCGGTCCGGCTCTCCTTGATGAGATAAAGGCAAGGGATGATGTCGTCCTGATGGAGATAAGACGAGAGACCCGGGAATCGGATGCAGACGCCCTTTCCCGGAAGGTCGGCGAGCTTCTGGCCGGCTAGAAACGCCCCATCTCCTGAGCAGCTTCAAGATACTGGAGCACTTCAGCATCGCTTAAATCGTGCCAGTGACGGTAGGCGTCGGCCACGGCAAAGGAATGCCCTTCCCGGATATTCAGGCACACGACGCATTCGACAATCTTTCCGATCATGGAGACCGCCCGTGCTGACCCGGTTGGCACAGCGGCAATTATTCCTTCTGGAGCATCAGACCTGACGGCCTCGATCGCTGCACGCATGGTATAACCTGACGCAAGGCCGTCGTCGGTTACGATGACAGTGCTTCCTTTTATGGCCGGCGAAGGCTCGTTGCCGGGAAATTTGATCTGTCTCTGCCTGATCTCCTCCCTGCTCTCCCTGATTGCTCTCTCGACAGCATCTTGCGAGAGCCCGGTTCCACGGACGAGCGCTTCATTCAGAAAGACCCTTCCATCCCACGTCACCGCACCAAATCCGGCTTCGGGGTTCCATGGAATCCTGACTTTCCTGACGATACCAAGCATCATGCGGGCATCGAGCGAGCGGGCAATCCTGACCCCTGCCGGGACACCCCCGGCAGGTATGGCGCAGACGAGCGGATTTTGGAGATTCAGGGTTTCACGTATGAACCGGGCAAGCCTCTCTCCGGCATCGTCACGATCGGCAAAGACCATCGTGCGATTACGAAGCGTTTTCTCCTCGTATATCTTTCCCATGTCAACCCGCTATGGGGGTCTGTCCTGTTATCATTTTCCTCGCTACCCTTCCCGGAGAATGCCCGGGTCACCAGGATTAAGAGAATAGAGGGTGAATATGTAGCTAATCTTTGATGAAAGAACCAGGACCGACCGATGAGAGAGACACAGACAGGGACGGAAGAGCTTGTTATGGTTGTACACGGCCCGGAAGCCTTTGATTCGGGGGATGCCGCCCGCATGATCGCGGCAGTGCATCCCGAAAGAGTGGTTGTTGCAGGTGTGATGGGAAGGACTGCCGCAGAAGAGTCCGGCATCAGGTGTGAGTATGCAGGACTCCCGCCAAGCAGGGTGATACCTGGAATCGAAGGCAGGATATTCATGCTCAACCGGGGCAAGACAGCCGAATCAGGAAGGATTTTTGGTGGAATCGTAGCCTCGAGGCTCGGTGAACCGGGCCTGTTACACGTGGAATGCTCGAACGGTTGTATCTATTGCTGGAACAGGGCGAGTGATGACCTCTCGGATTACCTCGCTTCTGCCACCGGGTATCCTGTCCTCCAGGTCCGGACAGGGGAAGTGACAAACACCAACGTACGCGAAATCCGGGGCTGCATCCCGGGAGAGGCGGTCTTTGTCGATGGAATCGTGATCGGGAGAGCACGTGACACGAAAGTCGTGCTCACCCAGGAAAATGGCAGGATCGTTCCGCTGTCGGGCCTTATCCCAAAGATCCATGGCCTTGAAAAGATCCACCGCCGGGGCTGCCTGGATGTGACGAAGGCCTGGTGCAAAAGTGGTCCTGTGAGGCGGGCAGATCCCGTGACCAGTACACAGCGGCGTGATGAGGGCCTGGTGGTTTATATCGATCACTGCGGCCATGAGCTCTATTCAAGGGTGGATGATCGCACCTGCGGTGTCGTGAGCGTCGGTGACGATACCACTGCAGTGTGCGGCCACATTGGGGCCCACCTGGGACTTCCTGTCCTCGGGGTCGTGGATGGTGACGGGGATGACGTGGTCGGGCCGCGCTTTGCGCCAGGGTCGGTCATCCTCCATGTGCTGGAGGGCAGGGATGACGATCTCGGCCTTGAAATCAGGGATAAAATCAGCGATTCCCCGGTAAAATGGATGGAATTTGTGAAGGATATCATCTCCTTCCTGGGTCCCAGGGTACGCGTCGAGATCCCCGGGCATCCCGATTGATTCTCCTGAAAAACACGCAAACGTGAGTTTGAAGCCTGGACGATCGGCCAAATGGGTGGTCCGGAAGCGGGAATTATTCCCCTGACTGCTGGCGGTAACGCTCCCTGATGCCGGATAGGGTTTCTACTTCGTCGACTGCCTTGTCGTCCCGGATCCGTATGAAGCGGGGGAACCGAAGGGCAAAGCCGCTCGGGTAGTTGGGGCTCTTCTGGATCTCCGAATATCCCACCTCGAATACAAGGAAATGCTCGAATTTTACCTCTTTTCCAGAGCGGGATATCACGTGGTCTTTCAGTATTTCATAGGCGTCTGCCAGCTGTTCGTCAGAGAACCCGGTTGCAACTTTTGAGAGCGGGACGAGTGCTCCGTTGTCCCTGCATGCCAGCAGAAAAGAACCAAACAGGTGTGCCCGTTTCCCCTCGCCCCAGTCTGCTCCGATCACCGCCAGATCGAGAGTATCAACAGAAGGTTTTATCTTAATCCAGTTCTTCCCCCTGATCCCCGGCGTATATGGCGATCCCGGGACCTTGAGCATTATGCCTTCATGACCCAGAGCCAGTGCCTCATCGTATATCTTTTCGATGACCCCGGAGTCGTCGCTCACGATCTGCGGTGCAACATGCCCTGTCACGACGCGCTCAAGCAGTCTTCTTCTCTCGAAGAGGGGTCTGTCGATCAGCGTGTCTCCATCGAGGTACAGTATGTCAAAGATATTCGGGATCAACAGTATCTCTTTAGAAATTGCGTCAATCCCGTGTTTCCTCCTGAATCTTCGGAGAACCGTCTGGAAGGGCAAGGGTTTTTCATCCTTTATTGCAATGACTTCTCCGTCAAGTATCACTTCGTGATCGGTTGCAGAATCGAGCATCACGATGATGTCAGGAAGGGCATCGGTCACGTCTTCGAGTTTTCTCGAGTACATCCTGCACTGGTCGCCTGATTTGTGGAACTGGAACCTGCTTCCGTCATACTTGTACTCTGCGGCAATCTCCCCGTTATCTGCGATCGCCCCGGAGATTGTCCCCTGCTGTGCAAGCATCATCTTCACGGGATGGAAGATCCGGATGTGGACATCACACAGGGCATTCTCTCCTCTCTTTGCAAGCAGGGCAACCTCTCCAAGATCGTTTAGGGCCTGGTGTGCATGCTCGACGAGCGAGGAATCCACGGAAAAGGCCTTTGCGATGGCCTCCCGTGCATTCCCTTCACCAACACCGATACGGAAATCCTCCAGAAGAAGCCTTGCCAGGTACTTGCCCTCTCTAGGAGTTGCGATGGAGAGAAGGGAGCGGATGATATTCAGTTTCTGCTGTTGCGAAGACCTTCCGCCCGCCCTGGCGATTCTTTCCAGGTCACGATAGACGCTGGTCAGGGTCATCTGTTCCGTCTGCTCGAAGAGCTGTTTCTGGATGGTTGCAGTCTGTGCCGAGCGGGACGAATACGATTCGCTCTTTCTCGTCAAGAGGATCTTCTCAAATGCTGTTCCCACGTCACCGGCCTCGTTGATATCGTCGATGATGTCATTCCGGGTTGCATCGATCATCCCTGTCATGGCATCGTACAGGAGGTTGGGGCCGATACCGATCTTTTGCGGGCTCCAGTCCGGAAAGATCCGTCCCATCACGAACCGGGTGAAGATCGGCAGCTCAGCATCGTCCAGTGTTGGCAGGACCCTGGCGATCAGATCGATCATGTCAAGCCGTCCGGAGATCTGTTCCAGCTGATCGGCATAGCCGGCAAACTCGGAAAATAGCATGATATCCTCTTGTCCAGAATTTCGACCGGCGATCGGATAAGAGTTCTCATAATCGGGTGAGGTGCGGAGATTCATGGGGAATATAAAAGAATACAAGGCCATTGTGTCTCCCGATTAACCGGATACGGGATTAAATTGTAATTCTGCGAAATCCAATTGATTTCAGGACGGAAAATATACTTTCATATATTTTTACGAAGAATATATCCGTATGGAAGGGGCTTGGCAGCCCGATGCCATCATCGACAGGAAGATTGGCGAGGTGAAGAAGGATCTCTTCGAGTACATCGAGAAGAACTCGGATAGGATAGACTCCAATATTCCCATATTCTTCGGCCACGTCATCGATATCCTGGAGAAAAACTTCCCCGACCTGCCCGATGCCGCACATGACCGGTTCATCGACGATGCTACCGTAAAGGTGCTTGAGGTCTCCGGGCGGTCAACGGATGTCGAATATATCGAAAAACTCTTCAAGCATGCCGTCAGGAACAAGCGAAGGCCGGGTGGGCGGGTAATCTTCGATATCGTGCTTGGAATCAAGATGATCGATTTTGGCAAATACTCCGAAGCCATTGAAGTCCTGAAAAAATACCGGACCACCGATGCGATTGTCTGTACCGCAATCGCCTACAGTTACTATATTCTCTCGACCGATGAAGTAACCCCTGATCAGCGGACCTTAAAAGCGAAACCGAGCCAGATGGCCCTGAATGCGCGGGAACAGATGATCGAGCTGGCAAGGCTCCGGCCCCCGGTAAACCGGCTGAAGTTCCCGCAGGTGGTGCAGGATTTAAAGATCAACAAGATCTTCTGGTACATGCTCAGGCTTGCATTGGAATGGTTCCCGCAGGAGTCCGAGTTTATTAAAATCGGTCTTGAGAAGGCAAAAAAAGATGGAAACAGGGAGATGAGGGGAGAACTCTTGAAGATCGCTGCGGAACGGTATTACAGCGATATGTTCTTCCTCCGCGATCTCTACCACTTCAAGCTCGAGGCGAGGGATGCGGGAGGTGCGACGGCGGTGGTGCGGCAGATGATGCAGCAGCACCCCGATGAGCTCGAGCCCGTCTATTACGGTCTTCAGCTCTCCATCATATCGTCCCAGAACTCTGCATACCAGAAATTCCGGGAAACTGCCATCTCGAAGGGTATCCCGGGCCAGGCAATTCTTCTGCTCGATTTCGCGTTTGTAGTCATGAGCGGGCAGCAGAGTGATGCTGTGGCATGCCTCGAAGACATGAAGAAGAAACTGCAGAGCAAGAATCATCTCGTCACCCTGCTGGAATACGTGGCAGGAGATATCTATTCAGAGGACGAAAAACGGTCGAAGGCGGCAAAAAAGGTTTTTCTCGACTCTATTGACCAGTACTGCATGCGGTTACTCAAGATGAAGGACTAAATCCCCCGGGGCGCTGGTCAGATGCGAATCTGCCCCGGCCACCCGTTCGAAGGCCCGGGGTTCTGTGCAATGGTAACGTTGATGCTGTCGAGGTAGATGCCAAGGCCGTTTTGGGCCGAATTCATTGCCTTTTCCGGGGTGTTGTTTATCTCGCTCAGGTGTGCCAGCATGACTTCATGGATGTCGGGGCAGCAGTCCCGGAGAAATCCTGCTGCATCACGATTGGAGAGATGCCCCCGTCGAGACCGTATCCTTCGCTTCAGCATCTCGGGGTACGGCCCGTCCCTGAGCATGTCAGGGCAGTGGTTGCTCTCCAGGACAAGGGCGTCGCATCCCATTAATCTCTCACGGATCCGTGCGTTGATGACACCGGTATCAGTGCAGCACCCGATCCTGATGCCGTTTTCCCTGATTGTGAACCCGGCCGGTTCGCGGGCATCGTGTGACGTCTCGAATGCCTGTATGGTGAAATCCCCGATCTGGTACTGCTCGTCATAACAGAGCCGTTGTGCCCTGACCGGGGCCCGGGTACATTTTCTGTGTTCGAGAAATTCACAGAGTGTCCCGCCCGTTGCATAGACCGGGACAGAGAGGTGGCGGGCGAGTGCATCCACCCCAGATATGTGATCAGTATGCTCGTGGGTGACCAGGATGCCGCATATGAGATCCCTGTCTCCTCCCGCCTCCCCAAGACGCCTTAAAAATTCCTTTCGCGAAAGGCCGGCATCTACAAGGAGAGCGCCGCTATCCGCTTCAATATACAAACAATTTCCCTTGCTCCCGCTTGCCAGGGCAATACAGCGCATTGTGAACTAGTTTACGTGTTCATGGCATATACAGGCGTCGATTGCGAAAGTGTGCACGCGTGAGACCTGCCAGAAGAATGCCCTGATACGCTCCCTTAAATCAGGCAAACAGGGGTGGACTACCGGTATGCAGTTACTCTGTCCCTCTGTGCGATATGAATACGGGATTCGTGTCGAAAAATCAGTCAATCCTGACAACGTGGACGGCACTGGCTTTGAAATATACATGTACCGATCCTCCCTCCTCTATCTCAAGTTCATCGAATGAGCGCTTCGTGATGACTGATATGAGCCGGATACCGCAGTCTATCCGGACTTTGACCATGGGTCCCATTGCAACTACTTTTGTTATCCGGCCCAGGAACCGGTTTCTCAGGCTGGAACCGGGAAACTCAGCCGTCGAAAGAACAAGGTCCTCCGGGCGGATGTATGCCGTCACCCTGCTCCCTGTCGGACAATCACTGGTCGCAGCGATGTCGTACCCCTCGATATCGATAATCGTAAGCCCTTCTTCGTTGTTCTTCACCATTCCTTCAAGAATATTCTCGACTCCCACCATGTGGGCGACATCCCGGTTTCGTGGTTGGTAAAATATCTCGTGAGCGGTGCCTGTCTGCCCTATCGTCCTGCTCAATACCACCGCGATACGGTGGGCCAGCCGCTGCCCCTGGTCCATATCGTGCGTCGAGAGAATTATTGTGGTCCCGAACCTGGAATTTATGGTATGTACGAGGTTCTCGACTTTCTCCGTCGAGACCGGGTCGAGGTTTGCCGTCGGTTCATCAAGCAACAGGACCTCGGGCCGGGTGACAACAGCACGTGCGATGGCAACCCTCTGCATCTCTCCGCCTGAAAGGGTCGAAGCCTTGCGACTTTCGTAGCCGGAAAGCCCTACCAGTTCCAGCGCTTCCGGTACGCGCTTTCGAATATCCTCGACCGGGACCTTCCTGAACCTGAGCGGGGCTGCAATATTATCGAAGACATCACCTCTCAACGCAGCAGGTTTCTGGAATACCATGGACATGCGCCGCCTGAGCTGGAGCCGGGTCTTTTCAGGGCCCGAGGTGTCGATACCTTCAAAGAATATCTCACCTTCTGTTGGAACGTCCAGCAGGTTGATCAGTCGGAGAATTGTCGATTTTCCCGTACCACTCGGCCCGATAAGGGTAAAGATCTCACCCTTCCTGATCGTCATACCGACGTTTCGAAGTACCTCCTTCTCACCGAAATTCTTGTATACTCCGATAAGTTCTATCATCTGGTCAGCGCTCCTGCACGAGAAAGAGAATCGTGGTTACAATCAGGGCGATGAAGAGCAGGATGAGTCCCAGGGCAATAGAGAGAGGAAGGTTCCCCTGCGAGGTCTCGAGTGCAATTGCCGTGGTGAGGATTCGGGTATATCCCCTGATGTTTCCGCCGATAATCATGGCCGCTCCGACCTCGGATATGGCGCGTCCAAAACCGAGAATGACTCCGCCAAGTATTGCAAACCGTGCCTCCTTGATTATTGTGAGGATGCTTTGGAATTCGTCCGCTCCAAGCGAGACAATCGTATCCTGGATGTTCTTTCTCACGCCGGAGAGGGCGATCAGGGTCATCCCGATCATCAGGGGGATGATAAGCACCATCTGGCCGAATATCATGCCTGTGGGCGTGAACATCAACCCGAGGAAGCCAAACGGGCCGGAACGTGAAATAAGAAGGAAGACGAAGAGGCCTGCCAGCACGGTAGGCAGTGCATAAAGAGCCTGGATAACCGTAATGAGTCCTTTCTTGCCTCCAAACTCCCTGAAATGAATCAAACCTCCCAGAGGTATTGCGATAATTGAAGCAAGAAACGTCGCAGAGAGTGAGATGAAGAGCGAGCGTATGGTAATTCCCATGACTTCAGGGTTGAGGGTAACGATGAGCTGGAATGCCTGGGTGAATCCTTCAATTATATCATTCATGATACGCGACCTGGGTGGAGTCGGAGCACCTGATCACCATGATAATACCGTGGAACGCTGGATCTTCCATGATGTGGTGTAACCAGTATTATACTTATTCAAAAAATAATTAAAATGAATCGGTTAACCTGGTGATATAACAAGTGGTGTACACACTATCCGGAAGCCCGCTTCTGTATCTCCCTGAATATATCGGCCCCAAGAACCCTGATTCCCTCGTCGTGATACGTTTCCAGGAGAAGGTCCAGATATTTTTTCGTCCCTGCCGTTGTTGTAAAGATCCCAATTCTTTCTGCCCTGGTAACCAGCTGATTCTCTTCCATCATCGCAAAGTACGGGAGGACATAGTAATGGGGAACTCCCAAAAAATCTGCGAGAGCGCGTGTCGTGGGAAACTTGATCCGTATGTCCTCCCCGGAGATGTTGAGAGTGATCGCTCCATCGATCAGGAGGTGAATCCGGATTGCAGCGTCGAAGATGAGATCAATGTTTAAAGCGGGCATAGACTGGGATAGGTTCAGCGGGAAAGCTGATAAAAGAATTGAAGATGTGGAATCAAAAAAGTAAGAAAAGAATTTATCCTAATTAATGTTTCTTCTTCTCCTCGTCTGGGATCTCTTCCAGGTATACCACTTCAGCCCCGATGTCCTTTGCTATCTGCTCGATCTCGAACTTCCTGAAATGAGTGAGCTCGATCTGGACCTGGCCTCCCGTTACCGCAACAATCCGGAACATCGGCTGTTTTGCGCCCTCCCGGACTTTCAATCTCTCTCTTACGTATATCTTTACCATCACCAATCACTTCCTTTCATGCTCCGTATAACTCCTGAACAGTTATAAGCCTTATCTCACAACTGTTATATCAGTTGTTATATCAATAAATTCTGTTAGCTTTTAATAAATATAAATCTATGTATACGCAGATGAAACGGAACCGGTTTGAGATGGAAAGTGAGCTGAAAGGAGAGTCACTGGCAAGAATCGGGCTTCTTCGTGCATATGAACATGTCCCCCAGCTGAAGCTCATGCCTGATCTGAACGTGGTGAAGCTCGGAGGTCACGGCATCATCGATTACGGAAAGGATGTGGTCCTGCCATTGGTGCAGGAGATCGGAGAGCTCTCAAAGGAATACAAGATCCTCGTGGTGACCGGAGGGGGTGTGAGGGTGAGACACATCCTTGATATAGGGTTGAACCTTGGGATGCCCACCGGTGTGCTTGCCGAACTGGCGGGTAAGATCAGCGAACAGAACGCCATCATGATGTCCATCCTCCTCTCTCCATATGGTGGAATGAGGATACATACTGCCGATCTGCTGGAGCTTCCCATGCTTTTGAGACTTGGAGTCCTCCCTGTCACCCATGGAACCCCTCCATACGGCCTGTATGAACAACCGGCTGAAGTCGGCTCGATACCCCCCAACAGGACTGATACCGGAGCATTCCTTGCCGCAGAGGTTCTTGGGGCCAGGAATCTCGTGCTGGTAAAGAACGTGGATGGCCTCTTCACGAAAAATCCGTTCAGGCATCCTGAAGCAGAGCTGATCCCCGATATCACCGCATCCGAGCTTCTCGATATGGAGATGCATGACATGGTCCTCGAGCCGAAAGTCGTGGAATTACTCCGTTATGCAAAGAACCTCAAATCGGTCAGGATAGTAAATGGCCATAAACCGGGGAATATCCGGCGGGTCCTCGAAGGGGAGGATATCGGGACCACCATTCATGCACACTGACTAACAGAAACCGGATTATTAAGGATTGAATCAGATCGTGAACGGTTCAGAGGATGAGAATATTCCAAAAATCCGGTTCGATCTCTCCGAGCTGGCCGGCAGCATGGGGGATTTTGGAACCATCCTCCCGCTGGTTCTGGCAGTCGCCCTGGTAGCCGGGCTGGATATCGGATATATCTTCTTATTTTTCGGCATCTGGTTTGTCATCAGCGGTCTTCTCTATCGCGTTCCGGTTCCAGTAGAACCCATGAAGGTGATCGCGGTGATCGCAATCGCCGAAGCGATCGGACCGGGCGAGATTGCGGCGGCGGGGATCCTGCTCGGCGTGATCTTTCTGGTGCTTGGAACGGGCAACTGGATGAACCTGCTCGAGAAGTGGATCCCGGACAGTGTGATACGGGGAATCCAGCTTGGGCTTGCCCTCCTTCTCCTCAAAACCTCGGGAGGCTTCATGCTCGAGGATCCGATCTATTTTGTATTCGGTGTTGCGATAATCGTCGGGATCTTCCTCTTTTCCCGCTGGCGAAAAATCCCTGACCTTTCCTCCCTGGTGCTGATTTTCCTTGCCCTGGGAGCGGGAATCCTCGTTCACGGGGTGCCCCAGCTCGTCTTTCTGTCACCTCCAGCGCTGGTTCTCCCAAAAACCGATGATTTTATCCCGGCTCTTTCAGTGCTCGTCATCCCGCAGGCCCTTCTCACCCTGACCAACGCCATCCTGGCAACCTCGCTCCTGTCCCGCGATCTCATGTCAGTGAAGCTCATGCCTGCCCGCCTGTCACGCACAATCGGCCTGATGAACCTGGTATCGGTGCCTTTCGGGGGGATGCCAATGTGTCACGGTGCAGGTGGAATGGCAGGGATGTACCGGTTCGGGGCACGGACAGGAGGTGCGAATATCATCGCCGGGGGAATATTTGTGATCCTGGCTCTTTTCTTTGCGGGACCGTCTATGGTCAGCCTGATATCAGTCGGGGTGTATGGAGCCCTGCTTGTCTTTGTTGCGCTCGAGCTTGCGAAGCATGCCTGGAAAACAGAATCAATCGCGGTGACCATCACCATCGGAATACTCTCGCTCGTATTCTCGATGACGGTAGCATTTTTTATTGGTATGGCACTCGCCTATCTCCTTTTGTATATCGAAAAAAAGCAATCGGCCTTCCACCCGGATTGAACAAAAGGAAAGGTGAATCTCATTCCCCACAGATCACTCTTCCTTTTGTCCATATCCGGTAGCACTGAATCTGATGCGGTACACGGGGGGGTCCGAGGTTCAGACATGGAATCGAGTACGCATCACCACACAGGCCCCAAACCCATGTGGGCAAAGATAATATGGATAACAATAGTAAATAAAACTTATTGATTATAGTCAATTATTAAACAAAAAAAATTTATCTCTCTCCAAACCGGTGAATGGTAGATCCGGACACGGGCGGCAATGCAAAGGACAGGGACAGAAGAAAATACTGGCAGAAATGAAAAGGAGAAAGGATTAGATCCTGATATTCTCCTTCATTCACCCCCTGATGTCTGTTGCTGGTGATAGCATTTCAGAGGTATCAGACATGGAATTCGATACATGATCGCCACACAGGCAAGGAACCCATGTAGCCAGGATAGTCTTGACTTACATATTAAATAAAAGATGCCCTTTTGTTTTAAGAGTCAAATAAAAAAGGTTAATTTTAAAAATTTCAGGCGACCGCCGGAGTGGTCTCTGTCGCCGGGCTCGTGCAGTCACAGTCGAACTGCTCACAATCACCGCTCATCGGTGAGAAGAGGTTCTTCCCGTACGTATCTACGCCGAAGCTCCCGATCTCGTCCTGGATCTCCGGCGAGGTGAGGAAGTCGACGAAGTTGTTCGCCATGGTGATCTCGTCAGATGAGAATGCCTCGTTATACACGGCTATCACACTGTACACATTCAGCAGGATGTCGCCCTGGTCTATCAGGGGGACAATGTCGAGGTCGCCCTTGTATGCCAGGTAGGTACCTTCGTCTGAGAGAGTGTATGCCTGTTTCTCGTTGGAGAGCTGCAGAGTCTCGCCCATCCCCCTCCCTGCCTCGATGTACCAGTCGCCTGATTTCTGAATATCTGTCGCATAATCGTATCCGGCAGCTGCCCAGATGGCTTTCTCCTTGGAATGTGTTCCGGAATTGTCACCCCTGGATGCAAACTGGACGCCCGGAGTCGCAGCCATGCCCATGTCGTAGAGTTTCTGGAATGCAGCTTCCGGATCCATTCCCCTGATGCCTGCCGGGTCATCATCCGGTCCGACGATGATGAAATAATTATAGGCAAAACATCGTCTGTTTAATCCATGCCCTGCGTCCATGAACACCTGCTCCTGGGCTGGAGAATGGACAGCCAGGACGTCGGCGTCACCGCGACTGGCAATCTCTATCGCCTTTCCCGTCCCCTGCGAGGTGATCAGGAGTTCAACATTGTATTTATCTTCAAACATCGGCTTTAAGTGATCCAGGAGCCCGGTATCATACAGGCTGGTGGTCGTTGCAAGCAGTAACTTCTCTTTCGGACCGACCGAAGTCGTGGGCTGAGCTGTCGGAGTGCCTGTTTCAGGTGTCGTTGTACAACCTGCAAAGAGAACTCCTCCTACAATTATAGCAGCAAAGACCAGAATAAGGATAGACTGGGAATTTTTGTTCATCAGTACCACACATACCCATTCACGGCATCTGTAATCAAAATTTCCTTTTATCTTCAATTGAAAATTAAATCAATTGCATTACCAACTGAATATACCAACTGTTTCCCGATCCTCAAAATATCTTTTTCTCTCCTGTCAACGTAAAAGCTCATTAGCATGTGGAAGCCAGTGAGTATCGAGTGGTGGCTGAATAAACGCAGAGCGGATATAACGTCAGTAAAAGACGCGGTCAACGAGATCATCGGGCAGGTCAGGTCCGGGGGCGACGAGGCTCTCCGCGAACTGACCTCCCGTTTCGACAGGATCGTACTTGACGACATCCTTGTTAACGAGGAGAGGCGCGAGTCTGCCTACGATGAACTAAAACCCGCTCTCGTTGAAGCGATCATCGAAGCGGAATCCAGGATCTCAAGGTTCCACGAGATGCAGAAGCCCCGGGATCTCTGGCTCGAGGAGGTTGAACAGGGTGTTATCCTCGGGGTAAAGACCACGCCTCTTGATAGGATAGGCGCATATGTCCCTGGCGGAAGAGCGGCATATCTCTCCACGGCCCTGATGTGCGCAGTTCCCGCCCGGGTAGCAGGGGTTGGATCCATCTGCTGCTGCACTCCGCCGCCCGTGCATCCTGCAACCCTGGTCGCCCTGGACATCGCAGGCGTCGACGAGGTCTATTCCGTCGGCGGTGCCCAGGCGATTGCCGCCATGGCGCTGGGCACCGGGAGTATTGCCGCAGTGGACAAGATCGTCGGGCCTGGAAACGTCTACGTGACCCAGGCCAAGATGCTTCTCCGGGAGGAGGTAGAGATTGACTTTCCTGCAGGACCAAGCGAGATCGGCATACTGGCTGACGGATCGGGCGATCCCGAGTACATTGCTGCAGACATTCTTGCCCAGGCGGAGCATGACCCGGACGCAGCCTGTCTCCTGGTCACCACGGACGCCGGCCTGGCGGAAAAGACCGGAAAGGCGCTGGAGGACATGGTCCTTGAGGCAAAACGAAGGGATATCATCTCGAGATCGATCGGAAATACGGGATATATCCTGGCAGATACACTGGAAGAGGGTGCAGAGATCATGAACCTGGTCGCGCCAGAGCATCTCTCCATCCAGGTACATGACCCGCTTGATGTGATCCGGATGGTCCGTCACGCAGGATCCATATTCGTCGGAAGATACTCCCCGGTTGCATGCGGGGATTATGCCTCGGGAACCAACCATGTGCTGCCAACTGCCGGGAACGCAAAAACCCATTCAGGTCTTGACGTCCGGCATTTCTGCAAGAGCTCCACCATACAGATCATCAGCAGGGAGGGACTGGAGAGAGTTGGCGAGGTGGCCGAACGTATCGCCTGCGCGGAAGGGCTGTATGCACATGCGGACTCGGTCCGCATCCGAAGAAGAAAAACCATCTGAAAAAGGCTGGATTACAGGCTTTTATTCTCTTTTCCGTGCAACAGACGCTGCTGCCGCCAGCGCAACCATGGCGATTGCGGCGCAGGGAGGGCCGAGGGGAGGGGTTTTCTGCGTCTCGATGAACGTGACATTCACCGATGACGAATCGCCGGCAGGCATCCGGTCCATGCCGAGAGGGACGTTTATCACGTAGATGGTGTACGTACCGGGTATCAGGCGTCCTGCGATAAGCCCGGTGTTCCATTCATATTCCCACGAACCATCAGCTGAAACACGTGCCGAGGTGAAATATCCCTGACCTGCAGGGAGGTTCAGGTTCTCAAGGGTGACTCCTCGTGGGTCAAGTTCCGGACCAATGAGAAACAGGTAGACTGCGATGGTGTTTTCCATCGTGGTCGTGCCTGAAAGAACAATCTGTTCACCGACCTGGCAGACCAGTGGGTAGACGGCAATCGTGACCCCTGAGGCTTCGCAGGCAGGTATTCCGGTACACAAGATGAAGAGAAGAATCAGGAATCCCAGGTATCTGCCTAAAACAGCGTCGTTTCTCTTACACGGTGTTCTGTCAACCCGTTGCACCATACAAATTCCTGTATCTTCCCCACTCGATCAGAAAAAACCAAAAACGGTCAGAACTCCACGACCATGACCGCTTCTTCCTCCTCTTTTAACTCATCCCGGATATGATCGGCATCAAACGAGTAGCTCTCCCATGGATCATAATCTTCGTACAGCTCGCACTTATCGAGTACATCCACAAATTCCTTCAAAAAAATCCTGGGAATAACGTCGATTCGTCCACCGAATTTCCCCGTCACCTTCTGTATCATCGCCCGGATGAACCTGTGGGTGACCCTGCTCCGGTCAACCTCCGTGTATGCCTCCGAGTAGATGTCCATCACCTTGAGGGCGACCTGCTCCAGTTTCCGGGAATTGAATTTTGAAAGGACAATCTGCGGCTGCCGCGGATTCCGGAAATCGTCAGCCTGTATCACGTTGATCCTGTCAAAAAGCGAGGGGAGAGACCTGATGCCCCTGGGCCCCTCGAAGAAGGCAGGGGTTCCGGTAAACAGGAAATAGCAATGCGGCATCTCCCCGCGATCGAGAATGTCGACGACCTGGCGCAGGACATTGTATCCCTTCTCCCGCTGGTTCCTGGCCTGCGACTGGGTCGTCTCAACCTCGTCCACGGCAACTGCAAGCCCTGCATACCCTGCAGCGACGATGATGCGGATAAGCCCTCTCAAGAAGATCAATGCCACGCTCTCGTCGATATCCCCCCTGATGCCTGCTTTTTGCTTGAACTCTCTCCCGACATTGGGTTCGGCACAGATCCATCCGATCGCAGCCTGTGCAGTCTGGAAATCTCCTGCATTGTTTGCCCTGTAATACGTGCGGAGCGCTGCAGCCAGGGACGTGTTCATCTCGCTGATACCGGCAAGTGAGGTCTCAATCTCTTTTACCGTCGCCTTCTCGAGCGTCTCTTCATCCATGTCTTCCCTGGCAACCTTGAGGATCTTCTCCTCAATACCAAACAACCAGCTGTCGATTATCGCCTTCTGGGCATGTTCCTCCTCCGTGGTCCGCATCGTGGCGCAGATCTGCTGGTAGATACCTTTCAGCTTGTGGAGCGGTGCTGTCTGGGATATCACCACGTGTGAGGTCACGAAATTCTTTGAACGGGCGATCTCAAGTGCCCGTGCCACCAGGAATGTCTTTCCGCTGCCGTATTCACCGCGTATAAATTTTATATCGCCTCCACCCCTCGTGACAAAATCAAGTTGTGTTGCGATCGTCTCTTCCTCGACATCAAGGCCGACTGCGATCCGCTCGAGTCCACTGGCAGGGACCGTCCCCCGCCGGAGAGCGTTGATGATATTCATACTCTCCAGTCCGCGGGTTTTTGTCTGTTCATGCCCCGCAATATTCGTATATCTCTCCATATTGACCAACTCCTTTCTTCTCAATTATCTGTACTCCCTTCAAAGCCGATTTTTGCAGCAATCTGTTGACATATCCGGCGGCTCTCCGCGTCCCAAGCAGGGTGCGGAGGTCCATCTCGTTCGCCCGTCCGTGTGCTTTCAGAAAATCAACGATCTTCTTCTCATTCTCATCAAGTTCCAGGAGTGCGTGAAGCGTCTCGGCAGGAATTTCATCCCCTGGCCTCTCATGCTCATCGGCATGAAAGAGGGGGATATCATACAGCGTCCTCTCCTTGCATGCCTCGAGCAGTGCAAGAAAATCTGCGGGGGAGAGATCGCGGGGGCGGGGTGGTATGATGTCCAGTCCCCTGAGGCATGCCTCCTTGCACCCCGGAAAATCGTTCTCCTCGAGCGCCTGTGCTGCGGAAAAGAGCAATGACTGCGCAAGATATTCCAGGCCGTGGGAATTCAGCATGGATATCCGTGATTCAAGCCGCTGGATCAACCGATCCAGCAACCGTTTCAAGCGGTAGAACCGGGAATCGCCGACAACAAGGCCGGAGATCCGTATGAGATCCTGGGTCTTTTTGATATTATTCACGACATACAGCATGACTTTCTCACATTCACGAAAGTCTTTCTGGTTTGCAAGAAACCGGGCATATTCGCAGCCTCCCTCGAGGTAATCACTCCTGTATGCGCGATAATACCATGACCTGGCCTCAGTGAAATCTCCCAGTTCTTCATAGAACCGTGCAGCCGCAAGGAGGCAGATCACGTCCGGCTGCCCGGATACAAGCTCAAGATATATCGGGGCAGCAGTCTTCAGGGGATAAAACGTGAGAAGAAACGTTTTGAACGAAGAGAGCGCCCTGCCGAGGAGCTGGGGTTCGCTCATGAGGATCATCTGGGATCGTATCAAACGCCGGTACTCTTCGAGGGCCCTTTCCCTGTCACCGGCAAGGGCGTATAGTTCCGCGGTCATCAGGTGAATCCCGGCGGTATCGTCTTCATTTTTCCCTGTGGTCATCGTTGAACATGCGTCTATTGCCTCATTGTAACGGGCTTTCTCCTTCAGGAGCCGGATGTGGTCCTGTGCAATGTCATCGTTACTGGTCTTTTTGATTACCGGCGGATAGGCGGCGAGTGCAGCATCCGGATCTCTCCTGGAGAGAGCTGACAGGTACAACCGGGCAAACAGCGGATCACCAGTCTTTTCCATCCCCTCCCTGGCAAGATCCAGTGCGGTATCGATCTCGCCGCAGGAGAGCAGTATCCTGACATACAGGGTATCGGGTACCGTGCTGCCCTTTCTTCCCTTGTAGTATTCGAGAGCCTCGTCAGCCTCACCCGAAGCCAGGAGTGCCTGGATGAGAGTCCGGAAATCCTCTTCCTTTCCGGACAGGTCAAACAGTGTTCGTAAAACCGTGACGGAAGATCTAGGATCGCCGGAGGAGAGGAGATATGCTGCATAACTGCGGAGAGCTTCCTGGTTTTTTGGGTCAAGTATGATTGCCCTGCCATAGTGGGCGATGGCCTGCTCCTCCCCCTTCATCTCCAGTACCTTTCCAAGATAACTGTGAATGTAGGAGGATTCCGGCATCCGGCAGACGAGGTCCTGAAAATATGCTTCGGCTTCGTCCAGCCTGCCCATGTGGAAGAGGTTCATCGCTGATAGGATCACTATCGAGGGATCATCATCGGTGGCAGTGATATCCCTGCAAATCTCGTATGATCTCTCGTAACTCCCTCCCTCGAAAAGCATGAACGCTTCCCGCTTCCTGCCAGGTCCAAGATCCCCTGTCATCTCTTCACCCATGGATACGGAGTTTCAGGAGGCCGGCAAGCATCCCGCCCGCATCTGATCTCGTTACCCTTGAATCACTCATATTCGTCCATTTAATCGGGATTTCCCTGATGGTGTATCCCTTTCTGGAGAGCCGCCACAGGAGTTCCACATCAAATTCGAAGCCGGATGATACCATATCCCCGATAACTGCATCAATAGCTGATTTTTTAAATACCTTTGCCCCGCACTGCGTATCTTTGAATGAAAGGCCGAAGAGTACCCTGATGAGAAGGTTGAAGATCCTGCTCTGGATGCGCCTCGAGAACCCCTGCTTCCTCGGTAGCCGTGATCCTGGCAGCCACCGTGATCCAATCGCACCGTCAAGGGTATTGATCTCTGATACGAGCCGTTCCATCTCCCTGATGGAGGTGGAACCGTCTGCATCCATGAAGCCGACGATGGGTGTATTCGCGATCCTGAATCCTTCGAGTATTGCCTTTCCCTTTCCTCTTCGTTCGCCATGACGCTCCACGTGAATGGGGATACCCGGATTCCTCCTCGAAAAGTCAAGGATCATATCAGGTGTCCGGTCATCGCCGTCGCAGATGAAGATGGAATTCCCGGAAGAGGATTTCAGTTCTTCCAGTACCGCACCTATTCTCTCCTCCTCGTTGTATGCCGGGATCACGAGGGTGTAATCCGGGATGTGTGCGTCTCTCTCGTTTTGATCCATCTTTGTCGCGGGCGTGGGATTCTCCTTCTTCGCTGCAATTTTCGGGTATGAATATCTGTATGCTACTGTTCCTGGTTATTGGGAATCCTGGGTCCAATAAGACTACTGGTGACTGGCAACATGTGTGTAAAGGCCGGTATCAGGTCTGTATCTCTCTGCAATCTCGAGTGCCACCTTTCGAAGTTGCTGGTGCTCCCGTATGCAGGACTCCGGCGGGGGGCTTTCTCGAAGAATCGCAGATGTGTTTTCGGTAACCTGTATCAGTTCTGTCGCTATCAGGGCATTCAACCAGATGAGATCCCGGAGCATGGATTGCAGTTCGGGTTCCATAGGATACATTTGGATGTAATAGTCTTTAATTGCGGCGTTGGGATCCAGCAATTCTTATTGAATAGGTTTTCCAATATAGTTACACCATGAATTATATCGAGAAGATCCGTGCGAAAGGAAGGGATGCAAACCCGTTCTTTTCCCTGATGGGGATAGATGTGGTGGAGATAGAGGGGGGGGATGCAGTGATATCCATGGAGGTTCGGCCCGATATGCAGAATGGCGAAGGCTGGCTCCAGGGGGGAATTTTTACCGCCCTCGCCGATGAGGCGATGGTGCTTGCCATCTACCCGCTGCTCGAGAAGAATGAGCGTCTTGCCACGATATCTGAACACACGACTTTTATCAGCGGCGCCCGGGAGGGTATCCTGTATGCCGCCGGACGGGTGGTGAAGAGAGGGCGGCGGGTAATCTTTGCAGAAGGTGAAGTCAGGTCGGGCGGCAGAGAGGGAAAAATTCTCTCCCGCACAACGGCAGCCTTCGCGGTGGGCAGGGAATAACTCCCTCTTTTTGGACCCCCGAAAACCCTCTTGCAGCGCCGATTGCGCATGGGGGCATAAAACTATCTTTTCCAAGGAACAATAACTGATGCATACCTATGAGAAGGAGCGCCAGGGGATTTCATTGAAGTACATTTTTATTACTGGGGGGGTGATGAGCGGCCTCGGGAAAGGAATTACTGCCGCATCCGTGGGCAGAATTCTCAAAAACCGCGGTTACAATGTCACCGCGGTCAAGATTGATCCATACCTGAATATCGATGCCGGGACCATGAATCCGGGCCAGCATGGTGAAGTGTTCGTCCTGAGTGACGGAAGTGAGGTCGATCTCGATCTTGGCAATTACGAGAGGTTCCTTGACATCGATCTCACATCCTCGCACAACATCACCACCGGGAAAGTATACCGGAGCGTCATCGACAAAGAGCGCCGCGGCAATTACCTCGGAGAGACGGTCCAGATCATTCCCCATATCACGGACGAGATAAAGACTTCAATCAGGAATGCGGCAGAAGAAGAGATTCCCGGCCAGGAGAAAGCCGAAATCTGCCTTGTCGAGGTGGGCGGAACGGTCGGGGATATCGAGAGCATGCCGTTTTTGGAGGCGGTGCGCCAGATGCGTGGGGAACTCCCCGAGCACGACACCGTCTTAATTCATGTCACTCTTATCCCCTCCGATACGATGGGCGACCTCAAGACCAAGCCCACCCAGCACTCGGTAAAGACCCTGCGTGAACTGGGGCTTCTTGCAGATTTCATAGTCGGCAGGTGCGAACGGCCGATCGGGTCGCAGACCAAGCGAAAGATCTCCGCATTCTGTGATCTTGAACAGAACGGGGTTATCAGCGCGGCCACCGTCGCCGATATATATCTCGTCCCGATGGAGCTTGAGAAAGAGGGCATTGCGGATATTCTCGCCGAGCATATGGGCCTGGAGAAGAGAACCGCGAATTCTGACTGGTATCACGTTGTCACCAGGGAATATACCCGCCGGGTGAACGTGGCCATCGTTAGCAAGTACGGGATCGAGGATGTCTACCTGAGCATCAAGGAGGCGCTCAAGCATGCAGGGCGGGCCCTCTCGACCGAGGTGAGGATCTCCTGGATCGATGCCGAGCGGTGCGACGAGAAGCAGCTCGAGGAGTTTGACGGCATCCTTGTGCCCGGAGGATTCGGAAAGAGAGGTATCGAGGGCAAGATCACCGCTATACGTGTTGCACGAACGAAAAATGTACCGTTCCTCGGTCTCTGTCTCGGTTTCCAGCTATCAGTTGTAGAATATGCACGGAACGTGCTTGGATGGGAAGATGCGACAAGCGCGGAACTCGGTGAAGGCAGGCACGTGATCGCCATTCTCCCCGAACAGAAGGATGTCACGGACCTGGGAGGCACCATGAGGCTTGGAAATTATCCGCTTCAGATCAAAGACGATACACTGGCAATGGAACTCTATGGAAACGGGGAGATAGTCGAGCGTCACCGCCACAGGTACGAGGTCAACCCCAAGTATATCGGGGAACTCACACGGGCAGGCCTGGTCTTCTCGGGATATAACCAGAACCGCATGGAGATATGTGAGATCCCGGATCATCCGTTCTTCCTGGCCACACAGTTCCACCCGGAATTCAGGTCGAGACCCACGAGGCCGTCTCCTCCATATCTCGGGTTTGTCGGGGCCTGCGGAGCGAATAAAAAGTCAAAATAGGTTTGGTTTAAGATGAACACAGAGTCATTTATCGAAGATGCAGTCTCGAAGATCAGGGCTGCTGCAGGAGACTGTCACGTCGTTATTGCCCTCTCCGGTGGAGTTGACAGTTCGGTCTGCGCGGTTCTTGCAGAGCGGGCGATCGGGGAGAGGCTGATCCCCATATACGTGGATACCGGCCTGATGAGAAGAGGAGAGACCGATCGTATCATGCAGCTCTTCGGGCACATGAACCTGCATGTCGTCCGGGCAGCGGACGAGTTCTTTCCTGCTCTTGCCGGAGTCATTGATCCGGAGGAGAAACGAAAGGTCATCGGCGAGAAATTTATCCGTATCTTTGAGAGGGAAGCCAGGAAGACCGGAGCCCCGTGTCTCCTGCAGGGGACCATATATCCTGACCGTATCGAGAGCGAGGGAGGGATCAAGAGCCACCATAACGTGGGTGGTATGCCGGTCGAAATGGAATTTACGCACCTTATAGAGCCCCTTTGTGACCTGTACAAGGATGAAGTCCGCCAGGTTGCGATGGCGCTTGGCCTGCCGGACGAGATCGCCCACCGGATGCCGTTTCCCGGACCCGGCCTTGCCGTCAGGGTTATCGGGGAGGTCACCCCGGAAAAGATCGAGGTTGTCAGGGAGGCCAACTGGATAGTCGAGGATGAGATCGTGGATCAGTACAAGCCCTGGCAATGTTTTGCAGCACTTCTTGGGCTTGGAACAGGGGTGAAGGGCGACAACCGGGTTCACGGATGGATAGTGGCGGTCCGGGCTGTCAATTCCCGTGACGGCATGACCGCAGATCCCCTGCAGATCCCGTATGAGGCGCTTGACCGGCTCGCGTCACGGATCACCTCCGAGATTCCGAATGTTGCCCGGGTAGTGTATGACGTCACGCCCAAACCGCCGGCAACGATCGAATATGAATAAACACATATAACCAGGTGAAGATCAGATGAAAGATGAAAATTTCCGCGAAATGGATGCAAAATACTATATGCCCGCATTTTCCAGGGAGATCATGATCTCCCGGGGAGTGGGGTCCCGTGTCTGGGATGCTGACGGAATGGAATATATCGACTGCGTGGCAGGCATCGCAGTCTGCAGTACCGGCCATTGCCATCCCCGTGTCGTTGAGGCAATCTGTGACCAGGCTCGTCGCCTGATTCACTGCTCGAATCTCTATTATGTGCCCCACCAGGCAGAACTTGCAGAAAAGATGGTCGAGATTACCGGCATGTCGAAAGCATTCTTCTCAAATTCGGGAGCCGAGGCCAATGAAGGGGCTATCAAGCTCGCACGGCTGGCCACAGGAAAGAAGAAGTTTGTTGCATTCACCCACGGGTTTCATGGACGGACGATGGGATCCCTTGCGGTGACGCACAAGCCTGCGATCAGGGAGCCCTTCGAGCCGCTCGAGCCCGGCTGCACATTCATAGAATACGGAGATCTGGATGCAGTGTGCCGTGCCGTGGACGATCAGACTGCAGGTGTCTTTTTAGAGCCGATCCAGGGCGAAGCAGGCATCATCATTCCCGACAACGACTTCATCGCAGGAGTGCGCCAATGCTGCGACGATCACGGGGCACTCCTCATCGTCGACGAGGTGCAGACAGGGATGGGGCGGACCGGCAAATGGCTTGGTATCCACCACTCGGGGGTCAGGCCCGATATCGTAACTCTTGCAAAAGGCATGGCCAGCGGTTTTCCAATCGGAGCACTCCTGGCCCGCGATGGGCTTGAATTCAAGAAGAGTGAGCATGGAAGCACCTTTGCAGGCGGTCCGCTGGCCTGTGCGGCCAGCCTTGCCACGATATCTGTGATCGAGGAGATTCTGCCTGGTATCGCCGGCAAGGGTGAACGCTTCAGGAAGGGCCTGGCATCTCACGACCCGAGGGTGAGAGGGTTGATGGTAGGGGTGACTGTCGGAGAGAGGTGTCCCCAGGTGCAGAAGGAGTGTGCCAGGAACGGGGTGCTTGTGAATTGTGCCGCTGATGGAAACCTTCGCCTGGTGCCTCCACTTGTGATCACCGATGAAGAGATCGATCGCGTGACAGATGTTGTCAACGATGCACTAGGATAGAACAATTCCTTTTTTCCCTGTCGGTCTGGATCGGGCCGTGATGGATTTTTCAGAGTACCCAGGTCCCAGGTACCGGATGTGCCCCGGTTAATGCATCATCCCGGCTCCTGCCTCTCTGCGCCTGTGTGCTACGGACCGGTTAGTTTTTTTCAAAAACCGAAAGCATAAGCCCGGTGGATTCGATATACAAGCTACGGTATTTTGCATGCGAAAAAAAAGCGAGGAAGGGCTTGTACTCAAGGGAATCGTCACTGACATTGACGGGACAATCACTGATTCGTGGAGGCGTATCCACACCGGTGCCATCCAGGCGATACGTGATCGTGTAGACAATGGCAGCGAAGTCATACTTGCAAGCGGGAATACCGCATGCTTCATGGATGCCTTGTGCCGGATGATCGGAACATCAGGCTCATTCATCGGAGAAAATGGGGGAATCTACCGCATAGGATATGGAAACGTCCCCGTGGTCCTCGGGGACCAGACCGTATGCAGGATTGCCCTGGAGACACTGGTGGATCATTTCAGGAGAAGTGGAACAGAACTCGATCTGTACAGCCCGACATACCGTTTTGCGGACCTGGCATTTGCAAAGACGGTCAGCGTCCCTGAGGTCCGTGAGGTGCTTGCGGACATTCCTGTCCAGGTGCTTGATACAGGGTTTGCAATTCACCTCCAGGCGCCCGGGATAAGTAAAGGGACAACATTTACCCATATGGTGGCCGAGATGGGGCTTTCACCGGCAGGTTTCCTGGCGACAGGTGATGCCCAGAATGATATCGATCTGCTCGTATCTGCGGGTGTGGGTGTTGCAGTCGGAAATGCTCACCCGGATGCAGCACGGGCTGCTGACTGGGTTTCAAAAAATTCGTATGGAGAAGGGTTTGTGGAAGCTATCCAGAGATATTCTGCTTATTTTCGCGAGAGATAACGATCCACTATAATATAATCTTTTATATCCTTCACTGCCTCGAAATTGATGAAGAGCCGATCACCCTCGACGCGATAGCCGGATGTGTCGAAAGAGGGATCCGGATACACGATCAAATCTACAACCTGGCCTGTCTCAAAATCCACCACGATGTTCTTGAGGGTCCCGATCATCTTGCCCTCGTTTGTCACAATCTTCTTCCGGGAGAGGCTGCGGGCCATTACTCTGGACATGAAAAGAGTTGTTGAGCTTTTAATATTTAAATATGTTTAAAAATTCATGTGAATTGGCTTTTTAGTTGAATTAAAGCCGTTATTAGTGAATATCTGACTGCGGCACCATCCGATACAAAAACGATAAGCGGATTATCAGCACTCCCTGTCAGGGGAAATCCAGCGAAGTGAAAAAAACGCGGGTACTTCGCCAGCATGTGTGGAAATGAGTGAGAATGAGGATATATGTTGTTGGGGGTCTCTGGATAATTCGATACACTCTGCCAGATTCAATCGTGCTGGCTTTTCGTCTGGTGCCCATCAGGGCGTACCAGGGATGGAATAATGAAAATTGGACTCTTCCCCTGTGAAGACTGCGACGTGTCAAAACCAGGGGCTGCCCGTACAATCCACCCGAAATATCAGGAGAGATTCAGAGCGACGGAAAGACCCTGATAATGTCTGACTGGGTCAAAATTCCAACCGGTTTATCGTCCTCCATCACCAGGAGCCTGCCGATCTCCCGTTCCTTGAACCTCGTGATAACTTCAAAGAGCTGTATGCTCGATGGCGCTTTCACCACGTCGGCTGTCATAGTGGACGATACTTTTTCGTCCAGTGACCTGCCCTCTTCCAGGACGCGGGCGATATCACTCATGGTAAGTATGCCTGCAAGCCTCTCCCCGTCCATGACCGGCGCCCCGTGAATATGGTGGGTATTGAAGAGTGAGAGGGCATCCATGAGCGAATCGTTTTGTTTGAGGCTGATAAGCGGACTGCTCATGTAGAACCGGATAGGCTTTTTTGGAAGGGAGATCATCTCGTAGGTTGAGATGAGCAGTGTCTGCGATATCTCGTCCTTTCCATATACCTCGCCCCGTATCAGCAGCTTGTTGACCGGTGTGGGACCGATTGTGATCTGGTCCCCTATCCCGAACGACTTGATGCTTCCTATCACCCTGACGCTTGCCTGGCAGATATCGGGGTGGCAGAGTGTGGTAAATGCAATTTCAGCGACTTTTATCCCTAGTAATGTCTCGCCGTCCCTCGCAATCGGCACATCATACTCACCCTCCGTGATGTTGAGGTGCAGTTCCCTGTATGCCTGCTCCGTCGGGTTGTATCCGCCTTTCGGACCCGGTATACCATCAACGAGGCCGATTGCCTTGAGAGCCTGCATCTGGTTGCGGACTGTACCGGGATTTCTTTTTATCACCTCTGCAATCTCCTCTCCTTTTATGGGATGCGAATGCTGGTGATAAAGCGTAATAAGGGTGATAAGGATGTCCTTCTGGATAAGGGATAAATCCATAATGGTTTATCATATGCATTGGCATATATATGTTAGGTTGAAATCCAGTGGAGTTTGAGAAGATTCCGACGGTGCCCACGGCCGACGAGGTTCTGGACAGGTGCTTCCGCCGTGCGGCAGCCAAGATGAAAGAGAAGAAGAACAAGGACAGGGCAAATGAAGAGTTTGTACGGGCTGTCAGCCAGGCCATCCACGATCGTCTGGTCCGTGTCATGCGTTCATTTCCCGAATTTGAGACACTCGCACCCTTTTACCGTGACACTGTCGATATCCTGTGGGGAATCGACCGGGTGAAAAAGGCGCTTGGAGGAGTCGGGTGGGCTGCGAGATGGGCCAGGACACATGGTCCCGGCCTGGCATACCAGACCAGGAAATCTGAAACTCCACAGGTGATCAGGAAGAGGGCTGTCGCACGGCTGTCATCTGTTGTACACCAGATCGATGATGACCTGCGGTTCTTAAACGATATCCGGAATGTCCTGCGGAAACTCCCGCATGTCGAGGATGAGTTCACCGTGGTCATCGCCGGATACCCAAACGTCGGCAAGTCATCGTTCATCCGGCTCGTATCTTCAGCCACACCCGAAGTGGCTTCATACCCCTTTACCACAAAGGGGATCATCGTGGGCCACCGGATGACCGGAAGGGAACGGATGCAGTTCATTGACACACCTGGAGTACTTGATCGGCCCGCAGAGGAGAGGAACGCAATCGAGCGCCAGGCACTGACTGCCGTGGTCAACCTTGCAGATGTCATCCTCTGCATCATCGATGCGACCGAGCACTGCGGATACCCGATCGAAGAGCAGGTCCGGCTCATCCACGAGATCGAATCGCTGACTGACGCTCCGGTTTTGGTGGTGGCAAACAAGTCGGATCTCGTCTATTTTGATGGATACCTCAACATGTCCACTGAGACCGGTGAAGGGATCAGCGAGGTCGTCGACACGCTGATGGGATACCGCGAAAAGAAGGTCTCAGATGAGAAGGGTGAGGGCGAACCCTGCTAAAAAACCTGTAATTGCGCCTCCGTTTATTGGTGGAAGCCCGGCCTGCGCCTTTCCTCTCTGAACGTATACGAGAAGGATGGCAAGCCCAACAACCGATCCGGCTATTGTACCGATCGCGGGAAGATTGATGAATCCCCATACCTGCCCTCCAAGGAAGATGTTTGCCGAGACGACCAGTATTGAGGGCATGATGAGATCTCCCATTCCGATGATATAGGCGGCACGCTCACCTTCACCGATATTGCCCACTCCGTCCCGACGGTAACTGTAGTCCCGGTGTTTCGGGACGACGAACAGGATCGGTGCCTTGATATCCACCACTCCTTCCGCAAGCGTGATCATGTGCTTTGTCTTGTATACCGAGAGGGCGTCGTAGACTGCAAGTATGGTGAGCAGTAATATCACCGGCAGAATATCCAGCGATATGCCGAATATGGAAGCCGCTCCTGCTGCGATAAGTATTCCGAGAATGTCAATGACGTACCACTCGGGGTAGAGGTATAAAACGGCGGTTGCTGCTATCGAGAAGACGAGAGTGGCTGCAGTCGCATACACCGCGTTGGAGAAGACGTACAGGGAAATGGCACTGAATATGTACAGGAACGTAAAGAAGATGGATACTCCGATGATTATACCGATCAGTTTCTTCAACCGGTATTTTATGAGGAGGAGGAGGAATGCGGTAAAGATCAGCAGGAGCACGATAAATACCAGGGGGTTTGCCACTGACGACGGGTCTTCAAAAGCTGCTATCCCCGCGTCCTTCATCGGGAGGGAGAGGAGAAGCGCTCCCAGTTCAACCAGCACGAGCATTGCAGGCATGCTGATGAGGGGCAGTTTTTTGGCTAATTCCATGAAATCCGGGCTCCAGAGATGATAGGTAGTTTAATTAATGGGTGCTCATCATCTAAAAACATGAATATAAGTGAGTATATCGGGGATATAATACTCCTCCTGGTACTGGTTGTCTCAACCCTCCTTCTCGCCACAAACCAGAACTTTACTCCTCAAAACACACTCGCTCTTCTTCTGATCGTGCTCTCGCTCGGTGGGCTGATGGTCATCATTCATTACTCGATCATGAGGATAGAGAGAGAGATGATAAATCGCGAGAGGATGATCAGGGTCAACCTCGAAGAGATCTCGTTGAAGATGGCTCAGAGGTACGACAGCACCATAGCACACGTCGACGGGGTTGTCGAGGAATTCTCAAAGCGGGTGTATCGCTAAAGACCAGGGGTATTGGGGGAAGGATGGGCGTAGCACTTCGTGAAATCCTCGTGGATTACAAGGTATCGGTAACCTGGGAGACGCTCGGGGGAATTGCTGCCGTCGATGCTCATAATGCCCTCTACCAGTTCCTGAGCATCATACGCCAGCCCGATGGCACTCCGTTGATGGATTCCAGGGGAAGGGTGACGTCGCACCTGTCGGGAATCCTCTTCAGGACAGCGAACTTCATCGAAAAAGGGATCCGGCCGATATTCGTCTTCGACGGGAAACCTCCCGATTTCAAGGAGGAGACCATAGAACAGAGGCGGGCGGTCAGGAAGGAGGCAGGCGAAAGGTGGCGCCAGGCACTTGAACAGGGTGATGTGGAGGAGGCATACAGGCAGGCACGATCTTCGTCAAGAATCGATGACGAGGTGATAAAGACATCAAAGGCCCTGCTCAAACTCATGGGTCTTCCTTTCGTTGATGCTCCAAGCGAAGGCGAAGCCCAGGCGGCATACATGGTCAGGGAGGGTGAAGCGCAGTACGTGGTCTCCCAGGACTATGATACCCTGCTCTTCGGGGCGCCGGTTCTCGTCAGGAACCTTGCCGTGAGTGGCAAAAGGCGCATGAGAGGGAGGACGGTGACCGTCTCTCCTGAAAGGCTCCTGTTGCCTGATATACTCAATGGCCTCTCCATCTCCCGGCAGGATCTCATCCGGCTGGCCATCCTGGTGGGAACGGACTTCAACCCCGGTGCCCGGGGGATCGGTGCGAAGACCGCGCTCAAGGTTGTCAGGCAGGGAGAATTCGACAGGGTGGCTGAAGAGAAGATGCCTGGAACAGATACCGAAAAGATCCTGGATTTCTTTGAAAATCCCCCTGTAACCAACGATTATTCGCTTGAATGGGGTCCGCCGGACGAAGACGCCATCACCGGGATGCTCTGTGACGATTTTGATTTTTCACCGGAGAGGGTGAGAAGATCCCTGGAAGGCCTGAAGGTGACCGGCAGGCAAAAGACCCTTGATTCATGGTTCTGATTGCCATCAGCCATACCAGGACAGGGCCTATCTCATCTTCTTCCAGACGTGCATAAACCGTTGAATAGCGGTAAAATGACCGAGGATCCCAAAAATCAGGAGAAGCCACCCAAGATAGGGAAGTCCATATACGCCCCCCGGGATCGCGATATCCAGTATTCCTGCCACGAGCAGGAGGACGAGTCGATCGGCTCTCCCGAGCACACCCCCGTAAAACCGCCCCACTCCGACCGCCTGCGCCTGGGTGCCCAGGTAGGACGACATCAGGACGCCGGTAAGAGCAAAGACGCCGATGTATGCCACTATTTCAGGGGGATACTGCCATGTTGAAAAACCTCCGGCGAAGATACCGACAATGATGAAGATGTCCGCATACCTGTCCACGGAATGGTCGAAGAAGTCCCCGAGCGGGCCCTGCGTATTCTTCGCCCGGGCGATCGCACCGTCCAGCGCATCGAAGACGGCGTTGCAGAGCACCAGGAATGTTGCGGCCAGGATGTTTCCACAGTAGTAGGAGAAGCCTGCACCGATAGCCGCCAGAAAAGATGCTACAGTCAGTGAGTTGGGGGTGATACCAAGCCGTATGCAGACCGAGACGGCCGGGTCCATGATCCCTTTCACCTTCGGTCTGAACTGGTCGAGAGTCATAGGCTGGTTCCCAGGAAATCTGACCAGTCGATCTCGCCAAATGACGGGGGGATCTCTCCCCTGACAAACATCTCAATCATATCGGTGCATTCCAGGACACTCTTATCTGTTGTGTCCAGTTCATAAATCTGTCTCGCCTCGAAGCCTTCGAGACATTCGATCAGGATGAGATCTATGGCCTCGGCCTCGGCGTTCTCCCTCACCTTCGCCCCGGGATACCCACGTCTCCTGAGCCTGTCCGCCAGCACGTCCGGGCGGCACCGGAGTACCACGATCAGGTCGCATGGGAGGAGGTGGGCAAGATGCCCCTCGACAAACCCCTCTACCGGCGAAAATTCGCTGGCCCAGCTCTCTTCATCGATAATGACCGTGTCACGTTCTTCGTCTCTTTCAATCCGGTACGGCCCTGTCGTCTCTGTGAGCCGGACCACGGTGTAGCCCCTCGAGGAGAGTTCCTCTCCCACCGATGATTTTCCTGTCCCCGGTGTCCCGGTAATACCGTACATCATATGCTGTTGATCACGTCCAGGAAGAGCTCGCATTCCCAGTCATCCCCGACACTCACCCTGATGTAATGGTCCTCCAGGCCCTTGAAACTCCGGCAGGACCTGACGATGACACCCCTTGCCGCAAGTTTTTCGGTCATCACGTCACCGGAGCAGGGTGATACGTCAACAAGCACGAAGTTTCCTCCTGACGGGAGGACCGGAAAGGAACACTCTCGTATATACCGGGCTCTCCACCCTTTCACTCTCCGGACAATGCGTTCGACGTGCCCGCGATCTCCGAGAGCGGAGACGGCAGCTGCGGCAGACACACTGTTCAGAGAAAACGGCGTAGCTGCCCTCCTGTAATACGGCAGGATCCAGCCGGGGACGAATGCATATCCCACACGGAGCCCGGCCATGGAGAATGCCTTGGACATGGTCCGCCCGATGACGAGGTTGTCGAACCGTTCCATGAGAGGCCGATAGTCCTGGTCGGAAAATTCCACGTAGGCATTGTCGAGAAAGAGGATACCCTCGATCTCTTCCAGTATACCGGCAATGTCATCAGGCGATGTCTCGTTTCCGGTGGGATTGTTCGGGGTGCAGAGAAATGAGAGCCTGGCATGGCGGGCTTTTTGTATGAAGCTTTCGACATCCACGTTGAAACTGCCATCCCGCGGCACCCGGATTACCGTCCCGCCCTGGGCGATGGTAGCCAGCTCATAGAATGAGAAGGTCGGCACCGATATGACAACAGGATCGCCGGCATTCACGAGGAGCCGGAGCAGTGTCTCGATTACGCCATCCATCCCGGCGCCCGTGACGAAGTGGTTCCAGCCATGGTACCGGCCAAGCATGGCTTTCAGTTCACCCATATTCTCATCCGGGTACCGGTTGGCCTCCTGCAGTGCCCTGCAGCCCTCCTCGATCACCTCCTTCTCCGGAGGCTCCGGGTTTTCGTTGCTTGCCAGCCTGGCAACGCGTTCCAGTCCGTGTTCGCGGGCGATCTCCTCGGCTTTCCGGGCAAATACGTAACCCTCACCAGTGAAACACTCTCTCACCAGTAATTCAGGGTTTATTCCTGGTAATCTGTTGCTATCCTGTGGATCTGCCGCCATATCAACTATCCACACAAGCTCTGTATCCAATCTAAATAATTCCGTCGCTGGAAAGAGGAGCCACGGATTTTTTTAAAAAATGCAGGAGGCCGGGCCACCGCAGAAAAACGATGCCTGTCAGCAGGGCTTCAGTCCCGCTTCTTCGACCATGAATGTCGCTTCGCCTTCGGGAAGATTGGGGCTGTCCACGAGACGGGCGATACGTTTCCCACCCTTGCTCTTCCGCAGGTAGATACGGAACGTCGCCGTGTGACCGACGATATTTCCCCCGATAGGCTTGGTCGGGTCGCCGAAGAAGACTGCGGGGTTCGACATCACCTGGTTGGTGACGAGCCCCACGGCATTGTTCTCATCAACGAGCTTGAACAACTCGTGGAGGTGTCTGTTCAGTTTCTGCTGCCTGGTGGCGAGTGTCCCTCTTCCTGCGTACTCGGACCTGAAGTGCGAGGTGAGTGAATCGATTATGAAGAGTCTGACCGGTTTTCCGGACTCCTTCATCTCGGCTGCACGTCCCTTTGCACTATCGACCAGGAGCATCTGGTGGTCCGAGGTATGTGCACGTGCGACATGAATGTTCTCGAGGAAATCGGCAGGATCTGCGTCGATTCCGAGGCCGAGCACCATCTGTTCGATACGCTCGGGCCTGAACGTGTTCTCCGTATCGATATAGATGGCACTTCCGTTCAGGCCACCGGCATCTTCGTCCAGCTGCACGTTCACCGCCATCTGGTGAACGATCTGGCTCTTTCCGGAACCGAACTCGCCATAGAGTTCCGTTATTGCCTGCGTCTCGAGACCTCCCCCGAGGAGACTATCGAGCTCGGGAACCAGGGTCCGGAGTTTCCGGATCTCCTTTCTCTGTTCAAATACATCTTTTCCGGTTTTGAATCCGGCTAAGTCGACCATCTCCCTCGCGGCGCGGATCATCTTCTTTGCCGTCGATTCTCCGATCTCCGCAGTCTCGGCCAGGTCGGCGGAGGTCGCGGTGGCGATATTTTCCACCGAGAGAAATCCTGCTTCGCGGAGTTTTTCGGCCGTGGTCGGTCCCACGCCAGGGAGGTCTTCCAGTTCCAGGGGTCCTTGGGTCATAATCTGATCACCTCTGTCAGAGAGATACGTAATCTGCGCTCCCATATATCTTGGGGGCCGTGCACTGTGAAAGTGTCGGATCAGGTGGAAGCATCACGTATTGCCAATGCCCTGTCCCGAACGCTCTCCACCTCCTGCCGGACCGGTTCTGCGTGGTGGAGCGCAAGCCTCTGGCCGGACACGATCCCCCTGACACGGAATTCACTGCCGTGCGGGAGATTCCCGTCTATAAGGAATATGTGGTCTCCGTCGTCAATAAAAAGCCCATGGCGTGTTGCGATAACTGTCCCGGTCATCTCGATCTCTTCCTGGTGATCACCGGGAATGACTCGCAGAAACGATCCCTGCCCCACGTGGAGCTCGAGGTCACCGAACCGTCCCTCCCTGGCCTTTCCAAGATAGATATCTGTTCTCTCTCCGGGCAGGACCGGCATGAGGGCCCGTTCACCCCAGATCACCACCCGGATCTCGCAGTCTCCACCGGCGATGACGATATTTTTCACGTGGGAGATCTGCCCGTCCCGTCGTGTGAATGTCCGTGCCGGCTGGACTGACCTGACGGTCCCGCCAACAGAATAGATGCCCTCCTCCCGTATCTCATCAATAGTGTTCAGGCGGTACCCGATTGCCTCTTCACCGGGGCTGATGGTGCTTGTCTCGTCGACAACAAGTTCCCGTGCAGCCTGCCGGTATTTCTCGAGTGCACCGGTGATGCGGATGGAGGAGCCTTCAGGAAGGTTTTCGATGAGTTCGGGCTGCCAGCAGACAAGCCGGCAGAGTTCCTCCTCGATTCCCACGACGGCTTCGCAGAGATCCATCGTGGTGCCGTCTCTTCTCGAGACCTGGCGGGGCTCTTCACGTGTAATCAGGCAGACCTCCACGTCCCGTCTCTTCGGCGGGGAGAGACGGGGCTCGACAGAGGTCTGGCACTGGATGTCGCAGACGGCCTTCCGGAGGGCGAGTACATTGATATCACCTCCCGAACGGCCAGTCCGGCGGCCGATGATCTCGAGAACATCTCCGAGATCTATCTCCTCGGCCGCCATGGCCTTCTCGTCCCAGAGCACTGCCCGCACCTGGCCCGTCTCGTCACCGAGGATGATGTTCGTGACAAGACCCTTCTCCCCTTCAGGGCGGAGGAACTCCTTTGCCTCCGATTTTGAGATGACTTTTCCGAAAAAGGAGAAGAGGCTGGATCTTCCATCCAGCGCCTCTATCTTCACATGATGCCGCCCGCAGTCTTTCACGACGAGCATCGCGGCGGTGGTCTCGTCGACCATATCGCCGCATTCCTGCATTTTTTCCTCTACACGGCGCTCGAACTCCTCCCTGCTCAGGAGATCGTCGACCAGTGCGTAGTGAAACTGCACCGCATTCCCTCTGTTACCGCTGCCAGGGAGGGGTAACCATCGTCGCTGTCAGATCCTCAAGCGTCTCGGCTCTCCGCATCAGTGCAGCCTGCCCGTCACGGACCATGACCTCGGCGCACCGGGGCCGGCTGTTGTACTGGGAGGACATGGCAAACCCGTAGGCTCCTGTATCAAGCACGGCGATGAGATCTCCTGTCGCTATCCGGGGGAGCATCCTGTCCGATGCGAGAATGTCGCCGGTTTCGCAGATAGGTCCGGCGATGGTGTAGATCTCTTCGGGCTTCCCGCCAGCCCTGTTTGCCACCAGCACCTCGTGGTACGAGTCGTACATGGCCGGTCGCACCAGCAGGTTGAATCCCGCATCCACGTTGACGAACTTGCTGTGGGCATCCTTGACCGAGTTGACCCGCGCCAGGAGCACGGTGGAATCGGAGACGAGCGACCGGCCCGGCTCCACCCAGAGTTCGGGAGAGATACCTGCCTTCCGGATCCCCTCGAGGAATATGGGGACCACCGCCGCGGCATAGTCTTCAGGCGTCGGAACCGGATCCGAGTCATGGTGGTAGGGTATACCAAGACCGCCTCCCAGATCGACGAAGCGGAGATTCACGCCCATGGCCGTGAGGTCGGAGACGATCTTCATCATCACGCCGGCAGCCCGTGCAAAGGGCTCAATTTCGAGTATCTGCGATCCGATATGGCAGTGTATCCCTACCGGATCGACATTCCTGCACTCGAGCGCCTCCCGGTAGACGCCGGGGATCAGGTCGTGTGCGATGCCGAACTTGGTCGTGGCAAGCCCAGTCGCAATCTTCGGATGGGTGGGAACTTCAAGGGCAGGGTTTACGCGAAAGGCTATCTGTGCGGTTTTTCCGGCGTTCCCTGCGATCTCGTCGAGCTGGTGCAGTTCGTCCAGCGAATCGACAGAGACCGGGACATTGTTCGCTACGGCAAGGGAGAGGTCTTCCCTGCTCTTCGAGCTTCCATTGAAGAGGAGCCTCTCCGGTGGAATTCCGGCCCGTATCCCGAGCAGGAGTTCACCGGAAGAGAAGACATCCGCCCCGGCCCCGAGTGCAGCAAGTGTACGCAGGATTGCAAGGTTTCCGTTTGCCTTGGCAGCATAGAGGACCCTGACGTCAGGATATCTCTTCTCCAGTGCTTCGCGGTATTGCCGGAATTTTTCGATTATCCTTGCCTCGTCGGTCACGTATAGCGGAGTTCCCCATCTCTCCGCAAGATCGACCGTGTCTGTGCCCCCGATATACAGGTGACTGTCCCTGACCGAGAGGTGGGGGGGGAGGTTCATCCCGTCATCACCTTCATCCGGTCGAGTGCTTCGCGGATCCGTTCGGTGGACCGCGTAAGGGCGAACCGGACATAGCCTTCACCGGCAGTTCCAAATCCTATGCCCGGGGTAACCACGATTCCCGCCTCGTCAAGCATCCTTGTCGCGAACTTCATGCAGTCGTCGACGGCCATCCAGACATAGAATGTCGCCTTTGGTGGTTTGACGGAGAAGCCAAGGTCCAAAAGACCTCTCACGAGCAGGTCCCGTCTCTCCTGGTAGACAGCACATGCATCGCGTATACAGTCCTGGGACCCGGAAAGCGCCGTGATGGCGGCGTGCTGGACCGCATCGAAGACACCCGAGTCCACGTTGGTCTTGACCCGTCCGAGGCCTGCTATGATCTCGGGATTGCCGACCGCCATCGCGATACGCCAGCCCGTCATATTGTATGTCTTCGAGAGGGAATGCATCTCGATTCCGACCTCCATCGCCCCATCCGTTGAAAGAAAAGACGGCGCCCTGTATCCGTCGAAGGTTATCTCGGAGTATGCATTGTCGTGGACGATGACGATGCCGTATTTTTGGGCGAATTCCACCGCTTCTTCAAAGAAGCCTTCCCTGACAACGGCAGACGTGGGATTGTTGGGGTAATTGAGGTACATCAGTCCCGTCGATCTCGCGACATCTGCGGGAATGTCGTCAAGTACCGGAATAAACCCGTTCTCTTCCAGGAGTGGCATCTCGAATACCTTTCCTTCTGCGAAGAGCGTTGCGGTGCGGTATACCGGGTACCCGGGGCTCGGTACGAGGACATACTGGCCAGGGTTGACGAACGCCTCGGGCACGTGAGCGACGCCGTCCTTTGATCCCATGAGTGCGATGACCTCCTTTTGCGGGTCCAGCGTGACTCCGAACCGGGTTTTGTACCAGTCTGCGACCGCTGAACGGTACTCCGGCATCCCTGCATATGATGGATAGTGGTGGTTCCGGGGGTCCCGGGCTGCCGTGCAGAGTGAATCGACGATGTGGGGAGGTGTGGGGAGGTCGGGATCCCCCACTCCAAAGTCGATGACGTCCACGCCCTCCCTGATCTTTTGCGCCTTCATATCGTCGATTCGCGCAAACAGGTAAGGAGGCAGCTGTTCCATTCGTTCTGCGTACATGCGGGGAATTATTGGGTGGGGACTACATTAATGTCACCTGTCATGGAACGAATGGGCCCACCGCACCCGCAAACACACGTCAATATTAAGCAGTCTCCTATTGGATATTGCAGGAGAGATCTGATCCATGGACGAAAAACCGATAGTTGTACTTACTACGGCCAGCCCCGAGATCGCCGGCGAGATCGCACGCACGCTCGTGGAGCGGCATCTTGCGGCCTGCGTGAACATGTCCGGTGTTCGTTCCTGTTACCGGTGGGAGGGCGAATTCTGCGATGAAGAAGAGGTACTTCTCATCATCAAGACAGTCGAAGGGAAGGCCGATGCGGTGACGGACGCAATCCTGGCAATCCACAGGTACGAACTTCCCGAGATCCTGGTGCTTCCGGTGGCATCGGGTTATGGGCCGTACCTGCAATGGCTGATCGGGGAGACCACAGAATGAGTATCGTTACCCATACCGGGATCCAGGTCAGGAACGGCCGGGCACGAGAGATCGAGGACCGGGTGATCAGGGAGGGACGGTTCGGGCTCTACGTAAACGACACCCTCTATACGGAGATGGTGGCAAGCGACGACCAGCTCGAAGAGCTCGGTGCGGGGTTCGTGGTCTGCCAGGGCCTGGCAAAGACCGTTGACAGCGTACGTGTCGATGGAGATGCCATTCATGTCTCGGCGCCGGTGGCAGGACTTTCCGGGCGGGAGATGAGCTCTGCAGGAGCGCTCCAGACGACGGCACCCGCGGGGAAGGTCACTTCCGATCTCACACTGACAGTGGCGGATGTCCTCTCGATAACAGGCGAGATCGAGACGGATCTGTGGAGAGAGACCGGTGGGGTCCACTGTTCCATCCTCTTTTTCCAGGGGGATATCCTTGCGAAGAGCAGTGATGTCGGCCGGCACAACACCGTCGACAAGGTGGTGGGAGATGCCGTGCTTCGGGGAGTCGATCGTTCGCGGTGCGTGATCGGCTGCACGGGCAGGCAGCCAAGAGACATGGTGATCAAATATGCCCGGGCGGGCGTTCCGGTTATCATATCACGGGCGGCATCCACCGATAAAGGGATAATGGCGGCACAGGAGGCCGGGATCACCCTGATCTGTTTCTCGAGGGAGGGGCGGTTCACCGTGTATACCCATCCTCACCGGATTGCTGACCTTGGAAATTATATGGATCAAAAAAGAAAGTCTGGTTATGGTAACGAGGAGAATGACCTGCAATGACGACGAACCCGAAAGGCGATGAACGGAAGACGGCAGCGCTCGTACTCGGATGCCCCCAGGTGCCTGTGCAGACCGGGATCGCCCTTTATCTCTCGTACTCACTGAAAAAGGAGGGGATAGAGCCCGTCATCGCGGGCAACAGGGCGGCCAGGGCACTCATAGACATATCCGACCCCTCCCGCCACTATGTTGAGAAATTTCTTGATCTCGACCTGTATATCGAGCTTCTGGCCGAGAAAAAGCAGGATTTTGACTACCATTTTGTATTCATACACAACGACGCAGGTGTGAGTTACGCCGCCACCATACAGGCGCTTTCTCCTGCGCCGGTCATTGTGCTGGTATATGGAGAACATTTTCGTGAAGTCTCCGACATGATAGAGTTCCCCTGTGAAAAGATTGCGGCAAAAGCGGTCCATAATCCCATGCCGCTTCGAAGAAAACTGGACGAGGTGTTGCCATGGCTTGTGTCGAGTCAATGAATTACGAGATACTGCTCCGGAACGCATCATTCCGGGAGTGCAGGGATTACGTGCGATCGCATTGTGCCGAATATGTCGACGTCTCCCCCGGGTACCGGTTGTTCGACATGCACATGATCGGGGTTCCTCCCATCTCCATCGGCCTCGATGGTGATACTATCGTCTTCCCCTTCACAAAGCCCTGTTACGGGACATATCTCTTAAAGATCGAAGACCGGAGCGAAGCGGAGAAGGTGCGTGCGCTGAAGAAGAGGAAATAGATCAAGGATTCTCCGGCTTTTTTGCCTTCTTTTTTCCATGTCGGAACATATAAGAGCGGTCTCTCCCATCACAGGTGTGCAGGTAGAGATCATGAATGACGTATCGATCCTTGTTGGAGGAAGGGCAGGAGACGGGATCAACAGTGCGGGGCTCATCGTTGCCCATCTCCTGAACCATATCGGGTACCGTGTCTACATGTATTTCGATTACCCCTCCCTGATCAAGGGGGGGCACAATTTTGCGCTGGTCAGGGGATCGGGATCGCCGGTTGGGGCGCACCGGAATCGGGCAGATTTTATTCTTGCCTTGAACCAGGATTCGATCGATCTCCATGGTGATCTCATCAGGGATGAGACAACGATTCTATTCGATTCCGGGCGGGTGGACGCTGACGGGATCCCGGTACCTGTCTCTGAGATATTAAAAGAGCTGGATGCGCCTGCTGTGATGGGGAATTCCTGTATCATCGGTGCTTTCGCCCGATCCGCCGGGATCGAGTGGGCGGTTCTTGAATCGGTATTCCGCCAAAAAATTCCAAAAGGGCTTGAAAAGAATCTCCAGGTGGCACGAAGGGGCTATGATGCGGCCCATGTCACGCAAAAGATTGAGCCGATCGGCCGGGAAACGTTCCCGATCCTCACCGGGAACGAGGCGATCGGAATCGGCCTCCTCCACGGCGGACTCGATGCATTCGTGGCCTACCCGATGACACCTACGTCGAATATCCTCCATTTCCTTGCCGAATCGGCCGTTGATCTCCCGCTGGATGTGGTCCACCCCGAAAACGAGATCGCGGTCTTTTTAATGGCCCTTGGGTTTGCGTATGCCGGGAAGAAAGCCGCGGTCTGCACGTCAGGCGGTGGCTTTTGCCTGATGACGGAGGGATTCTCGCTTGCCGGCATGGCGGAACTCCCCATCGTCGTAGTCATGGGCCAGAGGACAGGACCGAGCACCGGGGTTCCGACGTACACCGCCCAGACCGATCTCCATTTCATGATTCATGCCGGTCATGGCGAGTTTCCACGCCTTGTCGTCGCCCCCGGGGATGCCGCACAGGCCTTCACCTGGTCCTCCCTGGCACTGTCGATGGCATGGAAGTACCAGGTCCCGGCAATAATTCTTGCCGACAAGACGCTCTGTGAAGGGAGCTACAGTTTCGAACAGCGTGCGCCCCCCGATATCGGCGAGGCCGATAGCAGGATGGATCCGGGTGAATACCGGCGCTATGCCCTGACCGACAACGGCATCTCGCCGATGCTCCACCCACCAGCTCCCGGGGCGGTGATCAAGGTGAATGGGTACGCTCACGATGAAGCGGGTATCACGACCGAAGATGCGGATACGATCCGTATCATGACCGACAAGCGGAAACAGAAGTCTGCATCGCTGAAGGCTGCAGTGGAGGATCTCGGGAGTGTAATTGTCAGGGGAAAGGCCGACGCGTCCACCGCGATACTCTGCTGGGGTTCGAACCTGTCCGTATGCACGGAGGTGGCCGATAGTCTCGGGTTGAGACTGATCCAGCCTGTCGTGCTCTGGCCGTTCCCGGTCGAGACATTCCAGAAAGCCCTTTCCGGAGTCGAAAGACTGGTCCTGGTGGAGGATAGCGCGTACGGCCAGCTCTCCATGCTGATTTCGGGTTACGGGTTCCCGACAGACGACCTGGTCCTCCGCTACGACGGACGACCGAACTCGGTAGAAGAACTCGTTGCCCGAATACAGGAGGTGCTGGCATGACCCGGAGTTCACTGATCACGGATGCACAGAACACGTGGTGCCCGGGCTGCGGAAATTTCATGATACAGTTTGCATTGAGAAATGTCCTGGAAGCCCTGTCGGAGGAGGGCAGGAGCCTTGACTCGGTCGTACTTGTCTCCGGCATCGGGTGCCATGCAAAGATCGCGGACTACATGAACATCAACAGCTTCTACTCGATCCACGGGAGGACGATCCCCGTGGCCACGGGGATACAGCTGGCAAATCCCGACCTGACCGTGATCGCCTGCGCAGGTGACGGCGATGCATATGCAGAGGGACTGGACCACCTGGTCTTTGCCGCCAAGAGAAATGTCGATATCACGCTGCTCGTGCACAACAACAGGGTGTACGGCCTCACCACCGGGCAGTACACGCCCACCTCCCCCCTTGGGTTCCGGGGCAGATCGACCCCTGGAGGAACGATCGAAGAACCCTTCAACCCCCTTGAACTGGTGCTGGCTTCAGGAGGGACTTTTATCGCAAGGGAGTCCAGCCTGCAGATGGATTCACTCCAGGAGACCATTATGGAGGCGATTCGGCACAGGGGCTTTTCCTACGTGGACATTCTCCAGATATGCGCCACGTATTTCAACATGACCTCGTACTACCGGGAGAGGATGTACAGGTTAAAAGACCATGACGAGAGCGATTTTGACCAGGCGTGCGATCGAATGCGGGAATGGGATTACAACGGTGATGCACCCATCGGGCTTGGTATCTTTTACCGAAGGGAGAAGGATACGTTTGGCGGGAGACTGTCAGGAAGGAAGACCGTGGCGGTTGACAGGGAGTCAGCGATACGAAAGATACTCGATGAGAGGAGATAGTGCCGGGATTCTGATCTGTTCCCTGGTGGCCGAATCTCTCCAGAGGGATCGGCATGGCGGGGAGTTTTTGAGAGAAGGCTTTTTCATTTCAATCGCCAAGATATCTGCGTATTTCCGCGAGCGTGGAAGATGGTAGGTATACCTGCAGAATATGAAGTCTTCACGTGGGTTATTATCCCACTCCTCATCTTTTTTGCACGGCTGGCTGACGTGAGCCTTGGGACGCTTCGTGTGATCTTTATCTCAAAAGGCTTAAAATACGTGGCTCCCGTGGTCGGGTTCTTCGAGGTGATCATATGGCTTGTCGCAATCTCCCAGGTAATGACCAACATAACCAATGTCTACTCGTACATTGCCTATGGCGGTGGTTTTGCCGCGGGGACATTCCTCGGCATGGCAGTAGAGGAGCGTCTCCTGCTTGGCACCGTCGTTGTACGGGTGATCACGAAGAGGGATGCATCCGCCCTGGTATCGCACCTGAGAGGGGAAGGGTACGGGATCACGGTCATGGATGCCGAGGGATCGACAGGGAAGGTGCGAGTCCTCCTCATGATCATAAAGCGACAGAACCTGCCGAAGGTCGTCGGGATGATAACGCAGTTCAATCCCCATGCATTCTACTCGGTCGAGGATGTGAAGTCTGTTACCGAAGGAGTTTTCCCGGGAAAAAAGACAGGTTTTTCAGTGAACTGGCGGGATCCGATGGGTTTTTTCCGGAAGGGCAAGTAGGGACCCGAATCCTGTGGGACCTATCCGGTTGCACTGGTGTCGTCTGTTACGGTACTGCCTGAAGGAAAGACCGGGATATCCTCGTCTTCGTCGCCGGAAACGCGGTAATCATCGATCTGCTCTGTGTAATCGTCAAACCAGTAGGCGTCAGGGTTGCTCCTGAATGCCATGAACCTGCCCACATCGAGGGGATCGGCTGCCTGGTGGTACTTGAAAAATGTTGATCCTTCCGTCTTTCCGACCACCTCGATCTTTCCGCTCGCATGCGACATGACAAACCTCGCCCGTTTCGCCAGTCCCGAGCATCCTGTCTTGGCCTTCTCAAATATCTCGTAGGCCTCCTCGACTGGCATCTCGAATAGCCGGTTCCCGAGGGTCGGGCGGCACTGGAACACGTAGTACGGGGGCACTCCGATGAACGAGAGTTTCCTGAAGAGTTCGGCAAGAACCTGTGGATCACTGTTGATTCCACGCAGCAGCGGTGTCTGGTTCACGATGATAGCGCCGGCGTCACGGAGGAGATCGAGGGCTTCGATTGCCTGCGGGGTGATCTCGCGCGGATGGTTGAAATGGGCCATGATGTAGATCCGCTTCTCGGGACTGCTGTATCGGCGTATCATATCGGGAAGATCAGGATCGTGTAAGATACGGTGGGGATTGAAGGCGAGCATCTTGGTTCCGATCCTGATTATCTGGACGTGATCAATCTTCCGGATCTCCGAGATCAGGCCTTCCAGTCTCGGGGTTGCCAGGATAAGCGGGTCGCCACCGGTGATGAGGACGTTTGTGATCTCGGGATGGTTCTGGATGTATCGTATCCCGGCAGAATAGTCCTTCGCGATCTCGTCGACGTCATTCATGAAGAGGCGTTTCCTGAAACAGAACCTGCAGAAACTTCCGCATACGTCAACTGCGAGGAATAGTGCAGTCTGCCTGTATTTGTGCTGGATGCCCGGCGCTACCGTATAATTTTTCTCGTTCGAAGCATCGAGTTCTCCCCAGTTCTCGAGTTCCCTCGTGTCGGGTATGATGATCTTTCGTATGGGATCTTCCGGGTCATCCCAGTCGATCAGGGAGAGATAATATTCATTGGAACGGAAGGCGAATCTGTCGGTCACCTCCCGAAGTGTATTCCGCTCGTCCTCTGACAGGCTCTCGATCCTGTCAACTGACGTGATGTACTTCGGGTTTTTCATGGAAACATTCACTCCTTTTGAGTTTTTTTGGCTGGTCTCCCGCTGGTGGTTGTTGCGGCTGAGTGTAAAAGATCCAGATAAATTTAGCCAACCCGGAAATCTGCGCGAATAGAGACCTATATATGCGCTCTATTTTAAGTCAGAATAATATTTATATTTAGCGGAAACCATACGTGGATCTTCGCGCGGGTGAATGTTTTCTATCGCAAGCCGGTCTACAGCGCATAACCATGATACCAGGGTAAGGAGAAGGTATCACCTTCGTATTATGTAATATGCTGAATAGTCGTTCATGTGCGGACAGGGTCAGAGGAATGAGTTGATACCCTTCTGTCTTGCTATGAGTTCCGCGCCATCGTGATCGGGATTGTTGACAAGGCCTGATACCTGCCAGGACTCCAGGAGCCCGGACGGGTACGGAGCAAGCATCTCCCGCAGTTCGTGATCAGGAATCGGGCCTGGTGAAAGCCAGCCCGCTTCATCGCTCTCCCGGAGAATGGCCGGCATGCGGTCATGGTACGGAACAACGGCGTCGTTTGGTTCCGTGGTTACGATGGCAAACGAGATATGGGGCACGGATGCCGGCGGCTCCCAGATATCATAGAGCCCGGCAAATGCGAAGTAGTCCCCGTCTTTGCGGCGGATGTAATGCGGAAGGCGCCTTTTGCCGGTCTTTTGCCATTCATAAAAACCGGTGGCCGGGACGAGGCACCTGCGATGCATCACGAGGGACCGAAAGGCGGGACGTTTCGTAAGGGTCTCGGCCCGGGCGTTGATTGGACGATGCGCTGATGCCGGATCGTGCGACCATCCAGGGAGAAGACCCCACTGCATCTCCACGATCTCGCGATTCCCGCCTGTACCGCATACAATGACCGGCACCTGCTGCGACGGGGCAACATTATATCTTGGTGGAGGGGGCGGATCGGGGATCTGTACCCTGAAACGGTCTGCAAATCCCACGGTGAAGGAGATGGTGAAGCGTCCGCACATACAACCTGGGATTTGTTCATACTGATACAAGAGGCTGATCCCGGCCGCAGTCCCGGGAGCGGTAGCCCTGATTCTGCAGGGAACTGAATGCAGATAGTTTAATCAGAGGCCGGGGATGATCGGATTAGTGGGTGGATACAGGGTATGATACTGGAAAAGATCGTCTCTGCCGGACTTGCGCACAACTCCTACATCGTCATTTCAGGCGGTTCTGCCGCGGTGATAGACCCGCGGCGGGACTGCAGCATATACCTGTCGATTGCAGGGAGCCACGACGCCCGGATCACACACATCTTCGAGACACACCGGAACGAGGATTATGTCATCGGATCAGCAGAGCTTGCCGCCCGTTGCGGTGCAGAGATCTTTCATGGTTCAAGGATGGATTTCTCCTATGGAAACCCGGTCCATGAGGGAGATCGGTTCGAGGCAGGCGACCTCGACCTGCTGGTGCTCGAGACCCCCGGCCATACCATGGAGAGCATCTCCATCGTGGTGACAGACAGGGCAGTCTCCAGCACCCCATACCTCGTCTTTACCGGCGACGCCCTCTTTGCGGGCGATGCGGGAAGAACGGATCTGTATGGTCCGGAAAAGAGGGCGGAAGTCTCAGGATTGCTCCACGAGAGCCTCTATACCAGGATCCTCCCCCTCGGCGACGGGGTCATCGTCTGTCCGGCACATGGAGCCGGATCGGTATGCGGATCAGAGATCAGTGACCATGAATACACGACGATCGGGTACGAGAAGAAGACAAATCCGCTTCTCCAGATGGGGAGAGACGCCTTTATCAGCCACAAGGTGCATGAGCACCACTATGTCCCGCCGTATTTTCGGAAGATGGAAGAACTGAACCAGAACGGGGCCCCGCTCATCTGTCGCCTGCCTGATTTGAAAGCGCTTGGAAACGGCGAGGTGAAAGAGTTCGCCGGGAAGGGCGCACAGATCGTCGACATACGCTCTCCCACATCATTCGGAGGAGGCCACATTCCGGGAAGCGTCTCGATCTGGAGAGACGGCCTTTCGGCATTCATAGGCTGGATTCTTACCTATGACGACCCAATCATCCTCGTCGACGATTTCAATCTCGGGCTGGATGAGATCTCGCGGTTCTTTATCAGGATGGGATACGACAATATCCACGGGTACCTGTCAGGCGGATTTCCGGCCTGGTTCCGGGGGGCGGAAGAATCTGCATCCCTGGATCTCTGGACCGTCCCGAAACTGGAGGAGACGCTTCCGGACGACTCCCTGTTTCTTCTCGATGTCCGTGACATCAATAACCGCAGGAAGTTTGGCCATATCAGGGACTCTGTTCATATCTATGTCGGCGAACTGCCGGAGCGCATGGACGATGTCCCGCGGGACAGGCAGGTGGTGGTGTATTGCGATGCGGGTTACAAGGGCAGCCTTGGCGCAAGTCTTCTCAAAAAAGCGGGGTACGGGCAGGTAGGCAACCTGCTCGGCGGTATGGGCGCCTGGATACGTGCGGGGTATCCTGTCGAGAAGATCCGCGCCTGAACCGTTTTCTTTTCATTTAGGCGTATTTTCCCGTTGAGTTTAATTAATAACATTTATGTGGGGGCGATGTCCACTGACAAGAGATCACCATGGAGATCGTAAAGATTCCCAGAATGGACAAGATGGAGTATGACCGTCTCATCGAAGAGGGTTATATCTGCCGAATTGCCTTCCAGGGAGAGAAATATCCATACATCGCGCCGTTCATGTATGTCTTCGATGGCAGGTTCCTCTATTTCCTATCCACGAAATATGGAAAGAAAATGGAATACTTCAGGAAGAGTCCCTATGCCGCAGTCGAGATCGAGAAGTATACGCACGATCTCTCGGAATACACGTTCGTCAGCATGCAGGGATACCTGGAGGAGGTCGAGGACTCAATCGAGAAGAAGCTGATACGCCAGGAGTTTGTCAACCTGATACGGGACAGGCACCTTTCGACAAATATCCTGGCAGCACTCGGACATTCCCCCCAGGATCCGCCGGAGTCGATCGCTACCGAGGACCGGTCACTTGTGTGGAAACTGGTCGGTGTCAAGGACATGGTAGCCCTGAAAAACCTGTGATCTTCTTCTGCTCACTCTTCTTTTTCCTCTATTCCAAGGAGCGATCTCATCTGTGCCGGGTCCGTCGTCGGCGATTTGCAGGTATGGTCCCTGCAGACATATGCCGTCGCTTTCCCGTCCAGCTCCCGGTGCGACGAGGGCAATCCCGCAATGCGGTCGAGCACCGGATCACCACGCGGGTCACGAAGAAGTACCGTTACATTGGGCAGGAATGCGGCCTGGAGCGGCTCAATCAATTCCCGGGTATCTGCCGACCGGGGATCGCCGGCGATCACAACCTGTTCGGATGGGCCTGTACCGGCGAGGAATCCGGAGCAGAAGAAGGTGCAGGAGGCAGGGGACCTGCCTGCGACCCCGGCAAAGAGTGAGGCGAGTCTTTTCGCACGCTGCTGGAAAGACGCATCGCCCGTCAGCAAGTGGAGTCGTATGAGGTTTGTGTACGCGACCGAGTTTGCGGATGGAAGCGCACCGTCATACAGGTCCACCCTGGATGCGATCAGGTCTTTTGATCCAGGAACCGCGGTGAAATATCCGCCCGATCGGGTGTCCCCGAATCCGGTTTCAAGGGCGTCCATGAGGTTTATGGCCTGCTCAAGGTACCGCGTCTGAAAGGATGCCCTGTAGAGCTCGAGAAGACCCCATGCCAGGAAGGCATAATCGGGTGCCATGCCGGCAATCCCTGCCTCTCCGTTCCGGTACCGATGCAGGAACCTGCCCTCGCCGTCACTCATCCGTTCCATGATGAATGCTGCCGCCTTCTCCGCGGAAGCCAGGTAATCAACTCTTCCGAATGTCCGGCCTGCGAAAGCGTATGCAGCGATCATGAGACCGTTCCAGTCAGAGAGGATCTTGTCGTCGTTACGGGGAGCGGGCCGCTCTTTCCTTGCCAGAAACAGTCGTTTTCGTGCGGACTCAAAAAGTTCCCGGACCTCTCGCTCCGGCATACCAAGGGTCCTTGCGGCCTGCCGATACGATATGGCAACATGAACGACGTTTGTTCCATTCCGGGACCCGGAAACCGGGTCGATGAAATTGCCCGGCGTTGTGATGTGGGAAATGAGGGAGAATACCTGATTTTCTTCGGGATCCAGGAGCGAGTCGATCTCGTCCTTCGTCCAGAGGTAATAACTCCCCTCCTCTCCACCGCTTTCTGCGTCCTGGGCCGAATAGAAGCCTCCCTCTTCCGATGTCATCTCCCTCTCCACGTAGGCGAGGCAGTTCTGTGCCACATTCCGGAAGAGCTCCGATCGCGTTACCTGGTAAGCCTCGCTGTATGAAAGGACGGCGAGGGCCTGGTCGTACAGCATCTTTTCGAAGTGGGGAAGAAGCCACCTCCCGTCTGTCGAGTACCGGTGGAACCCGAAGCCAAGGTGGTCGTATATACCGCCTGCCGCCATCTTCTCAAGGGTTTTTTCGGCCATCATGAGGGCTTTTTTGTTTCCCGACCATCTCCAGTACCGGTGCAGGAACATGATCTGTGAATGGAGAGGAAATTTCGGGGCCACCCCGAATCCGCCATTGGTATCGTCGAACTGGAGAAGGAGTTCTTCGTAGCACTGGAGCGGCAGGTTCCTGCCCGGTCTCCCTGGTCTCTCCTTTTTCACAGGTGCCTGGAGGCGACTCGCAACCTCGTCTGCGGCGGAGAGCAGTCTCTCTCTTTCTCCATGCCACATGGCAGAGATCCGGGGAAGAATATCCATGAGCCCCGCCCTCCCGTAGTTGCTCTCTTTCGGGAGGTACGTAGCGGCAAAGAAGGGTTTTTTCCCGGGAGTCATGAAGATCGAGAGCGGCCAGCCTCCGGAGCCTGACAGGAGCTGGCTTGCGGTCATGTACAGCTGGTCGATATCGGGTCGCTCTTCCCGGTCGACCTTGATACTGATGAAATGCTCGTTCAGGAGGTCTGCGACCCCGGTATCGGAGAAGGATTCCCTCTCCATGACATGGCACCAGTGGCAGGCGGCGTACCCTATCGAGAGAAATATCGGCTTGTCGTCCTTTTCCGCCTGTTCAAATGCCTCGTCACCCCATGGATACCAGTTCACCGGGTTGTGCGCATGCTGGATCAGGTATGGACTCTGCTCGTCAACCAACCTGTTTGTATGCCCGGCATTTTCTCTCCCGGAGTCACTCCCGGCCTTGTCCCCGCTCATTTTTGAATATTGCATCAAGAGCTGGATATACCTTACTCCCGGGAAAAGGACCCTTCCAAAACCGTTAGACATAATTCATGACGGTGAGAGTGTAATGGAGATGGACGGGAATACCAGGGTGCACAAGACCGGGTCGAAGACCAGGCTCACCCCGGCGATGGAGCAGTACCGGGCAGCCAAGATGCAGTACCCGGATTGTATTCTCTTCTTCCAGATCGGAGACTTTTACGAGACATTCGAGAGCGATGCCGAGACAGTCGCACGGGAACTCGATATCGTGCTGACCTCGCGTTCGAAGGATAAAGACGGCAATTCCATCCCGCTCGCAGGTGTCCCGCGTCACGCGGCCGACGGATATATCGCCCGACTGGTCTCCAAAGGATACAGGGTGGCGATATCTGACCAGGTCGAGGACGCACGAAATGCAAAGGGGGTGGTCAGACGCGAGGTTGTCAGGGTTATTACACCCGGAACGGTGATCGACGAGCAGTACCTCTCCACCGGCTACGCACATTACCTGATGTCGCTTTTCCCGGGCGAGAAACCCCGTGTATGGGGGATGGCCTTTCTCGATATCTCTACAGGAGAGTTTTTCGTGACGAGCTGTGCCCGTGGCGGGGGTGAAGGAGACCTGGTATCTGATATATTCCGCTACAATCCCGCTGAATGCCTTGTTCCTGAGAATCTCCCTGACACGATCATCGATATTCTGGAGGAGAAAGGGGTTCTTGTCACCCGTTATCCGTTGGAGGCCTTCGATCCATCCGGGTCGTCAGATCTCCTCTGCAGGCATTTCGGCGTCACATCACTCGAGGGATATGGCATCACCGCGATTCCACCCGCTATTTCGGCAGCGGGTGCGGTTCTCCGGTACGCAAAGGACACACAGAGATCCTCGCTCGCACATATCCTCGGGGTATATGTGAAGAATTCCGGGGAGTTCTGCACGCTCGATGCCACAACACTCCGGAACCTGGAGATCCTCTCGGGTATCAGGGGGAGAAGGGATGATGCGACACTCTTTTCCACCCTTGACCGGACTGCAACCCCGATGGGAAGCCGGCTGCTCAGAAGCTGCCTCTGTGCACCCCTGACGTCGGTTGATGTGATAAACAGGCGTCTTGATGCCGTGGATTTCTTCTTTGCAGAAAGCGGTATCCGGACAGAGATCACATCGATTCTTAAAAAATGTGCGGACTTCGAGCGCATAGCGGGAAGGATCGCGTTCGGAAATGCGGGCCCCCGTGATCTCGTAACCCTTTCGCAGTCACTGGAGCGGGTTCCGGTGGTGTTGAGCACACTATCCGGCAGCGGGGGGGGCGACCTCCCGGATCTCATATCCCGTGCCTGCAACAGGTGTGGTAACCTGGAATGGATGAGATCACTCGTCGGGAGGTCCATCATCGACGATCCCCCTGCAACGGTCCGGAACGGCGGTGTAATACGGCAGGGGTACAGCGCCGAACTCGACGAGCTGTGTCTGCTGTCGTCATCGGGCAAGGACTGGATCACCGAGCTGCAGAAGAAGGAAAGGGAGAGGACGGGAATACGATCGCTCAAGGTTGGGTACAACTCCGTCTTTGGATACTACATCGAGGTGACGAAGCCGAACCTTGGTCTCGTGCCCGGCGAGTACGAACGAAAACAGACCACCTCCACGGGGGAGCGGTTCACGATACCTGAATTGAAGGAGAAGGAGTCGGTCATCAAGTCGGCTGACGAGAAGCTCCTGTCGCTGGAGCAGTCGGTCTACCAGGATATCCTGTCGCAGCTTGCAGCGGGGGTTGGCGATCTCCAGGAGATGGCTGCAGGGATAGCAGAGATCGATCTCTTCGCCTCCCTCGCGGAGGTAGCCGCAGCATACAATTACGTGCGCCCGGTCGTGGATGATTCGGGAGAGATCCTGATCCGCGAAGGACGCCATCCGGTCGTCGAGCGGCAGATGGGAGGTGCGTATGTGCCCAATGATACGCACCTCTCGGTGAAGGATGACCAGATCCTGATCATCACCGGTGCCAACATGGCCGGCAAATCCACCTACATGCGTGGGGTGGCGCTGATCACCATAATGGCACAGGCAGGATGCTTTGTCCCGGCAGCCTATGCCGGAATCGGGGTCGCTGATCGTGTCTTTACGAGGGTCGGCGCATTCGACGACCTGGCGAGCGGGCAGAGTACCTTCATGGTGGAGATGCTCGAGATGGCCAATATCCTGAACAATGTCACCGGAAGGAGCCTCGTCATCCTGGATGAGATCGGCCGCGGCACGAGCACGCTGGACGGGTTCTGCATCGCCAGGTCGGTGCTTGATTTCCTTCACGGGAAAGGGGCAGGCCCAAGAACCCTCTTTGCGACGCACTTCCATGAGCTGGTCTCCGCAGAGGCCGATCTGAAGAGAGTCAGGAATTTTCACTTCGCGGTTCGGGACACCGGGGATGACGTGATATTCCTGCGAAAACTCATTCCCGGGGCAACCGACAAGAGTTACGGGATTCACGTTGCGTCGCTTGCCGGGGTTCCGAAAAGAGTGGTATCCAGGGCCCGCGAACTGCTCGAAGAGCTGGTCAGGAATGATCCGGGAACCGGCGGAAACGTGAAGAGGTATACCCAGATGCTCCTCGTTGACGGCGGGATGAAAGGACCCGATCCGCTTGCGGAAAGGATAAAAGAGATCGATCCCGATTCCCTGACTCCCCGCCAGGCACTCTCTCTCGTGTATGAACTCAAGAAACAGGTGAAGGACGGTGGATGAGAAGAAGATGACCGGTCCGGGTAACGTAATAAGGGTCCTTGACCCCACCACCGCAAACCAGATTGCCGCCGGAGAGGTCGTGGAGAGGCCCGCATCGGTTGTAAAGGAACTGGTCGAGAATTCAATCGACTCCGGGGCCGGAAGGATAGAGGTGGAGATCACATCCACAAGGGATGCGATCAGCCGGATACGCGTCACAGATGACGGATGTGGGATCTCTCCTGCAGATGCGGACCTGGTCTTTACCCGTCATTCGACAAGCAAGATCGAACGTATCGAGGATCTCACCAGGTGCGCGACCCTCGGTTTCCGCGGGGAAGCGCTGGCAAGCATCGCCTCGGTCTCCCGGGTGACCCTCCTCTCCAGGCAACGCGGGTCGGGAAATCCGACAGGGACTCTGATCGTGTGTGCGGGCGGCGAGATCATCGAGAAGAGAGAGGCGGGCTCGCCTGAAGGGACGACCGTGACCGTCGACGATATCTTTTTCAATACGCCGGCCCGGAAAAAATTCCAGAGATCGCCAAAGGCGGAGATCGGATACATAACCTCTGTCATGGAGCGAATCGTGCTCTCCTGGCCGCACCTGTCTTTCAGGTTCGTCCACAACGGACGGGAGAAGTTTGCAACACCCCGCGGAGGAGATCTCCGTTCTGCCGTTGTGGCACTGTTTGGGAACGAATACGCACGGAGCCTGATCGAGGTCGGGGAGGAGGGTGAACTGGTCCGGGTGAAGGGGTATATCTCCCGGCCGTCGCTCTCCCGCCAGAGTGCCTACCAGGTCTTCCTGTCGGTCAACTCGAGGGTTGTATACTCAAGGAGCCTGATCGAGGCTGTCAGGGAGGGCTATGGGACCCTTCTGCCGGCAGATCGGTTTCCCGTCGCATTTCTTGACATAACTGTCAGGAGGAATCTTGTTGATGTGAATGTCCACCCTGCGAAGAGGCAGATCCGCATAAGCCGCGAGGAGGAGGTGAGAGCCGATATAAAAAAGATCATCCACGAGGCGCTTCGCGGGCAGGATCTCGTACCCGGGAGACGAGAAGACCTGGTTCCTGATAATTTCCCTGCAGCCAGGTATAGCCCCTCAACCGTCGAACCCTCTGTGATACGTGAACCGACCCTCGCCGAGCTGCAGGTGACGGAACGCCGGCTGAGGCAGACCTCCCTTCTTCCGGATGGAGGAGCGGACCGTCTCCCAATCCCACGGATGCAGGTGATCGGGCAGTTTGGCGATACCTACATCGTGGCTTTCACTGCCGATGAAGATCTCGTGATACTTGATCAGCATGCGGCCCACGAGCGGATACTCTATGACCAGATCAGGGAGAAGAGTGGCCGGCAGGTCTCACAGGAACTGATATCCCCTGTCACTATCCACCTCTCAACCGGAGAATCGGATTTTCTGCGGGAAAAGATTGATATCCTTTCGGCCGAGGGCTTTTCAATCGAAGAGTTCGGAAACGGGGCATTCCTGGTACGTGCGGTGCCGGTCTTCCTGGGGAGGTGCGAGGATCCGTCTGATGTGAGGGAGATGCTCTCGGGCATCCTTGACGAGGGGCTCAGGACGGGGGTTGATGCGCGGGAGAAGATCAGGAGGCTGGTTGCATGCAGGGGAGCCATCAAGGCCGGCACGGTCTGCACCGGTGATCAGTGTTCCCGGCTGGTTTCACAACTGATGGCGACACGGGACCCATGGACGTGCCCGCACGGGCGGCCGACAATGATCGTATTTCCAAAAAAGAAGATTGACACATTGTTTAAGCGGCTTTAATGGTATCCGGTCCGAAAGGGGAGAAGCATTTTATTATATGGTGCACAGCTCTTACATACGCATGAATTCTATCTCCGTTCCAAGGATATGGAGGTTTATATGAGTAAAGTCCTGATAAAAACAGCACTGGGCCTTCTGATCGCCGTCCTCCTCGTCACTATCCCCTGTACCGCGATAGACGACTCGTTCTTCAACCGGTACATCACCACGAACACCTATGTTTCAGGGGATGCCGTGGTGAACGAGACGACGTCCATACGCTGGACATCAATCTCCGGAGGGGTTGAGGAAAAGTTGGAATGGACCAGTATCTCGATCCGCGAGGGTCCGTTGTCCGAGAGCTGGACCACGAACTTCGCTGTCGGGTCGGGCGAGGAGAGGATCAACTGGTTCTTCCAGAGGACGGGACCCATTGGGTCAGTCTCTTTAAGAGATATCCTGGCCCAACATCACTGATTTTTTTTCCGCATCCGATCCACTACTTCAACGTAGCGTTCCATATCGAATTTCCGGGAGAGGCCCCGGGCATTCATGTACCGTATCTTCCCGAAGATCGGGCGTTCCTTCCATGGGCGGTCATGTTTCCCGAAACACCAGGCGACTCCCGCATAGCCGTTTGGATCCCGGCCGTCGAGTTCGTACCGGTCGTTCAAATACATTGCGGTGTTGTATGCTGATTCCGGGTCGGCAGACCATTCGAGGATCTTCTTTCCCCAGTACATCCTCATGTACCCGTGCATCTTCCCCCGGATCCGCATCTCGTCCTGGGCGGCATTCCAGAACGGGTCGTGTGTCCGGGCGCTCTCCAGTTCATGCAGCGAGTACACGTGCTCCCTTTTGTCCTTGGCGTGGCTCTCGAGCGTCTTTCTGCACCATTCGGGAAGACCGGAATACGAGTCATACTGCGGGTTATACCAGACGTAGTTGATCGCAAGTTCCCTCCTCACCACGAGCTCCTCGAGGTATGTGTCTCTTCCCCCGCTCCCGGTTGCCGACACCATGAGTGCTATCCTGAGAGGAGATACCTGGCCGAAATGCAGGTACGGACTCATGTTGGAGAGACAATCAAGGGAAGGGTCGTTCCTCTCTTCCGGGAACGAATCGAGCCTGGTGTCGATGAATCTCGTAAGTCGTGAGATTGCCCCGACTGTCCCGCCGGAAAACCCGTCGACAGGCCCGATCGCGGTATCGATATCCAGGAGGGCTTGAATCTGTTTGATTTCGTCCAACTCAAGGCTATCCAGTTCAAGATTCGTGGATCGCTTTTTTGGATCTGGTACCTGAAGATCGATGAGAAAACGTCCGAGGGCCCGCATAATCCTGGGCCTGAATGTAGCAGCCGAGTACTCCTCGTGCGGCGATGCCGTCATGACCGGGACGATGGCATTCGATTCAACCCTGATGAAGGGGCAGCGGAGCGTTTCCCGTGCACGCGACACCCATTCACGGTGCAGGCGAAGGTAGCCGGTGTCCACCACGATGAGGGCGGCGTCCTTTGCGAGTTCCCAAAGACCATCGACCGGGTCTCCCGGGCGGATCACCAGTTTTATTCCGAGCGTATCGAGGGATTCACCTGCCTCTTTCAGTCCCTCGAGCATGAAGTGGTAATGGCGCCATGCCGCTCCCGGGTATGACGGGGCGAGACCGAAGTATGCAAGGACCGGGAGGCCGAGCCTGTTTGCTTCCTGGACGGCGTAGGCCAGTGCATGGTTTGCGTCGACACGGTGGGCTGCCTGCATCCAGTAGAGGACATATGCCCCGGCCCTTGGCGTGGAATCCGAGAGGACCATGATTCGTTCTTCCTGGATCATGAATCAACTCCGGTTATCAGCCGGGGGTCCGAGGAGAGGCAGTCAATCGCCTGGAGGGCACTCTTCTCCTTGTCCTTAATCTCGAGCATGATGTCGAAGTCAAGCCCGCTGCACGTCTCCACGAAGGTTGAGAAGTCATCGGTATCTATCGTCTCCGCATGCACCCCGGGGCGCTTACCCGGTTCCTGTGAGCTGTAATCGACCATCGGCAGACCACAGCCTCCACCCCACGTTGCTGCAGCGGATGCCATGGCCCCGGAAACCGGTTCGCCCCTGTTCAGGAGCGAGTGGTGAAAATTGTCAAAGATTACCGGGATGCCGGTTTTCCTGCTTATCTCGAGGCAGTCTGCCAGGCAATAACACCTGTCGTCGTTTTCTATGGAGAGGTACTTCCTGACGCGGTCGTCGAGCAGTTCATGGTAACTGGATATGAACCGGTCCATCGCCCCCACCCGGTCGCCATAGACGCCGCCGACATGGATCTGAATCCTGGCATCTTCCGAAAGACCGAGTAGTCCGAGAAAGTCGGCATGGTACTCGAGCTCCCGGACACTCCTCTCCACGACATCGCTCCTGTTGGAGTTGATCACCACGAACTGGTCGGGGTGCATCGATATCCTGATCCGGTTCGCCCTGATGTATCTTCCGATCTCCCCGAGCTTTTCTCCGAGTATCTCCTGCCAGGCAACATCAAGCACCGGGTGGGATGCGAAAGGGATAATGTCCGAGCTGATTCGAAAGAAGAGTATCCCTGAAGCGACGTTGTACCGGAGTACCTGCGAGAGGCAGTCGAGGTTTGCCGTGCAGACGTCGATGAAGCGTTCCGGGGAATATGATGCCAGCCGGAATGTCCGGTTTCCCCGGCAGTTTACCGATCTGTTGATACAGGGATATCCAATCTTCATGGGTTTCACCGGGCTTGCGGCAGTGACTGCGAAGGGCGGGAAAGCCCCCTTTTGAAGACCGCCGGCTCCTGTCAATAGGTGGTCGCTTCTCAAGGTTGATAATCCTTGCCTGACTGATATATGATTGAAGAATGCCGGCTTTTTGGATGGAAATTCTCGATCCAGGGCCTGTATGGGGAGCTGTGTGAGATGGAGGAGATGTCAGTCCGGGATTTCCAGTCGCGTGTATACACATTCTATCATGGGAACCGGAGGGAGTTTCCCTGGAGGGAGACGCATGATCCGTACCATATCCTCGTATCGGAGATGATGCTCCAGCAGACCCAGGTGGAGCGGGTTCTTCCAAGGTACCTCTCGTTCACCGGGCTTTTTCCCGATTTTATCGCCCTTGCGACCGCTACACCGGGAGACGTTGTCAGGCAATGGCAGGGCCTTGGATACAACCGGCGGGCGATCTACCTGCACAGGATTGCAGAATGCGTCGTGGATTGCCATGGGGGATTCCTGCCCGAAGACGAGGCGGCGCTGCGTGATCTTCCCGGAATCGGGAAGGCGACAGCCGCAGCCATCATGGCATTTGCGTTCGGACGCCCGTCCGTCCTTGTCGAGACAAATATCCGCCGTGTATTCATCCATTGCTTCTTTCCCGGGGAGATCGGGGTAAACGATTCCCGGATCATACCGCTTGTGGAGAAGACCCTCGACCGGGAGAACCCACGTGAGTGGTATTACGCACTGATGGACCTTGGCGTGTTCCTGAAGAAAAAATACGGGAATGCAAACCGGCGAAGCGCCCATTACCAGCGACAATCCGTCTTCCAGGGATCAGACCGTCAGATCCGGGGGCGTATCCTCGACCTGCTGCGGGAGTATCCCGTGATGGAGGTTGACCATGTTCTCCTGCAGCTTGATGCTGATCCCGACAGGGCACGGGCACTTCTCATGCAGCTGGAAGACGAGGGATTTCTTGAGATAACCGGTCGGACTGCAAGGCTGGCCTGAAAGGAGTATGCAGCCTGGCGCTCAAAGGTCGATGCGACCCCGAAAAACCAGGTCCGACGGTTGTTCTGTTCAGGCTTGAGACGGGAAAACAACCAATTAATAATTTACAACAACCCTATTTTAGATAGGTGTTTGATTGAGTCTTCCCGGTGGACCAACACAGGACGAGGTCATGGCGATTGTCCTTTTCAAGCTCGGTCTTCGAGAGTCGGATATCTTTGTCGATATCGGGTGTGGCACAGGAAAGATCTCCATCAATGCGGCACCGCTCGTACAACGGGTGTATGGCGTCGATATGCGCATCGAGGCGGTAAATCACGCCAGAGAGTTCGCTGCACGGGAAGGTGTCGGGAATGCGGAGTTTGTCTGCGGTGACGCAGGAGACTTTATCGAAACGATCGGTCCGGTGGATGCCGCGTTCGTCGGCGGCTCAAAAGACCTCGAGAGAGTGCTCGCGATACTTGCAGGAAAGGGCGTGCGGTCGGTTGTCGTGAATGCCGTCCTCCTGGAGACGGCTTATCGTGCCATGCAGGAGATGAAACGGCTCGGGATATACCGGGAAGCGACGCATGTCTCGGTCTCGCGCTCGCATCCCCTCGGCAGGGGAACGATCTTTCGCCCGCTTGATCCGATATATATCATATCCGGGGGGTGCGCCAAATGCTTGTAGGACTGGGACTTGGTCCGGGTGATCCGGAACTGCTCACGCTCCGTGCCGTGCGTCTCCTGAAAGAGGCCGATTCCGTCTTTGTCCCCGGGAGGATCGCATATGACCTGGTACTGCCCTACCGAAAAGCGGAGATCCTGGATTTTCCGATGACTGAGAATGCGGACAGGATCAGGTCATCCATGGAGAAGAATGCCGAACGGATCGCCGATCCTGCCCGCGAGGGCATGGCAGTGCTCGGGATCCTCGGGGACCCGAATTTCTTCTCGACCTTCCACCGGCTCTGCGAAGTGATGCAGGAGAAATACCCTGGTATTGCCTGTGCGACGGAGCCGGGGGTGAGCTCGTTCACCGCCTTTGCCTCGGTTGCGGGCGTATCGCTCGGAGACAGTTTCCTCGTGACCGACGGCAGCGAACCACGGTCCAGGATCCTGCTCAAGGTCAGGAGACCGAGAGAGAAGATCCGGGAGCTGAAAAGGGAGGGTTTTTTCTCCTTTGTCCTCGTGGAACGGATGTTTATGGATGATATGAAGATATATTCCGCAGACGAGCTGCCTGAGACGAGCGATTACATGAGTATCCTGTATGCGGGGCGCTGAATGGGAAAGATCTTTTTTGTCGGTGCGGGGCCGGGCGATCCGGATCTCATAACCGTCAGGGGAAACGATTTACTCCAGAAGGCGGATCTCCTCGTATACACGGGTTCTCTTGTCAATCCCGCCCTCGTGGACCGCTGCCCGGCTGTACAGAAGATTGACAGCTGGGGCAAAAACCTGGAAGAGATAGTACCCGTAATGGTCGATCAGGCCCGGGAAGGAAAGACGGTGGTAAGGCTGCATTCGGGAGATCCGTCTCTTTTTGGTGCGATTGTCGAACAGATGGAGATGCTTGCCAGGGAGGGGATCGAGTATGAAGTGATCCCCGGGGTATCGTCGATGTTTGGTGCCGCTGCGGCCCTCTCCACCCAGCTGACCCTCGGTGGAGTCTCTGATACGCTCATCGTGACCCGTCCTGCAGGAGAGACACTCGAAGAGGACGATCTGCCTGCGCTCTCCGAGCATGGAGCGACCATGGTGGTCTTCCTCGGGGCCGGACGGCTGGAATATGTAACCTCCCGGATCAGGTGTCCTCCGGACACTCCTGCTGCAGTGGTGTACAGGGCGACATGGCCTGACCAGAAGATCATCTTCGGAACGGTATCGGACATCGCCAGCAAGGCGAAGGATGCGGGAATTCACCGCACTGCACTGCTCATCATCGGCGGGATCCTCGCCCCCGGCAGATCGGGTCACCGGAGGTCGATTCTCTACTCATGAGTGACGTGGTCATCTCCCTTCCGAGATTTGAAGAACGGGCAAGGCGTGTTGCAGCCTTTCTCGGCTGTGATCTCCTCTTCTATCATAAGGGCGTATTCAGGAAGGCATTTTCAGAATACAGCCGAATCGTGGCCGTCATGTCCATGGGAATAGTCGCACGGAGCGTGGCTCCTATCCTCAACGACAAGTGGGACGACCCTGCGGTTGTCGTGGTGAGTCCCGACCTGGGATTCGCAGTTCCCCTGATCGGTGGACACCATGGCGGAAACGACCTGGCCAGGAGACTATCCGGGCTTGGAATGGTCCCGGTCGTGACAACCGCAACTGAGACTGCGGGAAGGGCTGCCGTTGAGGTGCTGGCAAAGGATATGGATTGTACGGTCCTGAACCGCGATTCCACGCGGGAGGTCAATGCTGCCATTCTAGACGGAGATGTCCCCGTATTTGCCGCACCCCACCCGTCTATCGTCATCGCCGGACCAGGCGTTTCGGTGCTGGTAAAGGAGGGTGAATACTCAATGGGAATCGGATGTCGGAAGAATATCGGCAGAGACGAGGTGCTGGCGGCCATCCGCTCGGCCATTGCCGATGCCGGCATTGCTGCCGAAGAGATCATGATCTATGCGACGACAGAGAAGAAGATGCAGGAAAAGGGACTGAAAGAAGCGGTGGATGCAATGGCCGGGACGCTCCTCTTCCTGGACGATGCGGTTCTCTCCGAGTATCCTCCGCAGTCCCCGTCGGGTGCGGGCCGAATCGGGCTTGCAGGGGTGGCAGAGCCCTGTGCGCTCGCATCATCCAGGAGGAGGGAACTCGTTCTCCCGAAGAGAGTCTACGGGGGTGTGACCATTGCAATCGCCAGGTGAATCGAAGGGATGCCTGTATATCGTCGGGACAGGGCCCGGTAATCTGGAACAGATGACAATGAAGGCGATCCGGGCGATCGGGGAGTCTAGTTACGTTATCGGGAATGATTCGTACCTGGCGCCGCTACAGCCCCTGCTCGGTGGAAAGACTGTCATCAGGAGCTCGATGGGAAAAGAGGTGGAGAGGGCGAAGAAAGCCGTAGAACTGGCCCGCGACCACGTGGTCTCGATGGTGAGCGGGGGCGATCCGGGTATTTACGGTATGGCGGGCATCGTGCTCGAGTTCGTGGAGAGGAGCGGGGCTGATACCAGGGTCGAGATAGTACCCGGCGTGACGGCGGCAAGTGCGTCGGCATCGCTGCTTGGCTCACCCCTTTCAGGGGACTTTGCGGTCATCAGCCTCTCTGACCTCCTCACTCCCATCGAGGAGATCGAGAGGCGGCTCAAAGGGGTTTTGTCGACGGGGATTCCCGTTGTACTGTATAACCCGAGAAGCAGGGGCAGGCCGCATAATTTTGCCATGGCCATGGAGATTGCAGCAGAATTTCGATCTGCCGACACCCCGATTGGAGTGGTCAGGAACGCATACCGGGATGGCGAGGAGATACGGATCACCACGCTCTCGAAGGCAGGGGACCTCGAAGACTGGATTGATATGCATTCTGCGGTCATCATAGGTGGAGAAGAGAGCAGGATATGGAGGAATGGCGATAATGTCAAAGGAATCATCACCCCGAGAGGGTATCACCGGAAATACGTATATTGACCTTGGGGCGACCACGGGCGAGGCATACGAGATATCTGCCCGGAGCAGGTCGCTTGCGAGAAAGGTGCTTGGAGACGAGGGGTACGAGGATCGGATCAGGCAGAGGTGCTCGATTGCTGTGGGGGACTTCTCGATGGCGGATCTCATCAGGTTCCGGCACGATCCGGTGAATTCGGGGCTTGAAGCGCTTGCGAGGAGTGCCCCGGTCATCGCCGACATCAGGATGGTGCAGGTCGGCATCCAGAAGACCGGCCACGACAGCCCGGTCCTGTGTGCGCTTGATTATGGCTCCGATATCGCGAAAGCACGGGATATCACCAGGACAAGCGCGGGGATGATCGCACTCGCAGACAGGATCGACGGATCGATCGTGGTCATCGGCAACGCTCCGTCGGCGCTGCTTGCAGTCTGCGGGATGATCCGGGAGGGAAAAAGACCCGCTCTCGTCATCGGTTCGGCGGTGGGTTTCGTGAACGCAGCCGAGTCCAAGGAAGAACTCGTGGCACTCGACGTGCCGTCGATATCTGTTGAAGGGACCCGGGGCGGGACGCCGGTAGCGGTGGCGGCGCTGAATGAGATCATCACCATATTCTCGGAACTCCAGGGACGTGAACCAGGAAGTCATTGACCCGGTCTCCGGGTTCAGGTACCCCGGGGAATGGGTCCGGCGCTGCGGGAGCCAGCAGGAACTCGGACTGGTCCGGTCCGGTCTCGCAGTCCTGGCCTCGTCAGGCACCGTGAGAAGGAGAGGGTTTACGACCGGAACTACTGCCGCCGCAGCCTGCAAGGCAGCGGTCCTTTCGCTCTCTTCTCCGGTATCGGCCGTCGACATTACCACGCCCTGCCGGATCACCGTCACGGTCCCGGTTGAATCATCGGGTGGACGGGCGATTGCCAGGAAATATGCCGGGGACTATCCACAAGATGCGACTGCCGGTCTCGAGTTTGTCGCTGTCGCCTCGAGGTGTGATGACGGGCTTATCATCGAGACCGGAGAAGGTATCGGGAGGTTCGAGCGGGACACTCCCCGTTTCGCGAAGGGAAACCCTGCTGTCAGTCCCACGGCTCTCGAGTGCATCCTCCTGTCAGCCGACGAGGCCATGGAGATGACAGGCATCCCCGGGGCACGTATCCACGTATCAGTTCCCGGCGGCCGGGAGGTCGCAAAAAAGACCCTGAACCCGCGGATCGGAATCCATGGCGGAATATCCATCCTCGGGACGACCGGGCTCGTCGAGCCCTGGGACGATCATCTCTGCGAATCGGTCCGGGAGCGGGCGTCTGTCCCCGGAAGGGTAGTGCTGACCACGGGCCGCCTGGGCCTCCGGTGGTCACGGCTCCTCTTTCCGGACTGCGAGGTGATCCTGATCGGAGGAAAGATCAGGGAGGTTCTCCAGGACCGCACCGGTGAGACGGTACTCTGCGGGCTGCCAGCCCTGATCCTCAGGTTCCTCTATCCCGGTATCCTGTCCGGGACCGGGTACGATACGGTCGAGGAGTTGCTGCAGGATCCGGTCTTTCCAGGGAAGATGGAGCATGCGTTCGACCTTGCACGAAAGAATTACCCGAATCTCCGGGTTGTCCTCCTGGACAGGCAGGGAAGGGTCCTTGGTGATTCGGGATGAAGATCGTCGGTGTGGGCTGCGGCCCGGGAATGCTCACCGAAACGGCAATTAGTGCAATCACCGGTGCGACGCTGGTATACGGATCCCGGAGGGCAATCGATCTCGCCTCGGCATATATCGCAGAGGGGGCAGAAGTCCACGAGATCCGCGATTATGGTTCCCTCCGGTCTCTCCCCGATCACGCGGTGGTGCTCTCGACAGGCGATCCCATGCTCGCAGGGCTCGGGTACCTGGGAGGGGAGGTTGTCCCGGGGATATCCTCCCTCCAGGTTGCCGCTGCGAGGATTCACATTCCAATCAGGCGGATATCGATTGTGACGGCACATGGACGTGACCATGAAGCGGCCATGAAAGAGACGGTCGGGGAGATATCCAGGGGAAAGGTCGTCTTTCTGGTTGCAGACCCGGATTTCGATGTCAGGGAGATGGCGGCACGGCTCATCGACGCGGGGGATGCGATCGGCATCGTCCTTGCCGAGAACCTGGGATACCCTGAAGAACGGATCGTTCGGGGATCCCCTGCAGATCCGCCGGTACCCGAATCGGGAATGTTCTGCCTTGTACTGGGTGTGCTGGAATAGATACGTGGAAATGGCCCGTTTATCCTGATTATTGCCCCATGGATTATATGTATCCCCTGCAAACAGAATAATGGAGAGCAGAACGGTGAGTTTTTCCATGGATAAGAGCACGAAAAAGCAACTGAGCCTGGTATGTTTCCTGGCAGGGTTCGTCCTGCTCCTGGCGCAGGACCTGAAGGGTATCTCAAGCATCAATCCCGGGTTTGCCTGGCCGTTTCCAACGATGTTTTACGCGGGGCTCATCCTGATCGTTATCGGGTACTACCTGCGTGGGTAACTCCCCGGGCTTGGACGGCAGATATTCTCATTTTTTCCCTGTATGGCGAGCCCGCGTCCACGGCACAGAGGAGAAGACCTTGTTCGCGGGACTACCCCGTTTCATTTCTTTTTATCTGAAATGGCGGAACCATTTTCATTGCGGCGATCCCGACATTGTGATCAATATACTCTGCTCAGCTCCTGCACCCCCGGAGCGCATCGCCGTGACCATGTTGAAAGACCGACATGGAGAAGCTCTCCTTCATGCACAGGTGGACATGGCAGAAGATGAACGGGCCGGTCGGGGACTTCCGGGACCGGGAGGCGATCGATGCCCGGGGAGGGGATCTTTTCGGGAAACCCGGGGTGCGTGCAGGGCCCTGATCACTCCCTTGTTTCTCTCCGCTCTCTCTCTTTTCCCGATCTTTCTCGTATCCTGTCTCGTCTCTCCCGGGTGAATGGAATGATACGGCCGGCAATTGCAGCCCTGCAGAAGGATTGCGCTGTTTCAGGGCTCTTTTGCAGGGTGGTCTCTCCGCTCCCCGATCTGCTGGCGCCACATCGCGTAATAGAGGCCCTTGTGCCCGAGGAGATCCTCGTGTGATCCGGTCTCGACGATCCTGCCCTTCTCCAGCACATAGATGACATCCGCATGCATGATGGTCGAGAGGCGGTGGGCTATCAGGATCGAGATCTGCTCCCTGCTCATCGAGATGTCCCGGATGGTGTTCGTGATATCCTCTTCTGTCAGGGAGTCGAGCGAAGAGGTGGCTTCATCAAAGATCAGGAGGCGCGGACGGCGTATGATGGCCCGTGCAATCGAGACACGCTGTTTCTCCCCGCCTGAGAGCTTCATCCCGCCTTCGCCGATGATGGTGTCGATGCCGTACCGGGAACGTGAGAGAAGGGTATCGCACGCGGCTTTGTTCAGCGCATCCAGGATCTGTTCTTCGGTTGCATCCTGCTGGACGAAGAGGAGGTTCTCCCTGATCGAGCCTGCGAACAACTGCGGCTCCTGCGTCACGAAGCCTATCTGCCGGCGCAGGGGATTGTACCTGATCTGGGTGGATGGGTGGCCGTTGAAATAGATCTCCCCGGCAACCGGCCGGTACAGCCCCACAAGGAGCTTGACAAGGGTTGACTTGCCTGATCCCGACGGGCCGACGAACGCGATGGTCTCCCCGGTCTTCACTTCGAAGGAGATCCCGTCGATTGCGTTGAACTGGGCGGTCCTGTGACGGAAATAGACGTTCTCGAACCGGATCGCATGCAGTTCATCGATCACCACGGGGTTCTCGGGATTGTGCTCGACAGGCTTCGCCATCAGGGCATCAAACGTGTTCACCGAGGCTTCAACTTCGCGGTAAGAGAGAATGAATGTCCCGAGATCCTGGAGAGGTCCGAATATCGTGGTCGAGATGAACTGCATCGTGATCAGTTCCCCCGTCGTGAGCACGTTCCGGAATATCAGCCAGAGGAGGATGAACAGAATCGACTGCTTGAGGATGCTGAGCGTGGTTCCCTGCAGAAACGAGAGCGTCCGGACTTTTTTTACCTTCGACATCTCGAGGTCGAAGATCTTCAGGTTGTGCTCCCGCAGCCTCCGTATCTCGGGGTAGGTCAGGCCAAGGCTCTTCACAAGCTCGATGTTCCGGAGCGATTCGGTGATTACCCCCGACATCCTGTTCGTCTCGCGGTTGATCGCCCGTTGCGTCGCCTTGATCTTCTTCGAGAGCAGCCCGGTGAGAGATCCCAGCACGACGATCCCGATCAGGAAGACGGGGATCAGCATCCAGTTCTTCGTCACCGCGTAGACGATGAGAAAGGCCATCCCGATAACCGAAGAGTAGAGGACGTTGATGGCCGTGTGCATGAAGATCTGGGTATCCTGCCTGACCTTCTGCAGCACAGACAGCGTCTCGCCGCTCCGCTGGTCCTCGAACTCGTTGTAGGAGAGGCGGAGCGTCTGCTTCAGCCCGTCGTTGAATATCTGCATGCCGAACCGCTGGACGGCAAGCCGCGTGAAATAATCCTGGAACGCCCTTGCCACACGGGATGCCAGCGCAATGAGAATGGCGACCCCCAGCCAGAAGATGACCCCCTTCACAAGAACCGGTTCAGGCAGGTTTGCCGGGTTTAAAGCATACTCGTCGATAATCTTTCCAAAGATAACCGGGTCGACGAGGCTCAGTAGCTGGCTGATCCCTGCCAGTACGAGTGCGACAACGATGAGCCACTTCTGCGGTTTCAGGTACTTCCAGAGGGCCTTCATGCAACTCCTGAAAATGCCTGCCGCTCCCTCGCCAGGGAGGGCGTCTCATGGAACATATCATCACGTGCCGGGTAGTACCGTGCGGGGAAGAATAGCTCAGCTCATATCATCCCGAGCGCCACTCCTCCATCGATCTCCTCCTCTTCCTCATCTTTTGATCGTCTTTTCCTGCGGGACGAATCCGGAGTGAAGAGCGAGATCAGCCAGGATGGGAATTCCATGGGCATCTCACAGACGAGTGATATAAGGATTGAGTGGTCTTATAAGGAACGGACGGTGTATCGTTGCCGGCGCTTGCGGAACGCCGGGTGAGTACTCCCGGCATTTGCCTGCCAATCCTCTCAGATCTGGTCAATCCGCCACACCCCCTCCGGCACAAGGATCTCGAACCCGGCAACCCTCCCGGACTCAACAAGGACATCTTCTCCATTTCATTGCGCTGGTGCATGCCGGCACACACAAGGAGGATGAAGAAGGGGATGCATATGACACACCCTCAATTCTCTCCAAAAAAATGCCGTGAGAGAGATCGACTAATAGGGGAGAATTCACAACCCTTATCATGCCCAGTGTGAGACTATCCGTGGGATCCAGCGTGAACACCCAAAGATTTCTTCTGCCACTTGTTCTTCTCATTATAACCAGTGCTTTCGTAATTTCTGCAGGCTGCATTGATCCGGAAAACCAGCCGCCGCCTTCAGCTGCCGTGAACCCCGAACCGATCCAGGAGCCCGACTGCCCGTTATTCGTGTTCGATGACCAGGAATTTGCATTCGAGTTGAACCGGACGACCGGGGCTTCGTTTTCAGGTGAAGCAGACATTGGAGAATGCCTTGCGACCGCATCGCGTATACGGGAAGGCGACTTTGCGAGCTGGTATGCCGAGTGGAACAGGACCGCCGATCACTTCAGAAAGGCGGGTGACGAGAGCCGTGCTGCAGGGCACGTGGTATCTGCCCGGGACGCATATTACCGGGCCGCAACCTACTACCGGACAGCTGAATTCTTCCTTCACGGAGATCCGGCCGACCCACGGATCGTTTCGACGTGGGAGAAGAGCAGGGATTCATTCCGGGATGCGCTCTCGCTCGACACCGTGACATACGAGATCATCTCCATCCCGTATGAAAACACCACGCTTCCGGGTTACTTCTATGCCGTCGACGGATCCGGGAAGGCCCGGCCACTGCTCATCGTCCAGACCGGCTTTGACGGCTGCCAGGAGGAACTCCATCCCTACGCCATGGACGGGATAAAACGCGGCTACAATGTCATGACCTTCGAGGGACCGGGACAGGGCGAAGTGATCCGTATCCAGCATATCCCGTTTAGGCCTGACTGGGAGAAGGTAATAACCCCGGTCGTGGATTATGCCGTGAGCCGGACCGATGTCGACAGTGATCATATCGCACTGTGGGGGATATCGCTTGGGGGCTACCTCGCCCCGCGTGGAGCCGCGTGCGAGCACCGGATATCTGCACTGATCGCTGACGGGGGTACATATGATGTAGGGCTGACGGTCCTGTTGATCATGGAGGAGGTCGGTGGCCCTGCCGCGAACCTGACAGAAGAGGAGCTGCAGGAATGGCTGCAGTCCGACCCCCCCGGGTTCAACGAGGCAATGCGGTCCGCGATGGCCGGGGACACCGGCACACGGTGGCTGAACGAGAACGGGATGTATGTCTTCGATGCCGGATCGCCTGCATTATTCTGGGCAAAATGGATGGATTTTTCCCTTGAAGGAAGGGCCGAAGGGATACGGTGCCCGACACTGGTCTGTGCAGGCGCTGCCGATCACTTCGATCCCGGCGGGCTGCAGGCAGAGGCGCTGTATGACCATCTAACCTGCGAAAGGACACTCATGGTATTTTCTGACGAGTACGGCGCAGGTTCCCACTGCCAGCTCGGGGCATTCGCCCAGTCGTTTGCCGCCAAGTTCGACTGGCTCGACGAGAAGATGGGGATGTAGCCCGGGAGATGGGACTCTCCAGGGCAATCTCCCCTGGATCACAGGGGGATGAGCCAGGGCTCGTCTTCACGGTACAGGGAGACGACCTCGCCGATGACGATGACCGCCGGTGGAGCAACCTTTCGTCCGGCCGCGATCTCTCCGATCTGGTCGAGCGGCCCCGTCGTCACCCGCTGGTCCTTCCGAAGCCCCCGTTCGATGATAGCCACGGGTGTCTTCGGATCCTTTCCGTTTTCAACGAGTGACTGTGCTATGAGCGGGAGGTTCTTCACCCCCATCAGGATGACGATGGTACCCCTGGACTTTGCAAGCAGGCTCCAGTCCAGCGCGGATTCCGGCTTTGTCGGGTCTTCATGCCCGGTGAGGATGGTGACCTGGGAGGCACAGGAGCGGTGGGTGACGGGGATGCCGACAGCCCCCGGGACTGCCACGGCACTGGTTATTCCCGGGACGAGCTCGACTTTTATTCCGGCATCCCTCAAAACCTCGAGTTCTTCCCCACCCCTGCCGAAGACAAACGGGTCTCCGCCTTTCAGCCTGACAACCTGCTTTCCCTCCCGCGCTTTTGCGACCATCAGGGCTTCTATCTCCTCCTGTTCCCGCAGGTGCATGCCCCCGTATTTTCCGCAGTCGATCAGCTCGGCGTTCTCCGGCAGCGTCGCCAGTATCTCCTCGCCGGGGAGCTGGTCAAAAAGCACTACATCAGCCGAATCGAGCACATCACGTGCCCTGCAGGTCAGGAGTCCCAGACCGCCCGGCCCCGATCCTACAAGATATACCTTGCCTGTCATCTGTTAGAGCCCCAGTTTTTCGTATGCTTCACGTATCAGGTCACGCCCCTCGACATGGAGCCTGGCCCCATATCTTGCTGCATCTTCGATGGAGCCGATCTCTTCCTCTATCCTGACCGAACGCGAGCCGTCCAGCGAGAGTATCTCTCCAATCAGGTATCCGTCTCTGCAATAAATCCCCTGCGGAGTGAAGCAGCCTCCACCGACGGCCTCCATGACGGCCCTCTCTGCCTCGACATCCGCCCGGCTGGGCGGGTGATCAAGCGGGGAGAATGCATCGCATACCTCCCTTCTCGTGTTGCTCACCACCGCGATGGTGCCCTGGTTCGTCGACGGGACAAACACCTCCGGGTCGAGCCGCTCTCCCTCGAGTGAAAGATTCATCCGCTGCATTCCTGCCTCTGCAAGAACAATAGCGTCATATTCGCCAGACTTCAGTTTGCGTAGCCTCGTGTCGACGTTGCCCCGGAGCTGCCTGATATCGAGATCCGGGTTGGACCTGAGAAGCTGCGCCCTCCTCCGTGTGCTGGAGGTCCCGATGACTGCTACCTCGTCCCCCGGGATCGAGTGAGCCAGGAAATCGGCAGGGGAGTCACGCTCAAGGATCGCGCTCGTGACAAGGCCCTCCGGTCTTGCGGCAGGAATGTCTTTCATGCTGTGGACGGCGGCATCGATCTCGCCTGAAAGGATGGCGTCGTCGAGAGCCCTGACAAAGACCCCCTGGCCACCGATCTCGTGAAGCGGGACACCTGTTTCGCGATCTCCCTGCGTGCTGATCACCACGATCTCCGTCGCGGTACCCTGCATGTCAAGAAGGGCGCATACCTTCTCTGCCTGGGCAAGAGCCAGGCGGCTCCCCCGTGTCCCGATCAGGAGAGACATTCTCTGTAGGCGTCCCCGATCTGCTCGACATCCCGTTCACTGTGGGCAGTGGAGAGGAAGTTTGTCTCGAACTGCGAGGGTGGCAGGAAGATTCCCCTGCCATACATATCCTTCCAGAACTTCCCAAATGCACCTGTGTCGCACTCTTTTGCCTGCATATAATCGGCCGGTGGCCGGTCCCTGAAGAAGAACTTGAACATCGACCCGATCCTGACAAATGATCCGTTTTCCCTCTCACCGACTGCTTCCCCGATCGCCTTTGCCGACTCTTCGAGCCGTGCATACACGTCCCGGTGTTCGTGGAGCCACCTGATTGTCGCAAGTCCTGCGGCGAGCGAGAGCGGGTTTCCACTGAAGGTGCCTGCCTGGTATACCGGGCCCTGCGGCGCGACCATCTCCATCAGTTCTCTCCTCCCGCCGAAGGCTCCGATGGGAAGGCCCCCGCCGAGGATCTTTCCGAGCGTGGTGATGTCGGGCACCACCCCGAATTTCACCTGTGCGCCACCGATCCCGAGCCTGTACCCGGTGATCACCTCGTCGAATATGAGCAGCACATCATGGGCTCTCGTGATCTCCCGCACTCCTGCGAGGTATCCCTCGTCGGGAAGGATCAATCCGACGTTGCCCATCACGGGTTCCAGGATGAAGGCTGCGATATCGTCGTTCGAAGAGAGAAGCGATTCAAGGGCTTCGAGGTCGTTGTACCGCACCTGCCTGGTATGCGAGACCAGGTCGGCGAGCACACCCTCAGAGTCAGGGACGCCCATCGTAGTCGCCCCCGAACCGGCTTTTACAAGCACGCCGTCGTGTGCGCCATGGAACCCGCCTTCCAGCTTGACGATGTCTCTTTTGCCGGAAAAGCCCCGTGCCAGCCGGATGGCGGCCATCGTGGCTTCGGATCCGCTCGATACGAACCGAAGCATCTCGATGCCGGGGTGATCGCCGGTGACCAGCTCGGAAAATTCCGGCTCGAGAGGAACAGGTGTGCCATACAGCCAGCCGTGCTCGACCTGTTCGCGTATTGCGTCCTTTATCTCGGGATGTGCATGACCGAGCAGCAGCGGCCCGTAGGCCATGCAGCAGTCGAGGAGTTCCTCGCTGTCCACGGTTGTTATGTGAGACCCGCTGGCGTTGGCCGTGTAGAACGGGTACGGCCTGATCGCCCTGACGGGGCTGCTGACGCCGCCGGGCATCACCTTTTTCGCCCGTTCGAACAATTCAGCGCTCTTCATCGAGCCACCCCGCCACATCTGCCGCAAAGTAGGTGATGATGAGATCGGCACCCGCACGTTTCATGCAGTTCATACTCTCCATGACCACCTCTCTCTCGTTTATCCAGCCGTTTCGTGCCGCTGCCCTGATCATCGCGTATTCACCGCTCACCTGGAAGGCGGCAACCGGCAGACCGAACTCTGCTATCGCGGCCACGAGATCGAGGTATAAGCCGGCCGGCTTGACCATCAGGATATCGGCGCCTTCTTCCCGGTCGATGAACGACTCCATGACCGCCTCCCTCCCGTTCGCCGGGTTTACCTGGTAGGTGGACCGGTCGCCGAAGGCGTATCCCGATTCGGCCGCATCCCGGAATGGTCCATACAGCGAGCTTGAAAACTTGGTGGAGTAGGACATGATCGCGACGTTCTCATGGCCTGCGTCATCAAGAGCACGTCGTATGGAGGCGACCATGCCGTCCAGCATGCACGAGGGCGCTACGATATCGCACCCGCTCTCCGCGTGGCTCACCGCTATCATCTCCATCAGTTCAAGTGACGGATCATTCAGGAGATCGGGGCCGTTGCAGGTCTCCCCGACGATCCCGCAATGCCCATGGTCGGTATACTCGCAGGCGCAGACGTCGGTGATGACAACCATCTCCGGGATTGCCGACTTGATATCTCGTACCGCGGCCTGGATTACCCCGTCGTCTGCAAACGCCCCGGTGGCCCGGGCATCCTTCTCCCGCGGGATGCCGAAGAGGAGCACCGCACGTATGCCCCTGGCATAGAGTTCTCCTGCCACTCTGGCTGCATCGGCAGGGGGATATCGACACTGCCCCGGCATCGACGGTATCGGTACCGGTCCCGAAGCGGTTGCATCGATAAATATCGGTGCGATGAGGTCAGTCTTTTTTACCTGGTGCTCCTGGAGGAGGGGCTGCAGGAGCCTCCCCCGAAGCCTTCTCATTCTTCGTTGCGGAAACATATTCTCTCACCTCTCGTTATTGCGGCAACAATCAATTCAGCACGTTCCAGGTCTCCAGTCTCGGCGCACGACCTGATGGAGACGCTGACATCAGAGAGCAACTTGCTCACGAGGACCCGTGTCAGGTCGTCGACGACCTCGCATGTACGACTGTCTTCCGTGCCGAGACGCCCGAGGGCCTTGTCTCTCTCCCGCATGCGGATGGACTCTGCCCACCGGTGCAGGATGGCGAGTGCCGAGTCGGCAGCCTTCCCGTTGAGAAGCCGTATGAACTGGGCGAGTTCCTCCTCGATGTAGGCGCGTGCCTTCTCAGCTTCCAGCCTCCTGCCATCCATTGTCATCTCGTTGATCCGCCGGAGGCTGTCTATGGTGAAGAGGACAACCCCGTCTATATCCTCCGCACCCTCTTCCACGTCGCGGGGCTGGGCGATGTCGACGAGGATGAGGGGCCGGGGATGACCATCGAGCGGCCAGCATCGCCCCTTCATCACCTCGCGCAGTTCATCGCGCTTGATGACGGCGTGGGGCGCCGACGTGCACGAGATGACGACGTCGGAGAGGAGGAGGTACCTGTTCAACTCGTCGAGCCTGACGGCTTTGCCACCGATCTTTCCGGCGAGGATCACGGCCCGCTCGTATGTCCTGTTGGCGACGTACATCGCGGTCAAATCCTTGGCGGCAAGTGCCTGGGCAACAAGCATTCCCATCTCCCCCGAACCGATCACGAGGATGTGCCTGCCTTTGAGCGTCCCCAGTTGTTCCTCGGCGAGCATGACCGCCGCGGACCCGATGGAGACCGCACCCCTGTTTATCTGGGTGCGTTTGCGAACTTCCACGCCGACATGCACGGCCTTGTTGATACAGAGTTCAAGGAGCGGGCTTGATGTATCGACCTGCTGTGCCGTGCTCATCGCTTTTTTGAGCTGGCCGAGGATCTGGTCTTCCCCGACGATCATGGAATCCATGCCTGATGCGACTTTCAACAGGTGGCGCAGGGCAGCGGTGCCTGAATAGATCGTAAACCCATATCTTTCCTCTTCTTCAAGAAGATCACGGAGAGATTCGGCATCTCCATGCACCAGCACTTCCACCCTGTTGCACGTCTGTATAAGCATGATGCCATGGAAACGGTTCCGTCCCCTCTCGAGGAACGCTTCTTCGTCGGAAAACCGGAATTTTTCAAGGAGATCGACTGTCGCGTCGTGATGGGAGAGCCCGGCTATCGCCAGCGGGGCGAAGAGCACGTCTTCTGTCACAGGTACTTTGCCTCTGCTATTCTCCATGCCTCCTCCTCTCCATTCTCAAGAGCTCTCCATATCTCCTTATCATACAGGATATCCCTTATAAGTCCGTTCCGTCTCTTTATATCGGGCTCTGTCGACCTGAGAGACGAACGGACCCTGACCTGCAGACCGATCATCGCATCGAGATTTGGGCAGGACCTCTCGAAAAATTCACGGATGAACCGCGATATGGCGGGACTCGATCCACCTGTGCTGATCGAAAAAACAAAATTCTCTCCCCTGATCACCGAGGGAATGATGATATCTCCGGGATCCCCGCGTGCGTTATTGAAGAGAACGCCCGCCTCCCGGCATGCCCTCCCGATCCGGTTGTTCTGCTCCTCATCAGAGGTTGCAGCAACCACCAGGAAGGCTCCGTCCAGGAGAGACACCAACTCCTGGTCATCCATCGATGCAATGTCTCTCCTGGTGCATTCCACTCCCATTTCAGAAAATTCCCGGAGAAACGAACGGCTGATAACCCTGACGAATGCATCCCCACAGAAAAAAGCCGTCTTTCGCAGGCCTACCCTGCCCCCTCCGAAGACAATCACGGTCTTTTTGGCAAGGTCTACCATAAGGGGGATCATCGGATTATAGATCTGGCTGGCGATTTACATTAAAGTGTTGGAATGATGTTTTTTCCCGCTTCCGAAAAAATGAAAGGATTTTAATACCCTATTGCAGAAAACCGGTTCTTGGAATGTACGAGCTTGTTTCTCCGGTAAACTTCAGACTGGTGCTCAAATACCTGGGGCTCCTGCTGATCGGGATGGGGGCAGTATTGTTTGTCCCCTTCACGTTTGCCATCCTGCACTCTGAACATTCAATCGCATCCGTGTACGGGATGCTCGGAGTGGCAGTACTCGGGATAGGGTACTCGCTCAACAGGTTTCTTCCCGGTGGCGAGATCCAGTGGAAAGAGGCGATGGTTATCTCGGCGCTGGTATTCCCTGTTGCCGCCCTGATAAGCTCCATCCCCTTCATCTTCTCAACGGGCATGAGTTTTCCTGACGCGTATTTCGAAGCGGTATCCGGAGTTACCACCACCGGCCTCTCGGTTGCGCCTTCCGATGCCGGGTTGGTCTTTTTATTCGCCAGGTCGTGGCTGCAGTGGATAGGAGGAATCGGAATCCTCGTCATCGTCCTGTCGCTGCTTGGAATGCCTGGCATCAGCATATCGAGACTTTTTGGATCAGCGTTCGGGGAGAAGAAGATACGCCCGACTGTCATCTCCACCACTGTCATCCTCTTCGAGGTCTACCTCCTGATCACGGTCACTGCCTTTGTATTGCTCCTTGCAGGAGGGATGAGCCCGTTCGATGCCGTCTGCCACGCATTCACGACTGTGTCGACAGGGGGTTTTTCCACGAGAACCGGTTCAATCGCCGATTTTTCCGGGCTGTTCATCCCTGCGGTCGTCACGATAGGGTGTGTCCTTGGTTCGGTAAACTTCGAGGTGTACGTCCAGATGGCCAAAAAACCCCTCATGCTTCTGAAGGACCCCCAGTTCCGCTTCTTCGTGCTGTTTGCACTGGCGGGATCGGGTCTGCTCGCATGTACCCTTGCAGGGACAGGCTCGATCGCCCAGATTCTCCCAAAAGCTCTGTTCCAGGCATTTTCCGCCCTTACCACGGCTGGATTTGCCACGACCGATATCGGAGCCTTCCCTGACAGTGCGAAGGCGGTCATGTGTTTCCTGATGTGGATCGGAGGGGGAATGGGATCGACTGCCGGGGGGATCAAGATCCTCAGGGTCATGGTCCTCTTCTCGATCGTGTACATGGTATTCATCAGGTTCTTCCTCCCCCGCGAGGCAGTCACCCCCCTGCGAGTGGATGGCCGGGTGGTGGATCCCGAACAGGTTCAGAACCTCGTAACCTTTCTCGTTTTATACCTTGTCGTTCTCATAATCTCGGCTTTCATCTTCATGGTACATGGATACACGATGGTCGACTCCCTCTTCGAGACATCGAGCGCGCTTGGGACTGTCGGTGTCTCGACAGGAATTACCGGTCCGCTGCTGCCCCTCCAGCTCAAACTCGTGCTTATCGTAGACATGCTCCTAGGGAGGATCGAGATAATCCCGCTAGCTCTTCTCTTCTTCCCGCGAACATGGGTAAAAGCCCATGGACACCCCAAAAACAGCGGGGCTAACTGAAATGGGGTAAATAGAGCGGGGAAACGATTAATTCACATTCCCCCCAATCAGATACCTGGGATCTTCCGGGACCGGGACAGGAGGAGAGCAGGAATGAGGATTATCATCGTCGGGGCGGGGCCTCTCGGGTTGAATCTTGCGCAGATGCTGATCAGGGACAGGCATGAAGTGATCATCATCGAGAAAGAAGAAGATCGTGCCCGGCTTGTCGCCGAAACACTTGACTGTACAGTCATCCAGATGGAGGGCACCCATCCGGATGCCCTCGAGAAGGCCGAGATCAGGAAAGCCGACGCCGTTGTGGCGGCAACGACCCACGACCAGGACAACATCATCATCGGGTTAATCGCCCGGACGTTCGAGGTGCCGGATATCATCATCCGCACGGACGATCTCCAGTTCTTAAGCGTTGCCAAGAAACTCGGTTTCAGGTACGTAGTGAATCCTTCGCAGACCACATCCCTTATCATAGCGAATAAACTCAGGGGTGTGGATACGATCGAGCTCTCCACCCTTGTCAGGGGAGATGTCCGTTTCATGAGCGTGATAGTCGGCGAGAAGCAGGGAAAGAAACGTCTCGCCGATCTCGAGCCGCCGGGAAAGACCGAGTATATCGGGCTTTACCGGGACCATACGTTTCATTTCAGGGGAGAAAACCCCATCCTCGAGGCCGGCGACGAGGTGCTGGTGATCACTACCGAGGAGAAGGTGGAGCAGATTGCACTGTTGTTCCAGGGCGGGGAGCCAACCATCCCGGTGTGATGGATCAAAAGGGCGAGGAAGAGATCCATCGAAGATGATCTTTTTTTAAAAAAGGATAATCCTGTACCGGCGGAAGCCTCACCTCCCTGTCCGGGCCTTGGATACGACTGCGGGGAATCCTGAAAAAAATACTGTTGCCTTTTTTCCCGGGAAAGCGGACGCCCGATGACTTTTCCTGCTGCCTGCTTTCTGGCGGCAGAAAGGGCGGCACCTCCCCGTCAGGAAAAAAAAATTCCACAATGAAGGCATTTGTTCAGGGGCCTGTTCGACTAAAAATCCTGATGTGGCTTACGAATCCTTTTACCGGTACGGGGGAGGCAGAGAGCCGTGCAATGTACACCCAATCTCACTTTTTAGTGAAGTCTCCGGGAGCCGTCGCTCTGCAGTGCCTGCAGAACGTGCATCGACGAGTGCTTCATGGGAGTACTTGAGATGGACGGTGGCAAGGCGTATGCCGTCCATGCCAACGTCTGTATCGGCTGTTTCAAGTGCAGGGAGTTCTGCCCGACTCACGCGGTCCAGGCCCGGCGGGTACTGCGTGCCTGAGCAGATACCATTCCCGACACTGGAGCAGATCTTCTCCCTGATAGTGGAATTTGGCAGACATGGTATCTTGACAACGCACGGAATTCGATATCATTATAACAATTCACTACGTATTCTTTCAGGCAAAATTGCGCCGATAGTGTAGTGGTTATCACTAGGCGTTGCCAACGCCTAAACCCGGGTTCGAGTCCCGGTCGGCGCATGCTGTTTTTGAGGGCTTTATGCGTTGACGTATTTTAAAGCCGGCCGCGACCTTTCTTCCCGGCATTTTGCGTCATCTCATCAATCCGCCACACTTACCCACTCAAAAGACTATTTAAGGTAACCGGACACGATATCAGGTATGGAGGGGAAAACAATCCAGGACAACCCGGGATCGATGCTGAAACCGGGAATTCTCCTGGCTTTCACAGTCGTAGCCGTCGTGCTCACGATCTTCTGTCTCTCGAGCGGCATCACCATAGTATACACCCACTTTTTCTATATCCCAATCATCCTCGCTGCGTACTGGTACAGGAAGAGAGGCGTTTTCTATGCCGTCTGCCTGAGCGCATTTTACCTGACAGCGGTCTACCTGCTCGTGCAGCCTGGTCTCTCCGAAGCTGTTGCGTCAGTCACCCGTGCAGCGGTATTCATCGGTATCTCAATCTTCATCGCCTATCTCTCCCTCATCATCCAGAGGGAGCATGCGGATATCCAACGGTCAGAGACAAAATTCCGGGAGATCTGGGAACATGTCGAAGCGGGGATCGTCCTTGTCGACAGGAAGACGCACAGGATCGTCGATGCAAACCCGATGGCACTGCGCTTGACCGGATACAGCCGCGAAGAGATGATCGGGCATCTCTGCCACACGTTTATCTGTCCGGCAGCGGAAGGAAGATGCCCCATCGATGATCTCGGCCAGAGCATAGAGCACGCGGAGCGTGACCTGCTCAACAGGGAGGGGGAGAAGATACCGATATTAAAGACCGTGACGCCGATGAACATCAATGGCGACGAGTACCTGGTGGAGAACTTTGTCAGCATCAGCGCGGTCAAAGACGCGGAAAATGCGCTTATCGCCTATATCCGCGAAGCGGCACTCAGGATAAAAAACCCGCTCGAGCTTGTAACACAGAATATCTCCGATATCAAGAACCAGGTATCTGAGGGCGAGACGGAAAAAGCACACATTATCATGGAACTTGCCATCCAGCAGAAGCATATCGAAGAGATACTTGCCACGATTCACGATTTGAATGTCGCTGTATCGGAGAAGAGAACGGAAATTCCTGATGCGATGCGGGAATTCCTGGAACAGTGAGGTCCTCATGCCAGGATTGAATCTTTCGATCGGCGGCAAGCAGATCGTTCTTGCATTATCCGATCCCCAGAAGTTCAAGGACAATACGCTGCGACTGATCCGTGAGATACAGAATGACGGCCACAACCTCATCATCATTGCAGTCAACAACCCCTCGGGATATCTCATGGATCTCTACGAGAAGAACGGAATAGATACCTCCAGATTGTGGTTCATCGACGCCATAACCCGCTACGCCGTCGGCAAGGAAGAAAAGACGCTCCCGAATTGCGTCTACGTGAATAAACCCGGAGACCTCACTTCGCTAAGCATTGCGGTGAGCGAGATCTTGAAGAAGAGGCAGGCAGAAAAACCGGTGATCTTCCTTGATTCCGTCAATGCAATGCTCATCTACATCAATACCATCGACCTCTCCAAGTTCTTCCATTTCGTCGTGAGTAAGTTGAGGATATTAAACATCTCCGGGATATTTCTCGCGGTCGAGAAGGGGCTTGATCCGGTGCTGATATCCCAGCTCACCTCCTTTGCAGACGAGGTGGTCGATATATCAGAGATCAACGAGACTGCTTCAGATGAAGATCGGGCAGAAAAGATACAATAAGCTATTCTTTTTCCAAAAAAAGGGATCTTTTCTACCTGGTGTGGGCAGGACTGATGAACCGGATACATGTGTGGGGGTCATCCGCCTCCACACCCCCATGTGCGATGCCTGCGCCGTCGCCCGAAAAAATACCGCGAGGCTGATTCACAGTCAAAATGAGGAATTGGGTATGAGCTATGTGAGGACGCCCCGGCGGCGGTTGTGAGTGACTGGATTGGTATGCAGATACCTATTCGATTCAGTCTCCCCACTCAAAACAGCGAGAAGGCAGAAAAAGGAGTGACGATCTAACCAAAAAGGCTGTTTAACTTTTTGAAGGTCCCGTTCCGGGTATAGTGCCGCCCCTGGAATCAGGCCTGAATGCCCGCTTCGCTGCTCACCCATTCTGATATCCGTTTCTTGTCAGGCTTGTATTCGCGGAACTGCCGAAGCGCGACGGTCAGGTCGCGGGTGAACGCGAAATACCCGATCTGGGTCTCGCGGCAGAGTTTCCAGGCCATGTCCATCAGGCCCCGCGGATCCGGCCTCGACTCACCGAGCCAGATATGGAAGATGTTTCCGCCGTCGACAATGGGGAAGAATACGTGCTCGATGTCCATCCTCTTCGAGAGCGGAATATTTGCCCCCGGCGCAACGTGTGTCCCGTTTGTATAGTATATCGGAAGATCGCGGGTCGTCCCGAGCCGTTCCAGTGCGGTCTCGAGGTCTCCCTTGATGACCTTCTTCGCGTGGTCGCGGTAGTTCTTGTTCAGGAGGTCTGAGACGGAGAAGCGCTGGCCGGTTGTCTCTGCAGGAGTCCTGGCAAGCGCGATGGTCATGTTGTGCCGGTGCGAGAGCTCCTTTGCATAGAGCTCCATCTCGGTCATGGCCCTGACCGCCATCGTGAACGCCTCCCGGGATTCGTGCAACTGGCTGCCCACGTGATGCTGGATCATCTCGTTTACTCCGACCACGCCGATGGTGTAGACGAGCCCGTCAAGGTCGACCGCTACCGGGCCGCGTTCACCGGTCACCGGGTCTTTTGGCCGTTGCATGGCAAAGGGCATCCTGCCGTGGGCACGGATGAGCTCCATCCACCGCCTCTTGATCCTGAAGACCTCCACGCATACATCCATGAGTGCGCGGAGCCCTGCAAAGAGGCGTTCATCATCGCCATCGGCCTCGTATGCGGCTCTCGGGCAGTTGAGGGATACCACCTGCCAGGAACCCATGCTGAAGTGTTTCCCTTCAGAAAATACCAGTTTTTCATCGAATTGTGAGTCTGAATCCGCTACCGCAGAGAACTGGTATGCACAGCACTGGTAGCACGAGATTCCCTTGCCTGCCCCCCGGTAGGGGGGGATCTGGTTGTCATAGTACGGCGTTCCGAACTTGGACGCAAGTTCGAACGAGAGCAGGTACAGGTCATGGTAGGTGGGAAGATCGGGATTCTCGCGGTTGAATTCCTCGTCCTCCTGCATGAAGTCAGGTTCGATGCTGATCTCGGGTTTCGGGAAGCTGAATGGTTTGCCCCAGTAGTCCCCCTCCATCATCACTTCCATCAGGGCCTTGAAGAGCAGCCTCACCTCGCGTTCCAGCTCGCCGTACGTCTTCTTCGGGCCCGACGTTCCGTCCCAGACCCTGCCCTTGTAGACGCATGGTTTGTCCTTCCAGAGGGATGGCACCCCGGGGCTCAGCTGGACCGACGAGAAGACCAGCTGGCCGCCGCGTGCGACCATCATCTGTGTCATCTCGTAGACAAACATCTGCATCAGCTGCTTGACCTCCCCGTACGGGATGTCTGTGAAGTAGGGGGCCAGGAACGTGAGAAAATTGTAGTATCCCTGCCCGCCGGCAAAATTCGTCTGGGCGCTTCCGAGGGCCTTGACCGCATGGAGGACCGCCACCTCGGGCCTCATCGCCGGCCCTGCCACGGATGCCTTTGTGCCGTTTCCATCGGGCATCAGGCCGTAATAGAAGAAGTAGCGGAGGTCCCAGTCCTGGCAGTTATGAACGAGGAGCCCGTCTGATATGTAGAATGTATGACTCTCCTCCGAGCCGTCACCCTCCAAGAAGAGATCGTAGACATATGGATCTTTCGACCCGACCACTGAAACGTCTGTCACCCTCTCTGGTTTCGGTGCATGTTGGATCGACTGCACCTTCGCCAGGAAGGTATCGATATGGACCTGCCTGCTATCGTTGAAACGTGCGTACCGGGAGAATCTCCTGATGTTGGCTGCACCGTTCAGCTGAAGACGATAGAGGACGGTTCGGTCTTCTCCGGAATACAGTTCGAGAATATATGGTCTCATACCAAGGGATGTAAGGAGGACCGAGAGTTCCTGGCGGAGTGTCTCGGAAGATGTGGTATAGTTCACGATGCAATCTGACTTCTCTGGCCGGTAATAGGCTGAGCCGTCACCGGTGAAGAGAGCCGAAAGGAATTCGGATAAAAGATCATCGTCAAGGTTCCAGACAATCCAGGGAAGACGCTTGTTCCCCGATCGTTCAGGAATTCCAAAGACGTAACGGAAGAGAAGCCATACGAGTTTCCCTCCGAAATGGACCTGCATCGCCCGGTTCCGGGTGAAAGGAACTCCGTAGATTTCGGTTGTATCGCGTCCGCCGCCGGAAAGCGTTGCATAGCAGTTCAGTACTGACTGTGCGTCGGCAATGACCACTCCCGACTGGTGGTTCTCGGTGATGGCGAGGTTATAGGTTTGTCCCTTACTGATGTTGTAATTTCCTTCGGAGACGAAGTACCCGAGGAGCCGCATGAGCGGTGCGGTAAACGGAAGCACAACCGGGAGATCATGTCTGCTCCCTCTCACACCCAGGCGAATACCGGAGAGTTCTGTTATGTTAAACCGCCTGCAGAGGGCATAAAATACGGGCACCGGCATGATTCCCCGAAGGTACCACTGTTTTTGGTGCGCGACTCCGAGTTCCCGCGAGATCTGGGAGTATGTCCAGCCCCCGGCATGCAGGCGGGCGAAGATTCCACCAGCTCCACGTACATAGACATCCTCAAGCAGTTCGGCAGGTACCCGTTCAATAAATTCCTGGAGGAGGTCTATGGATCTGATCCGGTCACCTCTTATCTCCTGGTTTTCTTCCAGGGAAATGAGTATATCTCCTTTGCGGATGCTGTCAGCACGAACGATCTTTATGCCGTCGTCCTGGACGGGAATGCGATGTTCCCTGGTCACCCGGATGCTTTTTCCCGAGCTCGTGCGGATCTGCAGGAGCCGATCTTTGCTCCCAATCCTGCGCCGTGTCACTTTCAGGACGGTCCTGTATCCCCTGGGAGTGAGGACCCTGAGATCACCGGGGAGAGACGTGTCATCTGAGAACTGCATCTCGTCCGGCCGAACTGCCAGGTGTCTCCCCCCCGAGACGGCAGGAATGATTGCGCTGCCATCGATGCAAAACGGACGTGAACCGAAGTATTCCAGGTCATGGATGTGGATATCGCCGGACAGGTGGTGATCGGCGAGATGCGGGGGGAGCTGGAGGAGGTACTGCTCCTTGCTGATCTTGTCTGCCTTCTTCTTGTGCGAGGTCTCTGCATTCTCCTGGAGGTTTGCGTTGTCCTTGGCCTCAAAGCCCCGTCCCACGTCTATCTCGTGGGCATCGAAGACAGGGGTCCCCACCCTCGTGCACACATTCCGGTACTGGACCATGCCCTTCTCGAGGAGGGTGATATTCACGATCTCACGGATCAGGGGTCCGGAGAGGCTTTGAATTCCCAGGGACCGGATCCTCTGCTCCACGAGCCGGGCGACCTCCTGTGCGCATTCCTCGGTTGCGCTCTCGTACCCGTAAAAAGTCTCGACGAGTTTGGTCTCCTCCACTATCTGCTTGATGATCCTCTGTCGATCCCATTCCAGGATATGGCCGTCAGTGGTCCTGACCTGGGGCATCGGGGAGATGAATACCCCTTCGAGCGTGGTCTGCCGGTAGTCCCGCTCCGCCATCAGGAACCCTCTAGCAGTTCTTTTACCACCTCTTCATGGACAGAGTCGCCGACGAACAACTCTGTGTGGGTAAGGAACCGGTTCTCTACCCGGAGGACCGGGGCTTCGGTCACGAAAACGCCTGAAACCCGTAAATCGGTCAGTGATTCAGCGCTGGACATATCCCGTTCAGAAAAAGAGATCCCGTTTGCTTTGAAATATTCTTTCAATAGTTCGCATTTCGGACAAAATTCGAGAGTATATATAATTGCTTCCGTATTACCTGCCATTTCTTCCCCCACTGTTGTGCATTCCAATAATGGTTTTTTGTAAAAAAATATTTGTTGTTCGCTTCTTTATTGTATATGAAAGGCTTGTTTTAACCATATTGTATTGGGCAGGAGTATATGGCATGGACTCACCGGAATCATGTGCAGGGAAGATATTAACAGGAGGCTTTTATGGTTCGTCTGTTCGTCGCGATTGACTTACCTCCGGAGATGCGCGAGGTTTTACAGAGCTCACAGGAGGAGCTTGCAAAGAGCAGGGCGAGGCTCTCTGTCGTCAGTCCCGAAAATATCCATATCACCCTGAAATTCATCGGCGAAGTGGACGAGGGCAGGGTCCCGGCGATACAGGAACGCCTTGCATCTGTAACCGGCAGACCATTTGAAGTCAGCGTGTCGGGAATCTCGGCCGACAACCGTCGCAGGCCACGGGTTGTCTGGTGTGACGTCGTCGACGGCGGGATGTGCGCTGCCCTGAACGAGCAGATCGAGCAGGCGCTCGAGCCGCTCGGTATCCGGAAAGAGTCGAGAAGATTCCGTCCCCATGCCACCCTCGCCCGGGTAAAGAGGTTCGATCCGTCACTTTTGGATGCGATCCGGCCAATGGAATCGGCCGGTTACGGACAATTCAAGGTAGACGGATTCTCCCTGAAAAAGAGCACGCTTACACCTGCCGGCGCCATATACGAAGATGTCTTGGTGGTGAACTGGTGACGCTGGAAGAGGAGGTGCTTCTCTCACTGCGGCCTTCAGAAGAAGAGCAGGCCCATATCAACGACGTCGCACGGCGAATAATGGATTTGGTGGAGAGCAGCGGGCATGTACGGGCAATGGTGGTCGGATCCGTCGCCCGGAACACGTGGGTCCGGGGTGACAAGGACCTGGACATCTTTCTCCTCTTCGATCCATCCCTCTCGCGCGAGAGGCTCGAGGAGGAGGGTCTGGCCCTGGCACGGGATACGGCAGCGGCCTTCACCGGAACGCTGGTCGAGAAGTATGCCGAGCACCCCTACATCAATGCACACATCGAGGGCCTTGACGTGGACCTTGTCCCCTGCTACCGGGTGGAGAGTGCCAGGCAGATCCAGAGTGCGGTCGACCGGACCCCGTTCCACACGAGATACATCCGGGAGAAGATCCAGGAGCATATCGATGATGTGCTTCTCATGAAGCAGTTTTGCAAGGCGGGCGGTGTTTATGGCTCCGACCAGATGACCGAGGGGTTCTCCGGATATCTCTGCGAACTGCTGGTACTTCATCATGGCGGATTCCGCGCTCTCCTGGAGGCCGCGTCGCGATGGCGGCCCGGGATGCTCATCGATATCGAGGGTCACCGGACAAAGGATTTTTCCGAGCCGCTCGTGGTCGTCGACCCTGTCGATCCTGCACGGAATGTCTCGGCATCGGTCTCCCTCTCCCGGATGTTCGAGTTCGTCGAGCTTGCACGGGGATACCTGGAGAGGCCGTCGATCGAATTCTTCCAGCGTGCGAACGCACGGGTCCTCTCGCGGGAAGAGCTTAACAGGGAATTGAAGGCGAGAGGGACTCATATCTACGCGATCTGCTTCGATACCCCACCATATATCGAGGATATCGTCGTCCCGCAGCTCCGGCGGAGCACGGCGGCGATCAGGTCGCTGCTCGAGCGGAACGATTTTTTCGTGAACCGGGCAGACTGTGCCATGCACCCGGACAGGTGCATGCTCGTCTTCGAGCTCTTCGTCGAGGATCTTCCGGCAGTCAGGAGGCATATCGGCCCCCCGGCCTGGAACGCGGCCAATGCAGAGAAGTTCATCTCCAAGTACGAGGATTCCCGGCACCTGGAACTCTTCGCCGGCCCCTACATCGAGGACGGGAAGTACATCGTTGAGATCCAGCGGCCGTATACCCGTGCCGAGGATCTCCTCAGGTCCCACCAGGTGCTCGACGTGGGCCTTGGCAGGCACGTCAAGCGGACCATGGAGGTGGACTACTGGGACATGTACCGCGACGAGGAGTGCTGGAGCGAGGGTTTCGCTGATTTTCTCTCCCGGTTTATCAGGTACGAGTCCCCTGGAATGCGGATACGGCGCCTGCAGAAGGGCATCGAGGACCGGGCTGAATAAGGGTTATATATTCCAGCCACGAGCAGGGAAACTCGGACATGGGACGTATCTTAACTGAGTTTCTTTTCAACAATTCCGAGGAAATCTTCTGCAAATTCCAGTGAAAAAGATGCTTCGTCCTTAGTTGTCAGCGATCCGCCATACTGGATATTGTGCCTTGACAGTCTGAGTTTATCCAATGTCCTGAGGTATGAGGAAAGTTGCTGGTCGGAGGAGAGTTCTTTCAACGCCGATATAAGGCATCCATGGCTTCTTTCGATATATCCCTTGCTGAAAAGTATTGATCTGGCACTATGGAATGCACTGTTGTATGCAGCAATCATTGTCATTTCAAGCTCATCGATCTCCAGGTTCTTTTTCGCTGCGTTCAGGAACCTTTTCGATGATTCAATTGAGGTGAAAACCCTGCCCTTTGCCGAATCATCCTTTCTGATCAGTCCTTTTGCCAGGCATTCATCCAGTCTCACAGCTCCATCCCACAAAGAAGGATATGGTTACAGATCAGGTTCATGACAAACGTATCTTTTTCCTTTTTCATCTTTTCCAGTCTGTACCACGGTATAACCGTAAGCTGGATATTTTTCCTGATTTTTTCCTGGATTTCCAGGATCCTGCCCCTGTCGACCTGTTCCTCAGTTCCCACCACCAGGATGTCAATATCACTCGCTTCGCTGAATGTCCCCGATGCCGCACTCCCGTACAAGGCGATCGACATGGCATCTTCTGCAATGTCCTTTATGCCGTATTCATCCAGCAGAAGGAGGATTGTGCATCTTTTTAACTCTCTAACGACCGGATGGTCGTTATTGAGAATGATCAGGTGTGCATTTGCAAGCTTTTGTATGGTGACTATCCCTGCATCCATGAAAATGTGGGAGTACCTTAACACTGTTGAAGGTGAACTGCCAGTCTCTCTTGCAAGCTCGTTTATGTAGATTCTGGCATTTGGGTTCATCAGAAGCCAGTGCAGGATCTTGTTTCCTGCAAACTTGTTGAATTCGGATATCATTCGTTATATAGAATGATCATTCAATGTATAAAATGATTATTCGATATATCGAATGCTAATTGCACGGAGAGATCCAAAAAATGTCCGGGTCAGCGCCTAGCTGGAACGTCATAAGCCTGAGTACTACGAGCGCCTGGCTTTCGGTCTCACGGGACCGTGCCGCCTGAGAGAGTCGTGACAGTACAGGCCCCTGTCTGTGACGGTGTCCCTCATCCGATAATCCCCGGGCAGGAGGTTTAGCCAAACGTTGCAGGCCCAGCACCACCCGGGCGGGAAATCCCGTAGTAAATCCAGCAGGAACCATCTCTCCAGCTCCTGATAGTCTGACTGGCCAGATTGTCCAGGGGCCTGAAAGCCGGAAAAAGCCTGTCTATCATGGCCCGTGTTGATACTTTTATATGATGAATTGCCAAATACTGGACTATCTATCATGGC
>ERZ795057.37-NODE-37-length-128109-cov-26.947194_pt1 | contig 128109 bp, 125 predicted proteins | sample MGYA00375141_ERZ795057 | MGnify/ENA primary metagenome ERZ795057 (study PRJEB30186, sample SAMN05720163) | activated sludge metagenome | isolation source: Anaerobic digester | place: Hong Kong | collected 2015-01-26 ...
TTACGTCTCTGGGACAGTGCTGGGGGCATCTTCCACAGGAAGTACAAAGCCACATCTCTTCACTTTCTATATCTGTCAGTCCAAACGTGGCCTCACGGACCAGCTTCCGCATGCTGAAATCCCTAACCTTGTTCCACGGACAAACTGTATCGCATAATCCGCATTGAAAGCATAACTTAAAGGCCTCTCCTCCGCTCGTCTTTATGACATCTATAATCTCTTTGTATGGGGCTACAGTTTCCATTGCCTTTTTTATTCCCGTTTTTCACCTTGATGTTTTAGCCTTTTGTTAATCGTGAAAAGGTGCTCCTTACCTTTTTCTTTCCATATTTCTTTATGAGTGATTCGAATACGATCTCCAGATCCTCCAGCTTCTCTTGTTCTTCTTCTTCGAAAACCTCCACTTCCCTTTCTTCGTACGTTAAAGCACCAAACGTGCATGCATCTACGCACATAGGCTGTTCCAAGGGCGGGTCACTTTCACACATGTCGCATTTGAGCGGGAGACCTGAATCCGGTTCTTTGAACGCATCCCTCGACGGGCATGAAGCCGGGCAGAAGGTACATTCATCGTACTCAATGCCGTCAATCACGTACTTGTTCCTCCCGTTACATTCCGCCGGGGTATAGTCACCGGCTCGTATGGGCACAAAGATATCTCTTACTTCATCCATGACCACCATGATCCTGGAGCGTGTAGTATTCACCGAGCTGTACCTCGGTACGGCGTGGAATGCGGAGCATGCTATCTCACACGCCCTGCATCCCACGCACTTCTTGGTTTCCACCTTGATGTCTTTGACTATTTTTGTCTTTTTTGTGTTCTTGTCCACGACCACGCCCCCTTCTTTATTCCTTCTCTTTCCTGGCCCTGGCGTCCTTGAGGGCAGTGACTTCATTCCCGGTCAGAACGCCCCTCTTAATGAGGTCTTCCGCTACGTAGCCCAGGCTCAATTTCTCCAGGGTCTCTTTGGTGGGAATCCCATCAAAGGTCCAACCTTTAAAGTCATAATATTTGGTCAGTAATTCCTGCTCGTACTCCTCATTCCTGACCGCCCAGTGGTCCTCCGGTGGCCTCTCCATAGATCTTTTCAAGCCCGCTCTGTTATTGAGTGCCCTGACCAAGGTCCGGTTCCTCTCGAAGCATTCCCACAGTCTGTCTTTGTCAAACTCGATCCCCGCGACGTGCGTGATGACCTCGGGCATAATCCATATGTCATATCCGGTGGTGCCGCCAAACTGGCCTCTGAATGAGGACACAAATCCGCAAAACCCCAATGAATCATCCAGATAGTGCATGCACTCATTCCAATCAGTAATGGCGCACATGGCGTCGTCGGGCAACTGATCGCGCTTTTCCCACTGCCGGAACCACTCTACGAACTTCTCATCCGGGACCGCGGTCCATTTGGCGATAAATTCTTCCTTCATCTCCGGATCAGTGATCGGGTCCTGCGGGAAGGAGCCTTCGATCTGGGTGATAGCCATGTCTTCACCGGTGGCTATCATAAGGAAATAGGCAGGGTTGAGTTTACCCAGCTTGATGGGTAACTGTTCGAATTTTTTAACTGTATTGTGATCAAATTGCTCGGCGCCGTTCCCGATGATAGCAGCCGCCCCGGAAATTCCATGAGCAAGAATATCTCCAATTCCCTCCCTATGGGCGATTTTGTCAAGAAGGTAGTAGAACCTTGCCCTAACGTCTTTGGGCATCCCCGGAAAATCCTTTTCCGTCAGGATACCGGCATGCAGAAGCTCAAGTCCAAACGCAATCACTTGCGGCGTGGAATAGGAGTCAAGCCCCAGATTCTGGGAAATACCGAGTATCTCGTAGGTAAAGTCCAGTTCCTGGAAAGAGGCCATATGATAGGTGTCTTTTCCATAGCACTTGTAGGAGAATCTTTTCCGGCCGGGCCAGTGGATGACATTGTGGCATGCCTTGGGGCAGTTCCAGCATCCCGTCTGGCGGCTCATGTGGTCGTACTTCAGATTCCGCCACCTCTCTTCGAGAGTAGCACTCCAGAAGGTTTTTCGTCGCACTCGGGCATTGCCCCAGGAGAAATTGTTGTGATGGAAGCTGTCATCCTCATCGACCGCCATCCAGTCCCCGACATTCGGGTTCTCATCAAGTCGTTTCCTCAGGCGAGAGCACATCTCCCAGGCTTTAGCGGGGTTGGCGATATAGACGTCTTTTGTACCCCGGATGGCGATCGCTTTCAGGTTTTTGGCCCCCATGACCGGCCCGACTGTTCGAGCGGCGCTCGAGTTGCCGCAATCGATCGAAGACATAATGACCCTATTCTCACCGGCCGGACCGATGGCAGCCACCCAGGCCCTTTTGTCATTCAACTCCTCTTGGATCATGCGCTGAGTGTCATACATGCCCTTTCCGCGGAGATGCTTGGCATCCCGGACTTCGACCTTGTCGTCGTGTATGGCCAGATAGACCAGGTCGGGCGCCTCGCCCCGAATGACGATTCGGTCATAACCGGCCATTTTCATCTCCGCCCCGAAAAACCCGCCCATCAGGGAGTGTCCCATCAATCCGTTCAATGGGGCGATCGTATCGACCGATACACGGTTTGCACCGGGGACGTATGTACCGTTTAAAAGACCATTACCGAATATGAGCAGGTTGTCAGGAGACCATGGATCGGTTTCCGGAGGAACCCGGTCATACAGCAGCTTCGCATTCATACCATTCCCCCCGAGAAACAGTGCGGTATCTCTCGGATCGGTCTCTACCTTTTCAATGCTTCCCTTTGACAAATCAACTTCTAATTGGAAGCCTGTTTCAGCGTACCTCATTTTTTTACCCCTCTAGGTCTCTTCGCAGCCTGATATCTGGCTGCGCAGGTTTTTCATACTTCACGCGCTTCCAAGGCACTTTCTAATGGCGCATGGTCATTGAACCATGCCCGCCTTTCTTTTCCTTTACTTCAATTTTCTTAGGTTCTCTTGCCGGAGGCGCTACAGGAGTCTCTGTGACTGGAAGCAACCAAATAAAATCTTTCAGCGAATCCTTAAGAATTTGCTCGGCAGTTTCTATATCCGGGGCTTCAATCTCCTTTACGCTACAGTAAATCCTAAAATACATGCCATAACCTCCTCTAATCACTTACTCCCTGTCCAGCGAAACTAACCGGATTTTTGCCTTTAAGCATTCAGCATTTCATTTTTCGGGCCGAAAAGTCCTGCGGACATGGAAAACCGGTAATTGATTTCCTCTACAACAGTTGAAAGAAATTTTGCTATTCGCATCATGCCATCTTCCCGAAACTCTTGCTTGAGCCCCACCGTCCATAGAGAGGCCTGTAAATCCTCCCTGTGGGTCTGGATCGGAACTGCTACGGCGATAAGTCCTTCGATGTATTCTTCCCTGTCGTAGGCAATGCCGGTTTTTTTGACTCTCAGAATCTCTTCTTTATAGACTGCCTTATCTATGATGGTCCTTGGCGTATATCGTTTGGGCGTATTTTGCGACAGGATTTTATCGATTTCTGTTTCAGGCAGTTGTGAAAGCAGGGCCTTACCGGCAACTCCGGCAAAAACAGGTATTCTCATGCCAATCTCCGATGATATCTTGATCCTGTACGCCCGATCCGCCTTATCAAGGATAATGACCTCTTGATCTGAAAGAATCCCGAAAAAAGTGGACAACTTAAATTCACGGTTGATGGTTTCGAGATATGGATGCACCGTCTGGATCAGCTCCGACCCAGCGGCAGCAGCATTGCCAAGGACAAACAGACGTGGTCCCATTCGAAAGAGACCATCCCGTCCTTTCTCAAGTACACCGAGATCGTTCAACGTATGCAGGATGTTGAAGACCGTACTTTTATTCAGACCCAGATTCCTGACGATTTCATTGTATCCAAAGGGACGTTTCGCTTCCGCCATCAGCGCTAAAATTAAAAAGCATTTGTCAATGGCCGGCACCCGCTTATAATTTAATGACATGTTGCCCCTTGGGTTAATTTTTTATCCATCAATTCAAAGCCCCATCTGATTATCTACATGGAAACCTAATGGTCTCTATATAAACCCAATTATTTTACTTTGTCAAGAGAAAAGTTCTGTAACGATTTTTCCGCGTGCCCTTTTAGTAGATCATGAAGAAGTTGCAGTTACTCCCATTGAAATTCGAAATTCTTTATAAGTTTTGCTTGACAAATGTCATTACAACATATTATGGCTTATAAAGAGAAATAAAATAGTAGTTCACGATATGAAATTTACGGCTTAAACCTTTAGCCGGAGGCTGCTGTTGTAGATGAATATATGACCTTGTTGTCCTTATTTCTTTATTGTCTTCACAATCATCAAGCATAATCAGGAGGTTTTCTCATGGCGCTTTATGATGGCGTATCCATAGGTGGGGTCCTGGAATATGGGGCCAAATCAGTACCGAATAAGATCGCCCTTGTTGATGGCAATCAGAGAAAGACATACCGGCAGCTCAACGATATGGCCGACGCACTCGCAGCGAGCCTGTTTGAGTTGGGATTCAGGAAGGGAGACCGGGTCGCTATTTACATGAAAAATTCTCTGGAGTTCATCGCGGCCTTTTATGCCCTGCAGAAGCTCGGGGTAGTCGTGGCCTGGATTAGCCCCAATTACCGGACGGCGGAGTCCCGCTTTATTCTCAATAATTCAGAGGCCAAAGGAGTTTTCATCTTCAGGGATTGGGGCGGTTTTAATTACCTGGAATCGCTGCTGGCAATGAAAGAGGAGTTGCCGGGGCTCGAATCCATCTTTGTCGTCGGCAACGGATCGGGCGATGGGGTCTACTCCTTTCACGACCTCTTAGAAAAGGGATCTGGGAAAACCTTTCCCGCACCCGACATCGATCCTGAAAATGATCTTGCCCTGCTGATCTACACATCTGGGACAACGGGAAATCCAAAGGGGGCAATGATCACTCACTATCAGTCCGTCAGGGCAGGTTGGGAGTACTCCGTGCCCGTCAACGCCAATTCAGATGACGTCTTCATCGGTTTCCTGCCCATGAGTCATTCTTACGGCTGTGGTGCTATCCTGATCCAACCTTTTCTTCTGCATTCCCGACTGGTTCTCATTGACCAATTCAGTCCGGAAAAGGCCTTCCAGATCATTGAAAAGGAGAAAATCACGTTGCAGCTGGCCGCTCCTGCGCATTACATCCTCGAACTTAATAATCCAAAGAGACAAGACTACGACCTGAGTTCCGTCAGAGCCGGTCTTATCGCCGGACAACCCGCCCCTGAAGGCTTGATCTTAAGGGTGGAAAAGGAGATGGGAATTTACCTCACCTCCTTCTGGGGGGCCTCCGAGGTCGGACCGGGCCTCGGGATTCGATGCCCCTATCCGACCCCTCTGGACATCCGAGAGCAGCACATCGGAGTGCCCGCTGAAGGGATCAAGGTCCGTGTCGTGGATACTGGAACCCGAGAGGAGGTGCCTGACGGAGAAATCGGTGAACTTACCCTGACCGGGTGGCCCGTGCTCAAGGGCTACTGGAAAAACGAGGAAGAAACGCGAAAGCAGATTGTTGACGGATGGCTTTTCATGGGGGACCTCGTATCGAGAGAGACGAACGGATTCTTCAAGATCTACGGCCGAACCAAGGATCTCATCAACCGGGGAGGGTTCAAGATCTACCCCCACGGCCTCGAATCCCTGATCAGTGGACATCCGAGTGTGGAACAAGTCTGTGTGGTGGCGACACCGAATCCTGTTCTGGGAGAATGTATCTGTGCCTGTGTGATTCCAAAAGCCGGACAGGAGGTAAATCTGACCGAAATTCGGGAGTTCCTCACGGGAAAGGTGGCGCCCTTTAAACTGCCCGATGAACTCTGCATTATGGAGGACTTTCCAAGGTTATCGGGTGGCGTGAAAATCAACAAATTCGGGAAAAGAGGATTAACCGAGTTGGCATTAGAGGACAAAAACCGGGAGTTCTATCGTAAAAAATGAGACCCCTGCGCTGTCTCGTATGCCGTTAATTATTGAGTTGTTACATCGATTTTTGCTATTATGGTTTTTTTACTGACACGGGGAAGAGCCTTTTATTGGGTTTCTATTCACTTATATGATGTCACATAGTGAAACAATTAATCAGCAAAAACGTGTGTACCGCGTTCAGGCCCTGGACAGGGCTCTTGATATTCTTGATTGTTTCACCTTTCAGCACAGTGATATGAGTCTCTCAGAGGTCGTTTTCAAAACCGGCCTCAACAAAACAACGGCGAAACGCTTTCTTTCCAACCTCACTGCGCGCAAATTCCTCCAGCAGGACAGATTTACCAATAGATACCAATTGGGAATTCGCTTGTTTGAACTGGGCGGAATTGTCTTTTCCTCCTTTGATCTGCGCAAAACAGCAGCCTACTACATGGACAGGCTTCATAACGTAACAGGTGCCACGGTATTACTGGGGATCATGTTGGAAGATCAATTGGTTTACCTGGATAAACGGGAAGGACAAGGGATGATCCGCATTTCATCCGACATCGGCTGGCGAAGGCCTCTTCATTTCGGCATGCTTGGAATGGTTCTCATAGCTTTTCTGGAAGAGAAAGATTTGCACAGAGTATTCAAGAATACTCCCCTGGAGGCCCATACTCCCTTCTCCATTACTGACAAGGAAGCTTTCAGTCTCCGGCTGAAAGAAATTCGCAACAATGGCTACGTCCTCGAGAAAGAAGAGGCCCATAAAGGCGTCATCGGCATTGCAGCTCCTATCAGAAATTACTCACATCAAGTCATTGCAGCCCTGGGCATCGCCTTGCCCGCAAGCCAGAGCAACCTTAAAATAAATTTCAGCAGGTTTATTGATTTACTAAAAAAAACGTGTGAAGAGATCTCAGCGGATTTAGGATACCTCAAAATATAAAACAGGACTGATTTTTTGAAACGGTGCAAGGGCCTTGTGCCCTCCTGTTGGATTTCTAATAAACAACTCAACCATACCCCCTCAATGAAACACCCCGCCTCAGAGTAACGGGGAGAGACTGCGTTGTAATAACCAACACTTTGAGGTTCAGTGTCCAAGAAAGGAGGATTAAATCAACAGCTAGTCAAATGAAAGAACTTAACTTGTGATCAGGACATTCAAAAGGAGGAATTAAAGATGATTAAAAAAGGTCTTATGGTAATGGCTGGAATCATTTGTGTCATGTTCATGATAACTCTTTCACCTTTTAATAATGCACAGGCTGAGCCCAAAGTTTTTACATTCAAGATGGCCAATTATTTTCCTCCGCCATCGCAACAATCCAAAATCTGCGAAGAGTTTGCCGCCGAATTGGAAAAACGCACCAATGGCCGTATAAAGATCCAATACTTCGCTGGTGGGTCCCTGCTCAAGGCTCCGGGTATTTACAACGGCATCACCGTCGGTATCGCGGATATTGGTTTTTCTCACGTGGAATACACACCCGGACGGATGCCGGTCACCGAGTCCAATGACCTGCCCCTCGGTTATCCCAGCGCCTGGGTGGCCGCTCATGTGGTCAATGACTTCTATAACAAGTTCCAGCCAAAGGAATGGGACAAAGTGCATATCATGTGGATGCACACCAGCAACCCAAACGTAATGATCACCAAGAAGCCCGTCAGAAATCTCGAGGATATGAAGGGGCTCATCATCAGGGCGCCAGGTCGAGTTGGGGAAACTGTTTCTGCATTGGGTGGATCCCCGGCACCCACGCCCGTCATGGAGGTCTACGACGCCATCTCCAAAGGCGTTATAGATGGTGTAAACATCCCCTATGAGACCCTCAAGACCTTCCGCTTTGCCGAGGTCGCAAAATATGTCACGGTGAGCTGGCAGGTGGGTAACCTCTACACCTTCTACACGGCCATTAACAAGAACAGTTACAACAAACTGCCCCCGGACCTTAAAGAGACCTTTGATCAGCTCTGCGGGGAATTCTCGGAGAGAACCGCCCTGATGTGGAATTCCATCGATTTTGTTGGAAAGGAGTTCGCCCAGAAGAATGGTGTTGAATTTATTGAATTGTCCCCTGAAGAGATGGAAAAATGGAAAAGTGCCACAGCTCCCGTCATTGAAAACTATGTAGCGAGCATGGTCAAAACCGGCTATCCCGAGTCAGAGGTCAGAGGATGGATCCAGTTCCTGAGAGATCGGATCGACTACTGGACCAATAAACAGATCCAACTCTATATCAAGTCCCCTACCGGGCCCCCGGAGATCAGGCCCTGATATTAGCAGGGATCTCCCCGTTGGCGGGTGAATCCCTGCTGGAAAACACGGGTCTCTTGGCCGGGCTCTTACAGGGGTCGGTCAAAAGACCCGGAAAATAAAAAACGTCAGGCTGTTCGATTTACGTAGGATATCCGGGCCACGGGCCACGACACAAAAAAATTAAAGGGTGCCCCGGAGACAGAAGGCAACAGGCCTGAGGAAACTGTTGAAAAAATCAGGGGAGATGACAGTGCTCGAAAAATTCAAAAAATTTAATCAAAAAATTAGCGGCTGGCTCGCTTGGGTGGGGCTAGTCGGAATTCTCATAATGATGGTGCTCACATGTGTGGATGTGATCGGTGCCAAGATCTTTCAGGCCCCTGTTTTTGGAGCCCTTGACATCGTAATATTCGCCCAGCTGGTGGCCATCTCTTTCGGCGGCGCTGCACCCTACATTATTGGAAGACATGTTCAGGTGGAATTCTTTGTCGCCATACTTCCGAGGCGTGCCCAAGCCTTTGTGAACGCCTTCGTCCAGTTGCTGGGATTCATCTTTTTCGTCCTTGTAGTCTGGCGGCTTGTTGTGTACGGCTATTCCTTTCAAACAGGTGGGGAAGTGAGCGCAACCATTCGTATGCCGCTATATCCCTTTGCTTACGGCACAGCATTTGCGATTGTTCCCCTGTGTCTGCTCCTTTTATCCGATTTTTTTATCTCAATGAAGAGGGGATTTAAAAAATGAGCCCAGTAACTACAGGTCTTATCGGTATCGGTCTACTCCTTTTTCTATTTCTACTAAAAATGCCGGTTGCTTTTGCCATGGCTTTAGTCGGGTTTGCAGGTTTCGCGTACCTGGCGGATCCCGGCCCGGCACTTAGCCTTCTTGCTCAGGACATCTTTGAGACGTTTTCGTCCTATCCCCTCTCGGTGATCCCCATGTTTATCCTCATGGGATCCTTCGCCTTTGCCTCGGGAATCAGCCATAGGCTCTTTTCTGCCACCTATACCTGGGTCGGGTCATTGCGCGGCGGTCTTACCGTCGCCACTGTACTTGCCTGTGCAGGTTTTGCCGCAATCTGCGGCTCTACGGCCGCAACGGCAGCAACCATGGGACAAATAGCCCTTCCGGAAATGAGAAAATACGGGTACGACAACACACTTTCCACGGGAACCGTCGCAGCATCCGGTACACTTGGCATCCTCATCCCTCCTAGCACGATCCTCATCGTCTACGGGATCCTCACGGAGGAATCCATCGGAAAGCTGTTCGTGGCCGGCGTCATTCCGGGACTGCTCCTGAGCCTCTTCTTCGTCTTGACTGTTGCGATCCTATGTATTCGTAACCCCCAACTCGGGCCTCCCGGCAGCCCGACGACCTGGGCTCAAAAAATCAAGGCTTTCGGCGGCATCATAGAAGCCACCATCCTCTTTATGCTGACAATCGGTGGACTGTTTCTCGGTTGGTTCAGCCCCACCCAAGCAGGAGCCATCGGCGCTGGCGGAGCGTTGGTCATCGGCCTGATTCGACGGAAACTGACCTGGAAGATATTCCTGGATACCGGCAAAGATGGTCTCAGTACCGCCTGCATGGTCATGTTCATCATCACAGGGGCCACCATCTTCGGTCACTTCCTGGCCGTATCCACGATCCCCTTCATCCTTGCAGACTGGATCGCGGGCCTCCCTATCCCGCCCCTGGCCGTTATGGGGGTCATGATTTTTATCTATTTCATCGGCGGCTTCTTTATGGACTCTATGGCCCTGGTGGTTGTTACCGTACCCATATTCTTCCCCGTGGTCATAAGGCTGGGATTCGATCCCATCTGGTTCGGCGTCGTCATTGTGCTGGTCGCCGAGATGGGTGTTATCACACCTCCGGTGGGTGTCAATGTGTTCGTCATCAAAGGGATTGCTCAAGACATACCCCTTGAAGTCATCTTCAAGGGGATTTTACCTTTTCTGGGTGCGTTGATCATCCTGACGATCCTGATCATGTTCTTCCCTCAGATAGCTACTTTCTTACCTTCCCTGATAAGATATTAGGGCGAGTAAAGGAATTTGAGAAGAAATCTATTAGCTATTTTTGATGGTTTCGTAAAAAGTCAAAATCACGTCACTCCCGTGAAAGCAGGAGTTCATAATTGTCAAAATTACTGAATTCCTGCTTCCGCAGGAATGACAGATAAGGGCAAATACGCCCTTTTACGAATGCTTCATTTTTAGATTCCCAAAAAGCTCTCGCTGACCCTCTACAGTTGTTAAAAAATACTTAATAACAAGGAGATAGCTCAGCCAAAAAAGTTGTTGCCGCTACAAAACCTTTAAACGGCGCCTTTATCATATTTCACGGATCATGGGAGGTATGGCCACAACCACTGTTTAAAAAATCTTGCCACAAGTGCCAAGGCACTAGTGCTTGTCAGTCAAAAATGGCCTTCACAAATTCAAAGGAGTCAAACGGCCTCAGATCATCGGCCTTCTCTCCAATACCTATAAACCTGATAGGTATTCCCAGTTGATGTGAAATACCCACTACAATTCCACCTTTTGCAGTGCCGTCAAGTTTGGTTAATATAATTCCTGTGACCCCAAGAGTATTGTTGAATATTTCGGCCTGGGAAATGCTGTTTTGCCCGGTTGTGGCATCAAGAACCAGCCATATTTCATGTGGTGCACCGGGAATCTTCTGCCCGATTACACGATGAATCTTTTGTAATTCCTGCATAAGATTTGCCTTAGTGTGAAGCCTTCCGGCCGTATCTATTATAACTACATCAGACTTTCTTGAAACTGCTGCAGTCAATGCATCAAAAACTACTGCCGAAGGATCAGAACCCGTAGTCTGCCTTATGACATCCGCTCCAACCCTTTCTCCCCATATAACGAGCTGTTCAACAGCCGCTGCCCTGAATGTATCACCTGCCACCAGCATTACGCTTTTTCCGTCCATTTTATATCTGTTGGCAATTTTGCCAATGGAGGTGGTCTTACCAACCCCATTAACGCCAACAACCATTATTACAAGAGGATTAGCATTCAATAGCGATGAATTCGCAGAAGAATCAATTTGAAGGAATGAAAGCATATTATCCCTTAATACCGCCTTAAGCCTGTCAGGATCTGTCAATTCTTTTCTGGCAACCTTCTCCTGAAGCAAGTCAATCAATTCCTGGGTCGTGGCAACACCAATATCCGAAGTGAAGAGAATCTCCTCGACCTGCTCAAGCAAATCACCCGAAATCTCTTTTTTACCCAGAAACAATTGATCAAGCCTCCCGGTAAGCCCTGATCTCGTCTTGGAAAGTCCCTGTTTGAGCCTTTGAAAAATACCATTATTTTTGTTTTCTTTACGGAAAATTTTAATCATATAAATTACAATCCTTTAAGTTAAATTGCTTTATTACTCCGGCGATTAAAAACATCAATCGTCATGCCGAATTTGATCCTGCATCTAATCGAATTCATTATGGATTACGGCCCCGAACAGGAATCCGGGACAGGCTGGAGTTTACCCCGAACTTGATTCGGGACCGGAATGACAACATTAACACAAATTATTGCCGGAATAATAATATACACAACTATGGCTAAATTAAATAAAGGCAATAGTGTCCTTTTAATTGAAAAAAATCACAAGGCAATTTTATCGCCAACACTAATGCCTGGTTAATTGACTGGATGTATCTTCAAGGGCCTGGTTTTTCATGCCGAAGATATCTACCGATACAACATTTGACACACCTGCCTTTTCCATTGTAAACCCATAAAGGCGATCAGCTATCTCCATGGTTCTTCGATTGTGTGTAACCATAATTATTTGAGAAGTTTTTTGGATTTCCCTCAATAAGTTATTGAACCGATCAATATTGGCTTCATCAAGAGGTGCATCCACTTCATCAAGGAGACAAAAGGGGCTTGGTTTTATCATATAAATTGCAAAAAGAAACGCCATGGCCACCAGGGCCTTCTCACCACCGGAGAGTAACCCCATATGGCTCAGTTTTTTACCTGGAGGCTTTACTTCAACCAGAACACCGCTTTCAAGAGGTTTGGATTTATCAGTAAGGCTGAGTCCCGCAGTTCCCCCACCGAAGAGAATCGGAAAAATCTCCTTTAATTTGATATCCACATCATGGAAGGCCTTTTCAAACTTCTGGACAGATGTCCTGTTTATTTTAACAATTGCCGTTCTCAGGGATTGGATGGAATTAATCAGGTCTTCTCTCTGGGTTCTGATGAATTCAAATCGCTCTTTCAGTGCCTCATGCTCTTTAATGGCTGTCAGATTTACCTCCCCCAGTGACTTTCTTTTTCTTTTCTGCTTTTCAACCTCAGCCTCAATTTCAATGCTTGAGAAATCATCATTAAGATACTGCTTATATATGTCAGACAAAACCAGGTTGAATTTTTCCCCCGTAACTCCTTCCAGGTTTTTAATCCTGTACATGATTTCAGAATGCTCCATCCTGACTGAGTTAATCTTTTCCCTGACTGACTCAATTCTGCCCCTTACGCCTTCAGCATCATGTTCTTTTTTCTTTATATCATTGTGCAATTCCTGACGCTCTCTGTCAAAACTGTTTACTTCATTTTCGGCTTTTTTCATCTTAACGTAAAGGACTGCCAGTTCATCTTTAATAACATCTTTTCTTTTCAGACATTCATCACATCTCCTTTTGGCTGATAAAATGTCTTCTTCAATTTTTTTAATACGTCTCCTGGAATCCTCTGAAAAATTTTGCAATCTTTCGATATCACGAGAGATACCTCGTTCCTCTTCTTTCAAAATACCGTAATCAGCTTTTTTCTTTGCCAGTTTTTCCCTTAACTGATCAAATTCTTCTTCAAAATCCTTAAGCTCAACCTCTTTTCGCTGGACACATGCTTCTTCTTCCTCACGCTTTGCTTTGCAGATGTTAAGTTTTTCTTCTACTTTCTGGAGTTCATTTTTGTTTTTTATATGCTCCCTGACCTTTCTTTCAATATCTTCTGATATCCTTTTTCTCAGCTTTTCAAGCTGATCTAATTCCTGACTAAAACGGAAGACCATCCTGTCAAATTCATTTATATCTTCCTGATATGTCCATTTATCCTCTGTGAGCTCTTTGAGAGCACTCTTTTTCTCTTCGATATCCGTAATGATTTCATTGAGTTTATGGTTTAACATATCAACTTCTTTTTGACAGGATTCAGATTTCTGCTCAAGCTCGAGAATTTCCCTCTTCCTGGAAAGAAGCCCGCTGGTAGCTTTAGATAATCTGCCACCGGTAATCACACCACTTTGATCTATCATATCCCCGTCCTGAGTTACAAAACACGGACCATGGGTATTTCCACCATTCATATCTGCAAATGTTTTCCATTTAGATATCGCGTCCTCGAGATCATTGACAATAACTGTGTCACCTATCAGGGTATCCATAAGCGAATTGAATGATTCTGATACTGATACCTTGTCGCGTAATACAGGAAGATTCAATCCGCCAGTCAGCCGAAGGCTGATAAAAGGCGGACGAGGGTTCGATCTGCCATAGGCAGACAAGTGGCCCCGCCCCTTGGGGCGTTCAATGCTTTTTAAGATACCCCGCTGCTCTGCGGCGGGGTAGTTTATTATCCCCGGTTTTCCGTTTCCGTTTCCATTGCTATTATTTAGAGAGATAAAACTGCCTCTGCCCTTTGATTTGGTTTTAAGGTAATCAACAGCTTCTCTGCCGTCCTGCTGAGATTCAACAATGATATATTGCAGTTTATCGCCCAGAACAGCTTCAACAGCATGTTCATAATCATGCTCTACACTTATGACATCTGCCACGATACCTAAGATGCGTCCCTTCTGGCATGAATCGAGGTCTTTAGCCTTCATAATTGCTCTGACACCGGTTTTATAACCCTCAAAATTCTCTACTAATGCCTGAAGACTGGTAAAACGAGAGCGGCAGGTGTTTAGATTTGTCTCGGCCGATTTAAGTTTCATTTCAATACTTGATTTTTCCTGCTCAAGCTCTTCGCATTCCAAATTCTGGTTTTCAATTAATGCTTCAATTTCTTTCAGCCTTTCTGCAGTTTCTTCTCTGGCCAGCCCTTTCCTTTCTGAGGCATTGACAACCTTTTCAATTCTGACTTCAACTTCTTTAACCTCTTTTTCGAGCCGGGAATTGGCGTCTGTGATTCCGTTCAAGATTTTGCTTAAATAACCGGATTCATGATGCAGTCCAACCTCTTGATTTTTCCCTGAGCTCAGATCCGCTCTGACCTTTTCATATTCCTCCTTGATTTTTTTCAGAGACTCACGCCGCTTTGACACTCTTTTATCTTCAACTGCGATTTCCCCTTCAAGCTCGTTTGCCTTCTCTTTCTTATTTTCAAAATCTTGCTGCAAATTCGCGCTTTCTTCACTCAAACTGCCAAGACGTTCTTCGACCTCAATTTTTTCAGTCATCAGTTTCGCAGCAAGTTCTTCCTGCATTTTCATTTCACTGGCCAATGATTCCAGCCCGGACTCCTTCCTGTGCACCCTTTCTGCCAAACCCAAATAAGTGTTTCTGAGTTCGGAAAGGTCGTTGTCCTTTTCCTCTAACTCCAGGTTCATTTCCTCTATCTTTGCATGGATTATTGAGAGTTCTGCGGAGATTGATACTTCCTCTTTCTTCATTTCTTCTTCCGATCTTTTTTTCTCCCCCGAATCCCCGATGAGTTGATTATATGTATTGCTATAAAGCTTTAGTTCAAGGTTCTGGATCCTTTCACTGATATTTTTATAGGTCTTGGCTTTTGATGCCTGGCGTTTAAGAGATCTTATCTGCTTCTGAACTTCTCCCATAACATCTTCAACACGCTGGAGATTAATTTCAGTGAGTTCAATCTTCTTTTCAGATTCTTCCACCTTTTTTCTATATTTTGTAATACCGGCAGCTTCTTCAAGCATAACCCTTGTATCCTCGGGTTTCTGTTCAAGGATGCTCCCTATCTTTCCCTGGCCAATAATTGAATAAGCCTTGTTTCCCAGGCCGGTATCCATAAAAATATCCTGAATATCTTTAAGTCTGCAGGGTATATTATTTATTCTGTACTCGCTTTCACCAGACCGGTACAAACGTCTTGTCACTGATACCTCTTTATCCTGTGAAAATGCAGGTGAAAAGCTGCCGTCACCATTTTCCAGGACTAAAGAAACCTCAGCCATCCCCATGGGCTTATGATCATTGGATCCATTGAAAATCATGTCTTCCATGGCTTTGCCCCTCAGCTGTTTGGGACTCTGTTCACCCATACACCATCTAATCGCATCAACGACATTGCTTTTTCCACAGCCATTTGGCCCTACGACCCCGCTTATTCCGAGCGGGAATCTGATTTCGAGCCTGTCCATAAAAGACTTAAACCCGAGCATGGAAAGCTTTTTAATTTTCATGGCAACCTCTGATATCTAACTATGATCATTGATAAAACCTTAAATTCAATACAGGAAAATATAAAAAAAGCCTTATTAAAGAATTATTATCAAATTTTTCGGCTATTGTAAAGTGAAAATACCATATGATGTATAAGAAAAGATCAAAAACTCCAATATATGGTACTATCTTTATGCTTAATTCACACAATTCCAATCCATCTTGAAAAACGAATCCATCCATTATTCATTTTCAAAAATGATTAATATTGACAATTAAAAGCAAACACCTTTATTATCAATTCTATTGATAATTCTGACTCACTCATATCCAAATTCGTGTATTAAATCCCACTGGAAGGAGAAATAGATAGGTTTGAAAAGCCATTCATCAGTGTCAAAAAGGATTTATTCGATTAGCTGTGCCATTTTCATCATACTCACTTTCAGCTGGTCTTCACTGGCACAGGAAAACGAGCAAACTTACTCCATAGACCTCGTAAAAACCCCGGAAACAGAAAAGCAAATACATCTTTTTGATAATAAAAAGATTCTATCGGAAGTATATACTGTCCAAAAAGGGGAATGGATTGTCAAGGTACTTAGGAAAAAAGGCTTATTGGAACAATACAAGATACACGAATTACTGGCGATGTTTAAAAAACTGAACAAATCAATGGAAAATCTGGACATGATTTATCCCGGCGAAAAGATCATAATTCCTATCAAAATTGTTCCGATCGGCATTAAATCTGAGAATAAATCTGTATCATTAAAAGAAGAGAATCTGAATCCTTCCAAACTCAAAGGCATTAATTTTGATAACTATACTGTAAAACCTGGAGACGAACTCATCAAGATTATAAATGGCCGTTATAAAATGCCGCAAAAACACATTTATAATGAATATCTTAACCTGGTAAAGCAATTGAACCCATCAATAAAGAATCCTGATAAAATTTATGTGGGACAGAAGATAAGATTGCCTGTTTACAGTCCTGAAATAGTAAGAAAGCCTGTCATTCCTTCTGGCTTGTCTGAAAAAGCTGTCTCACAAAAACCTAAGCAGGAACCAAACCCTTTAGCAAATGATCTTGCAATGATATTTCTGGAGATTGGAGAGGAGTGGATCCAAACCGGGAAACATTTTATCCCTTTAAAATCAGGAGGACAAATAGATCTGAATGCCGTTTCTTTCCCTATTATCAATCTCAAAAGCGGCCGAAGGGTTATTGTTGATCTGTACGACAAGCTTCCTGAAAAAATGGCGGGGCTTATTGAATCTAACTGGGAAAATTACCGGATTGTTCATCTCCATAAAGAAGACAACCTGAGATCTGCATTAAACAAAATTCTGACAGAATGTAATTACCCAAAGCTATATAAAAAGGATGAGTCCTATGAATCTGAAGGCCCCATACATATAAAAATAATGGGCGATTACATTATCGTGCGAAAAAAAGACGGGACAGAAGATAAGGCGGATATTATTGCTATTAACCTGATAAATTCTGAGGCATTGTATACTCCTGAGACAATAAAAAATTATCTCAAGGGGTTGAATATCAGTATTATCGAATATCCACCTCAAAAAGTTACTAGAACTGCAGATGCTATTAAGGCAGAGACAATAGAAGGAGGACGAAATCCTGAAGCTTTATTAAAAAATGTTCTGAAGCTCATAGGCCAGCCTTTTTCAACTCAGGTAGAAATCCCGGTTTCTCAGGGCAGCCGGATGGACTTCAAACTTATTATTAATGCTGATTTCCTTCTGAAGAATAGAAAAAATGACACCATAATTGATATAACCGGTCTTGCACCGGAAGTAATTCAGTTCCTTAAAGAAAGCCAGTTTTTAGTCCTTTCTCTGGCAGATAAAAAAAATCCGCTTTTCTTTGTCGAAGAAACTTTTAAGTTTCTTGACATACAGTTTCATGGTGGCCCTCATAACTTCATGGCTGCGACAGGAGGCAAATCAGGGAATATACAGCTGACTTTACCAGGAATTGTTTTTTCAGACTCACAGGGGAAAACCATTTTTGCAACCTCATTGCATCTTCCGGTTGAAATTACATCCTTTCTATCGCAAAGAGGCTTCAGCATCCTTGACTTATCTTCTTTTTCTTCTAAAGATTCTAAATAAAACCTTCCTGACAAATAGGCATTTAAAAGGAGCCTCTTGACTACAAAGATTGACATAGCCGTTATAGGGAGTGGAGTCGTGGGATGTTCAGTTGCCTATGAGCTTTCAACCAGGCATGCAGACATCTTTGTCTTTGAAAAAAATCCAGGTGTTACACGGGGAGAAAATCAATCCAGTCGAAATTCAGGGGTTATCCATTCAGGTATTTATTATGATCAGGAAACACGGCCTGAAAAAGCCTCTCTTTGTGTAGAAGGCAATGCTCTATTATATGAATTCTGCCTGAAATACAAAGTGCCTGCCATTAAGACCGGAAAACTCATAGTCGCAACAAACAGAGAAGAAGAGGAAATACTTGAGATCTATTTACGACGCGCGCATCAAAACTCTGTACCGCGGGTAAAAATCATATCAGGCACAAAGGTTCAAGAGCTTGAGCCTAACGTGAGAGCCATATCAGCATTGCTTGTCCCTACAACAGGAATTATTGAACCGACAAGCCTTGTTTACAGGCTGTATACACTTGCATCAAATAACGGGACAGAATTTATTGCTGGAACGGAAGTAATTGGGCTTGAAAAAAATAATAATTCAATTCAAATCACTCTTCGCTATCCTGACGGCAAAATTGACATTATAGAGTCAAAAATTGTAATAAACGCTTCAGGTATTGATGCGGATTTAATTGCACGTCTATTTGATCCCCGTGCCCCATACGAACTTGATCCTGTTAGAGGAGAGAGTTATAAATTTTATGGTCACAAGAGACCGGATTTGTCACTTAAAGGCATGAATGTTTATCCGACCCCTGAATCAGTAATTACACCTCACGGCCGCCATTTCACTGTAGGGATTCATATAACCCCGACTTTTGGAGAGTTATCCTATCCTCCCGTATTGGATTCTACAGTCACAGTCGGGCCAAGGCTTGTACCGGTTAAAAATCGAAAGGCCTGGTCGGGCATCCCATCTGATCCAGGTATATTTTCCAGGAGAGTTCAATCTTTCTTCCCCGGGCTGAAAAAAAATGATCTTATATGGCACCAGGCAGGTCTCCAGGCAAGGCTGAAAGGTTTTCCTGATTTTATTATCAAGGCTGATTCCAGATGCCCAAACTTTATTAATCTTTTAGGCATTGACAGCCCGGGACTTACTTCATGCCTTTCTATTGCAGGCCGAGTTAAAAAGATGGTTGACAACCTGAAAGTGCTGAGGTTATAGACAAATATTATATAATCATATGTTTATATCTTTGACATTTTTTACTAATAACACCATAGGAAACCTGTAATGGAATTGATATCTGCAATCCAAGAAAGAGGCAGCACGCGGGCATTCCTGAATAAACCATTGGCCAAAGAAACCCTGGAAGAGCTTCTCCACCTTGCCGTACATGCTCCATCAGCAATCAACCTTCAGCCCTGGGAAATAGTTGTTGTGTCAGGGGAAGAAAAGGAAAGGCTGAGCAGGCTCCTGGTAAAGCGCATGAAGGAGAGGAATATCTCATGCGGTCCGGGAGCTAAAAGACCTCTTCCCGAGTACTATGTCCAAAGGGAGAGGGACCTTTTAGATGTAATGCTTCCAAATCTGCCTGAGCAGACATCATTTCAGGAATTTATAAATGAAGGAAGCTGTAACTTCTATGGAGCCCCCACAGCAATTATTATTACTCTGGACGAGGTTTTTTCAAACGCCAGATTGACTGACATAGGCATTCTTGTGGGGTATCTTGTTTTGGCGGCACATGCCCTTGACCTGGGAACCTGCCCGATTGGTTTGATAACTGCGTTTGATGAAGATATTAAGGATGAATTGTCTCTCACAGAAGATAAACATGTAGTTATTGGCATAGCTGTGGGCTATAGAGACACAAAGGACCCGATAAATCAGTCAAGGTCACTAAGAGTCCCGCTGGATGAAGTCGTAAAATGGCGCTGATCATTTTATCCTGTCTGCATGATTCATTTGACAAAAACGCTTTCCTTTAAGCCGATACATCCTTGAATAGACTGTTTTTCTTTTGCTGTCAGGCAGCAGAAACTCAAGACATGCTGTGTCTTTATGCTTGACTCATATCCATACTTTTCATAATATAAGAAGTTTTTTTAAAGAAGGAGGTCATATACTTTTTATGCAATTTACAACAGTGAGCAGTGTTCTTCCTCCAGGAAATTATTACTTCTCCGGAAATGAAGCAATTACTGAAGGCGCTATTGCTGCCGGTTGCCGGTTCTTTGCCGGTTACCCAATAACACCTTCCAGTGAAATTATGCAAAGAATTGCAACCCGCTTTAAAGACACAAAAGGTGTATTCATACAAATGGAAGATGAAATTTCTTCTATTGCCTCAGTCGTCGGGGCTTCATGGGCTGGAGGCAAGGCTATGACGGCCACTTCAGGACCAGGCTTCAGCCTTATGCAGGAAACGATCGGCTATGCTGCTTTTACCGAAACTCCGCTGGTCATTGTAGATATTCAGAGGGCAGGTCCAAGTACGGGGCAGGCAACCAAGGTAGGCAGTGGCGATATTATGCAGGCAAAATGGGGCTCTCACGGAGACTATCAAATTATTGCGCTCTCTCCATGGTCTGTTCAGGAGATGTATGAACATACAATAGATGCCTTTAACTTTTCAGAACAATATCGGGTTCCAGTAATTCTGCTTGGTGAACAGGCTATAGGGCATTTAAGAGAAAGAATCACTATCAAGCCTGCTGTCAATCTCTATAATCGGATAAAAAAGCCCGGGGCTCCGCCTTTTGGTTCAGATCGCGCTGACGGAGTTCCCCCTATGCCTGCTTACGGAGATGGAGAAAAACTTCTTATAACAGGTTCAACCCACGATGAACGTGGATTCAGGAAAACAGACGTACCGTCTGTCCATTCAAATCTCGTGAACCGGATCAACAAAAAAATATTGAATAACAGGGAAAAAATTTGTCAGGTTGAATCATATCATGTTGAGGACGCAAAACTTATTGTTGTCTCGTATGGATTTACAGCCAGAAGCTCTCTGTTTGCAGTTAATGAGATGAGAAAAGAAGGAAAAAAAATAGGATTAATTCGTTTGAAAACTATCTGGCCTTTTGCTGATCAGGCTATAAAAAATCTCAGCGAAACTGTGGAAAAGTTTTTTGTACCTGAGATGAACATGGGACAAATTGCAGGCGAAGTCATGAAATATACTGCATGCGATGTAATAGCTTTTGGTCAGACAGATGGCGATATCATCCATCCGCATCGAATAATACAGGAACTTAGGAGTATTATATAATGTATATAGAAAAGCAGGAGTTTATACGTCCGGAGATTAAGACAACACCATTTTGTCCTGGATGCGGACACAGAATTTTAATGAACCTTATACTCAAGGCCATTGAAGAGAGTCAAATTAATATGGATCAAATGCTTTTTGTGTCGGGAATAGGATGTGCGGCCTGGATACCAAGCCCGCATTTCAACGCTGACACACTTCATACTCTGCACGGAAGAGCAATTGCTTTCGCCACAGGGGCAAAATTATTGAATCCGGAACTAAGAACTGTCGTAATAAGCGGAGACGGGGATCTAACATCAATTGGCGGGAATCACCTTATCCATGCTGCCAGACGGAATATTGATTTGACGGTAATCTGTGCCAATAATATGATTTACGGGATGACAGGAGGCCAGGCAGCCTCCACATCTCCTCTGGGTACGGTTACAGCTACAACTATGGAAGGCAATGTAGAACGCCCTTTTGATCTGTGCAAACTGGTACTGGGTGCCGGAGCGGAATATGCGGCAAGGTATTCAATAACGCAGAAATCCGGACTTATTAATTCAATAAAAAATGCACTTTCTATACCCGGGTTTACATTTATCGAGGCCCTGTCTCCCTGTCCTACTCATTTTGGCAGACGTAACAGATATGATTCGCCTGCAGACATGATGAAAATGTTAAAGAAAAGCTGCATATCCAAAGATGATGTTAAACATCTAAGAGAAGAGGAATTGAAAAATAAGATAATGACCGGAGAATTTACATATGGGACATATTAAACAAATTCGTTTCTGCGGCGTTGGTGGTCAGGGCGTTGTACTTTCTGGAACAATCCTGGGACATGCTGCTATACATGATGAAAAATGGGTTTATGGCGCAGATGATTACGGAGCACAGGCAAGGGGAGGCTCTGCAGAATCTGAAGTCATAATCTCCAACCACCCTATTATGTTTCCTCATGTCATAGAAGCAGATATACTTGTTTCATTTTCACAGGATGCCTATGACAAATATATCCAAAATATAGACGAAAAAGGAGCTCTCGTTATTTATGATGACCACAATATCAACCCCGGCAAGATGAATGGCGCTCAACAGATCAGCATCCCGGCAATTCATACAGCCATACACGAATTACACACTAAGCAGGTAGCAAATATTATTACTTTGGGGGCATTAGCAGGAATAACCGGAATAGTCAGCAAAGATGCACTAATCGCAGCTATTGCTGCAAATGTCCCGGAAAGATTTAAAGAAGTGAACCTTAAAGCTGTTGAGATCGGGTTCAATCTGGGCATACAAAGCCAGCATTCCTGAATCCCTTTCAAAATCTTAGAGGAATGGCTTTATGAAATTCTTAACCCTTAAAAGGAGGGGTAATTAATATGGTCTTAAGAAAACTAATGATTTTTTTAGTGGCAGCAGCCTTAATATTTATCCCTGCTGGTTCTGGTGTAATGGCTCAAAGCGGTTTTGACCAGGAAAAAATTTCTCCCGATTTAGCAATGGCAGGAGATATTCTCTTTGTAAGACCCATAGGCATTGTTGGAACTGCTATTGGAACGGTTCTTTTTATTGTATCTGTTCCATTTTCAGCCGCAGGTGGAAATACTAAACAGGCTTTTCAAAAGATGGTGGCAGAGCCCGCCGAATTCACATTTAAAAGGCCTATTGGTGTATTTCCTGATAAAGATCAAACCCCCTGAGTGTCTAACGTCATAGCACTTCGTTTTAAGGGGAATTAATACCTTTGTTAGCTCTTAAAGACCAGGTCCCTGAGGTATAGATTTATCAAAAGACAGCTATCTTCTTTAAATATCGACCATCGCAACAATTTCATATAAAAAAAAGCGCAACCTGTTAAGGTCACGCAAAATAAAAAATTATGGTGCCGAAGGCGGGACTTGAACCCGCACGGGCGTAACCCACTACCCCCTCAAGATAGCGTGTCTACCAAATTCCACCACTTCGGCATGAATAATTCTCCTGATTATTTCTTTTCCTGGGTCTCCCCACTTTGAATGGGGACCTGTGTCTGAGGGACTTCATCCATTATAGAGGATGAACCGCCTTTTCCGAAGAAAATCGAAAGTCCAAGCGATGTCAGCATAAATACAATAGCAATTATTGTTGTAACTTTATGCATAAAAGATGTTGCACCTGAACTCCCGAAAACGGTTTGGCTTGACCCCCCAAAGGCCGCCCCCATGCCCGCTCCCTTTCCTTTTTGAAGAAGAACAATCAAAATTAAAGCTATACATATTGCAATATGCAAAGCTATAATAAGTAATTTCATAAAGTTGCCTCAATTATTAAGCAGTAAATCTCTGTAAAAGCTCTTTATTATCATATCTAAAGAATAATGCAATAAAAAACCATTTATATTCGCATTTGATTTTTTTTGCAAATTACTCACAATAACTTATTCTGGAAATGCATGATCTTAATAAAAAGATCTGCCTTCAGGCTGGCCCCTCCAACAAGGCCGCCGTCAATATCTGGTTGTGACATCAAATCTGCAACATTGTCGGGATTCACGCTCCCTCCATACAATATGCGAACCCGGGCTGCAGTTTCATCGTTAAATTCCTCTTTAATCCACTTCCTGATAAAATGATGTACCTCCTGGGCCTGTTCCCCTGAGGCAGTACGTCCAGTACCAATAGCCCATACAGGCTCATATGCCAAAATAGTGGAAACTGGCATACCTGCATTATTTTTTCTCAAATATAGAAGTGAGTTGTCCAGTTGATTCTTGATAACATCAAAGGTCTTTCCGTTCTCTCGCTCTTCAAGGGTTTCTCCTATGCAGAGGATTGGAATCAGACCTTGAACAACCGCTGCCTTGACTTTAAGATCAATAAGGTCATCAGTCTCTTTAAAAAGGATTCTTCTTTCTGAGTGCCCAAGAATAACATGAGTACACCCTGCTTCCTTAAGCATTGGCCCTGATATTTCCCCGGTATAGGCCCCGTTCATCTCCCAGTGCATGTTTTGCGCACCTAACTTTATTCCTGAGTTACCTATGGCGTTATTTACAGCGCCCAGGCTTGTAAACGGAGGGGCAATAAGGACATCTACTTCATCAAGATCAGCAATATGAGGTGCTATGCTCTCAACGAGTTTAACGGATTCCTTGACATCTAAATTCATTTTCCAGTTGCCGGCAATTAAATGCCTCCTTTTAATCATTTGCCTATTCCCCAATTATTTTAGATAAAATTATAACTCGGAGTTAAATTCTTCTCACGAAACAACTTAAAGGTATCTTTGTTATCGACTGGCCATATAAGCTGCAAGCTCCACCAATCGAGTGGCATAACCGTATTCATTATCATACCAGGACAACACCTTTACTAAATCTCCTATAACCATGGTAGAGGGCCCATCTACTATTGAGGAAACTGAAGAGCCGTTGAAATCAATTGATACTAAAGGTTCTTCAGATAATTTCAATATACCCTTTAAATAACTGTCAGCAGCCTTTTTCATTGCATTGTTGATTTCATCGGCAGTTGCAGGTTTGCTGAGTTGAGCAACAAGATCAACGACCGATACATTTGGAGTTGGAACACGAATCGCCATTCCGTTCAATTTTCCTTCCAGTTGAGGAAGAACTAAAGAAACAGCCTTAGCTGCACCAGTTGTAGTAGGTATCATGGAAAGAGCCGCAGACCTGGCTCTCCTAAGGTCCCTGTGTGGAAAATCGAGCAGGCGTTGATCACCTGTATATGCGTGTGTCGTGGTCATAAGCCCTTTTTCAATTCCAAATTTTTCAAGCAGCACTTTACAAACCGGGGCAAGGCAATTGGTTGTGCATGAGGCGTTTGATACTATGCTGTGCCTTTTTGGATCATATTCATTTTGATTCACGCCCATAACAATTGTAACATCCGGCCCCTTTGCAGGTGCTGATATTATAACCTTTTCTGCACCACCATCCAGATGACGTGCAGCCTTATCACGTTCGGTAAAGAGGCCTGTACATTCAAATACAGTTTGCACGCCTGCCTTACCCCAGGGCAGGTTGGCTGGATCTTTTTCCGAATGAATCTCTATTTCTTTCCCGTTTACGATAAGCGAATGATCAGTGTTCGAAATATCCGCATTCAACACACCATGTACAGAATCATATTTCAGCAGATGCGCCAGTGTCCCGGGATCAGTTAAATCATTTATTGCTACAAATTCTATATCGCTGTTATTCATCCCTGCTCGAAAAACCATTCTGCCTATACGACCAAAACCATTTATTCCCGATTTTAAAGACATCTTCAACCTCCTGTTATTTTTTCCCTCCGGACAGTTTGATTCCGGGCCATTATTACTTGAAAATGCCGATATTGTGCATTCTATTGCCCAATTTTTCCAGACTTCCGTGAGCTTTTAATTTATATCACTCTGAGGTAACGATAAAACCATAATAATAGCATCTTCATTAGTATCTTTATAATATCTTTCCCTACGTGCTATCTCCCTGAAACCTTCTCTTTGATAGAGTGCAATAGCCGAAAGGTTCGACGGTCTGACCTCCAACCAAATATATTCAATACCTTCGGATGCCCCTATATTAATCATTTTTTTTAAAAGACGATTACCAAATCCTTTTCCGCGTCTTCCAGGATGGACTGCAATATTCATTAAATGAATTTCCCCGGCAAACATCCAAAAACAGATATACCCGCAAAACTCAGTATTTACAATAATTGCCCACAGGTGTGAAACCCTGTTCACCAACTCTCTCTCAAATGAATCCAGGCTCCATGGAGATGAAAATGAAACATTTTCTATTTCCAAAAGACTGTTTTGGAACAATGGGAAGTTTTTTTCTGTAACCTCAACAAACAATATCATTCCATTTTCAGTAATTTTCCGGCTAAAGCAATACTCCTTATTCCCGCCTGTTGTGCTTTTTCGCCCAATTCAGCAAGGGTCATTGAAACTCTGTCCTGAGCAACAGCAACAACCATAGGCAAATTTACACCAGTCAGGACTTCAACCATCTCTTCTTTCAAAAAAGACAGACTGAGATTTGACGGGGTCCCTCCGAACATATCCGTCAGGACAAGGACTCCTTGACCTTTGTTGAGTGCCTTAATTTTCTTATCTATGGTTTTTAATATTTCCTCAGTTTCAGTAGTCTGTGTAATAGAGATCGAATCAGCAGCTTCGATTCGTCCCAAAATAAGCTCTGCTGCATTTAAAAACTCTCTGCCAAGGTCACAGTGAGAAATAATCAGTAATCCAATCATAATTATCCAGATATTCCTTCCTTAATTATAAAGATTCTTCGTCACTCTGAATTATGGTTTGATAAATCTCTTCTCTATCTTTCGCTTCCATCAATTTTTTCCGTAAAGCATTGCTTTTAAGCAATTTCGCTATTTTCGCCAGGACTTGCAGATGGACACTGGACGAATTTTCAGGGGCTACAAGCAGACAAAAAAGATAGGCAGGTTGTCCATCAATGGAATCAAAATCAACACCGTCCTTGCATCTGCCGAATGAAATAACCGGCTTACTGACACCTTTCATCTTCCCGTGTGGAATGGCAACTCCATCACCAATGCCCGTTGTTCCGAGGCGCTCCCTTTCTACAAGAACCTTGACAAGCGCCCCCTTTTCTATGGACGGCTCATGATTTGAAACAGCATTTGCCAGCTCCTCTAAAACGCCTTTCTTGTCAGTACACCTCAAATCGGGCATAATATTATTTACATCTATTATTTCAGAAAGTTTCATCGTAATAATCCGTTAGTAATTCATTAACAAAAAGCCATGCCCATAAGGACATTGAATGCAGCAAAAAGCAGCCATTCTGTAACCAGACATAATTAAAATATGTTTCATCTTCACCGCCATAAATTTAAAAGAAGGGGATACATCGTTTTCAAATTCTAATTCAGGATACTCCCTGCCCGTATAACATGTCCAGATTTATGGAATTATTTATATTATTCAAAAACGATATCATTTTCACTGCAAAAACATGGCCATTAATATCAAAAAACAGCAATTAAAGCAAAAAATCTCCTAGTCAGGTTCAACGAGTCCAAGATTGCCATCACTCCGTTTATGGATAACGTTTATCTCCCTTGATTTTGCATTTCGAAAAACTAAAAAGTCCTGTTTTAAAAGACCAAGCTGCATGGCTGCTTCTTCAGGGTCCATGGGTTTGGCAACCATTTTTTCAACCTCTATCACAGGTTCCTCTTGATCAGTTATTATTGCCTCTTCTTTCTCATCACTAATTAACATGTTTTCATTTTTCAGATTTTCCGGTCTATGGCTTCTGATTTTAGACAAATGCCTTTTAACCTGTTTTTCAATCTTATCCATAACCTGATCAATTGCCGAATACATATCACCTGTTTCTTCCATACCTTTTAACAGGGTTCCATTCAAATTCAGGTTAACATCTGCTTGATGCCTGAATTTTTCCACCGATAATACGACGTGTGCTTCCATAGGAGAATCAAGATATTTTTTAATTTTGGAAAGCTTCTCCTCTGCATAGAGTTTCAAACTTTCTATAGGTTCAGTATGTCTGAATGTTACCGTAATATCCATAAAATTTACCTCCATAAAAAGAAATATAATAAAAATAAGGACTTGGTATTATTGCAATTTTTATTCTAATTATTGGTTCAAAAGCCTGAAATCCCTGTCCGCCTTATATGCATATATCCAATTTCCGGATACAGTAACCGGTAGATATATATCAGGGGGTTACTGAGAGTTCATTTACTTTCAGTTTTCAGCAAAAGCAGCAGCAAAATTTAAAATACTGACATAGAAAAGCATTTTCAATATGGGTTTTTCCGCTTTCTCGATGGTAATATTCCCATCGATTCTCGATATTTAGCAATAGTTCGACGTGCTACCTTTATATTCAGTTTCTTTAAAATATCCACAATTTCTATATCACTATAAGGTTTGGCAGCATCTTCTGTATTAATAATTTTCCGGATCTGATCTCTTACACTTTCAGAGGCAATAGTTCCTCCATCTGTTCCGTTAATAGCGCTGTTAAAAAAAAACTTCAATTCATATAAACCCTGCGGAGTCTGTACATATTTGTTTGTTGTAACTCTGCTGACAGTTGATTCGTGCATTGAAATGTCTTCGGCAACATCACGAAGAACAAGCGGCTTAAGTTTGGTTATCCCATCATCAAAAAATCCTTTCTGAAAACGTATAATACTTTCTGTTACTCTGTAAATAGTCCTTTGTCGCTGCTGGATACTCTTAATTAACCAGGCAGCTGATTTAAGCTTCTCCTGGATGTATTCCCTGGCATTCTCAGAAATCGAGGCCCTGTTTCTTAAGAGTTCTTTATAGTAAGCGCTGACCCTTAATTTAGGCATACCGTCTTCATTTTGTATTATTTGATAGTTTTCGCCAACCTTATAAACATAAATATCTGGAGTTACAAAAATGGTCTCCTCGTCAGAGAAGCTCCTGCCAGGTTTCGGGTCCAATCCTCGTATTATTGAAACAGCCATAAGAATTTCCTTCACCTGAACTGACAGTTGCTTTGCAACCTGATCAAATTTTTTATCCTCAAGGGATTCAAGATGATCCATTATCAATTTTTCAACAATAGTACCTCCAAGATTCTGAAACCTGGCCTGTATGAGCAGGCATTCCCTGACATCTCGAGCTGCGACGCCAACCGGGTCAAAAAGCTGAATGATATTTAAAGTCTCTATAACCTTTTCCAGAGGGCAGCCTGTAGCCAAAGAGATTTCTTCCAGTGTGATGTCGAGGTAGCCGTTTTCATTCAAATTACCAATAATAAAGACTCCCACCTCTCTTTGCTCTTCATCAAGATTACTCATTTTCAGTTGCCATATAAGGTGGGAATAGAGATTCGTTCCAGTAGATACGACATTGTCAAGAAAGCTAAAATCTCTTTCATCATTAGGTGTATCAAGGCTGCCCGTGTTGTATTCCGAGATATAAGTTTCCCAATCAACGTCATCTCTGGCATGTTCATCTATTGTTACCTCAGCCAGATCATTTATATTTTTTTCCGAGTCCTCTTTTTCCCCCTCAAGCCTGGGATCAGCCTCATCTTCTTCTACAACTTGCTCTTCTAACACTGGATTGATCTCCAGCTCCTCCTGAATGGCCTCAAGCAGTTCAAGCCTGGAGAGCTGAAGCAATTTGATAGCCTGCTGCAGTTGGGGCGTCATTATAAGTTGCTGAACTAAACCCAGCGATTGTCTTAATTCCAATGTCATAATTAAAAGCTCAATACTCTATCTGACCAGGTAAATTCGGATTCTTTAAAGTGATAATGAGATAAAATCCAAAGCAGAAATTTAATTTTCAGAAAGCCATCAAAATTACATATTAAAATTCTCTCCAAGATAAACAGTTCTTGCTATCTCACTTTGTACAATATGATCCGGGGTACCATCTTCAATTATTTTTCCTTCACTGATAACATATGCCCTGTCACAAATATTCAGGGTTTCCCTGACATTATGATCAGATATAATAATGCCCAGCCCACGGCTCTTTAAATGCCTTATAATCTGCTGAATATCATTTAGAGCAAGCGGGTCAATCCCGGCAAAAGGTTCATCCAGCAGTATAAATCTTGGATCTGTTACTAAGGCCCTGGTAATCTCAAGCCTGCGCCGCTCTCCCCCTGAAAGTGACAAAGCTTTTTGCTTGGCAAGGTGTGTAATATTAAGTTCACTTAATAGTGCTTCAAGCCGGGCCTTCCTTTCCTCATCAGATATATTCAGAGTTTCCAGAATAACCATCAGATTTTGCTCTACGGTCAGCTTTCGAAATACTGATGACTCCTGCGCTAAATAATTAATACCCTTCCTTGCTCTTATATGCATTGGATCAGATGTAATATTTCTTCCATCAAGATAAACCATGCCTTCATCATGTTGCGTTAGACCTACAAGCATATAAAAAGTTGTGGTCTTGCCGGCACCATTTGGGCCTAAAAGCCCGACAATATAACCCCGCTCAACCTCAATACTTACATGATCCACAACTGTTTTTTTATTATATATCTTTACTAAATCCTCGGCTCGAAGTGTTTCTTTTGCAGCATTCACCGATATCACCTTTTTTCACGCTTCGGAAAAATAATAGCCCTTACTTTCTTATCTTCTTCGCTCTCCACCACACTCCTGTTTTCTTTCAAAAATATAGTTATGCGGTCTCCTTCGACGAAATCTTTTCCCTGTACGACAACAGGGTTATCAGAAAGGACTATTTTCTCATCCTGAGGATAATAAACAGCCTCGTTCGCAGTCGCTTCCCCGCCCTGAGCTCTTGTAATCCTTACCTTTCCAGTTGCAATTATTTTTTCAATACTGGTATCAACACCTTCACTTCTATCCAGAGCAGGCCGGTTTTTGTAATGAACCACCATTTTTTGACAATCTATAACAAAATCTTCTTTTTTCGCATTCACTTCACCAGTAAATATAATCTGTTTACTGGTCTCAATAACTTCAAGCGTATTTGCCTTAATGATTATCGGCTCCTGTTCAGATTTTGAAAAGGTCTGTTTTAATCCCTGAGCCCCGGCAAAACACTCTAACAAAACATAAAAAAGAAAGATAATAAACAGAATAAACCGGGTGTGCCTCAGATTCTTCATTAAATTAAACGCTCCGCATCCATGATAGTGGCAGTAACATTTGACAGTATTTTAACATTCTCTTTTTCAAAATCAAAGAAAAGGCCGATGCCTTGCACCGAAAAAAACGGGCCGAATATTTGAACAGGTTCATGAGTGCTAAGGCAAGAGCTTTTTTCATTGATAAGAATATATTGAGAAGTAAATTTATATCCATTTCCCGAATAACCCTCCAAATCCCCCCATAGTTCAATCTTGCCAGAGACTCTTGAATATTTGCCGTTATTTCCCTCCAGTTTAAACCATGGCCTGTTTTTAGGCTCCACTTTCAGCACAAAATCATTAAAGATAATGTTGTTACTCCCGTTGGAAAATTTCACCTCAACAGCATCCAGTACCCATTTCATGCCTTCGTCCTGATCATCATGAACATAGTGAATATCTTTAAGATTCACTCCCTGTGAGGCGATTTTATTCAAAACAGGATTTTTAATAATTTCTTTACCGGATCTTATCAGATAGAAAGAAACCAGGAGCAGCACAATCCCTAATCCTAAAAGAGGCCATTGTTTTTTAAGGAAGCCTTTCATATTAATCGCTAATATATCAGGGGCCAAATTGTTCTGTAAAGATTATTCTTGTCAAGAGCCTTACAATCCATACTGCCATTTTCCCTGAGATTTGATTATCAATTCACATACCTCTCTAACAGCTCCATGACCACCCTTACTTTCTGTTATTATGTCGGAGGCCCTCCTGACTTCTTCTGCTGCGTCAGCCACAGCAATTTTTAAACCTGCCTCCATAAACATTCCAAGATCAGGCAGGTCATCTCCCATACAGCAAACTTCCTGCTTTTTAAGGCCTTTTTCTGCTATCAGTTTTCTGCAAACTGATTGTTTATCTGAAACGCCCTGGTATAGTTCCATTATACCCAGGTCTTCTGAACGACGGCAAAGAGCCTCAGACCTCCGGCCGGTAACAAGAGCAACCATTACCCCTGCTTCCATGAGCATTCTCAACCCATGACCATCTTTGACATCAAAAGATTTTGTCTCTTCTCCCCGTGCATTTAATATTATCCGTCCGTCTGTTAAAACACCATCCACATCGAGTATAAGCAGCTTAATCTTTGCAGACTTTTTTTCAGTCATCCCGTATGTTTCATCCTTGCTCTTACAATGCATGTTATAATCACATGCATATCTTTACAGATTATTGAAAAGATAATTCAGGTGTGAATCAGGTCAAAAATTTTCTTCAGCATAATCAACAAATCGCGGACTTCATGGAGCGGCAATGCATTGGGTCCGTCGCATAAGGCACGTTCCGGATCAGGATGAACTTCCATGAACACTCCATCAGCCCCGGCCGCAACCGCTGCCCTCGAGAGCGGTCCAATAAATTCTCTCTGACCTCCTGAACAAACACCTTGTCCTCCCGGGAGCTGTACGCTGTGTGTAGCATCATAAACAACCGGAAAGCCCATGTTTTTCATTATCGCTATTGATCTGATATCAACGACCAGATTATTGTAACCAAAAGATGTGCCCCGTTCTGTGACTATTATGCCATAATTATCTGTGGAAGTGATTTTGCTGACAACATGTTCCACATCCCAGGGCGAAAGAAACTGACCTTTTTTAATATTGATAGGAAGCCCTGTTCGTGCAGCGGCCAAAACAAGATCGGTCTGACGGCACATAAAAGCTGGAATTTGAATAATATCAAGTATCTCTTTTGCCTTTTGTATTTCTTCAACTGTATGGACATCAGACAGGACCGGTAATTTTGTTGTGCATTTTACTTTCCCGATGATCTCAAGCCCCTTATCTATGCCCGGACCTCTGAAAGAACTCACGGAAGTCCTGTTTGCCTTGTCATAAGATGTCTTGAAAATCACCGGAATAAGAAGCTCTTCACCGACTTTTTTTAAAAAATGGGCTATTTCCAGAGTCGTTTCTTCATCTTCAATAACACAGGGCCCGGCTATCAGAAAAAACGGACCGTTTTCATCAATTGTCAACTTATCTATTTTAACAGGAGTTCTCATTTTGGTTCCGGCATTCGATTATTTATTCGTTACCGCATATTCCTCATTTCACTTTATATTATTGTTATCTCAAGGTACGAGGAAAGTCAAGGCGAGTGGTGCCTGTCCATGCACGGGATTTGTTTTCACCTGACAAGAAAAAACGGGCTTTCTCCCAAGGCTGTAATAAAATGCCAGGAGAAAAAGCCCGCTATTATCATTTTAAAGATTTAACAAAAAACCAGATTACAGTCTGTCTTTCACAAGCTGGTCAACTACACTCGGATCCGCCAGTGTAGATGTATCACCTATTTCATCGACCTGGTCCGCAGCGATCTTCTTCAGAATCCTTCTCATGATCTTGCCGCTTCTTGTCTTGGGAAGAGCATCAGCCCATTGTATCTTCTCAGGGGTAGCTATTGGACCTATCTCTTTTCTTACATGGGCCACCAGTGTTTTTATCAGATCATCACTCTTTTCTACACCTGCGTTAAGAGTTACAAAAGCATAAATAGACTGGCCTTTGAGCTCGTGGGGATAACCCACAACCGCGGCCTCAGCTACTGTATCATGCGCAACCAGGGCGCTTTCAACTTCTGCCGTTCCCATTCTGTGACCGGACACATTGATAACATCGTCAATACGGCCTGTTATCTGGTAGTAAGCGTCTTTATCCCTGCGGGCGCCGTCACCAACCGTATAGTAACCCGGGAACTGCTCAAAATAGGTCTCCTGGAACCTTTTGGGGTCACCGTACACACCTCTCATGATACCGGGCCAGGGTTTCTGGATGACGAGGGCACCGCTTGCAACAGTTTCTTTAAGCTCTTTACCTTCATCATCCACCAGGGCAGGCAATACGCCCATAAAGGGTACTGTTGCCATGCCTGGTTTGATGTCAATGGCACCTGGGAGCGGGGTAATCAGGATTCCACCCGTCTCTGTCTGCCACCAGGTATCAACAATCGGGCACTTGCCCTTTCCGATTACATTGTAATACCAGTTCCATGCCTCGGGATTGATGGGCTCACCCACTGTCCCAAGGATCCTGAGAGATGATATGTCAGCCTTCTTGGTCCACTCATCACCCTCTCTGGCAACCGCCCTGATAGCTGTCGGAGCGGTATAGAAGATACTGACCTTGTATTTCTCCACTACCTTCCAGAAACGGCTTACATCAGGATAGGTGGGCACGCCTTCAAACATAACCGAGGTGGCTCCGTTGCAGAGGGGGGCATACACGATGTAACTGTGACCTGTGACCCATCCGATATCTGCCGTGCACCAGTAGACTTCATCTTCCTTGTAATCAAAGATCATCTTGTGTGTATATGCTGTGAAGACAAGATATCCGCCGGTGGTGTGCATAACGCCCTTGGGTTTTCCCGTTGAACCTGATGTATAAAGAATGAAAAGAGGATCTTCGGCATCCATCCATTCGGGCTCGCATTCCGCGCTGACCTTGGCCATTTCATCATCCCACCAGAGGTCTCTGCCATCCTGCCAGTCACATTTAATCTTGTCACCAACCCTTTTTACAATAATAGACTTTTCAACGGACGGGCAGTCCTTGATTGCAGTATCTGCATTGGTCTTCTGCGGCACTGCCTTGGCACCTCTGAATGTTCCGTCACAGGTAACCAGCATCCTGGCCTCACTGTCCTGGATCCTGTCTCTCAGGGCATCTGCGCTGAACCCGCCGAAAACTATGCTGTGGATAGCGCCGATCCTTGTACAGGCCAGCATTGAAATAGCGAGTTCGGGGATCATGGGCAGATAAATACAAACCCTGTCTCCCTTTTTGATGCCATGGGCCTTCAGCACGTTGGCAAACTTACAGACCTCTTCGTGAAGCATTTTATATGTAAATGCCTTGTCCTCACCTGGCTCATTTCCTTCCCACTGTATGGCTACCTTGTCACCCCTTGTCTTCAGGTGCCTGTCAAGGCAGTTATAAGAAACATTCAGCTTGCCGCCTTCAAAGTACTTGACATAAATTTCACCCTTCCTGATATCAAAATTATAGTCTTCGACCTTGTCCCATTTTTTAAACCATTCCACATACTCAGAAGCAATCTCAGCCCAGAAACCATCGGGATCATCAATCGATCGTTTCCATAGCTTTTCATACTCATCCTTGCCTTTTATGTAAGCCTTTGCTTTAACTTCTTCCGGTACCGGATAAACATCTTTTAATTCAAATTTTTCCTCTGCCATTTTTTAACTTACCTCCAGTTGTTTTATTATTATATGCCCCGATCTAACGAACTTATATTCTAAAAAGTTAGATATAAAAAATCACTAAATCATTGTCAAGTATATTTTTATTTGCCAGATTATGCATTAATTTCATTTATGCATAACAATCTGATACATGAAGCCTTACCCTTATTGACCTTATATTTTCTCTCATAAACAAAACATCTTCTAAGTGCAAGTAATGCGAAGTGTGCAGACAGTCTGGTTTTTTGATACGAAATTTATTTCATCCCGCCTCTGTTTTTTTAAAACCATGAAAATCAAAAGCAAAAAAAGCCAGTATGTAATTCCCCAGATATTGACTTATCATCTTACTGAACTTAATTTTATCTATAATTAATGCAAAGCATCTAATTAGCTGTTTTATAACATATGCCCACAGGAGGGAAAGCATATGAGATTTGATAAATTTACACTTAAGGCGCAGGAAGTAATTCAAGTTTCTCAACAATTTGCCGAAAGATTCGGACATCAGCAAATAGAACCAGAACACGTGGTTCGAGCTATTCTTGATCAAAAGGAGGGAGTTATTCCTCCTCTGCTCGGTAAAATAGGGGCCGATCAGACAGGGCTTATAAAATCCTTTGAAACTGCCCTGGAAAAAATCCCCCGTGTTTCCGGAGAAGGTTATGGGCAGGCATATCTATCTTCCCGTTCAAAAGCTGTTCTGGATAAGGCTTTTTTAGAAGCCGAACAAATGAAAGACGAATTCGTCAGTCTTGAGCATATCCTTTTATCAGCATCTGAGGAGAAAAAGGGAGAGGCCGCTAAAATTCTTACATTGGCAGGCATTACAAGAGACGCAATTCTAAAGGCCCTTGTTGATATCAGGGGCGGCCATAGAATAAAAGATCAGAATCCCGAAGACAAGTATCAGGCACTTGAAAAATTCAGCAGAGACCTTACCGATATTGCTTCAAAAGGTAAGCTGGACCCGGTGATAGGCCGCGATGATGAAATACGACGGACAATTCAGGTATTATCAAGGAGAACAAAAAACAACCCGGTCCTTATCGGAGAACCAGGAGTAGGAAAAACCGCAATAGTTGAAGGACTGGCCCAGCGGATTGTACAGGGAGATATTCCTGAAACCTTAAAAGACAAGAGAGTTGTGGCACTGGACATGGGTGCACTCATTGCAGGCGCAAAATACCGCGGAGAATTTGAAGACAGGCTGAAGGCAGTTCTTAAAGAGATAATCGAATCAAATGGCCAGATTATTCTTTTTATAGATGAAATGCATACTCTGGTCGGAGCAGGTGCTGCCGAAGGAGCTGTGGATGCATCAAATATGCTCAAGCCTGCACTTGCAAGAGGTGAGCTGAAATGTGTTGGCGCCACAACCATTAAGGAATACAGAAAATATATCGAAAAAGACGCCGCTCTTGAAAGACGCTTTCAACCTGTGATGATTGAAGAACCAAGCGTTGAAGACACGATATCTATCCTGCGCGGGCTGAAAGAAAAATATGAAGTTCATCATGGCGTACGCATAAAAGACTCTGCCCTTGTAGCTGCCTCAACCCTCTCTCACAGGTATATAACTGACAGATTTTTGCCTGATAAGGCAATTGACCTGGTGGATGAAGCTACAAGCCGTCTCCGAATTGAAATAGACAGCATGCCTGCAGAAATCGATGATATCCAGAGAAAAATCACCCAACTCGAAATAGAGAGAGAAGCCCTTAAAAAAGAAAGAGACCAGGCATCCAGGGACAGACTTAAAACCCTTGAAAATGAGCTTAACTTATTAAAGGCTCAGACCGGTGAAATGATCTCTCATTGGAAAAAAGAAAAGGAAACCATCTCAAGGATAAGGGAAATAAAGGAAAAACTTGAATCGACGAAATCAGAGGCCCAGATAGCAGAACGCCAGGGAGATCTGACCAGGGCAGCCGAACTGAAGTACGGGACCCTTATTGATCTTGAAAAGAGGCTGGATGAGGAAAACAGGAGACTCGAAGAATCTCAATTGGATCAAAAGATGTTGAAGGAGGAGGTGGACAGCGAAGACATTGCAGAGGTCGTTGCTAAATGGACAGGTATACCCGTATCAAAAATGATGGAGGGAGAAAAGGAAAAGCTCCTGAATATGGAAGAAAGACTCTCACAAAGAGTGATAGGACAGAAAAATGCCATTGTTGCTGTATCCAATGCAGTACGACGTGCGCGTTCAGGACTTCAGGACCCGAACAGACCGATCGGATCCTTTATTTTCATGGGGCCAACCGGAGTGGGAAAGACAGAGCTTGCAAGGGCTTTGGCCGAATTCCTGTTTGATGATGAACAGTACATGGTCCGTGTGGACATGTCGGAATATATGGAAAAGCATTCTGTAGCACGACTGATTGGTGCACCTCCAGGCTATGTCGGATACGAGGAGGGTGGTTACCTGACAGAGTCAGTTAGAAGACATCCTTATTCAGTAGTTCTTTTTGATGAAATCGAAAAGGCCCATCCTGATGTCTTCAATGCCCTTCTGCAGATCCTGGATGACGGCAGGATGACAGACGGCAAGGGGCGAACTGTTGATTTCAAAAATACTGTTCTGATTATGACATCTAATGTGGGAAGCCAGTGGATCCAGGAACTGGGTGCACAAAATCAACCTGAAATGGAAAAACGCATTATGGAATCACTCAGGGCAACTTTTAAACCTGAATTTCTTAACCGAACCGATGATATAATTATTTTTAATTCTCTCAGCCTTCAGGAGATTATGAAAATCGTTGACATTCAGATAAATCAATTAGGCAAACGCCTTAAAACCGCAAAAATCACAGTTGAACTCACTGATAAAGCCAAGAAATTTCTTGCTGATTCCGGCTTTGATCCCGTCTACGGAGCCAGGCCCCTTAAAAGGGCTATTCAGCACCTGGTGCAGGATCCACTGGCAATGAAAATACTGGACGGGTCCGTAAAGGAGGGAGACCATTTAAAACTTGATAAAAAAGACAATAAGATAATTTTCAGCGGAGACGCCTAGAGACCTTTGAAGTTTGTTATTTTGAGGAGTGTTGACAACGAGAAAGCTTGATGATTCAATTCTGTTAAGATTTCTCCTCATATTATTCTAAGCCCTCAATTGTATATCACTGAGCTGGCGAAAACGCCCGTTTATCGACAGAAGGTATTCTCGGGTGCCGGACTCCACTATCCGGCCTCCTTCCAAAACAAATATCCGGTTTGATCTCCTTACTGTGCTCAGCCGGTGTGCTACAACCAGGATGGTTCTGCTGCCCTTCAGCTTTTCAATGGCTTCCTGAACGAATTTTTCGCTTTCGGCATCAAGAGCTGAAGCCGCCTCATCCAGAATCAATACGGCAGGGTCAATCAGAATTGCTCTGGCAATAGCTATACGCTGTCTCTGCCCTCCTGACAGAAGTACTCCCTGGTCCCCCACAACAGTCTCATATCCCTCAGGTTGTGCCTTTATAAAATCATGGGCATAAGCAGCCTTTGCCGCCTCAATTATCTGATCCATGTTTTTCTCAGGATGTCCATAATTTATATTATTGGCTATGGTGTCATTAAAAAGGATAACTTCCTGGTTGACAATCCCAATCTGCCTGCGAAGGGATTCAAGTCTGACATCCCTTATATCATTTCCATCAATCCTGATGGCTCCGCCGCTAACATCGTAGAAACGCGGAATCAAATCCATAAGCGTGCTTTTTCCTGCCCCTGTTGATCCCACAAAAGCCACCATTTCACCTGCCTTAACCTCAAACGATATATCTCTTAATACTAATTCATTAATTGAATAGCCAAAACTGACCCTGTCAAATAAAATAGAATTCTTATGTCTTGGAAGAGTATTTGCTCCGGGCATTTCCTGAATGGATGGAACAGTGTCCATTATGCCGAAAACCCGTTTTGTCGCTCCCTGAAGTGTCCTCAGATTATTGTTCACAAGGGCAAGCCTTTTGATAGGGGCATAAACCCTTGAAAAGGCATAAACCATGGACATGAGTTCTCCCAGAGAATGATGAAAATATGTTTTTCCGACAATCAGGATTGCAGGCAATACTAAAAAAACAGTTGAATCCATCATTGGGCCAAGCCCCAGCTCCCACCTGCTCCAGTGCATAACCCTTTTATAAAGATGGTTAGCCAGTCCTCGAAACTTTTTTACCTCTTTATCACCCATGAAAAACCCATGAACAACTTTAAGGCAAAGCAGTATCTCCTGGTATGCTGAGGTAACATCTGAAGTGGCATCCTGAACCCTTGTTGAATGTTTTTTTACCTTTCTTCCAAACAGACGAATCAATCCCACTATAATGGGGACAACAAAAAAGACGAGCAGCGTAAGTCTGTAATTCATAAAAAACAGATAAAACAGAAAGACCAGCGCAGTCAGCGGGTACTCGATCAGGCCTATCAGGACATTCGCAATCAGTCCCTGCAGTACTGTCAGGTCGGCGGTAGACCTCGCAATCAGTTCCCCTGTTTTTCTGGTATGGTAAAAACCCAGGGGAAGAGAAACAAATTTCTTAAAAAGATCTATCCTTAAAGATCTCACAGACCTGTTCGAAAAGGCAGCAGCAGAAAGACCGCTTAGATAGATGGTAACGGATTTAAAAAGGATGGAAACAAATGCCACCGAGGTAAGGATAACAAGGAGCCTGTTGGGAGAAACTCCTTCCACGAGCACCAATTGAGTCTTATGCCACGAAAACCATGATCCCTGATCAAAAGCAATCCAGGGTATTTTCCATACAACCGGATCAGAACCTGACTTCATGCCTTCGTCAACAAAAGGCTGAAGTAGATATGCCGGAACAACGACGAACAGCGATGAAATGCCAGTGAGTATCAAAGCGCAAACCACCAGACCGCGATGTCGCTTCACATACTGTGCAATATCTTTTCCTAATATGAAATTCAGCATATTCTTTTTATTCGCAAAAAAGGCCCAATCCGCAATCTAATTTGGACATCAGCAATGAACTGCCCCGCCGCAATCAGCGAGGTATCCTGGCAAATGCCCCGGGAGCGGAGGCTTGTCCGCCTTTTACCAGCCCTTGGCTGGTTGGCTGGTTGGCTGGCGGATCTCGTCCGCCTCAGGCGGATCAAAACCGTAAAGTTAAAATGGGTTTCCGACAGACATATGTCTCTATTATATTATTTTATTCTTCTCAAGGATTGCCGCAATATCATCAACAATATTCTCAACTGTCTTTAAATCCGTTTCAGCCACTATCTCTGCATCCTCCGGTTCTTCATACGGCGAAGAAATTCCAGTAAAATCGTCTATTTCACCCCTGAGGGCCCTTTTATATAATCCGTTTGGATCGCGCCTTTTACATACCTCAAGATCGCATTTAACAAAGACTTCAAAAAATCGCTCCTTCGGTATCAGCGACCTGACTGTCATCCTGTCTTTTTCAAAGGGAGAAATAAAGGTACATATGACAATCTTTCCTGATTCAAAAAAGAGCTTTGCCGCTTCCCCTACTCTCCGAATATTTTCCGTCCTGTCTTTTTCTGAAAAACCGAGGTCTCCACAAAGCCCGTGTCTGATATTATCTCCATCAAGCAGCATTGTCTGATACCCTGAATCAAAAAGCCTCTTTTCAAGGTTTCTTGCAATTGTCGACTTTCCTGATCCTGAATACCCTGTAAGCCAAACTACAGCGGCCTTGTGACCGTTTCGCATCTCCCTTGCCTCACGCGGAATATTCCAGCCAGTCCAGATTGTATGAGGTGACTTGGTCTGTTTTATCCCCTCTGTTTTTGCTGCTTCTACAATGTCCTCGACCTTTCTTTCCGCCCCCCTGATCATCCCTGCAGCAACCGTATTATTAGTCAGGGGATCAATCAGGATAAAGCTTCCGGTGCCTCGATTTACCTTGTAGGAGTCAAAAAATATGGCAGAAGAAGTCTTTACAGCCACTCTGGCGATCTCATTCAGCATTAATGTATCGGCCGGTTCCCTGTGAAGTGTATTTACATCTATTTTGTAAAAAATCTTAGTGATAAAAGCCCTTGCATTCCTTGTTGTATGCTTAAGGACAAACGAGTTGCTTTTTACAAGCCTCCGGTCGTCCATCCAGCAGATAATTGCCTCAAATATATTGCTTACCTGCGGAAGGTTATCCCTCCGCACAATCATATCGCCCCTGCTTATATCTATTTCGTCTTCCAGGGTCAAAACTACAGACTGAGAGGCAAATGCTTCGGAAAGCTCACCATCATAGGTAGTGATGGATTTGATGCTTGTTCTTTTGCCTGAGGGAAGTACGGCAATTTCCTGCCCCGGGCTGACAGTTCCTGACGTTACGGTTCCGGCAAAACCCCTGAAGTCAAGATTGGGTCGAATCACATACTGAACCGGAAAGCGGAAGTCAAGCAGGTTTCTGTCAGCGGTAACATGAACTGTTTCAAGATAATGGAGCAGGCTGGATCCATTATACCACGACATTTTATCACTCTTTTTTACAACGTTGTCACCCTTGAGGGCGGAAACGGGTATAAATACAAGGTCATGGATATCAAGTTTCTCGGAAAACTCCTCATAGGAAGACACAATATCCTCATAAACCTCTCTTGAATAGTCAACGAGGTCCATTTTATTAACAGCAACTATTAGATGCGGGAGCTGCAATAAAGAAATAATAATTCCGTGCCGCTTTGACTGGGTCAAAACACCCTTGCGGGCATCAATTAAAATGATCGCCAGCTGTGAAGTTGATGCACCTGTAACAGTGTTGCGCGTGTACTGCTCATGGCCTGGAGTATCCGCGATAATGAATTTCCTGTTTGGAGTCTCAAAATATCTGTAAGCGACATCAATCGTAATTCCCTGTTCTCTCTCAGCGGAAAGGCCGTCAAGCAGAAGGGCGAGATCGGCCTCTTCGTACCCTTTCTTCTTTGATGTCTTTTCAACAGCGGCATACTGATCCTCATAAATGGATTTTGTTTCGTACAAAAGACGGCCTATTAATGTCGATTTTCCGTCATCCACGCTTCCGGTTGTGCTGAATCTGAGAAGAGTCTTTTCTCTGCTGTCCATCAAAAATAGCCTTCCTTCTTTTTATCTTCCATGGCCGAATCGCTTCCTAGATCTATTATCCGGTTTTCTCGTTCAGATTTTTTTGTTTTTTCAAGGTCTTCAATAAGGCTGTCAATATTTCCTGCAGTGGATTCAACGGCGCCTGTACACGGGACACATCCAAGGCTTCTGAACCTGCACATAACTGTTTCAATCACCTCATCCTGCAGCCTGATCCTGTCTTCACCATTCAGCGGCCTGGAATACGAGTGCAAAGGGATAAGAACGCCATTCCTTCTTATTACCTCACGTTTCATTGCAAAATAGATTGGAACAACAGGTATGTTCTCAAGCTTAATGTACTGCCAGATATCAACTTCAGTCCAGTTGCTTAAAGGGAATACCCTGACGGATTGGCCTTCATTCAACCGGGCGTTATAAAGATTCCAGAGCTCAGGACGCTGGTTTTTAGGGTCCCATTGTCCGAATTCATCACGCAGGGAAAAGACCCGCTCTTTGGCGCGGGATTTTTCCTCTTCTCTCCTGGCTCCTCCGAATGCAGCATCAAATTCATGCCTCCTTAATGCATCAAGCAGGGCCTGTGTTTTCAAATACCCGCAACATCTGTCCGTGCCCAGATTTAATGGATGACATCCCTTTGCAATCCATTCCTCATTGCGCTCAACAATAAGTTTCGCACCGATTTGCCTGCAGAATCTGTCACGGAATTCATACATTTCAGGAAATTTATAACCTGTGTCGATATGCATGAGGGGAAAAGGAAATTTCGCCGGATAAAATGCCTTTTGCGCCAGACGAATCATAACGCTCGAATCTTTTCCAACCGAATAAAGCATTACAGGATTCTTAAACTCGGCCACGACTTCCCGGATAATATAAATAGATTCCGCTTCAATTTGCTTTAGATATGAAAGACTGTAGGAACTCATTAACAACGACCTTATAAAAAATTAACATCTCATAATATTCTTTCCGGGTTTCCGGCTAATAACACCTTTAAACAATCTCCGGAATCAAATTCCTGTCCGTATAATTATGATTCAACTTTATATCTCTAATTCTTTAAGGCCTGTTTCACCTTTCTTGTAGGCCTTTGAACACAATCCGCACTCAAGATTATCATTAAGTCTTTCTCCGCATTTACACATCCACCCGACCTGTCTTGAAGGACTGCCCACCACAAGTGCATAATCGGGGACATCCTTTAAAACTACCGCTCCAGCTCCCACAAATGCGTATCGACCTATTGTAATCCCGCACATGATCGTGCAGTTGGCTCCCAGGCTTGCCCCGTTTTTGACCAGAATCGGCCTTAACTGGTCCATCTTTGTAATCTCCGCCCTGGGATTATAAACATTTGTAAAAACCATTGATGGTCCGCAGAAAACCCCATCCTCAAGTGTAACACCCTTGTAAACACTTACATTATTTTGGATCTTGCAGCCATTGCCGATTGTAACATCCGGCCCTATCACAACATTCTGACCGATATTGCATCGTTCACCAATTCTTGATCCTGGAAGGACATGGGAAAAGTGCCAGATCTTTGTTCCTGGACCTATTTCGCAACCTTTATCGATTAGGGCCGTTTCATGAACGAAGCAGTTCTGGAATGCAGGTAATGGGTAAGGGGGAATGGGTAATGGGGCAGGGGTCTCCTGACTCCTCACTTCTGAATCCTCACCAATCACTATCCTCCGGCTCTGTTCATCCAGTGACTTCTGGGCGGCGTTCAGGATCCTCAAAACACTTAGTCCTTCTCTGCCGTCAGTCTTTGGCTGTTTGTTGTTTTTTATACAATCAAGAAAATGTGCACATTCCAGCATTAAGGGTTCATCATCAGGGATATCAATCCGTTCAGGTTCTGCTCTGGCCGGAACCGGTGTGCTGTTCTGCCATTTGATCTCATGAGGATAAAGGAGCAGTTTTTCTTCGCGTGGCTTTGTATCATCAAACACGGCCATTTTCCGATCCCCAACTACAACAAGCTTCTGTTCCTTGAAAGGATGCAGCCAGGAGACGAAAATATGGGCCTGTAATCCTGACGGAAATTCAAGATGCGTTGTGGTCACGTCGGCAATCTCTTTATGAAGATAATTGCCGCCTGTTGAAGAAACGCTTTCAGGCTCTTCTCCGGCAAGTGACAGGATCATGGAGATATCATGAGGAGCAAAAGACCATAGAATATTCTCTTCCCTGCGGATCTTCCCGAGATTCAGTCGATTGGAATATATATAATTGATACGGCCCAGATCTCCTTTGGCAGCCAGTTCCTTGAGCTTTACAAAAGCGGGATGATACTGGAGCAGGTGCCCAACCATAATTATCCTGTCCTTTTCTTTTGCAAGTGCAATAAGTTCCTCCGCCTGATTCTCGTAAAGCACCAGGGGCTTTTCAACAAAGACATGCTTGCCGGCAAGGAGGACTTCCCTGGCGAGGGTGTAGTGTATTTCAGCTGGAGTTGCTATAACTGCGGCCTGGATATCCTGATGGGCAATCACATCCTTAAGGGCCAGGCAGGTTTCCACTTCGGGATATTTTTTCTTGAATTGCGCCAGCAGGATTTCATTTTTGTCACATATCAATTTCAATGAATTGAAATTGTTAAAATTACGAATGAGGTTTTTACCCCAATAACCACTGCCTATAACTGCTACAGATGTCCTGTTTTTGTTTTCCGAATTTTCCATTTTATGCTCCGGACTTTTGATTATTTATCGGGTCCTTGTTCTTTTTCCGATACGCCTGGCCGTTCTGCTTCATAAAGAGCAAGGCGCTGGGTAAGAATACGAAGCCTTCTCTCCTGTTCCGAACGGTCGATATCCATGGTCAGCATCTTGATAAGAATAAGGGCTATTCCCACTACAATAAATAGAACCGGCGGATAATTGACGCCGAATACTCCTGCGATGTGATTAATCAACTGGGGAAATGCCCCGAACAAAATGCTTCCACCGGCAACCAGAAGCCACCAGGAGGCATGCCTGGTATGCAGGAGGTCTTTTCGAATCAGAAAGATAATGACTCCGGCAATAATAAAGCCAAGGACAAAAGATGTAAAATGGTAAGAAAAAAATCGCATGTATTTATTCCCTTATTTGATTATTACAGGCCCTTGAATCCAAAGAATGCTATCTTTAACATTTTATTGTTTAGTCCTGGATATACACAGTATTCCTGTAGTAAGCAGATATCCCAGGATATCACACCATGACGAAAAAACCCTTGAGTGTCCTGAAATCCTGGAAACCATATCAACAGGAACTTCAGTTATTCTAAGCCCCATTTTTCGGAGGAAAAGAAGAACCCCGACGTCCTGATAGTCGAATAATACTGTGTCCTTTGATATAAGTGCTGAAATTGCATCCCGGTTATAGGCACGCAGCCCTGATGTCAAATCCCTGATCTCAAGCCCGGTCATTATGCGAAAGATATTCCATATTAATTTCCTTGCCGGACTGCCGCGGTTTATACATGACCCGATAACAACATCAGCATGATTCGATTCGATTTGCGCCACAACAGACTGAATGGAGTCAGCAATATGCTGGCCGTCCGCATCCATGGTAACAGCCACATGATAATCATGCCTGAATGCATAATATATTCCTGTACGGATAGCCCCCCAGGCACCCAGCCTGAGACTAAGCGACAAAACCTTTGCCCCGGCATCCTGAGCAGCATCTGCCGTCCTGTCAATGCTGGCATCATTTACCACAACTATGTCTCCATCAGTTGCGGCAGTAATCTTACCGACAACACTTTTTATGCTGGCCTCTTCATTAAAGGCAGGGATAATGACAACAAGTTTCTTATTGATGGAATCACAGAATTCCAACGGCCAGATCTCCCTTCAATGCATCCTGATAAACCGAGATTATCTTTTCAGCAACACTTTTTATTTGAAAAGTCCTGTTAAATCTTTTATATGCAGCCCTTCCCATGCGGCTTCTCATTTCAGGGTCTTTCCCCATACGCTGTAATGCCTTTTCAAGATCTTCTGAATTTCCAGGGGTGACAAGAAATCCTGTCTCATTATGATTCACTACCCAGCCTATCCCCGAGCCCTCAACATCACTTGCCACAACAGGTTTCCCAAACCTCATGGCCTCCAGTAGAACTACTCCAAAGGCCTCGGTGCGTTCAACTGAAGGCAGGCATAAAATATCACATGTAGCCAGAAGCGCATGGAGCCGGTCTTCCGGCAAGGATCCGGTAAGCTTAACCCTGTCACCTGTTGCAAGATCTGAAATATATGACTCAAGCTGTCTCTGCCGGTCTCCTTTTCCCACTATCAGGACATTGAGTTCAGGAGTGTGCGCAGAAGCCTTTATCAATATGTCATGACCTTTGTAATAGGTTAGTCTGCCAATTGCAAGGACTCTGGTCATTTTCTTTTTCCACACAGTCTCGGCCCATGAGATCATCTCATGGCCGGGCATTGTCACGCGTCCAGGGTTTATTCCAAGTTCAGTAACCCTGCACTTTTCTTTCCAGGGCAGTAATGCCTTGCTGGAATCAAGATAAGGCCTGGAGGTAGATACAATCAGGGAACTGCGTTTTAAAAGGTGCTGTTCTAATGGGAGATAAAGGCGGTAAAAAAATGCCATCCTGCGATCGATCTGTGATGCGACTACATCCGAATGCCAGTGTACAATCCAGGGTATCCGGCGCGTGCAGGAAAGGGCCATCACCCAGAAGGCGGATGGATTAGGCATGTGAATGTGCAATAGATCAGGTCTGAATCCTGAAATTACACGCCTTAAAATAAAAGGGAACCCGGGGCTTACCGGAGTGTACATGAGTGTCCCCAGGCTCGGGACGCGATAAACGCTGAAGGGCTGCTTTCCGTAACAGTTTTTATCCCGATTGAACGAATGGGCATGAACTAATGCTGATACTTCAATTCCTTTATCCTGAAGGGCAGGCAGCAGATCGCCCAGAAAATTTTCAATTCCTCCGGCAAAAGGAGGATAATACTTTCCAATATGAAGTACACGCACGGGAATATCCTAATTGATGGCTTGTGATAAAGCGACAATAATCACTGCAGTACAATCTTTTTCATATTTTCTATGAAAATCGCTTTATCAAAATGTTTTGCCCGCTCTTCACAACTTTTTCTCATATTCAGGGCAGTTTCCGAATCCATATGCTGGACAGCATCAATAATATCTTCTTCAACAGGATCAGGCCTTAATAATACACCGGTTTCGCCGGGTATTACACTCTCCAGAAGTCCCCCTTCACTCACCCCGATCACAGGTTTTCCTGCAGCCATTGATTCCACCGGCGACATCCCGAAATCTTCATCCACCGGTATATAGATGGTGGCTATCGCGCTGCCCATCAATTTGCGTAATTCATCCTCGCCGGTCCATCCTGTAAATGTGATATTCGGCGCTCCATTAGCAAGACGCTTCAGGCGCTTAAGCTCCGTCCCTCCCGATGTTACAACCAGTTTCCGGTCCGGCATCCTGATGAATGACTTAACGATCAAATCAACACGCTTGAAATTCTCAAGCCTTGCAGTTGAAAGATAATACCCATCCTGTCCATACCATCTGAAATTATCCGTCTCGCATGGTGGATAAACAACTTTAGAGTCCAGCCCGATAAATTTTTTCACCCTCTTTTTTACGTTTTCTGAATTAACTATTATTGTGTCCATTTTTGAAATAGCGGCCTCATAGTACCTTCTCGTGTAAACGATAAGGGCCTTAAAAAGAGGGATCTGCCACCGTGGCAACAGTGACATGTAGTAATTTTCCAGGTCATAGGCAAACCGCGGAATTGTATGGCAGTACAGGAGATTTCTTCCCTCAGGGTGATTTTTCACGGCGACAGGAGCGACTGTACCACTGTAAAGGACCCATTCATAGCGGGACAGAAATCCTGTCTTCGAACCAAATACCCTGGAAAGCTTAATGGTTCGCCAGCCCGGGTTATCGCATTGTGATGTGAGAAAACAGCATTTGATACCTTCCAGGTCCTTATCGGAAACCGTACCTGCGACACGATAACCAACACACAGATCAACGTTACCGAGTGCGTGTGCCAGCAGCAGGGTCAATCTTTCTGCCCCGCCCATAACAGACAGCAAATCATAAAGGATTATGCCTTTTTGATCACCCATAATGATGGCTCCTCCCTGCTAAAAACTACACCTGGAATCCTTTAAGAGATGATCCCCGTATATTACAAAAATCTTCCCTGTATCATCCTCACGTTTTCATGTCCATTGCCTGGGCATTCCAACCGTACCTCCAACCAGACGCAAGACAAGAAAATAACAGCCTGCTCCAACCGCAACAGACAAAAACAGATGTATATCCAGCCACCAGACTAACACAGACATGGAAACGGATGCAACCAACGCCTGCATTACTCTTTTCATCCTTGGAAGCTGTCCCAATTCTTTCGCAATAATAACAGTCGTGTATATCAGGGCCAGGACTTCGGTAAGCAGTGTTGATGTGGCAGCACCGAGATAGGAATATCGGGGTATCATCACCAGGTTGAGCATAATATTCGCAGGCACAAGAAAAAAATAGAGCTTGAGCAGCTTTTTCTGCATGTTTCCGGCTATCATCAGGTATCCGTTGAGCTGCCCCCAAAACATCAGCGCAGTTGCAGCCAGCAGAATCCGAAAAGTTGTAGTAACAGCATTCACATCTACCATCCCGATAAACGGCATGTCGATTGTTCGATAAAAACTGAAATCCTGCCCCGCTATGAGCATCATGATAGACCCGGCCAGTATCATACCGCCAAATAGAAACGGCAATGCAAGGCTGCTGATAAAGCTGAATGCCCTGTCATACAGCTTTGCAAGCGAATTATCAGAGGCTTCAATCGCTCTTGTAAAGAGAGGAAAGATCGTTCCTAAAAACAGTACCGGCACTACTGATGATAACTCCACAATCCAGTATGCAGCACCGTAAATGCCTACGTCTTCCAAAGGCTTCATCCATGACAGCATCAGCATATCAACACGAATGTAGACTACTGCCATAATGCCTGATAATCCGAGGGGCAGTGCTTTCTGGAACAGAGATCGCAGGACGCGCCGGTCAAACCGCAAGCGTATCCTGACAAGTCTCTGCGAAAACAGGATGTACAGTAAAAGATTAAGCAGACTGCCGGCCGCAGCAGCACTTATAACAGCACACAGCCCCCATCCTGACTGGAGCACTGCGAAAGACAAAACAAGAGTTAAAACGGCGCCTGCGCTTTCTCCGATGACAGCGAAATGCATCTTAAGCCGGGCCTGGAATAATGATTTGAAGGCGTCCGCGGCCGTAAGGGCAAACATGGACGATAACCCTATCAGAATTCCCAGCTTGACCCTTTGATCATAGGGCATAAATACAATCAATATTATGGAAATGACGATAATAACGGCACTGTTAATCAGTTTTAAGGTCAGAAGATTGCCGGTGATTTCAGCCTGATCGGCAGACAGGCCTGAAAGCTCACGAACGCCTGTCATATAAAGGCCCATATCTGCAAAAACCTTCAGGATTATGACCCAGGTAAAAATAGTGGAATAGGCCCCAAAACCGCTTTCACCGAGCCCCCTGGTTAAAAGTGAAATCAGGGCCAGCGCCGAGAGGCCAACCACTGTTTTTCCTATAAACTGGACTGCTGTATTATACGTTACCTTATCAATCACCGCCCGCAGGCCCCATAATTGTCACCGAACGCTTTTGGTTGGTCTTTCTCCGGTCGCCCCTTTTTCTCTTGGACCAGGCCTGTCATTTTCAGGAGACCACCATTCATTCTGTTGTCTGTAAAGGTAGCCATATTTTCCAACAGTATTTTCATATGCACCCCAGAAAAAAAACACCAAAATCAGGCCAAGGATTATAAAATAAAGCTTTGAATTGGTCTTTTTAAAAGAATAACCGTATTTTAAAGCGGTCACAAAAATAACAGAAAGAAGAAGTTCGATAATCCAAAGGACATCAAGACACATCGTGTGAGGGCCTGTCATGTAAAGTAGCATCATAATAGAAATTGTTGTAAAACTGATCCCAACAATCCATCTTTCTCTAAGATTATGAATTTGCTTCCTTATCCGGAAAACCATCCACAGGGGAATAATATGAAGCAGAAAATTAAGAAATGCCCCTGCAAACCCCAATTCAGAACTCATCTGGAGATAATGATTGTTGGCATTATCAAAACACCCTGGCTTTTCACCATTCATGAATCTGATGTTGTCAATGTTTCTCCAAAAACCTCCCGGCCCCCAGCCGGAAATAAAAGAAAGCCTGGTTAACCGCCAGGCCTGAAGCGCCATTTCCAATCTTCCTCTTGCCGCTCCGGCAATACCACTTTTCTTAAATTCGCAATAGGAAGATTGAATTCGTTCAACCAGTTTAAGAGAGTTCAGTGTACCACCCCCGAAATTGTCTGCTTTGAATGCGCCGGCAAGGGCAATTCCAACCGCGCCATATACAATGACAAGATACCACCATCTTTTTCTGTTTCTGACATTTACCCAGGCCCATATGAGGGGAAGCATAATGCCGAACATAGTTATCCCTAAAAAACCAGTGCGGCTTCCACTTAAAAACAAACCCAGGAGAGAGGTTACAGCCAAAACCAAGAAAATGGCCTTCTTCCACCAATCTCGTTCAATCACTATACCTAAGACAGAGATTGTGACAATGAGATACGATGAAAACCCAAATCCGTTAAAATCCGTACTGAGCCCTGATGTTCGATAACCTTGAATTCCGAATACTGAGTTTAAGAATTCAATATCAACAAAACCCTGGTAAAAAGCAACGATCAATGACGGAACAAAAATGATAGGAAGGAACAATAACCATTTGTAATAATTAACCTTTGCTTTAAAAAAGGTTATTGAAACAATGAGCAGAACTGGAAAAAGGGAATATACCGCCGAAGCATAGAGCAGATAGCGTATACCCCACGCTGCATCATGTTGACTTACCGTAATATAAGCTGATTCTTCCAGCCGGGACAAACCTGCAAAGTGAAATGCGCTGGAAATAAAGATCAAAACCAAATAGCAAAAAAGGAGATACTGGTAGGTTCTATACCTGTCGTCCCTGCAGACGCTACTGTATACATTTTTTACGATAAAGATAACCAAAACCGCAAGAACAGATAACTTAAACCGTAAAAATTCCGGGGGAATCAATAGCAAAGCAGACGAAATCAGGATGAACATAACAAGATTATACCCGCTGGATTTGACCGATCCTGCTCTATCTAAATTTTGATCCACTGCCATGATTGCCTTTTACTTTTCCCAGATCTTTTCTCCATCAGTCTGAACGACTACTGTGCAGTCCCGATCAGTTCGATAAACCTTAATCCCTTTTTTGGCAAGCAAATGCAGGGTTTTCCCGCCGGGATATCCACGTGGATTATCCCTCCCCACTGAAATCACTGCCAGCACAGGGTCAACTGCTTCCAGAAAGGCCTCCGATGTCGCGTCATTCGCCCCGTGATGCCCAACCTTCAGCACCTGGCAGCGCAGATCGAAATCTCTTTCCAGAAGGCGCTTCTCCCCTTTTTTATTCAAATCTCCTGTAAAAAGGAATGAAACCTTTTTGTATGACAGCTTAATTACGATAGAATCTGCGTTCATATTACCTGTAAGTGGTTTGTATGGTGACAAAATTTTCATCCGAACAGATCCAAATGAAAGAGTATCCCCTTTTGTCAATATAGTCCTGTCCAAATTAAGACTCCTTGTAAGATTGATATACTCTTCCCCGAAATCATCTCCGGAAAGTACCGCACCATTGTCATATATTTTCTGCACAGCAATATCCGGAACGATGCAGAAAAGCCCTCCCACGTGATCAGGGTGCATGTGGGTTATTACAATGGCTTCAAGGGCGGTTACACCTTTCTCTGACAGATATTTATTAAGCCTGTATCCTGAAGAAAGCGGCCCGCTGTCAATCAGAATATGTGCTTTGTCGGGGTTTTTGATCAGGATGGCATCACCCTGTCCCACATCAATGAAATGCACCTCCAGAATCCCCTCGCTGTATGCTCCCTGAGGAAACTGCAGGAGAAGTAATACAGCAATAATCAGAGAATTAATGAAAGTCTTCCTGCAGATCAAAGAAATATTCAGTTTCCAGTTCTCCATAAAAAAATATCTGCCGTTCAAAAGTAATAATTCCTTCCATTACACCTTGAACCCTGGACCTTATTCCACTTTTTTCTTCTGTTTTTATTACCCCTGCGTTCGTGACGGCGAATCTGGAGAACCAAGCATTATCAAAAGAAGACAGGCCGCTATTATAGAGGACAAAATCAACACGGATTTAGCACTTACCTTTGTGTTGATAATACCCGGCCTGATACCTTTCCAGATAGCAATCTGAAAAAGCCCTCCTGCAATAAAATTCAGCCATACATCCCTTGAATCCCAGTAGCGTGCAGGGACAATCCATTGTATGATTTCATCAAGAGTGCCTGCAAATAATACGATAAAAGATACGCTGAGATAAATGGTTGCATCCCTGATATGATGACTGAGGGCCATAAAGAGGAGATAACTCAAAAAACCGTATTCCAGAAAATGGATCGCTTCTTCAGGGCGTTTCCAGAGTTTTATGGTGAAATAGATATAAACTGCCGTTACAATCAGTATCCAGACCAGTCTGTTCCATTCAGTCTTTTTATGAAAGTATGGCCTTAGATAAAGGACAGTTAAAACAAAAAAGCAGGCTATAAATCCCAGAACAAAAAAACCGAAAAAGCTCTTTCCTATTTCCTGACATACAAAACGTTGAATGGAACGGACAAAGGGTATTGTAAGAAAAAGAGCTATGAGATAAACAATTGCAATCGCATAGGATGCAGAGACCTTTTTGAAAAACTTCTCAGGGCTTATCATTATTGACCTAATAGCAGTTTGGATTCAATGCTGATATTAAAATGTTATTTCAATAGGCATTTTTCCCGGCTTTACTCCCGAAAACTGTCATGAATATGATCTTCAGATCCAGCCATATGGACCAGTTTCTCAGATACTGGAGATCATATTTGATTCGTTTTTCCATCTTATCAATGCTGTCGGTTTCACCTCTCCAGCCGTTGATCTGAGCCAGGCCGGTAATACCCGGCTTCACTCTGTGCCGCAGCATGTAACCGGGAACCAGTTTCCGATATTGTTGATTGTGAGCTACCGCATGCGGCCTTGGCCCCACTATCGACATCCTGCCCTGAAGAACGTTTATGAACTGGGGTAATTCATCAAGTGATGTGCGGCGCAGAAACGCCCCGAACCTGGTTACACGGGGATCATTCTTACGTGCCTGTTCTATTGTCTCGCCGTCTTCGCAAACTGTCATAGTTCGGAATTTCCATACAACGATTTCTCCGCCGTTCAGGCCATAACGTCTTTGTTTGAACAGGACAGGGCCAGGCGATGTCAGTTTTATGCCTGCGGCGATAAAGGCCATGGGGATTGAGATTATTAAAAGGATGGCTGCCCCCACCACAAAGTCTTCCATGAGTTTCATCAGGCCGGATATGCCTCCGTGGGGGCTTTCATAGATGCTGATGGCCGTAATATTGCCCATATTAGTCCATCTGGCATTTACAAGGTCAAGGGTATATACGTCAGGGACAAGATAAACCATTGCACTTGTATCGGAGAGTCCGTGAACAATATTTCTGATTTTCTCCTCCTCCCTTTTGGGCAGGGTTATGTACACGATATCTATAGATTCTTCGTTTACAAGCCTTACGATATTGTCAACGTTTCCCTTTATATCCAGCTTGATATCACCGTTCTGGATCTCGACATCCCCCGTCTTGTAATCATCTAAAAATCCCCGTAATTTGATCCCCATCCATGGTAAGGACAATATCTCTTCAGCAACGCGCACGCCTAAAACACCGGCACCGACAATTATACACGATCTCGAATTCCGGCCCATGGCCCTGAAATATGATAGTGTCTTCCTTATGATAATACGCCATATGGATAATGCGGCCGGAGTGACAAGTGCCCATGAGATAATTACCTGTCGTGAGTATTCCTCTGAAATCTTCAAAATAAATCCTGCAGCTAAAAGAATAACCATTAGACATGACCAGGCGGTTAAAAGTGTTTTTATCTCTGCTCCCACTCTGTTAATCCGCCATGAACTGTAAAAACCCATAGACTCTGCTATGATATAAAAAAGGGCACAAGCAGATGAAACCAGCATGTAGTAGCTCCTTGTAAATACTATCCCTCGAAGCTCAACCATGGCTGTCAGCAGATATACAATCAACAGAAGGTCAATTAAACGGAAGACAAGGGCAAGCCTGGAATGGTAGGGGCGGATAAGTCCTCTGTTCATGATAATCCTCTCTTTACTGTTTTGCTTCTATTTGTTCATACTTCAATACAGTTCGAGACCTTTGCAAAGCTATCGTTATTTGTCATTTCCCTGCCTGTGCCGCGGCAGGCAGAGAGATGACAAATTTCAAAGGTCTCATTGAATTATTTGATAAAAATATTCTTACCCAAAACCGGTATGACCGGATTTGGGTAAGCTCACGCCACCTACGATGGCCCTTTACAAATTTGAGTAAGAATTCTCTTTTATGACACCTGTGGGTGATGTGCCATATTTGTCCGGGAATGTAATGTCTTTTAGCTCTTGCCATTGATTATCTTGAATAAGGGTATTTTTGACCCTGAAAAGTCGCATACAGGGCTGAATTAAAGGTTATTTTACACTTGTTATTTAATTATTTCTAATAGTTTGCATGGCCCGATCCCATTTGGCCATTTGGTAGGCGTCCGTGGGCATTTTCGTTTTTGACACCTTATCATTTCACCTTATTTGTAAACTGCATATTCTTCAGAACATGGCGGAAATAATCCCTGGACCAGACATCCAGATCCCTTGCCTGGGGGACAAAGGGCAGGACATCGGCCTTGGCGGCCTCAAAATCAACCGAGTCGATCCGCTGATCAATAATCTCAACACAGCGGGCTTCATCCAGCGGCGCATCTGCCGTATAAACCCCTTTTTGCCGCAACCGTGCTTCCAGGTGGGGAAGCAACAATGGAATGTTTTTCCTTACCAGAAAAGCAAAATCAAACCAGTCCCGGCCCTTTACCCTTTTCAACCAGCCGCGGGACAATACCGCATCCATTTTTCCAGCAAAAAGCGCCGGGCCTGAAAAGCCAAGTAAAGAAAAGGGCACCGGCTCATCGATATAGGCAACTACATAATCCGCATACGGAGGTGGATCAATATCCACTTCAAGCTTAACCTTGCAAACCGTGTCGCGATGTATCCTGTCGGAAACAGCCCTGGGAACATTGGCCTTCATCAGATGCATCCGGGTATTTGTCTTTATAAAGGCGGATGCTATCGGGGAAGGTTGTTTTTTCTGATGCTCCTGAATATCCACTATAAACCCGAAAGCCTGTAACTCATCACGTAATGGCGAAAGGAAGGCGCCAAAAGAGAACGCTTTATTCGGTGATGTCAGGGAAAAATCCAGATCCTCGGAAAACCTGTCCAGATGATATAGCAGCCTGAGAGCCGTTCCCCCGTAAAAGGCTGCATCAGAGAAAAAACCGCCTCGCGACAATCCCAGCAGGGCAATCGACTGGACCGTCTCCGCAAGCGCCCGCTCCATCGCTCCATTATATTTTTCAAGATAGGATTCAAATAATTGTACACTTGCCTCACGCATTGAATCGTTTCCTCACGAACTTCACCAGTGTGCCCAGGCTTGCGGTCTTATAATGAACCGCCAGTAATAGCAATGCCCCATGATCCAGTTGGTTGAACGCCGACGGGTCCAGCCGCAGGTCCTCAAACAGCAGATGCTCAAGCCGTCCCATGGACCGGACCCCCGAGGTTCGATACAGCTCATCGCAAAGCGCCTTTTCAGCAGAAGCAATAAGAAAACGATGCGCACCTTCACCGGTAAACATGACCCCATGGGGATACACGCCGGCAGGAACATCCTGATACAAAAAAGAGCCCACTGGCGTATGATACCGCTTGGATCGTCCCTTCTTATAAGTCGCCGACGTTATATGAACAACATGCTCCGGGATAAGCCCATGCCACCGCAGAGCATACACGAACGACACATATGATGGACCATAAATCCGATTGGCGGCCTTCCCTAAAATATAAGGGCTTTGCGCGTCCGCCGCTTTGATGTACAGGCCTCTTTTGAGACGATACAAAACGCCCTGACGGACCAGACGGCCGATCTTTGTCTTGGGATTCGCGTAATTTGAAAAATGATCCTGCAACCACAAGGCATCCGGCAGAGCAACCGGTAATTCAGTGGCATTATTTTGCATATATCCTCCAGCAAGTACACACACGCTATACCTGCTGGTGTAAATAAGCAAGAAAAAAAATAAATTCTCACGGAAAATGGTGAGCCGAATCCCAGTTAAGGAAGAGATACCGTCCGCCGAAAGGGGAGGGGAGGGGAGGAGGTCCTTCCTGATATAAAAGGCCCCGACACAGGCCGCCACCGTCAAGCCGATATCCAGGGCCCTGTCCTTCATCCTCAATCATTTCTCGCCGCCCTGCAATATACCTCAATCGTCTGCTCTGCGATCCTGTCCCGGCTATACTCATTCTCTATAAGGCCTCGCATGTCCTTCCATTATTCCTTTGTGATTTTCCTGTCCAGCAATGCCAGTATCCTGTTTTTCAGATCATCTACATCCCCGCATCTGAAATATCTTTTCCATGGCAGATCGACTTCCTTATTGGCAGGGATGTCGGATACAAGGACTGGAACCCCGCAACTCATTGCTTCAAGAAGGGCAATAGGCAACCCTTCATGGTAGTTCAATATATTACATTGGCGGCTAAATTAGATTGACAATCAAAATAAGACGGGATAATATTGAACTTAAATCATATTCAGCCACCAAAGGAGGGGTTATGCTGAGCATAGAGGTAGAAAACAGGATAAAGCAGATGAATCCATGGATTATTTATCCTGATAAAATTAAGGATACAATCGGACGTTTTCTTCCAATAGAGTATATACATCGATCGGCAGAAAAGACATTTATGCAACCTGACAGGGCATTTTTAGTGGTTGGACCAAGGCAGTCCGGGAAATCAACAATGGTGTGGCATGAAATACATAAAATGGCCCCAAACGTGCTTTTCCTCAATATGGAAGACCCACTGCTACGCATGGGGTGCAGATACTCAGCAGATATTGTGGAGCATCTGCAACAAAATTACCCCTTTATCGAGGCTGTTTTTATTGATGAGATACAACATATGGAAGAGGCAGGACTCTTTATCAAGGGTCTTGTTGATGCAAAGCTTAATTTATATATCTGGGTTACCGGTTCATCGTCCTTTGACCTTAGAAGCAAGACAAGAGAATCACTGGCAGGAAGGGCCGCAAGAAAGCGTCTGTTGCCTTTTTCCTTGATGGAACTGAAACATCATGCCGATGCCCCCAATCCAATTGCTGAAAAACATACTCTTGACAGAATTATTTCTCATCAGCTCATTTTTGGCAGTTACCCCTCAATATATCTCTCTGAAGAATATGAGGAAAAAATCACGCGTTTAAATGACCTTGTAGAAGCGCTTATTCTGCGAGACGCGTCTGATCTATTCAAAATCAAGCGTGTCGATGCCTTCAGGAAATTATTAACACTTCTGGCAGGGCAGATCGGAAGCCTTTTAAATCTCTCAGAACTGGCCTCTATATGCAATGTCGACGTAGGGACCATTAATTCCTATATTGAGATCCTGGAGGAAAGCCATATCATTAAAAGAATCATACCTTATGCCGGAGGGAAACGCCGTGAGATTAAGGCATCACCTAAGATTTTATTTATTGATAACGGTATCCGCAATCAATTGTTAAATAATTTTTCAACTTCATTGGATTTAAGGGTGGACAAGGGACAATTGTTTGAAAATTGGGCATTTACAGAGATATACAAGTCTTTACCTTTCCAGGATTCATTAAAATTCTGGCGCAGCAAATCCGGGGCTGAAGTGGATTTTGTAATAGAACATGCGGGTAAAATCTATGGCCTGGAAATAAAATCAACGCCTTTAAAAAAAACAAAGGTCAGCAAATCGGCCTGGAGTTTCATGGATGCTTATGATCCTGAAGAATTTGCAATTCTAAACACGGCACTGGAACAGGATAGTATAATTGGGAATAAAAGAATCAAATTTATTACACCTTACAGTTTGTTGGACTGGCTTAAGAAGGTTTTTAACGACAAGGGATGATGCCTAAATCCTGCAAGCATCGCTTTCGCCGGACATACCTGCTCTGCACAAAAAAACATCTCCACTCCTGAGCCTTGATCTTACTTCTTTCAGCCTTTATGCGCCTTGCGATATACTTCAATCGTCTGCTCTGCGATCCTGTCCCAGTTGTATTTATCTTCTATTTCATCGCGGATATATTGCTGTTCTTCTTTTGTCAATTTCTGTTCAAGAAGTATCTTTATCTTATCTTTCAAATCATCGACATCACCGCATCGGAAATACCGTTCAGCGGGCAAATCTACCTCTTTGTTTGCGGGTATGTCAGATACCAGGACCGGAAGGCCATAACTCATTGCTTCGAGAAGGGCAATAGGCAAACCCTCATGGTAGGATGGAAGTACAAAGAGACTCGCATGGGAGTAAATCTGGTTTAAAGGTTCGCCTGTTACATATCCTGTCAGTACTATACGATCGTCCTGTGCGGCTATCTGACGCAGGTTTCTGCTGTAATCCGTCTCATGGTCGGCATCACCGGCGATTACCAGTTGGTAATCCCCCTTTATCCTCTTAAAGGCATTTATCAGGTCGTGCAATCCCTTTTCCGGAACAAAACGGGCAACACCCAGGGCATATCCTCCCGGTTTCACTCCAATCTGATCCAAAAACTCAAAACCCTTGCTTTTGTTTGGAAGATCAACGCCATTATGAATCAGATGTGCATCTCTGTGGCATCTCCTCTTTATTATATCGGAGATTACGGTAGAAATTGCTATTACTTCATTGGCATAAATCCCGCCAATTTTTTCTGCAGATCGCAAAACCCATTTTGCAAGTTTTCCCCATTTCTCGCGGTCATAGTCGGGGCCGTGGTTGGTTACCACCACCTTCAAACCCATTATTCTTGCCAAAGGCGTTAAAATTGATGGGCCTATGGCATGGATATGAACAATGTCCGGTGAATGAAGGCGGGCCTTAACAAGAGAAACAAGGGTGTGGACTATCGCTTCAAGGCTCTTTATCCTTGGAGCATAGCAGTTTATCAGACGAATGTTCCTCCACTCCCCGATTCGCCTGGCAACATAGGGACTTCTGGTGCAAAGCAGGACCTCATGCCCTTGAGCAGCAATACGCGGAAAAATCTCCTGGCAATGCTTTTCAACTCCTCCCGGGATATCCGGTATGCCCCTTGTGCCTGTTACGAAGATCTTCATGCTATCTTTTCGAATGTATTAATGCCCAATCCCTTTTTTACTCATTCACAAAGCTTCGAGGGACTTAGGTCAAACCTAAAATATATTTTTTTGTTATCTGGTATTTTCTTAAAATAAATTTCTCTAATAGCAAAGGAAAGAAAAGCCCTGCTCCGACAGCGAAAAAAGCGATGACAAGAAAAGGTAAAAATGGCGGAAAAACCTGCTCGAAAAAAATTCTAAAGGAACTGACAAATAACGTATGAAATAAATAAATCGTCATTAGATAAAAACCTAGATTTGAAAAAATCTTTTTACACAAACTCTGACCCGTTTGTTCAATCAAGATACTAAGCATGATGACAATAAAGATCCCCAGAACTGCTGCCATATAGCGGAGTAATATACCACCATATGAATGAACAAAAAGAATGTGAGCTGAGAGAGAAAATAAAAACAGGAGCGGTATGAGAGAAATAAGCGCACTGTTTCTGTTGAAAAGCTCTCGACCTTGTAATAAATGACCGAGAACGAAAAAAAACGAGTTATAAAGGATCCTGACAAGCGATGGAAACATACCTGTAAAATGGGGCATTTTCATTTCAATAAAAACATTTAAAAGCACGATTGATGCAAGTAAAACATAATCGTTGATTTTAAACAGATCTATAATCTTATAGATGATAAAAATAAAAAACAGAGTATGGATAAACCAGAGTAATGGCATATACGAATACATGGGGTCAACCCAGAGATTGACGATACTTTGTAAGGTAACCGGATATCGCAAATGAACAAAACCGCTCGTGATTAATTTGATACCTAAAAATAAAGCGGCAATAGTAAAGAATGGAAAGACGAGCCGTTGTATTTTGTTTATTGTAAAATCAAATAGACTATCTTTCCTTGGATTACATAAATAACCTGATAATAAAAAAAATAAGGGCATACCAAACAAACGGGATATTTTGCATAAAATAAACCAATAATCAGGAGCAAACGTCGGGCTGAAATGGTTCATCACGACAAGCAAAATGCCGATTCCTTTTGCTATATAGATCCATTCTTTTTTATTCAATGTAATTTTACTATCCTGCTATATGGTGTTATACTTTCCTTTCTTCGGCCATCTCTCAGTAACAAAGCTGAGCAAAATCGATTTAATCTCAAAGCAAGCTCATCAACTCATTTCGCAGAAACGGCTGTCCCAGAACTAATTCTTACTCTTGCCTATTCTTAAATATTTTAGCAGCACCGGCATATACATACTAAAGGCAGTTTGTAAAGATATTCATAATTAAACACTCTTGCCAACGGGCTCAAGGTAAATCTTTCCCTTTCTATGCATCAAAATCTTGAGCTTGTTCTTGACAACCCACAGCGCCGGCATCCACACCCTCTTTTTCATGGCTGGTGATGCAGAACCGATCATCCAGCACTGCTTTGTGCACTTCTTCACCTGCATCCTAATCGCCTCAGCCCTCTCGCCGTTCCAAATATCCGAGAAACTCTGATCATTCAGGTTCCCCATAATCATGGGTTCATCCGAACCATTACAGGGCATCACGTTTCCATAAGGGTCCATAAAAAAGACATCCGTTGCCACTTCACAGGGGAGCGGCCGAACGCCCCCTTGCACCTTATTGGCAAGCCCCATGTTAAAATAGGCCCTGAACCAGTTTTTGGGATGGTTAGTCCTGAGTAGATGACCCGCGAGTCTTTCAAATTCCCCTGCGATCATCTCAGAATCCTCAAATGCATTGTCATGCTTATGAAAATAATAGGAATTGTGCGTTACGGCCGTCGCGAATTCAACTCCCATAGCGTCAGCAAGGCGGTACAATTCGATCATGTCTTTCGCATTTCGATCCGAGACCGTTATCCCGAAACCGATATCCTTGATATCCATGGCGTGAAGTTTCAAAAGCGTCCTCAACCCATGGTCAAATCCGTCTTTAATCCCACGCAGTTCGTCATTGGCCGCGGGAAGACCCTCTATGGAAATCCGGATACCGATCTTGTTCCCATATTTATCAGCAAGTCGAACAATCTTTTCAGTAAAATACCCGTTGGTGCTGATCACCAGACGCCGTGTCTTCGTCAAGGCCAGAGCGATGATTTCATCCAGATCATCACGCAGAAAAGGTTCCCCGCCGGTAATATTGATAAACTGAAGGTTATCCGGAAGTTTCCGGACAAGGTCAGGAGAAAACTCATCTTCTTTCCTGCTGGGATGCTGCCAGGTATTACACATGTAACATCTGGCATTGCATCTATATGTAACTATAAGACAGGCTTCCATTATCCTCACGATTCATGTTTATTAATTGCCATCTGATAGATTTCAATCAATCGCTCGTAATAAACCGCCGTATTCAGTTCCTTCTCCACGTAAGCGCGGGCCTTTTTGCCCATTTCGGCGATCCTGTCGCTGTTGTCCAGCATTAGTTTGATCTTCCCCTCTAAATCAGCCATATCTCCGGATACAAAGGTTAATCCGGTATCCCAATCCCTTACCAGTTCAGGAATTCCTCCGATCCGTGCACCCACTACCGGCTTGCCCATTGCAAAAGCCTCAATCACTGTCAGCGGATTGTTTTCATACCATTCCGAAGGAATTATTAAAAACATCGACTTTTGGATTTCATTATTAAGATCTTTGCCTGTTCGATAACCCAGGAAGACTACATTAGCGATGTGTTCGGATGTCACCTTTTCCTCTAGGTATCCTTTCAATGGTCCATCACCAATGACTTTTAGCCGAACATCCCTAATATTTTTGATAGCATCGATCAGTGTCTCCACGCCCTTTTCATGAGACAGGCGACCTACATATACAATACTTTTTTCTTGCCATTCATAATTTGGCTCGATTCCTTCCACATCCACACAATTGGGGAGATAAACAACCTCACCATTCAATCCCATCTCTTTCACTTTGTTTTTCAAAAAACGGCTGGGCGAAATGTAAAGATCTATCTTATCGTAGATATGAAGCATCCGGTGGTGCAGGTACATTTCGGCGACATTTACCATGCTTTTAAACAACGAACCCTTGGTGCAGCGGTGTATCCCGCAATGGTAAAATCTGCAAAATTTACATCTTTCACAAACTTGACCATTGGAAAGCATGCTGTAAGCCGGGCAAACCATCTTGTAGTCATGCATGGTCATAACTGCCGGGATTCGATGCTCTTTAATTACGTCTAAAATAGAGGGGCTGATCTGGTGGGCGAAATTGTTCAAATGGACAATATCAGGTGTTTTTTTTTCAAGCAGGGTTGCTATCCTTTTTTTTGCTTCAAATGAGTAGAGGATGTTCATAGCTGCCCTTGCTTTGGAAATCAGGCTATTTTCTGAATCATAATCAAAATTGGAAACAAAAAGGTCGGCAAATTGATACGCAGGATTGTCAGGATGCTCCATACCCCAGTAAACCACTTCATGGCCTTGCATTTCAAGGATCTTCCCGGTAGTCAGTGTACTGATAGCATCACCACCTTTGGGATACAAAAATTTATTGATTAGAAGAATTTTCATTTTTGTGTCTGTTTAAAAAATTTATAAAATTTTGGAAGTTAATACCTTCACAGTGCCTTTTTTGTTTGTAACTTATTGGCTACTTCATCTAACAATCGCGGGGAATCCTTGGTAGCTTATAGTATCTTTTTAATTTGAGTCGTTGAAATTTCTGGAGTTCTTGGAAGGTATACCACATCACAACGCTCTTCTTTGAGAAAGTCAAATTTCCCTTTCCAATCATCGCCTATTACAAAAATGTCCACGTGATATTTGTGCACATCATTTCTTTTCTGTTCCCAACAGGTCTCAGGTATAACCAAATCAACAAATCTAATAGCTTCAATAAGCTGCTTCCTTTCTTCATATGTAAAGTAGCATTTTTTCTGTTTTTGATCCCGATTAAAATCATCTGTGGAAAGTGCAACAATCAAATAATCACCGAGTGCTTTTGCTCTACGAAGCAGATTAATATGACCAAAGTGTAATAAATCGAAAGTTCCGTAAGTAATTACACGTTTCATAATCATTTTTCCTTAATAATTTCCAAAATCTACATCTTGAACCAAATGTCTGTTTCGTTTTTCTGTTGGGGGAAGTTTTAAAAAATCACCATAAAAATAAGTTAAATAATCTATTCTATCTTTAAATGCATAAAATTCTTCTGTTTCAAAAGGTATCATTTCTAAATTATCCAGCCATTTTTTTGGGAGCGATTCTTGCCTGTAATTATACGAACCATCTGTAACGACTTCATTACTCTCTTTATCATTATATCTTATCTGGGTTGTTTCATAGAATTTCTTAATACTGTTATAATTAAAAAATTGTGATAGAATTTTAAACAGATAATACCTGCAAGCATTTATTCTGTTTTTCTTCATGTTCTGACCCATGCCTTTTTTAATCCACAGCAACCTTTTACAGCTAAAATATGCTAGCCCCTGAATAAGTTTTTGTACTCTTTTGTTTGGAACATTATCAAAAGGAAAAATATCAACAAATATTCCATTGTGTATATTTGCTTTTTCGGAAAAACTTTCAATTATACGAGTTCCTTTTAATCGGATTTTACCATAAGAAAACGGATATTCTGGATCCGTATCCCATGTTTGAAGATAGAAATAATCACTCAATTCTGATTTGCACGCCTCAAGAAATTTATTATAATCTCGTCTAAGAATTCCAATATCAAAATCATCATCCCATGGTATAAAACCACCATGCCTTACAGCGCCAAGTAATGTTCCAGCAATTATAAAGTACTTTATCCCATTTTTATCACAAATTCTCTTGATCTCAATAGCGATTTTCAACTGAAGGTTATGGAGTTTACGTAATATTTCGTCTTGATTTTGAATCATGTTTTTTATCATTCTAGGCGGATGGAATTGCCGAGCTTATGGAACAATATATGGAGACGTTCCTTGGTATAAAAATAAATCCTTCGTTTAATATAAAGATGTTTAAAATGCTTTAAAGTCAAAATAAAATGCCTAACTAATTTTTTAGAAACGTAATAGCTTTCATAATATTCCATGGCGCTTTTGATAAAATGTTGATCATCTTGTTGTATTATTTTATGATTTATAATACATTTAAGAAGTATATGTCTTACTTTATATTTGTTGCATTTAACTTTGTCTTTTTTAAGAAACCAAACTATATTTTTCAATATTCCATTGCTCTTACCTATTCCAATTAAATTATTTGCATGCTGTCTATATCTTAATAACGGCTTATCGTAATATTTTATCCTCCCTTTTTTTGATGCTATCAAAGCAATCCACCAATCATGAACCATTAAATCAGGTGGAAAGGGAAGTGCATCGTTTAACAAATCTCTTTTAAAAAGCGAACAACACCCAACGATATAGTTATTAAATACTAAATCCTTAAATCCTATATCGGATCTCTTTGATATCTCATAATATTTATGCATTGATTCAATAAATATGGTTCCATAAGAATCTATTAATGAAGCATCTGAATACACCAGAGAGTACCCATTAATAACATTAACTAATTGTTCAATTTTATTTTTTTCCCATATATCGTCTTGGTCACACAAGGCGATATATAACCCCGAACACATTCCCAGAGCCTTTTCAAAGGCTTTTACAAAACCAGAATTCTTTTTATGCCGATACAATTTTATGTTAATCTTTGAAAAATATTGTTCAAGAATATCAATTGTTCCATCAGTTGAACAGTCATCTACGACAACGAGCTCCATGTTTGTATAAGACTGATTTACAATGGAGTCCAATTGTTCACGTAAGAATTTCTCTCCATTGTAGGTTGCAAGGGCAATAGATACTAATCTGTCTCTATTAATGTTCTCCACCATGTTAATATCCTAATGGCATTCTCATTCATTGGGGTATCTATTTCCCGCAACTGTTTTCAACTTTGCCTGCCAGTTCTCTTTCCCGAAATACTGTAACTTCTTTTGATTTTAGATAAATATATCTTGCAAACAAGGTTGTAATAATAATAAAAAGTTCCAATGTACCTACTATTCCAGTCATCAGTATAAAAGCAAGGTATCCATAAATAACAGACAGGCATATTATAGATATATTCTTCAGATAAATATTCTTAGACTTGTGCTTTGTCTTTAAGAAAAAAAGCACCTGTTTGTAAAAAAAGAAGATATACGCCAATATGCCGACCAACCCTGCTTCAATCATAAGAATAAAGAGAAAGCTTTCTGCGGCAGCTAAACCATGAGGTATACTTTTACTTTGTATCATCTCTCTTACTGTTGCCAAACCGTGACCTACAACAGGATGTTCGCTAAACAGCAGCGCAGAAATTCTAAACTGATTAAGTCTCATCGCCAGTGAACTCCCCCCAGCTTCCGTAGGCGAGCCTGACAGTTCTTGAAAAAGACTTACTAACAGCGAAACAGGGGCATTATTGTTAGTCGCCGTCGTATAGGCTAATATGAATATTGCCGCCAAACCCCCTAAACAGATCAAAATTGCTTTCTTCCCCGCTCCTTTAAAAAACCAGAACACGCCAAGGCCGGCGAAGGCAAATGCTAAGGGTGACCTTGAATTAGTCTGAAATAACGCGACAGTCATTACAGCTAATCCGAGAACTTTTAATGATTTATTTGCCAGGGTTTGTTTTGAGTATGAAATAAGGGTGACGAACATCATCACAACGAGAAAACACCCATACTGTATAGGATGTGCGAATATCGACTGTGCGCGACCCACCATGCCAAAGCGCTCTTTTCCTTCATAAGTGTAAATTAATGTTCTATCGCTCTCAGATAAAAAATGAGTGTTGACAAAATCAAGGACAGGATTGTGAGAAACTGTATACGCAAAAATGCCATACAGCGAGATAACAACAAAGATGGTGATCAATAAATTCAGAATATTCGCTATATCTTGATGCTTTTTGTATGAAGCCCAGATGATGATTGCGGGCAAAAAAGTGTCCGCAGTCAAAGCAATGCTGCGCTGTAAGCTGGTCATGAAATTATCCGCAAAAAATGTAACGAGAAGGGATGCAGCCAGAACCACCGCAATTGGACCGAGAAAGGGGTATGCCAGAATCTCTTTCACCATCTTTTTGCTGCCCAACAACAGGAGCAAAAATATCAAGAACCACAAAACAATATATACACGCTTAATCGAAATAAGCGGGATCCCAGGCACATTGAGAACAGACACCGCGTTGGGAATAAAAAAAATGATTAGTATATATATCGATGCTAAATGCTTGAATTTGGAAAGTCTTTGCACAAATCTTTCATAAGGTTGTTTACGCGAGGTTGGATTCAGTTCAACAAAATCTAACATAAACGTCTGATCATATATGATAATATGCTATATTTTTTATATTTCTGGTCAACGCTAATCGATCCCGAAAAAGCCAATTTTTATGGTGAGTTTCAAGACAATCCTATACGCAATTTCCTAACCGGAAATTACCGAATATTTATTCATTATGTGTAAAAGAAATTCAGCCTGTTTTCTCCGTGTATATTTGTTTATAACCTCTTCCCTAGGCTGGATAACAAATGGCTTGTTTTCCGTTATCAATTTTCTTAATATAGAAGTTACCTTGTCAAGATCTTCGCCAACTGCCTGACCAACACCCGCCTGGCACATTAAGATGCCAGCAGCGGAACTGGGCGAAATACCAATACCAATAATGGGTTTTCGCGCTGCTAAATACTCAAAAAGCTTACCAGTCAATATTCCATCAACGGACTCATCTCCCCATTCAAGGAATAAAAGGAGGTCAGCTTGTTTCTGTATTCGAAGAGCGTCTATCCTGTTAACTTTACCCATATACTTCACCCACGATTGAACCCCATATTTTATAATTAATTGATTGAGCCAATCGTTTTCATTTCCAAAAAACAAAACCTCAAATTGATCCGACATTCTTTGCCGCATATTTGTATCTTTGGTTGCTAAGTCTGCAATTGCGGCAAAGAGTGGCGAAGGATTTCTTTTTTCAGGATAAATGTTCCCAGTATAAATTATTCTTATTTTTTGATCACTAAAATAGGGGGGGGATTCAACATCATATTCTTCGTCGTCATATCCATTTTCTATAACGAAAACTGGATTATTAAACTTTCTTCGTAAGATGTTTGCAAGCGGCTCAGATACAGTTGTTATCACATTCGCATGGTGCCCAACATATTTTTTTTCCATATATTTCTCAAATATCGTAAATGGCCACATGCCTCGGTATATGTGGTTTTCAATCCATAAATCACGATAATCAGCCACCCAGCGACACTGATATGTTTTTGAAAGGATCCCGGCCGCAATATGTGACGCTGGTGGGCCATAACTGCTGACTATCCAATCATAACTTTTTGTTTTCAGCAGTTCATGCCCCTTTTTTACCGCCGAATATGCCCATAAATCATAGATGTCAGGGATTCTTGCGGTAACAAATAATCCTCTTTTACGCGCAAATCTGAGCCACGCCTTTTTAATATTGACATATGAAAAGGAATTATTGCTATTAACCTGCTCTTCGGGTGATATTTCAGACACTTGGGAACGGACATGATCGGTATATTTGAATAATTTCTTTAATATTTCACCTCCTTCATGAATTATATTAATAAATGGCGCTGTGATTACTTCGAAGTTGTGTATTGGAAAATCCAAATCTACCCCGCTACTTCTCTTTTCTGCGGTAAGAATGGTGATATTATTACCCATCTTTTTCCAATATTTTGCAAAAAAGTATGGCCTCAAAGAAGCAACTGAGGGCTGGGGGGGGAAATAACACGAAATGATCAAGATATTTTGAGGTTTCAATTGATTGATTATCCTATATTAAAGTTCAATACCTACAAGCCCGATTCTGGTCGGCGACCGATATTTTCATTATGCACGGCCGATAATACCGGCCACGCATTTCTTAGCACTATCCCCCTCCCCATACAGCGGTGGGTGTTCCGCTGGGGGGCGGAAGGTATGCACGACTTCTACAATATGTTGCGGGTTAGACCCTGTCAGAACGTTCCATCCCGCGTCCACTGTTTCTACCCATTCCGTTTCGGGGCGCAGGGTAACGCACGGTATTTTAAAAAAGTAGGCTTCCTTCTGTATCCCGCCCGAGTCGGTCAATATCATTCGGGCGTTTTGTTCAAGTATCAGCATGTCGAGATACCCAACCGGGTCGGTACACTTCAGATCCGGGATTGTGGATTGCACATTTTGCAAGCCGAAGTCGACTATCTTGTTGCGTGTGCGGGGATGGACGAGGAAGGCCACGGGTTCACCGATTTTGCCAAAAGCGGTCAGAATGCCACGAATCGTTTCCTTATTGTCCGTATTATAAGGTCGGTGAACTGTGGCCAGCAGATACCTTTTCGGTGTCAGACCTAGATCCCGCAGAATTGTGGATCGTCTGCGAGCTATGTCTGCGAACTGAAGCACCGCATCGTACATGGTGTCTCCCACCAAATGAACACCCTGTTCTATTCCTTCCTTTTTCAACTGGTTCACGGCGGTTTGGCTGGGACACAGGAGCAGGTCTGCGCAGTGGTCGGTGAGTACACGGTTGTATTCTTCCGGCATCGAGCGGTTAAATGATCGGAGCCCCGCCTCGACGTGGGCGACGGGTATGTGCAGTTTGCAGGCGGCAAAAGCCCCCGCGAGGGTGGAATTGGTATCGCCGTATACCAGAACCCGGTCCGGGTTGTGTTCCTGCATGACTTTCTCGAGAAGTATCAACATTTCACCTGTCTGCCTGCCGTGCGATCCGGATCCTACATTCAGATTTACATTCGGCTCAGGGATACCCATTTCATCGAAGAATATTTGGGACAGGGCATGGTCATAGTGCTGGCCCGTATGAACAAGAAACTCTTCATGGCCTGTGGCATGAAGCGCTTTACTTACCGGGGCGGATTTAATGAACTGGGGACGTGCGCCTATGACGGTGAGGATTTTCATGATAGGTTTTCCCGTGCTTCCGCCTTTTCTTGCGACATCACGCACCACCGTTCCGCGACATCCCGCACACCGCCGAACCAGGCATTTTTCTGTTTCAGATATTCAAGGGTGCGCAGATAGATGTTCCACTCTGACTGTTTGATAATGGCGTTGGGGTGCCATAGCAATGAAAGGATTCCACCGACCCGTTCAATTGCTTCTGTTATCTGCACAACATACTTAAATGCGGTCTCTTCGTCTAATCGCATACCCTTTTTGGGGTTAAGCATTGCACCTTCCTGTATGATTAGGGGTACTTCGGGAGCTTTGAATTTTTCAAAAAACTGATTACGGGGTTCATTCAAAATGCCATCATCGCTTCTGTGCCTTCCAAGTCTCTACAATCTCCCGGACCGAGACGAAACAGGTGCCCTTTTGGCGCAGATATTCGAGGGTCCGCAGATAGAGGGACCACCAGGGTGGACTCACCACCGCATTGGGATGCTACAGCAGGGTCAGGACGCCGCCTACACGCGCCTCCTCCCCTGCGATCTGCTTCACATACTGGACAAAACCCCTCAGCGAAATAATGCTCATCCATCAAGTGACAGATAACGTCGCGCGTCTAGAAACAGTTAAATAGAAAAGGACTGATGCAAAAAAACTCAAGGCATACGAAGCAGTTGACGCAAGTGCTGCACCAACAATCCCCATATCTGGGATCAGCAATAAATCAAGTGCCACAGTTGCCACTAGTGAAACCCCTGCTGTAATAGAGTTGTAATGCGGATATCCTCGTCCGGCGATATCGTTGGTCAACACTTTACCTGCACCCAAAAGAGTAGCGCCGGGCAGTAAGATTAGCAATGGGACATAAGCATCAAGAAAGGCACTCGAAAATACGATGCGAATGACCAACTTGCCGAAGAGGGCCAGCACAACGGCCCCGGCAATCGTTATGGCCAAGATAAGCCAGAACACACGGGGCGTAAAACGGTTCATGGTTTCTTGAGTTGAATTTGCAGACTTCGGGAAGATGACGAAACTGGCGGCGTTAGGCACTTGCCACAATAGTTCTGCAAGCGCAACGGCGACGCCATAGATGCCGACGCTGGCCGGACCCAAGAAGAAGTTGACAATGAACAAATCTACACGATAGTTGAAAAACTGCAGCAGGTTGCCAACGTAACTTTTCAGACCGTATTTGATCGTTGGCCTAACGATTTGCGGATTCCATTTCGGCGAAAAGCGTGCACCTTCACGTTTAACGCACAAGCCAGCTACGAGCAGCATGACAGCCTGAACAGAGAGTGTCGCAACAATTGCACCCAGAATGCCAAATTGCAGCCAAATCAAAAATGCCGCCATGAACGCAACGGACAATAGCGATCCCAAGATACTGAGAATGTTCAACGTATAAATACGCCTGAGACCTTGAAGGATGGTATTCAAATTACCACTTAGAAGGCCCAGCGGTAATGCCACCATGCCTAGTATGAGATAGGTTGACGAAACTCCCGGGAGGAGCATAGGCAGAATGTCACTTAGCAGTATGACCAGCCCCGCCAAGAACCCGATGGCGGTTCCCAGTATGGAAAATGCAACCGCATTAGCGCTTAATTGATAAACAGGAAGGCGACTAGAACCGACATAATAAACATTTGCAGGCCCCAAACCAAAACTAAGAAACATACCAAACATGGAGGGGACCATAAAGATCATGGCCAATTGCCCTTTGCCGGCCGGCCCAAGCCACCGCGCGATGATCGCCGCTGTGGCTAACGACAGAGCCAGAAATGCCCCCCGCGCGAGTACGGTTGTTCCCACCTGCCGCGCAAACACGCTCTGTGTGAGACGATTTGCCCACTCATGAGTCTGCAAGCATAGCCTGTTACTCCGCTTCTTCAACACAATCTCGATACTCATAAATGTAGAAATCTGAAAGTGAGCCCATCAGGGCTGGATACTTTGACATTGGATACCGATTTTCTATCTTGTCGATAAGCTCCACATTTTTAAATTTTTCTTTCACATATTCAGTAAACCGTCGCTCACGTTCATGCGGGTGTGCACCCACTGCACTGCCGGTAATTGCCCAAGAAGGCGTTTCAGCATAACTAATCCTTTCAATATGATTTTTTACACACTGCCATCAGATCCAAGGCGTTATCAAGATTTTCGTCCCGATAAAAAAGATCCGCTATAGTAAATTGTTTAATTTCAGAAGATGACAGGGTCTTTGGCCGAGTATGATTCTTGCGAGTCATTGCATCCCTTATGCGAAGAGTGAAAGGGTAATGTTTCTTTACAAAGGTTTTTATCATTATACTGATGCTTCTTGCCTTCTGCGCTGCAATCACTCCCTGTTTCGCGCGCTCCACGCGGTTCCGCTCAATCCAATAGAACTGATCGATGGCAAATAAACCGCGAATTGTTACGGACGGAAATCTGGTCATCAGGAATTCCCGCAACTCAGAAGGCGCGAATTCGTGGATGTGGAACTCATTCCATGGTTTCATCCCAGGTTCCAGACGCAGGAGAGCATTAGGCGTAGCAAATACTGCAAGTCCACCCGGTTTCAACACTCGTCGTATCTCATTGAAGTAGGTGTCATAGTCAGAGATGTGTTCGAGAACTTGAAAACTTGTAACTACATCAAATGATTGATTAGCGAAGGCGCACCTTATGCCATCATAACAATGAATTTGAGTTGCTTTGTCCCCTAGTCTTTTCCGTGCAGCAATAACAGCCCGTTCCGAAAGGTCCAGGCCGGATACAGAAGCGGCATTCTTTGCCAGGATTTCCATCCCATATCCCACGTTACAGCCCCAATCTAGCACATCTTTACCCATGCAAATTTCACTGGCTGTTTCGTAAGACTTCAAATGCATCAGATGTAGCACATACTCCTCGATTGTTTTGAAAACACTGTCTACGACCAGCGGATGTTCGTTGGCTTGCCTAGTTATGTTTGTCTGGTGATTGAAATCGTCAGTCATTATTTCTCCAGTTTCGTATAAAGCCCGTACAGCAAAGCCCCTACGCTTTCAGAGCCAAAACGCTCTTTTGCGCCTCTGGCGATCGCAGCACGGTCATAGGATGGTAACCGTTCAACCATTTTGGTCAATGCGTCGGCGATTGCCCCTGCATCGCCGGGCGCAACGACCACGCCTGCCCGCGCGGTTACAAATCCTTCCGGTCCACCGCATCGCGTCACTAAAACCGGGAGGCCTGATGCGAGTGCTTCAGCAGTAACAACACTGAAAGTCTCGAAGAGACTTGGCAGCACAAAGATGTCCGCCGTTCGCATCATTTGTGCCACTTCATGCTTGAGCATTTGTCCATGAAAAGTGACATTACACGACAGATCGAGTTCCTTGACCATCTGGAAATGTTGTTCCGCCTCTGGCCCATCTCCGACCACATCGAGATGCCAAACTCGGTTTTTCCAAGAAACCCTCTTCAATCCTTGAAAGAGATACGTCAAGCCTTTATGCGCCACCAAGGAACTGACTGCCAATAAACGTACGGTATTATTCGATGGGGATTGGGACGGAAGATAATAAAACAGATCGGTATTTATCACATTTGGCACCACCTGGAATGCCGCCTTCACTTTATGTTCCTGAAGCGTTTTCTGAAGTGCCTGGCTGACCGGCAGCACGGTGTCGGCCATGCGGAAAATCAATCGGACCTCGTAAATCTGACGACGTGAAAGAACTCCTCGTGCAAATCCGGAAAAGTGTTCGCTGATAACAACTGGAATGCCGAGTATTTTCCCAGTAAGTAAGGCTGCCCATCCGCTGCTATACACATGGGCGTGAATCAGATCCGGCCGTCCTCGCTCCTTCGATAGTTCTGAAATGGCACGATAAACGCTTCCAATGTAGCGCAGAAATGAGACGCCTTTAATCCGGGAACGCCGATACAGCACTCGATAACTGGGAATGCCGTCGTTCAATTCTTTGTCGTTTTCTTGAACGAATGCCCACCAGTTGGCAATAGTCCGGTCACCAATGCCACAATGTAAAACCGTTACGTTACAATATTTCTGAACAGCCTTGGCATACTCGCGAACGAATACGCCGCCATATCTGTGCTCTTTTGTGGGGTACCAAGGAGTGAAAAACAGTACATTCATTGTATTAAAAGTGATAATTTGTTTGGCAAGAGAGGCAAATTCATTGGTCGGACAGCAAGCTTGATGGCGATTTCCCCATGGTCGATAGAAAGGGCTGGACCAATGTCTATCAGTATTTTTCTGGGGAAAAAATTTGGCCCCGAGGCTTTTCTTTATCGGAATTGGATTTTGAGAAAAAGGCCGAGGAGATTAGATGCCCAGGAAAATTTCCGATCCAACAAGGATTGGCCGATGATAATCCTGATGTCGATGCTATTTTCCGATTGACCACCAAAGCGCCGGTCGTTTTTGATAAAAGGAAACCTTTAGGGCTAGGAGATGGCTCAATCTGTCCGTTTAATAGTCAAAACACCACTTGGTTCAGGGAGGCATTCATGCCGATGTATCTTCCTTCTTATTGCAGTTTTCGGATGACTGATATTTGGCGTTCGTTTGTCGCCCAGAGAATTGCCTGGACTTGCGGCTGGGGCATACTTTTCCACGAAAGCACGGTCAGGCAGGAGCGTAACGAGCATGACCTTCTTAAGGATTTTAGCGACGAGGTAGTTGGTTATCTTGATAATCATAAGATTATGGAGGCGCTTAGCGCGCTTGATTTGAAAAGTGGTCCGCAGAATGTCGCTGATAATCTGTTCTCTTGTTATGGCCAGCTTATTGATTTAGGCCTTATCAAGGCTGAAGAGATGTCTTTATTAAAGGCCTGGATAGACGATGTTCGCCTGGCAGTCTCTGGTTTGTATGAAGGCAAATAGCAAAAATATAGTATGTCCAACGTTACGTATCACCGGCAGCAAAAAGCAGAGCGAGGAACGAGCGGCGCTTTTGCTGCCCGAGTGCATATGAGTGTTTGAATTTTTTTCACTTTCTTAATTCCAACTAACGTGCATGAGTTGTACTCGCTTGCCACCGTAGTAGTTGCTATAGACATCCCAAGAGGCAAGCTCCGCCACATGGCCACCATTGGATTTTACAGCCTCCAAGACTACCTTATCCCTGTGACCAATCAAATATTGCGGACGGTATTTTTTTAATTTCAAATCGAGAGTATCTTTTCCCCAACTTGGGTTAATCGGTAAAGTCGCTATTTCGAGCGATACAGAATCTGCCATCTTTCCGAGAAGCACAACTTTTGACACAATACCTTCCCGTTTTTTAATGATGCCACCAACCTCCTGCGCCATTTGGTAGAAAGAATATCTTGGGGCAGATAAATATGATGCGATTTTTCCGCTTCCGTGAAGCGATACTCCAAACACTATTATCAGAGACAAAATAGGTACGATAGAGAAACTCCTCAAACGCGATTTGAAAAGCCATTCTCTTAATTCCAAGCAAGACATGGCGCACAGAGCGGCAAAAGGTACAATTAGCGGCAGGTGATAACGTGGTGGTGAATAAGGCTTAATTGAGAGCAAAGCAAGGTAGAAAGCAATGTAACCGATTAAAATATGGATCAAAATATTTCTTCTGTATCTATCAGAGATGATTAGCGCAATGGCGGTTGACAGCACAGTAAGCGCTATTAAGTCGATTCCCAGTATCTTAATTTTGTATATCAACCTTGGAATATAAAATAACCAATCCACAAAGCTATGATGCATTTGTGAATAAAGGTTTAATTGTGCGAAAAAGGCAGTGTCTTCAGGAAATAGTGTTCTTGCAACAATTTGATAAACTCCAATCAAGGATAGCACTAAAATGATAGAGGAAAACAGGAATATTAAACTTTCTTGATTACTTCTTCCTTGTCGCCAAGCGAGGTAACCTAGCAGAGGCACGGCGAATACCATTGTGCTTTTCGTTAGCGCTCCTGCCGCAATCAAAACTGAAGCCAACAGCAAATTTGGCAGTCTCGCCCCATTATTCCTATATCCTCCGGCGGCAAGTAAGCCACAAACAACGAAGGACGTTCCTATAAGTTCCATCACTGCCAACCGGCTAAATGCAAATACCACATAATTTGTGACTAGAAGCAAAGCTGTTAATAGTGCAGCAAATATACCAAAATGCCGACGCACCAGCAAAGCAGTTGCTACAACCAAGACATTAAATAAAACGACAGTTGTAATTCGTACAGACGACAAACCAATACCGAAGATAGAGAAGGTGAATCTGTGTAAGACCTGCCCAAGTGGCATGGGTATTGCTGGATTCCAGTCTCCAGATAGATACCATTCTCCAGAGATATAATGTCTTAATGCTGCATTTGCATACCAGCCTTCGTCAGTAAAGAGCACCCCGGACCAAGTGATTCCAAGCGGAAAATCGGCATTCAAGCTTACAAAACGCAGAAATAAAAAAATAACAACTATTAAGAAAAGAATAACGCTCAGTGTCTTTTGGTGCGGCAAAGTCGTCATGTTAAGGTTCATGCAGTTTCCAGATTTGTTCCAAGTCCTCAATCCAAGCATCAACTAAATCCAATTCTCTTGAATCGATATGTGACATGTTAATGATTTTTTTGTAGGTCAGTCGAAGATTGAAAGTAATATTATCGGTGCCTGCTTTCAATGATCCTGTGTCAGGGTCGGACCTCGTTAAGCTTTTGATATTATATTAATTAGTGCCAAAATCAGGTCTTGATTTGGTCTTAAACACATATTTTTGTGGTCAAAACAGCGTGTTTAAGAATAAGTTTCCGACATTTTAAACAGGTTTTATGAAACTGGTCCCGTTGCCAATGCGTTACAATTGCATCCTGAAAGCTACGATTTCTTGTTGCTAACGCTTTTCGAATTTATACGTGGAAATTAAAGCCCATTTTCCCGCATCTCAAGAATCCTAATGAAAGGGGTGACAACCCTATATGCCGTGCCCCTGACCCGGACGAGCCGGAAGAACTCAAAGCTCAAATTCTTTCTTTATATTCCCAACAATTTTTTCTAACAAAGACGGTCTTATATGCAAACTGCTTTTTGAAGGTATCTCCGCGAGTATCCGTAAAACTTGTTCTGGCCGCATAAGCTCTCGTCGTATTGTTCTGACAATAATGCCAACCGTCCCATGAACTTTAAATCCCATCCGATCAGCAACAAGACGCGCACAAGCATCATCAGTAAAAAACAGCGCGTCCGGATTCTTTTCGATAATAGCAAGAGCTTCTATTTCGCCGGCATCGAGCGAAAAGATTCTGCACATTGTACGAAGCAACTCGCCTTCAGGATATTCCTGCGACACTCGCATAAAATGAATGTTCGGCTTTTTCAGAGCTTCTGGTCTATGATGTTTTACTTCTTCCCAAACGGCATCAGCCAATATTATTTCCTGAAAATCGCAAAGCAGTTCAAGGCAGTTCAACTCATCAAGATGTATAACAGGGCCTGCATCACATATTACACTAATGTTCGGTTTATTCATGGCCGTGAAGGCCCCATTCCACATCGTCCAGGATGAATTTTTCCATTAGCTCTGGTCGATGTGAATCAAGAAATCGGCGAATAGCTTCGGAAAAAACCTCTTTTTCATCACGAAACCAGCCGTCTTTTACTAAAACAAGCGCATGTTTGTACAGATTTTCCGGCACTTCCATCTGAATAGTTTTCATGGTTTATCTCCTTTTTGTGTGAGAGACCCCAATGGGGGACAAGCTGGATCAGGGTCGGGTCATCCTAAGTTATTAGAAATTAGAATTAATCGTTCCAAAAATACGTGTTTTTAGACTCTATGGAACAATGGGGGACGTTGTTGATTTTGATGAATTACTTTGTTTCATTCTGGCTCTTTTTTTTGGGCCTTAAAATTGTTTACCCCTTTAGTTTCTTATGTTCATCCATTATGCCAGTTTTCAATCTTCAATCTTAAAAACTGCTTAAAATCGTTAATATTCCGTGTTACCAAAATCAGACCATTCACCACAGATATTGCCGCAATCTGTACATCAACAAATGACGGCGGGTGATTATGTCGTGTTTCGCGGTCGAACCTCGTTAAGCTTTTGATATTATATTAATTAGTGCCAAAATCAGGCCTAGATTTGGTCTTAAAATATTGTTTTTGGCTATAAATCAATGGATTTTAAATTTAAAGATTAAAATTTTTAATTACATTGCGGCATATAAAAAGGGAAGATTTATTAGGCAGACCATAACTTGATATTTTTGATATAAATGAAATCTTTTTTATTCCCGGTAAAAAGCTGAAAATCATAGTTTATTGCAGTTGCGGCGATTAAGGCGTCCGGTATCTGTAACCCATGACTTTTTGCATATAGTTCAATAAGTTCTGTAGCTTTAAAGGAGATTGCATTGTCTATTTGTAATACCCGAATAGATGAAACATGAAGTTTTATTTTATTTAGCTCAGCCTTGTTCAAAGCACCGTAATAAAGCTCCATTACCGTAATGACACTGATCGCAATCTGCTCCAACCCTATTTTCTCAAGCTCTTCAATGACAATAGAATTCTTTTTCAGAGCTTCAATAATGACGTTCGTGTCACACAGAATCATATGCTAATTACCGCCATGCCTGTCGTCTGATATCCGCAAGAGAGATATCTCTATTTTTCCATATACCAAACAATTTTCTCAGGTCGCCCTTTTTTGACTGTCTGGAAACTCCTTTTTCTTCTTTTTCAACTTCAATGAATTTAATTTCATTTAATAAGGTAATTAGCGCATTTATTTTTGCGTCATCTTTTACTTTAATAATTAACCTTTGCATGGATTCCTCCCTCAGATTCATACTTCTATATTAATTTAAAATATGCACAGAGTCAATTGGACTGAGATGTACTGCGAACGGACATCTTTAAATAATTTACCACAGTTTTGCCGTTGTGTCATCTATTTTGGTCTGTCTCGTCTGTCTTGTCTGTTACATCCTCCTTTTATTTTAGTCTCTCAGGGAAGACAGGAAATTGACATTATTAGCCTGTATTCCTTGCCTCAGCCTTTCGGTTTATCTTCGAATTTCTCGCTGATCCTATTAAAAACATCACCAACAGATGTTTCTGTTGATTCAAATACTTCATTTCCAGCATGCTTGTGGTGCGTGGGATAACGTTGGTTCCAAAACGATTTAAACATTGGGAAGGAGGACATTCTTAAGGGCTTAACCACTCGATGCTTATTATACCTTGTTTTTCAAGCGATCTGAATTCAGGATCCCCCGTTAAAAGCGGGCAGTTTTTGATCATCGCCAAAGCCCCAGCAAAGGAATCCGCATACGAAATAGGATGCTTTGCTTTTAGGCCGGCAGCTGTCAGAAGAAGCTCTTCATCGATGCGATCAATCATCTTCATCGGCAAGGCTTTAATTCTGGCATAGGCTAAGTCGGCCAAACTCTGGCCTTGTTCCCTCAAGGTGATATAATAAATCTCGCCTATGTGAATTGCGTGGATATATAGGCGAATAAAGCCATTCTTCGCCTGAGTGAGAGTATGCTGAATCTTGTCAGAAAACGATTCATTTTCGAGATATCCAATTACGGCATAACTATCGAGGACGAAACTATTTGTGCTTTGCAAATCTTTTATCTTCCCTTTCTTTTTCAAGTTCTTTTTCTTTTAAATAGGCTTTCAATATCCCAGAACCCTTTAACATTCCTCGTGCCTCAACAATAGGATCCTCGGACTCCGGTACCATCAAAATGCCTTTATCTTTTTCAACCCAGCGAATCGCTGTCGCCGAGCGTATCCCATATTTTACTCTCAGCCTTTTGGGAATTACAACCTGTCCTTTTGATGTGACCTTGGATGACATGGCTTTCATTTATTTTACCTCAATAATTGAAATCTACGACAACTTTTAGTTTACAGGAAAGGTAAGAATATGTCAACCATAATTCCTTACTTTGAGGAAGAAGTGGATTGGGGATTGCGCTGATTGCAGGATTCTTTTTTTGGATTAGTTTTACCGACTCACCAATGACCTGGAGCCGCATGGAAATTGAGTCCAGAAGCGTAACTCCATCCGAGCTTGACACAAAATCCTCAGAATTTCCGATCCTTAAAAATCAGTCCTTAACAAGGCTAATGGAGGCCAGCATCAAATCCAGGATATCAACAATTTCTTCTTCAGACATATTTGATATCCCTCTCAATTCGTCTTAAAAATCGATCACTCAGTCCCTTGCGTTTTCTAATAAGATCGACAGGTTTACGCAACCTGCTCTCCAAATAGATCTGAAGCCCTGCAAGAAAATCAAATCGAGCCTCAGTGAGTTCAACTAATAGATCAACATCACTTCCAGGATCTTCAGTTCCTTTTGCATGGGATCCAAAAAGCCCTATCGAAATGACACCAAATTTCTCTCGCATATTTGCTTTCTCATTTCGAAGAAGCTCTATTATGTACTTATCTTCCACAACACATGCCTTACAACAAATAAATTAACCTAATATTGCGGTTCATCCGGTTAATGAGCATATATAGTTTTAGTCGCCATCCCTGTTTATTTGCTCATCCTTCTCCGTCTTATGACACGGAGGGCAGATCCGGCAAGTAAACAAGAGAGGATAATAATTCCAGGCCCTGATATTACCGGTATAACGCATTTACAAATGAGGCCCATATCCTTATTCGGGTCATCATTGGTGAGGATGATGTTGTTGATTTGACCTGTGAGAGGATTAGCATCCGAATTCAAAGCGTCATCCGCAAGGCGATTTAGCGGGCAAATCGTCCAGTCCTCGGGGATGCCGGAGAACTGTATGCAGTAAACTCCCGGGCCGAGGCCTGCAAACTGGTACGCGCCCGAGTTATCAGTTTCGGTCGTATCGATAACCACGCCCATGCAATCTGCATTGCTGTACAGGGTTGCCGTAATGCCCGAGATCCCTTGCTCGCCCGGGTCCTGCATGCCATTTTCATTGGCGTCGTGCCAGACGCGATCGCCTAATATGAAAGACCCTTCCTGAAAGAAACCGAAGCTGCTTTCAATATCCACGCTGTTCGTCTGATCGAGCGAAACCGCATATGTTGTTGGAGTGAAGGGGACATTGCAAAGGCCCATGCCACCCGGATCAACCTCAACCACATAACATACGGGATTGGCGGTCGTACCAACCTCCAGATTGATGAAAATAAAATGGCCGTCGCCTACAGTATGCATAGTGGCGATGGCTGATCCATCGCTGTTGCCGTCGCAATCAGTATCGGAGTAAAGTGATACGGCCACCAGGTTAACCCCTTCACCAAAGTTAAATGCCCGGTCTCCGTTGGCGTCGCAATACACCACTCCGCCGATGGCACCTGGGAAATCCCCGGAGTACAGGCCCATATCATTGTTGAGATCAGAGACCTCGGCCCCAAAGTAGATGCCCTGGATCTGGCCACCAGGGGTGGCGTCCGAATCAAGTGCATCGTCCCCGCCCTGATCTGCCGGGCTTACCGTCCAGCCCGTGAGATTTGTAAACTGTATACAGTAGGTGCCGTTGTCGAGATTACTAAAGCCATAATTCCCAAAGGCGTCGGTGATATCTGAATCGAAGGGCTCCCCGGTGCAGGTCTCGTAATATATATTGACACCGATGCCGGGGATACCTGGCTCTCCCTCATTTTGAATACCATCCTGATTGAGGTCGAGCCAGACACGGTCTCCGAGGGTGGGAGGAGGCAGGACTGGAAAGCCGATCTCCACCGTATAATCCTCCACTTCTCCATCGAGACCCTGCACGCAGGAAGGCGTCCGGGGATAGGTTCCGCTTTCATCATAAAAAACGACAACTCTCATCCGGGTCAGCCCCGGAAGGGCGTTAAGGGGAACCGTCCAGGTACCGGAAAAAATATTCGGGCGTTGCGGATCAATAATACAACTACCGCAATGCAATGAACATCCATCATCAAATGACCCATTTCTATTATAATCGATAAAAGTAGCCACCAGGCAATTCCTTGGGCCTGCCTTGGTGCTGGTATAGGTTATTGTATAGGGATAGGGGGACCCTGGATTCAGGGTTGTAAAAACATACTCCGTATTGTCTGTATAATCGGCTACTTGCGACATATTCATTCCGGTGTTGAGAGCAACACCGGTAATGCCGAGATCGCCATACGTCTCATCACCACTGGCCGCACAATAAACAGGATACAGGCCCATATCCATATTTGTATAGTAAGTGGATTCACTGGGGACAACAATGGAATCGATCAAACCTGCAGGATCAGCGTCCGAGTCCAAAGTATCGTCCGCCCCCTGATTAGCCGGGCTTACGGCCATATCGGCAGGTATGTTGGAAAATTGCAGGCGGTAGGTGCCGGCCGCAAGCTCTATAAATGTGTAATTGCCCGTGGGACTGGTTTGAGTTGTTCCGACCAGGGCCCAGATCCCGCTTTCCCATACTGACAGGGTAACAATGATGCCCGGCATGCCATATTCGCCAGCATCCTGGATGCCGTCCTGGTTCGTGTCCCGCCAGACATAGTCGCCCAATGTTGCGCTGCGGGCTGCCACCGGCTGAAACAGATATACCGTTAAAAGCAAAAAAAGGGAAAATAGAATAGAAGTTTTTTTCATTTTGTCCCTCCACTCATCATTAAGACCAAAGATTAAGAGTTCTCCTGTTTAAACGCTCCTCGTTTTTTTTGTAACACGATCTCAATTTAATAGGGCTAATTGTAGTCATGTCCCCCGAGGCATGTTGAACAGAGCTATTAGTTCATTTCAGGCCTTCAAATTCTGATGCCTTTTTGAGCTTATCGTCAAAGCATGAAAAGATTGTAGGGGTGGATAATTCTCTACGCAATATCAGGGCCGAGGCTAAATGAATGGAATCAAAACCTCTTAATGCATGTTTTTCTGCGAGATTACCTGCCAGGCGAATCACGGCTTCTGTCACATTAAGGACGAGATAGTGGCTCCAGTCATTATCAAAAACCTCTTTCAAGTAATTGTACTCGTCTAACACGAACGCTCCCTCGCGAAATCTACGGGAAAAAGCAGCCCTTGCCTCGGCATATGCAATAAGTGAAGTGGCCGTAAATTTAGAAGATTGAACCAGGAGATCAATTTGCGATGAGCCATCTTCTTCAATATATAACTTCACCAGACTGCTGGTATCAAGATATACTATCATTCTTATCGCCTGTCCTCAATAACAGCGTCAGATACACTCTTTCCCCTTGATTTAATTCGTAACCGCATTCCATTCGGCTTTCCACCTGACCAGCAGGCTATGTCACGCTGAACCAGTTGAAAAACCTTTTCTTCTATTTCTTCTTTTTCAATAGGTATTATTACAGCCATCTTCTTTTTCCGATCCGTAACAATAATTCTCTCTCCAGCTCTCACTTTCTTCATATAACGGCTCATATTTTCTTTTAATTCCCTTATACCTATAGTTTCCATAGGTTCACCCCCTGCAATCCCTCAATGTGACTACATTATGCCAGCATGATGCCTCTTCTGTCAATGGTGATTGTACAGGCCCTTTCCATTCCTTCCAGGCCTGGTCTTGAATTCACGTGCAAGTATTACGAAGAACCAGAATGAATTCAGGAAATACCTTTTAAAAAGACGCCTTGGTTCCTTCAGGAAACGATAAAGCCATTCCATGCACATAATCCTGATAAATTTCGGGGCTCGTCTTTTGATCCCTGCATAGAACTCCGTGCTGGCGCCGAATGCCATGAACAAAGGAATATGGGACTGATTATTCTCCCGCAGGATATCAATGATGCGGAAGCTCAACATCTCCTGTTTGGGAAACCCAAGCCCAACAATGACAAAATGAGGATTAAATCCCTGGATAACATCTGAACTTTTCCATGCTACAGATTCAAATTCATCCGAATACAACTTCATCTTAGGAGGAGAAATATACTCTACCTGATGGCCAAAGTTCTTCTCAGCCATAGTCTTTGCAATTGCAAGAGTATGCTCATCCGGACCTATAAACAGTAATCGCTTTTTGCTCACTTTTTCGAGAAGTTCCGGCAATACATCAGCTCCGGCGACAGTTCCATTAAGAGGGACTCTGAGAATCCTGGAACTCCATAAAATCGGGAACCCATCAGGAAAAATAATTGCTGACCGGGCAAGACGATTAACAATTCCAGGATTAGAATGTCTCATTTTTTCGCACTGGACAATTATGTGGGTATTGGGAGTAAAAACAAGGGGTTCAAGGCCGCTTTCATGAGAATATTCAAACCCGCAAATTAATTCAACGGCTGTCTGAATACTTCCAGACAGAAAATTAAAACCAAAGATAGTTACAGTATTCTTATGATGGAGATGGGTCATTGGATTATGAATAAAGATTTGAGAAAAAAGAAACTGTTATCTATCTTCCTCTTTAATATGCTCAGAGCGTATGCGGCAGCATACCCGAGGAATTATCAGTTTCAAAATCTCATGAATAAGATGAAGGACAAGGAGAGTATATCTTAAAGCAAATGACTGCCCAATCACATACGCACGAATCCTATAATGTTCAAACGCCGTAATAAAAGGATGTTTTTCATGTCTCCCGCCAAGTAAAAAACAGCAGACAGGAAAATCGACCTTTACGATTTTTTTTATGTCATTAAATTCATGCCTTTTAAGAAGCTTGGATATAAACGCATAATCCGCTCCGATCTTATAATTCTCATTATACCTCAGACCCTTTATGGAGTCTTTTTGAAAAACCATTGCCTGGTGGCGAGCAAATCCAGTAAATGAGTTAAGTTTATGCGGCCTGGCCCTTCTGTAATACTGATTATTGGAAGGCGTCACATCAATTGTGTCACCATATATCAACGCCGGTCCGGAATTATTGTCAATAACATATGAGAGCTTCTGCAATGTATTCTCATCAAATAACCTGTCGCCACTGTTCATAAAAATGACGTAATCACCAATGGCACTGTCAAGCCCCTTATTCATTGCATCATATATCCCGTTATCAGGTTCGGAAATAAATCTGAATCCTGCATTCTTAATCTCCCTAAGCCAGACTTTGGTACCGTCATAGGAATTGCCATCTACAACAATCCATTCATAGTTCTGGCAGGTCTGAAAAAGGATACTTTTAAAAGTCGCCTTCAGATTTGGCAAGTCATTCCTGCAAATAGTAATGATGCTGAATTTCATGCCGTAACCCAGTTTTCCACCTTCAATCCTTCAACCCGCCTGAACTCCTTTTCATTGTTTGTTACCAGTGCCCAACCAAGACTCAACGCATGAGCTGCAATCAGCAAATCATTGCCGCCAATCACTTCGCCCCGTTTTTCAAGGCTGGATCTTATATCTCCATAGACAATGGCCGCCTTTTTATCAAAAGCTCGGATATCGAGCAATTCTCCCAATGCATTCAACCTCTCGACATTGGCCTTAACATGCTGACTTTTTTTAGCCCCATTCATCAACTCCGCAAAAGTAATAACGGACATGCCAAGACTGTTCGGAGGCATCAGCTCGAGCCGTCTCAAAACATTCAGTGGTTTACGTTTTATAATGAAGATACAGATGTCCGTATCAAGCATGTATATCATAACGATTCTCTCTCCTGAACCGGAGGCTGCTGGCGACCATTTTCCATAAAATCATCGGAAATACCGGTTAATAGTTCAAACACGCGTGCCATATTCTTTGTTTTTTTCTTTAAGACAACCTCATCTCCCCTGCGGAAAATTTCTACTTCAGGCACATCAAACTGAAATTCTTTGGGAAGACGCACTGCCTGTGAATTTCCACTTTTAAAAATCTTTGCAGTATTCATATCCCCTCTCCATGCAATGTATATATATTATGTATATACACTATACCTGTTAAATGTCAACTGCAGAGCTTATCTTTTGAAAAAATCTACTCATACCAAAGTATCAGTCATTACTATCTCGGTGCTGAAAGGTAAGGTCAAAGCCCTAACCTTTTAAGAGACTCCTCAAGACTATATGTTTTGCCGGATCTGATATCATCCAAACAACTTATCAGATTCTCCAAAATGCCGGAGATTTTTTCAACCCTCTATCATCTTACTAACCCAGTTGAGGATCCTTTACTGAAAAGGACGATCCGTTTCTTTCAAAGGAAAGGGGAGCATATATAGCTATTATCAATTACCCTTGACAGGATTAACCGGATATACATGATCCTTTTTCATCCTGATATCCTGTCATATTCAATACATACCTCCCGATTGAATAATGAAAGTCTAAGGAGATAGAATCAAAAAGGAGATAATTATGCTGACATTAAAAGACATTGAAAAAGAAGTCCTTTCTTTACCAAAAAATAAATATTCTGATTTTAGAAAATGGTTCTATTCTTATGATTTTGAAAATTGGGATGAGGATATAGCAAAAGATTCAATATCAGGCAAATTAGATTTTCTCATAGATGAGGCATTGGAAGAAAAAAGCCCGGGGAAAATATAAAATTCACAAGACTTCCAGGAAATCGAGGATAGCGTTTTTAATACGTTCTGTATTTACTTGAAACCCATATCTCTCCGATATTATTTTTCTGCCGTTTTGAGCAAGCATTCTGCGTTTAGATGGCGACTTAAGCAACCCGATAATCTCTTTAGAAAAATCATAAGCGTTATCAGCTATAGTTATCTCTTTGTCAGGGATCAAACCCAATCCCTCAGCCCCTAAGGATGTGCTTACAACAGGTGTTGCACAGGCAAGGGCTTCAAGTATCTTAAACCTTGTGCCACTCCCATGAAAAAGAGGTACAACAGACAGTGCAGCCTGACGCAGGTGAGGAATTATATCCGAAACCTCTCCCAGAAACCAAACATTCGGCAACGCTCCAAATTTCTTACCAAAGATTCTGCTTCCTCGCCCAATAAGCTCAAGTCGTGCTTCTGGCAATTGCTTCTGTATTAAAGGCCATACATCTCTTATAAACCAGATCGCTCCATATTTATTCTGAAATGAATCGAAGTTCCCTGTCATTACTAAAAGATTTTCTTCTCGTTTAATATGCCTGTCATCAACATACAAATTTTCATTCAGGTAATTTGGAATGACTAAACTTCTGCCTTCTCCAACCAAATGTCCATGATAGCGACTATCACTTTTGCTTACACTTATTAGACGATCAAAACGCTGAAACAGAAATCTCTCATGGCAATACTGAAAAATAAAGTTTGCAAGGGCTACAAAATTTCGCCAGTTTAGAGGAAGAATTTTGGCCTGATGTTTCGGAAGCTGTGACTGTATGTTATGAGTTCCCATGATGGTCTTTGCACCGGATGATCTTACAAGAGGAACATACTGCCCCCAGTGACCGTAATCGAACCACACCACATCGGGCCTGAATTCGTCGCAAATTCTATACAGGATATTATTCCAGTCTCTTCTTGGAAAAAAAGTATGCCAAATCTTCAGCGCCTTATTAAGATTGGATACTGGTGGAATGAGCAATTCATATATTTCCGATACCGTTTCTAATTGAGCTTCTACCTTCACCAACCTTGGAGAGAGAAGAGCAACCTGAAAATTTTCGGAAAGGCTTCTGACAATATTGTAACAGCGTATTCGTTCTCCTCCATTTAACGGCCATAAGGGTACATCAGTTACGAACAGGATCTTAACCATAAGCAGTATTAAATATCAAAAATCAATTTAACCAGGTTATTTTCGACGTATTCCCTCTGAGATTCACTTAAAACTTCTTTATAACTGCCCGATAAATCGGAGCTTATCGGTTCCATTACATTCCTTTTCCAGACTTCATCCTCATTTATCAACTTTTCTGCTACTTCACTGTATTTCCAGAGCATTTCTTCCTGCACTTCAATTCCCAGGAACCTGCAAATTTTTTCAATAACAGTCGAGGTGTCCCTGACCATAGACTCATACTTCACAAGGAGATGATTGTTTTTATCTTTGTATTTAAAAGAAATCTGAACATCTTTATTCCAGCGTTGAATACAGCGATTAATATCATAAATCCCTCCCCATAGCTCAGGGAATTCATGGGTTACGGCATATAAAGACGCAACTACATCTTCTCCGTTACGCAACAAATGGATGAATCTTGCTCCTGGGACACAACTTTCTATAAAGGATAGATAATGAAGGTGCCCCGGTGTTTTTTCAAGCCAATAACTACTGTCATGCTCAAGAGCAATGGTATCTAAAGTATTTATAGCTGCTGTCACATATTGTCTTATAAAGAAGGGCCGTCTGGGCAAATCATTTTTCATCCTGCTGTTACCGGTTTTATCCAGAAATGACTCAAATTGGCGGCACATTTCAGGAGAAACAATACTCAATTTCGTCAGTATTCTGCCGCGCCATGTTCGGCCGGTGGATACGAGCAAATGCGTTTCAGGGAATGATGCAATCTGCGGATGGGCTGCAAGCAGGCTCTGCAGCAGAGTCGTGCCTGAACGAGGGCAGCCGACCAGAAAAACCCTCCCTTTTATATTTCCTGTCATTAAAATCCTTTTTAATAGCCAATACAGAAGATAATAAAGAAAAATACACTAAGGATGTCAATGATCTATTATCCCTAATTTCAGGAGCTTTTTAGCAATCTTGTAGATATCCTTCTGATCACCTTCTCTTATGGCTGCTGATAAAATCCACACAAGATCAGGGTCGTTTTCTATTTTAAAAATAACACGGTATCTTCCTGAAGCGTATATTGAGAGAAAACCAGCCAATTTCTTCACCAGGGCTTTGCCTTGCTTTTCAGGATCAACAGCAAGACCTGCAATACGATCCAGGATTGAAGACTGAGTCCATTTATCCGATATTTTTTCAATAAGAGACAGGCATGTTTCTGTAATCTTTATTTTATATGTCAAAGTCCTAACCTTTTAAGAGACTCCTCAAGACTATATGTTCTGCCGGATTTGATATCATCCAAACCCCTTCTCAGATTCTCCATAAGATCTTTATCTGCCAATATCTCCATCGTTTCCAAAAGGCCTTCATACAGATCCCAGCTCATAACTGCCATGACTTCCCTATTTCTTCTGGTAACGGCAAAAATACGATTATCAGCTGTTTCATCAGGTAGCTTTGTAAACCTGCTCCTCGCCTCAGTTATGGTTAATTTTTCCATATTATAAAACTCCCCACATTAAATATGCATGTTAATGCACATTTCATTTAACATCGTATCAACAGGAATCTATTTAATGTACAGTGGCAAGACATCATTCACTCACCTGTAAAACTCACGACGATGCCCGATTGTCAAAACCAGGATAACCACTTTTTCGTCCTGTATTTCGCACAACACCCTGTAATCACTAATCCGGTATCGCCAGAAACCGGCATGATCACCCTTCAAGGATTCTCCAAAATGCCGGGGATTTTTACAACCATCGATCCTCTCACTAAGCCAGTTGAGAATTCGTTCCTGAACAGGAAGATCCATTTCTATCAAAGAAAGGGGGGAGTATAAATAGCTATTATCACTTACCCCTGACAGGATTAACCGGATATACATGATCCTTTTTCATCCTGATATCCTGTCATATTCAATACATATCTCCCGATTGAATAATGGCAGGGGGACGTTTTCAAACCATATACTGTACTTTCATATACTGTATTTTCAATTGACAATCACATTTTTATATGTCATCTTTTATACATTATAAATATATAACATGGAAATATTTGCAATGAGCAACCTAAATAAAATCCCAATCCAGATTTATTTGGAACCAGAACAGAACAGGATTATCGCCTTTTTATCAAAAACCAGCGGCAAATCAAAGGCAGCTATAATACGTTCATGCATCTCGAGTTTTATCGACAGCCTGCCGCCGCAAAAAGATCCTGCGCTTGGGATCATGAATCTCGGAACATCAGGGAAAAATAACATCGCAGAAAAACATGATGACTACTTGATATCAACTGAGAGATAGGAAAGCAGAAAGAAGATGAATACCCTTTTTGTTGATACGGGTGCATGGTTTGCCCTGGCAGATACGTCCGATAAATACCACGATCATGCCATCAATATCTTTCCGGACCTGCTTCGCAATAACCGGCTGTTGACCACAAACCATGTTATTGCTGAAACATATATTCTGATTCGCCGCAATTTGGGGCATGAAGCAGCTATCACATTTTTGAATAATATCGCAGCGAGTCCAAGAGTTTCAAAAATTTATTCAGACAGCTTATTAGAAAAATCAGCGGAAGATATCTTACGGCAATATAAGGACCAGGATTTCAGCTATACCGATGCTGTCAGTTTTGCAGTCATGAACCAGCAAGGAATAACTCAGGCCTTTTCATTTGATCACCATTTCCTGACGGCAGGATTTACGCTTATCCCTTAAGCCCCTCTTGTCATAATGAAACATTCACTCTCGTTCTATTTATTGTCCGGTTGTTATTTTATCTGTCTTTGACTCTTCGCGGGCGGAAGATAGTTTTCGGATGTTATGACTCTTTTGCCTGTTTTTTCCTCAAGCTCCTCTCGGGCCCTTTTTGCTATTTTGCCACCCTTTTTTCCCGCATCCGCATTTTCAATCATTCCGATAGCTTGTACGCTTTCGGCAATCTGCCTGGTTGAGAGTTCTGCAAGTGCCGTAAAAATCAATTCTGCTTCGCTCATATGGTCGCGCAGATTCTGCGTTTTAAGTCCTTTGATATCTTTATGCTTTTTGATAGACACCCCGCTCCATTCCTGATGAATGATATTGGTGAGAATCGCATATTCGTTTTCTTTGGTTATTTCGTGCTCTTTCCAGTAGTCGGTGAGTTTATTACGAGTTTCCTGCCCCATCATCCGCTGCTGGACCCACTTTTCGCTTCTACCCTGCTGTTGCCAGTATTCACGGGCGCGGTAGAGTGAGCGCGCTGGATCGTTCATATCCTGTATGCGTTCGTATCCCACCTTTGCCAACCATAATTTTATCGGCTCTGCCTTGGGACTGGGCACAGACTGAATAAGCCGCAACAATGTTTCGGGATCAGCAACATCGGTTAGGTATTTTTTTCCATCTGCGGCTTTCATTTTCAGTCGGTTACATTTTGTAACCGACTCACTGCCTTCTTTTTTTAAACGATTTTTTAAAACTTTCCAGTAGTTTCGAGCCGCCTGATAATTCGGCTGCTGTATCAGGACCTGCAAAATATCAACCACTGAGAAATACCAGGTTTTTGTATGCTCATCGTAATGACGACGGATTTTATAGTCTTCAAAAACGGCCAGCTTATTGTCAATCATTGCTATCCTCCTTCACGGTATTCACCGGAAACCCTTGAGGCAGAATTCAGAGTTTATATCCTTTAAGCTTACACCTCCTTTGACCGCTGGACAGATGCATTGCCATTAGGTAACGCCCCTTATCAATCAATAAACGGCTCTCTCCCCGAACCCCTTCATTCTTGGTAAATATTTTACGACTCTATCATTTATTACACAGGAGGTTTTTATTTTTCATACCCCATCTTTTCCAGATAACCGCCCATCTTATCACTGCATATCTTCTGTTGTTCAGCCGGCATCTCAGTTTTGTATCTGAAAGCAATCGCCTTGTTAAAATGCATCCCCTTCCGGTTCCATTCAGGATTATCCCGTGAGTATTTCCAGACTATGCTTTCTAATGTATTGTGATCCAGGTCAAAGCCAAGAAATCTGCTTACACCTTCCACTGTTTCAACCGGATTATTCATAAGATCTTCATACCTGATCATAAGAATACCCGGAATTATGCTATAGACTTTCCAGATTCTCAGCCATTTCATCACATTTTTAAGAGAATCATCAAATTCAACCATCTTTGCAAAGCTATAGTTTTTGCCTCGGCTTAAAAGTTTTTTTCCGTGGTCAACGGCTGATATCAAAACATCCCTTGGATCTCTATAAATATAAATAATTCTGATCAGGCCTAAATGATTGAGCAACATGACTGTGGGGCCGGGACAACTATGGGTTTTAACTACAAATGATCCCTCCTTTCGTACAAAACATACGAGTCTTAAAATACGCCATATATATAAACGACCAATCCTGTTATTTATCCCCATGATGAAGCTGTGTAAGCCGTATTTTCTTTTTATCTCACGGGCATCCATATGGCCTGCTGCTATCATGAGGTCATTAATCAGATTGTACACATATGCGCTGCCGGATTTCGGCATTCCACCGCTCAGAACTAACTCCCGATCAATCCCATTTTTTTTATGCTTGATTAATTTGCCAGATACTTCCATTTTAAGAATACCCTAATTTATTAAGCAATGAACCTGCTTCTGATTTGATTTCAGAAATCTGCTGCTTTGAAAGCTCTTTTTTCCATCTGCCAATCAGGTTTGAATCCGCAGAATAAATTGCCTGTAAAAATTTCCTGATTGAATCGTCTTTTGAAATACCAAGGTGTGCTATCAAACGCTTCGCTTCTTTTTCAGGATTTGCAGCCACGTCCTCATAACGCAATTCAATATACTGATCATCGGCTAGAAGCATAGCTGCATCAAGAGCGCTTTCCACATGCCGTTTCCAGGACCAGATACACCGATGAATATCACTGGTAGTCTCAAATTCCTTCCTGCGCTCCACTTCAACCCAGAAACGGGGATAAGGGCCATAGGGATAGCCTCCCGGCTCCCACTTGTCTGACCCGGCCAGGGAGGACTGCAGCCAGGGCTGTTTGCTTAAGGAGAGCGCCGCATCTCGGCCGTCGCGTATTATATGGATAAATTGCGCATCGGGAAATGCATGGAGCAAAAAAGGAACAATAAAGCAGTTTCGGGGTGTCTTTTCTGCAAAGCGCAAATGACCGTCAAGATGTATGCGCATAAGCCATCTGTATACCTGCCTGTAGAAGGCCTGAGCCTCTTCAAAAGGCCACAGTCCCTCAAAGACATAGCGTGATGCAGTCTTTGTTGCAATAGGTTCATGGTGATAGGAAATCTCGGGAAGAGCGCCCAAGGATTTGCCAAGAAAGCTTGTGCCGGAGCGGGGAGCTCCAATCACGAAAATTGGGCGCTTCAAATCCACTAAAAAAGAATATCGGATACTCTCTATTGAAAGTGGAACTCCTTTTGATTCATATAGACGAAGGTCGGTTCTAAGAGTTCGAGGCGCCCATTTCAGAAAATTGGGTGGCTTCATTTCAATATATGGTAAGTTTCTCTTGAGGATACTTATAAATAACCAAGTTCCCTTGCCAGCCTGCCAGCCCAGATATTAAAGCTGAACTCCAGAAATGGATCCAACTCACGCTGCCATGAACCAATACGAGAATTATAAATCATTTCATCACCTTCAATGTCTTCCCGTCGGTTCTTTGTAAATTCAAAATAGCGAGGTTGAATATCGTGAGAGGCATCCATGTATTTCAAAACCGATTCATCCCAGGGCTCATTTAAAAAGCCAAGTAAATTCCTCAGAGTTGCCTCGGTATTGTTCACCAGATCTTCATATCGCAGTTCGAAATATTGCCCTTTGGAGGCCCTTTGGCCGAACTTATGGCCAATAGTAACATATTCCCGCCAGCGGATTATGCTTTTAAGCGCCTGGACATATCCGTACCGATTCCGGTGGGAGGCAACCACATCCCGTCCGTCCCGGATAATATGAACAAGCTGGCTGTCCGGGAACAAATCAAGAATGAATTTCAGGTGAGGAGTATAATGAGGTGTCTTTTCAGCCCAGCGTTTCTTTCCTCTTTTCTGAGCATATTCTATTTGAAAGGAAGAAAAAAATTCTGCAATCTTTTGATGCCAGTATTCTTTAGAAAAGCCATAAAGTTTTATGTGGGGCCAGTGATGCACCACAATAGGCTTCATATCAATAAGAAAACTGGTCTCAGGCCCGCAACTAATGTTGGGATGGGAATCCAGCATTAGCCGCAGTAGCGTGGTTCCTGAGCGGGGGCAGCCGATAATAAAAACAGGCCTGTTATTTGATGGGTTAACAGGAGCCATTTACAGCCTGAAGCCAACGCACACAAATTTGAATTTTGCATATAAACGGTTCTGAAAGTACATCCATGTACATTCTTTCGATATTTGACTCTTAGATATTCTTTGAATTGAGGATTGAGGCTATTAGCCCTGCTTTTTTCTCCAGCGCAAGAATTTTCTTAGAACTTTTTCTTTTATAGAATACTTCCCAAACTGCACTACCATCTTTTTAATAAACTCATAATCAAGCGGGTTTTGAAGGACATCATAGTATTGCAGGACTTTCTTGAGCTCATTTTCGTTGTAAAGAAGATATTCATTTAACTTCCTGGATTTCCAGACCTTATCATTGCCAATATGAAACGTAACGTGAAGATCAGTAAATTCCTTGAACTGCTTCGCATTGTAGATAAGGTTCACCGCCAGCACAGCTCCAATCCTTCCAGTTCCGATACATGTATTGCCTAATTGGTATTCTGGATAAGCGCTTCTCTTAAATACAAAGCAATCGTAACCCCTATGTTTCTCACCAACCTGAGAATACATTAATGGGATATCTTCAGGTCTTTCAAATGTTTTTGAAATTGTTCTCCTGTTTATCACAAAGGCATCATATCCAGACTCTATAATACGGTTTACAACGATGTAAAAAAAAGGCATGAGGGCAATATCCACATTAGTGTAGATCATATAATCAGCATCAGTTGCTTCGTACAGGCGATCCAGAATATCCTTTATCAAAGGCAGCCTGCGCTTCTCTTGAAAATTTCCAAATTCAAAGACTGACTGGGTTAGATTCTTTGTCAAGTGGAAACCTTCAGGTACAAAAGACTTATCTTCAGGATATTGAGCAGAGAAAAGGTCAACCTGAACAAGACAACGAGAATATTCTTGAGCAGTTCGTACTGTTTCAAATGTTATAGGTTGAGCAATGAAAAGGCTTGATTCCCTGGGAACTATGACGGGGTTGATGATATGTGCGAAGGTTCTCATTTATCAGTTTGATAAGATATCGCTGTATAGATTTATATACTGCTGTGCCACCTTTTCAGGTGTAAACTTTATTTTAACCTTTTGTCGCGTGACTCTTTTATTTAAATTAATCTTTACGTCCCTTGGCCAGATCAATTACCCAAAGCGGAAGGAATTCTCTAACACACATTCGCATAACCAAGAGCAATAAACGAAAATGTTCAATGAGTGCTATTCCGTTTCGACGTGTAATATGTATAAGCAGTCGCCAGGCATCACGAATTTCTCCCTCGGACATTTTCCTAGCAGCCAATCTACCTAATACCTTTGTACGATAATACTTAATATATTTAAGTGATCCGTTTTTCCCAAACCAATTTTCGTATAAAGGCCTCCATTTATACAAAAATTTTTCAACTCCTTGAATACGTGGTATAGTATCATTTACCATACTTTTCCGCCTTTTAAAGGAATATCGAACCGTGAGTGCCTCGTACACTGGAACTGCGTTAAATCCATGAGATGCCAATGCCATCCATAAATCATGATCAACCGAAGATTTAATACTTTCATCAAATCCTCCAATCTCTTTCAATGCCTTTCGAGGATATAACCCTGTAGAAGGTATAGTAAACATCCATTTTGCTCGTATGGCATTAGTTGCTATATTACCTTCGACTCTAGGCATACTATAATATATTTTTCTTTTATTAATATTATGATTTTCACAACCGGAATAAACGACACCAAGCTTTTCGCGCTCCGACGAAGTCAGTTTTTGAACTGCCGCCATACGCTTTTCAAGAGAATCTGGTTTCCATTCATCGTCATCGTCAAGAAATGCAATATAATCTCCACTTGATTTCTTAATGCCAGTGTTTCGCGCTGCGCAAAGCCCTCTGCGTTGATCATGACGCCAATAGAAACAGTCCTTTCGTCCACCCAATACCTGCATAACAGCTTGAGGTGTGTCATCATCTGACCCATCATCAACCACATGTAAATCGAATCCCGTAAAGGTCTGTGAAAAAACCGAACGAATGGCTTTAAGAACTAACTTTGATCGATTCATTGTTGTGATTACCACTGATACTGCCGGTCGGTTCACCTTCTTTTCCCAACAAAACAAATTCTACCGCAGTGCACCTCATCGCAAATATAGAAATGCCTGAGATAAATTTTAAAAAGTGTGTCAAGCAAAAAATGGTTGTTTAAAATAAAAATTGAATTATGAAGAAAACCTTTCATAAGCCTCCTGAAAATCGGTGATATTTTATCAAAAAAAATTATGTTCTCAACTTCGTAATAAGTTTCAGTAAGCTTTCTCAAAGTGACGGTGTCAAAATTTTGATAATGTTTAGCCTGAACTGATTTATTTTTGTGAGGAACCGTGATAATCAATTTCCCACCTGTTTTCTGAAAGCCAGCGAGGTTATGTGTAAAATCATTTATCAAATCAATAGGGATATGTTCCAGTACCTCGACCAACGTTACAACATCAAAAATCTGTTTAACGCTTTTTTCTTTACAGATATCCATACATTCATAGTTAAGATCTGGATTCATAGCCCTAGCTAAATGAATCGCACGGAGGGAATAATCTATTCCCAAGAGAACCTTACCTCGATATCGTTTGTTAACTTCTCGTAGGAAACGACCATCTCCACATCCTATATCAACCAAACTCTCAAAATTTATGCCCTCAAGGATCGAAAGGACAAGTTTTATCCCTCCAATGTAGCGAAAACCCCACGGCCAGTAAAGATGTTGGCAAAAGTGTCCATTCTCAAACGATGGAATATAGTGATAAGGAAAGACATATTGACTCTCTTGTATAACTTCTCTCTTTCCCAAAATGATTTTATTCTACGCTCTGGTAGCCTCCTCATATATACAATTGTTCTTCATGCGACTCACCTTCAATTTTAGCATCTGATTGCACAATTATAAGGCAAACAAGAATCAAAAAATTTCCAAAAAATTTAAGAAACACTTTCTAAAAAACCTTTTTTTAATAAATTCATACAAGAGAGTATAAAGCGCTTAACCCTTTACTAATCATTTTTGAAATCCTGTATCCAACCCGCCAAATATTAATATTGTTAGCTAGACACAGATTTCGAGCTTTGTACCTGAACCATTTGGCAATAACGTCCATGCTCATGCATCAATTCCTCATGCGTTCCCTGCTCCACCAACTTGCCTGCATTAAGTACTATAATATTATCCGCATTTCGAACTGTTGACAGACGATGAGCAATAGCCATCATTGTTCGTCCCTGCCCGAATCGAGCCAAAGATGAATGTATTTCCTGTTCTGTTTCCGAGTCGAGTTCGCTTGTAGCCTCATCAAGTATGAGAATCTGAGGATCTGCCAGTATTGCCCGTGCTATGGCAATTCGCTGTTGCTGCCCGCCTGACAGCCGTACACCTCTATCTCCCAGAAGGGTATTATATCCCTGGGGCAATGCCTTTAAAAAACCATGCGCTTCAGCTAATTGAGCAGCCCTGTAAATCTCTTCTTCAGTAGCATGCAGTCTTGCCATTCTAAGATTGGCCCAGACAGTATCATTAAAAATGAATGTGTCCTGAGAAACAACTGCAATGCGAGAACGCCAGCTTGCGACGTCCAGGTCACGCAGATCAGTATCATCCACCATGATTCGGCCATTTTCGCAATCATAAAGCCGGGCAATCAAATTGACCAGTGTTGATTTGCCTGAACCGGATTCACCGACAACGGCAGTCATTTTACCTTTTGGAATATCAAATGAAATATTTTCCAATGCCCTGGTTTCATTAATTCTGTATCGAAAAGAAATGTCTTGCAGCGAAATCCTGTCTCTTAATTTTTCGAAACTTATATGTCCATTTTGTAAATACGGCTTATCACCTGTACGAATAAAGTCAAGAATGGAATGCAGTATGGGATACTGCTGAATAATCATCGCCTGTGTCTGGGAGAGAGCACCCAGCGGCGTCATCAGCCTGAATGCAATAAGAAGAAATAGGGACATCTGAGGCAACCATGCGCTCGGAGGTCCTTTTAGGAAAACAGTGCTGGCAATAAGCAGTAGGCTTAATACCAGGACATTTAAAAAATTATACAGGGGCCTTGATATCCCCACCAGATTCTTGGCCCTGAATGAATTTTCAAAATAGACCTTTTGGACTTCATCAAATTTCTCGATGGTTCCGGATTCTCTTGATAACAAATGAATCAGCTTAAGTCCTGAAAGGCTTTCGACAATGAAAGACCTCAATTCCCGTGTGCTCTCCTTGATATCATTCCCCGCCTGCCTGATATGAGTTGAGAGCCTTTTTCTAATAAAAATGCTTACTGCAAGCTGAAGGACTATTGCCAGAAGTGCCAGTTGCCAGGAAACAATCAACATTAAAACTGCATAAACAATTACAGTAAAAATGTTGGTAATACTCCCACACACATTATAGATAAGCATGCCGGTCTGGAAGGCATAAGGCCCCAGAAGCGTATGAAATTCGCCTGAATGCTTGCTATGAATATACTGCAGCTCAACTTCATGGATCTGCCTGAACATCCCGGACGATAGATTCCTTTCAATCCTGTTCTTTAATAAAGCCGAAATCCTTTGAGCTTCATAAAGGAAAAAACCACGAATAAAAAAAATAAAGGCCAGAGCAGAGGCAGCAAATAAAATTTTTTTAGTCATTGACAGGGCATCAGTATAATGCACAAAAGAAGCTGCAAATGGAATTTTGCTCAAAGATCCCATTTTGCTGCCCGAAGTGCTCAGGAACGGAAGAATGACCCCAAGCCCAAGACTTTCGCTGACAACTCCTGATAAAGATACTAGACAGAGAACACCAAACAGAACCTTATGCTGGTTCAATTGGCCCCAGATCTGACGGTAAGCGGATATGTCGGTCTTCATTTATAAATCCTGGAAAAGCAACAAATAGAAAACTGAATTGATTTGGTGAAAAGTTCAGGCGGACAGGATTGATATGCCTGAATGAACGATCTGTATCCTGCCCCTTTCATCACATAACAAAAGGGCAGAATACAGTAAATGCAATTATCTTACTCTCCGGATAAAACAAGATTTGCCAGTTCCGGGTGTTGTTTTTCTCTCAACTCTCTTTCAAGTTTCGCCATTCTCTCGTTCAGTTCGGATATAGTCTTCTGCTGTTCCTGCACTACCCTGGTCAGGACAGCTACAACATTCATAGGACTCATAGCCTTTCTGTCTTTGCTAGCTACGAGTTCAGGAACTTCTTCAGCAATAAAACCCACGTATTTTTCGTCTTTGTCTATTTTATAATTGTATTTCACAGGGTTAAGCTGTGCCACCACAAGACTGGCCTCATCGCCTGTAAGAGCCTCTATATTCTCCTTATATTCCCTGCTCGAGGCATCGTGCCACACGCCGCCTGTTGTACAATAGGCACCATTTGCAAGTGTCCCCATATCTAGAGGGTAAGCAGGGGTATTGGTACTTATCCCCACATATCCGTTTGTATCGATAGTCATTCTGCCAGTGTTACAAGTTGTAAAAACCAATTTATGAGCAGAATGGGTCCCAATCTGTCCCTTGTTAGTTGTCACATTAAGTTTGAATTGCGCTCCGTCAGTACGGTCAAGGTAAAGCATTGCATTTTCACCAGTGGTCTCCAATTCCAATGGATAAGCCGGCGACTGCGTCCCTATCCCCACATTACCGTCCGAGTTCAGAAACAGTGTATTGGTTGGTGCACCGGGCTTTATCCTGAAAGGCAGTTTGGACCCGTTTGTAGCATCACGGATAAAGAAATTTGCCTCATTGCCCGACACGTCCCAGGTCTGGGCTGTCCATCCGCATGAGTTGTCCTGCTCCAGACGCAATGTAGGAGTGTTACACATTTTTTGGTGCATATAAAATACAGGGGTGGAAGTTCCAAAACCGACCCTGCCACTATCATCCACATAAAGAGAATTGGCCCTTGCTCCGGCTTCTATGGTGAAAGGCGTTCTCCCGGAATTAATATCATCGATTGAAAATTTATTGGCACCGCCGTTGAAGCTGTCGTTTGCTGTTATCTGCCAGTCGTTGGAGGGAAAAGATCCTGAATTGCTTGTATCCTGAAATTTGATTCGCAGATTGTTTTCCTTGAGCCTGATCGTGTCAAAACCGAAGTTTTCATTGTTGAAGCAGTCCTGACCTACACACAGGCTTCCACTTATAATCATATCATCTATTAAAACCTGATCTCCTTTAACGTCTCCGTTTTCATTATCATCACCTGTAACAATAAGGCCGTTCTGCACAAGAAAATGTCCTGATTGTACGAGGGACTCTGCAAGGATTCCGGATTCCTTCATCATACTCTCAATCAGGGATTCATTACCATCAGACCTCGCTTTTATCATAGCGGCCCTGACATCCTGATCAATATTCGGGACAACCTGTAATTCATAATTGTACCCGCCGTCAATAAGCTCAAAATTTTTCCTACTTGAAAAATCGAGATAGGGATAAACACCGGCTTTAAAAGTCTTTTCCCATACATTCCCATCCGGACAGGATACCCTGAGAACAAGGCTTGCATACTCCACCCTGGGCGTCCACTCAACACCATCCGGAAACAGGGTTACCTCTGCCACAGGATTTACACCTGAAGCATTTGCTCCGCCAAACAAGCCTAACAATGCAATTGTGATAACCGCAAGATACAGAAAATTTTTTAGGTTTTTCATAATCTATCCTCTTTACTATGGATTTATAAACGAGTAACAGTTTAAGGATTCAAGGGCCCAAGGACTCAGGGATTCAAGAACCCATTAAGGGAATACATATCAAGTAATCCAAGAGCAGGCCTGAAGCTGTGACTGGTTACATAAATGAAACTCAATCTCAGCAAATAGATCTTCCTTAGCACCGCAATTATGTATTATTGGGACTCAATGCCTGCAAGATTCATGTTTTGCTTCAGCTTGAGTTGATTTTCAAGGTCCTGAACACGCCCGGATAATTCCAAGAGCATCTTCTGTTGTTTATCCACCAGTTTCTGCTGCTCCTGCACAACCTTGGTCAAGACAGCCACTATATCCATAGAACTCATTGCCTTTCTGTCTTTGCTCGCTACAAGATCAGGAACATCTTCAGCAATAAATCCCACATGCTTCTCATCTTTGTCCACTTTATAATTGTATTTTACCGGGTTAAGCTGTGCCACCACCAGACTGGCCTCTTCACCAGTAATGGCCTCTATGTTTTCCTTGTATTCTCTGCTCGATGCATCATGCCATACACCCCCTGTTGTACAATAGGCACCATTTGCAAGTGTCCCCATATCCAAAGGGTAAGCAGGGGTATTGGTACTTATCCCCACATATCCGTTTGTATCGATAGTCATTCTGCCAGTGTTACAAGTTGTAAAAACCAATTTATGAGCAGAATGGGTCCCAATCTGTCCCTTGTTAGTTGTCACATTAAGTTTGAATTGCGCTCCGTCAGTACGGTCAAGGTAAAGCATTGCATTTTCACCAGTGGTCTCCAATTCCAGAGGATATGCAGGCGACCATGTCCCTATCCCCACCCTGCCGTCTGATTTCAGGCACAGTGTGCTGCTTGGAGTATCCGGCTGAATTCTGAAAGGCAGTTTGGATCCGTGGGTGGCATCACGGATAAAAAAGTTTGACTCATTGCCTGCCACATCAAATGTCTGGGGTGTCCATCCTCCAGAGCTGTCCTGCTCAAGACGAAGCGTAGGAGTATCGCTGTCTTTTATGTGCAGTTCAACTACCGGTGTGGATGTCCCGAGTCCGACTCTTCCGTAATCCTCTACATAAAGAGAGTTGCTGGGAGCTCCGGCCTCTATCTTGAAAATCGATGCTCCATCATCAACATCGTCAATAGAGAAATAACTTGCCCCGCCGTTTGTGCTGTCATTGACAGTAATCCGCCAGTTATTTGTAGGATAGGATGCGGTGTAACTCGTATCATTAAAATAGATCCGCAGATTGTGCTCCTTCAGTATAATCGTATCAAAGCCGAAACTTTCTCCATCCTGACAGTCAAAACCTATACACTGGCTCCCCGTGATAATCACATCGTCATAATGGAGGACATCGCTTTTAGTGTCCCCGCCGCTTTCATCTCCATCACCGGTGACAATAAGGCCGTTCTGTACAAGAAAATTCCCTGATTGAACCAGGGGCTTTACTGGTAAGCCTGATTCTTGCTTAAGACTTTCAACCAAAGATGTATTCCCATCTGCCCTTGCCTGAACTAAAGAGGCGCGAGTATCCGGATCAATCTTCGGGACGGCCTGCAATTCATAATTATACCCGCCGTCTGTAATCTGGATATCACTATCCCTAGAAAAATCGAGAAATGGATAGACGCCAGCCATAAAAGTTTTTTCCAGGACAGCTCCGTCCGGACATGAAACCCTGAGGACCATGCTGGAATACTCAACCTTTGGTGTCCACTCAATCCCGTCCGGAAACAGGGCTATATCAGCGACAGTATTTGTGCCGGATGCATTAACATGTGCTCCGCCGGTAAGAGCCAGCCCAAAAAGACAGAAAACAAAGGCCCTAAATAAGGCTGATAAACGAATCTTTCTATTTCTTTCCATTTTTATCTCTCCTTATAAAAGCTAAAACGTTAAGGAATATGCTCCCAAGGCAAAGCAAAAAAACCTGGCAGATACTTCTTATAACATGAAATAATTTACCACAGTTTTACCGTTGTGTCATCTATTTTGGTCGGTCTCGTCGATCTTGTCTCTTTGGTTTGTCTGGTTTGTTTCGTCTATCTCGTCTGTTTCGTCTATCTGGTGGACTTAACAAATAACAAGTAACTGATAACTAATAACTATTAACTGATAACTCATACCTGATCCCCGCCTTTCACCTTTCACCTTTGAGCTCTCCAGAGGCGAGTAACTTTCAGCTCCCATTACCTATCACCTGCTTTTGATGTATTCCTTATATATTCAATAAAGAATGCCAGGAACAGAAGGAAGAAAAATCCGGCAAATGCCGATAATGCAACTATAATTCTCTTTCTTGGCTCTACGGGCCTTTGAGAAACCTCCGGGGGCTGTACAATTTTTATGTTATCAATAAGTTGCATTTTTAATTTCAGCATTTTTATTTCCGATCTGATATTGTCTTCTTCGACCTTCATCTCTTCATTTCTTTCCAGTTTCAATTTGTCTATTTCATTTTCAATATCATTTATATTCGCCTGAATTACTTCTGTCTTCTGTAATTCCAAATTATCGATAGCATTTTTAATATCATTTATTTCAGCATCCATACCCTCTGATCTTTTTAATTTCAATCCATTAATTTCCGCGGTAATATCATCAATCTGTGTCTGCAAACCCTCCGTCTTGAGCAATTCGAGTCTTTCGATCTCAGTCCTAACATCGTCTATGTCTTTGGAAAGATTCTCAATCTCCGCTTCCAACTTCATCTGATCCTTTCTGAGGTCATGTATCTGGTTGTTTAACTGGTTGAAATAGGCCACATCCTGCTGAATCGTGGTCGAATATAGAAGGAGAGAGATCCCTTCCCCGTTTTTATTATCCTTCAGGTAATTGTTCCTTTGCTCAATTATTTTTCGTGTATTTTCTTTGACATCTCCCGCTTCCGCTGTTAGAGTCTTTATCCTTTCCAATGTCTCCTTTAATGTTTCGCGCTGCAGATTAGTCTGACCCTTCAGCTTTTCAATACTGCTCACCTTGAGGGCTATTTCTTTATCTATATCCTTCCTTCTTGTCTCAATTTTACCTATTTCATTTTGTTTTTTTATAATTTCATTTCCTATACCTTTTCTCCGTATCTCGACCTTGTCAATTTCATTCTGCTTGCTGGCAATATTCTGCGCCAAAATCTTACCTTGAGTTTCAACCTTTTTTATCTCGTTTCGCTTTTGCTCAATCAGCCTGTCAATATCCTTTTTTTCTATTTCTATTTTTTCGATTGCGTTTTCTTTATTGGCAATCTGCTTGTCATATTCACTTTTTCTTTCCACAATAATTTCATTATAATCCTCGCGTAAAAATTCCACGAGTTGATTAGATACCTTCATTCCCGTTTCGGTATTACCTTCCTTCCACAGTGATTTAACCTTTACCAGATTGGCTTTGTTTTTCGCTTTGGTGTTTTCATCAGTAGTAAATTTAAACTTTATGACAGCAGTGCCCAGATCAAGCTTTTTTTGGATTCTGCGGTTATAGGACTGTTCATTGATTCTTTTCCGGATATTTTCATCAGAATCCATATAAATATACCCCAGCCTGTCATTGAAACCTACGATACCAGGCTCTATAGCCATAACAACTTCATATTTTTTCGGCATTAAAAGGGTAAAAACAATCGCTAAAATACAGCAAATCACAGTGCCCCCCGCAATCATCCATTTCCATTTCCATATCACGCGGAGTAGATCTATAAGCTGAATTTCATCTTCATCCCACTCATTGTGACCCTGAAAATGTTCAGGGCGTTGTTCTTCCTGATTCATGGTTTCTCCCTTTTGGTTTGTCTCGTCGATCTGGTCTGTCTGGTCTGTCTCGTTTTTTTTGTCGATTTTGTCTGTCTGGTGGACTTAACAAATAACAAGTAACTGATAACAAGTAACTGATAACAAGTAACTGATAACTATTAACTGATAACCGCCTTTCAGCTTTGAGCTTCCATTCAGTCTATCTCGTCTGTCTGGTCTAAGGCTATAGGCTTTCAGCTAATCTTTATTTTTTCCTTAAGCACCTGTCCCTGTCTATACTTACGCATTGCTCCGCCCCTTTGATTACACCCCCCAAAGAGCCGTAAGCAATTGTTTTCAATACCTTTTTGCTTATCAGAGAAACCAATTCCCTGATAAGCGGGATTTGTAAACAGGCTCAAGTTTTAACCCGCCGGTTAAAATATTCGCCTTCCCCCGCTCATAATACGGGATCTTCGACTTGATCTTGGAAGATAATTGATTTATTAAAGGTCTCAATTAGTGTTTTTTATATTAAATGAAAATAAATTTAGTATTAACAAGAAGTCAAGTTTTTTTCTAATGATTTAACTTGAATTCCTGACTGCTTGAATTCATATTATTACTCCGGCGATTAAAAACATCAATAGTCATGCCGGAGTAATAATAAAAAATATGAGTTTTTGGGTCCTGAGTATGGAATATTGCCGTTTTTAAAATATTTTACCTCTTGACTATTATTGTTAAGTAAAATAAATTAATTACTTTGAATAAAAAACCAGGGTGCTTGAGCGGGCATATCTCAGCTGGTAGAGTACAAGCTTCCCAAGCTTGGTGTCGCGGGTTCGAACCCCGTTGCCCGCTCCATTCTCTGGTTTCAGGTCAGGTGAGGCCTGACACCCTTTTTGAGGTTAGCAGCTGTTCTCGATGAGAGACAAGCTGAATTTACTTCAAATTGCGGACTCAGCGTTGGCTTTCTATATCCTTATTTAGGATTTAATGCAGAAAGGCGCTTAAATTTACAGTCTGCATTGTGGAGCGGGCCTCAAAGCCCGCTTTTTTGTTATGAGATTAGTAGAATTATCTTCGAGTCCGGACATCACACATAAAAAGCGTGCCTTCATAAAGCGGGAACAGATATTAGACAACCGGGGCGCTTTTTTAAAAGTTGAATCTGCGCCTGTGCTTTGATAAACAGCCACGAATTTCCTCGTTGCAGAATTTCAATGAAAGAATTTTGATTCTTGCGTGAAATCAGGACTGCTTTTTCTGTCAGGAATATATTTAGAGCAGTCAGGTATTACAGAATATGGTTATTCAGGAAGTAACACGGATAATTGAACCGATTCTTGAAGAGATGGGCTTTGAGCTGATTGATATTGAGTATCTTTCAGAACACGGCAGGTGGGTTCTAAGGCTTTTCCTGGATAAAGAAGGGGGCATCACTCTTGATGACTGTGCAAAGGCAAGCAGAGAAATAGGTGACTTGATAGATATAAAGGATGTTATCAGCCACGAATATGTCCTTGAAGTTTCATCTCCCGGTCTGAACAGGCGTTTAAAAAGGGATAAGGATTTTTTGCAGGCCATTGGGCAAAAAATCAGGGTAAAGATGGCAGTCCCGGTGGAAGGGCGTAGAAATTTTACCGGATCTCTGCGGGATTTCAAGGAGGGGATGCTGAATCTTGAAACAGCTGCAACTCTGGTTTTGTTGCCCTTGAAGGATATAGAACGGGCTAATATAGTTTATGAATTCGGGCATTAGAAGTCCCAACTTATTTTGGAGCACGAAAGATATGGTATCTGATTTGACAAGGATTATTGAACAGGTAAGCCGTGAGAAAGGCCTGGAAAGAAATGTTTTGATTAAGGCACTTGAGGAGGCAGTAAAGGCTGCAGCCCGGAAAAAATTCGGCCCGGACTACGACTTGGAAGTCAATTTCAATGAAGAACTGGGAGAAATTGAAGTATTTGAGTTTAAGGAAGTTGTGGAACAGGTTACCGATAAACACATTCAGGTATCCCTGTCTGAGGCCCATGAATTGGATCCTGAGGCTGAACTTGGAGACAGTCTTGGCATGAAGATGGACACCGATGCCTTTGGAAGAATAGCCGCTCAGTCAGCAAAACAGGTGGTAATGCAGCGTTTAAAAGAGGCTGAAAGAGATATCGTTTTTGATGACTTCAAAGACAGACAGGGAGAGATCATCAATGGAATTGCCCAGAGATTCGACAGAGGGTCCATAATTGTCAATCTTGGGAGGACAGAGGCAGAACTGCCTCTCAAGGAACAGATTCCCAAGGAAACATACAAGCAGGGCGATCGCGTAAGGGCATATATACTTGAAGTAAGACAGTTCAGTCGAGGCCCTCAGATTATTCTTTCCCGAACTCATCCGAATTTTCTGGCAAGTCTTTTTGAGAGTGAAGTCCCCGAGATTGCCGAGGGCATTGTACAGATTGTTCAAGTCGCAAGAGAACCTGGTGCAAGGTCGAAGATTGCAGTAACTTCAAAAGATCCTGATGTGGATCCGGTAGGCGCATGTGTGGGCATGAAAGGTTCAAGGGTTCAGGCCGTGGTTCAGGAACTGCGGGGTGAGAAAATAGATATTATTACCTGGGACTCTGATTCTGCAAAATTTATCTGCAATGCACTTTCGCCGGCTGAAATCATTAGAGTCCTCGTTGATGAGAGCGAACATTCCATGGAAGTTGTGGTACCTGATGATCAGTTATCGCTTGCCATAGGGAAGAGAGGGCAGAATGTACGGCTGGCATCCAGGTTGACCGGCTGGAAACTGGATGTGACAGGGGAGAGTAATTATAATCAGACGCTTAAGGAAGGATATAAATCACTGTTAGATCTGCAGGGGATAGGAGATAAAAAGGCCTATGATCTTTATGAAGGGGGATTCACCTCTGCCAGGGATCTTGCAAACGCTACAGTGGATGATCTTCGCAGCGTTAAGGGTATGACTGATAAGCAGGCAGAGAAACTGATTGAGAGTGCTGTCGAATATGCCAAAACGAGTGAGATAAAAAAGCAGGCAGAATTGGAACCGGAGGAGACCCCTGCCCGGAAAGATGATGCTGATAGCAGTGAAGAAACCCTTGATGAGGAATAAAAGGGTACATATTCCGATAAGGACATGTATATCCTGCGGAGCAAAAAGAAGCAAAGGAGAATTGATAAGGATTGCATTGAACTCCAGGGGAGTCGCTGTTTACGATATTAATAGTAAAACAAAGGGCAGGGGGGCCTATGTTTGTCCGAACGCATCCTGTCTGGAAGTTTTAAAAAACAGCAAACGCCTTAGCAGGGCTTTTAATACAGAAGTGTTTATGGCTAATGATTTTTGATCAATGTTTGCTTGAAGGCTTTATAGAAAGTGAAATTCGACAAAAATGTCCTTTCGATCAGACCACAGGCGAGATAGAATTCTTGTCTTTTCATCATGCAAGTTTTACAGGTTTCTCGTTTCATTCGAAATGACAAGTTGAGGAGACTTTTTGCGAGTTCATCATTATTGATCGCCTTGTAAAAAATAATGCTTTTATCCTTCAGTTGGTCGAAAATCAAAATTGTTAAATAAGAGGGCAGAATATGAAGAAGGTCAGAGTTTATGAACTGGCTAAAGAACTTGATATGGAAAGCAAAACGCTTTTAGAGAAACTTACAGCCGGTGGCATGAACATCGCCAATATTATGTGTACTTTGGATGAAAGAGAGATTGCCAAAGCAAAGGATTTATTGTCCGGTTCAGTATCTCCGGTTATCGAGGAAAAACGGGTAAAACCCAGTATCATCCGACGGCGGAAAAAGGCCCATGTTGAGCCGGAACCACCCCCAGAAGACAGTGAAGTGCCAGAAAAAACTGAGGTTCAGCAGCATGAGCTACCATTAGAGGAAGCTGTAGAGGAACCTGAAAAAGAAGCTGAGATAAAAGAACCTGTTGAAACAAGGGCCGAAGAGCCCGAACTGGCGGTTGAAGAGAAAACCCCTCCTGATGAAGCTGTGCAGGAAGCCCCATCTGCCGATGAAGAACCTGTGAAAAAAGAGGCTGTAAAGCCGGTTGAAGACAAGCCTAAACGCAAAAAGGCAAAAAAGAAGAAAATTGACCAGCCTGCCAGGATTATTAAGCGTCCTGAGGAAGGGCCTTTATCTGAAACCCTGCAAAAACAGGCTGAAAAGGAAAAGGAAGTTTCAGAGCCTTATGTTGAGCAGCCTGAACCTTCGACGCTAGTGAAAGCCGTAACTGAAGAAGGGGCAGAAAAGGAAGCACCATCCAAGAAAAAGAAGGACAAAAAGAAAAGAATTCAGGATGAAAAGCGTTTAGCAGAAGATGTTACTGTTCGTCACCGGAGAAGAGAAATATATGAAAGGGCTGATCTGTATGAAGGCCGTGAAGCAAAACCCAAGGGAAGAAAGGGCGGCCAAAAAGGAAAACAGGCTGTTAAAAAGCCCAAACATACAGAAATTACAGTACCCAAGGCCATTAAGAGAAGGATTAAGGTGCAGGAGTTAGTTACAGTTGCTGAACTTGCCAAGGCCATGGGGATCAAATCAACTGAATTGATAAAGAGTCTGCTTGGACTTGGTTGTTTAGTCAATCTAAACGATTCAATAGATTTTGACACTGCTTCAGTCGTTGCAGTCGAATTTGGCTACGAACTGGAACTGGAAAACTATGAAGAAGCCCGTTTCATTGCCCCAAAAGAGGATAAGCCTGAGGATTTGAAGCCAAGACCGCCGGTAGTGACCATCATGGGCCATGTGGATCATGGCAAGACATCCCTGCTCGACTATATAAGGAAATCAAACATTATCGGTGGAGAATCAGGCGGCATAACCCAGCATATCGGCGCCTATTATGTCGAGACCGAGGGAGGGGATATCGTATTCCTTGACACCCCGGGGCATGAAGCCTTCACTGCCATGCGCGCAAGGGGGGCGAAAGTTACAGATCTTATTGTACTGGTTGTTGCCGCAGACGATGGTGTGATGCCTCAGACCAAAGAGGCTATTAACCATGCGAGGGCAGCTGATATTCCAATAGTTGTCGCCGTTAATAAAATTGATAAAGCAGGTGCTGATCCTGATATGGTTAAAAGGGAATTAGCCAAACTGGAACTTTCCCCTGAAGAGTGGGGTGGAGAGACTATTTATGGAAATGTTTCCGCCAAGACCGGTGAAGGCGTGGATGAATTGTTAAACCTGGTTTTATTGCAGGCTGAAATGCTTGAATTGCTTGGAAATCCGGATAGAAAAGCAGCCGGTGCGATAATAGAGGCAAAGCTGGATAAAAGTAAGGGGCCTTTGGCCACAGTCCTTATAAGGAACGGGACACTGAAGCAGGGCGATTTCTTCGTCTGCGGAGAATGCTTCGGAAGGGTAAGGTCGATGCTGGACTGTTTCGGCAATAAAATGACTTCTGCGGGCCCTTCCATACCTGTTGAGATTCATGGGATATCGGGTGTTCCCATGGCCGGGGATGAATTTATTGTAGTTCAGGATGAAAAAACCGCGAAACAGATTATTGAATACCGCAAGATGAAGATTGCAAGGCAGGAAACGGGCAAGAAAGGCGCAGTAAGCCTTGAAGACCTTTATAAGAAAATGAAAGAGGGAGAGGTAAAAGAACTCAATATCATTTTAAAAACTGATGTTCAGGGTTCTCTTGAAGCCCTTGCTGACTCGTTAGTCAAGCAGAGCACGGAAGAAGTTAAACTAAGGATTATTCATTCGGCTACAGGGTCAATTACCGAGTCAGACATTATGCTTGCTTCAGCCTCCGGTGCAATTGTAATCGGCTTTAACGTCAGGGCTAATCCGCGGGTATCCGATCTCGCAGAAAGGGAAAAGGTTGATATCCGGTATTATGACGTCATTTACAGCGCTGTTAAGGATATACGTCTGGCAATGACCGGGCTTTTAGAACCTGTATTTAAAGAGCAAATTATTGGACATGTTGACATCAAGGAAGTGTTTCGTGTTCCTAAAGTAGGTGTTGTTGCGGGATGCCAGGTTTCAGATGGTCATATTGACAGGAATTCCAACGTGAGACTTCTGAGGGACAGCGTCATCGTATTCGATGGTAAAGTGTCCTCCCTTAAGCGTTTCAAAGAAGACGTTAAAGAGGTTCAGTCAGGATATGAATGTGGTATCGGCCTGGAGAATTTTAACGATATTAAGCCTGGCGACATCTTTGAGGTTTATGAACTTGAGAAAATTGAGGCTGAATTGTAATCCCAGAAAAGGCTCAAAGATAGAGTTTCTGTGTCTATGAATATGGCATTTCGGCTGTTATGGTAGTTGGAACCTTGAAAATCGACTTTCGCTTGTCTGACAATAGATCTCTCAAAGGGAAACGAAAGATCATTAAGAGTATTCTGGATAAAGTGAGATCCAGATATAATGCTTCCATTGCAGAGGTCGGGTCTAATGATAAGTGGCAAAAGATAGAACTGGGAATCAGTGTGGTCGGAAACGACAGAAGACATATTGATTCATCTTTAAATCATATTCTTGTATTTATAGAGTCACTTTACCTTGCGGAAATCATCAACATCGAGATGGAAATATTGAATATATGAATATGCATGAAGAGTATTCTCATAATCTCTCCAGAACAAAAAGCGGAAACGGTAGTATATATGATTATTGGAAAAAGAGCTGTAAGGGTCGGTGATCAAATTCTAAAAGAAATTGCAGGCCTGCTTGTGGAAAAGATCGAAGACCCCAGAGTAAAGGGTGTTACGATGACGGGAATACGGCTGAGCAATAACCTGAGACAGGCGAAGGTCTTCTTCAGCGTGATTGGAGATAAGGAAAGGGTTGATAAGGCTCAGGCCGGCTTGGACAGCGCTAAAAGCTATATAAAAAAGGAAATCGGGCAACGCATGTCTTTAAGATATTTGCCGGAAATAGCCTTCCTCCATGATAATTCCTTAGAAAGAGGCAGTCATATGGACGCCCTTTTTGAAGAGTTACGAAAGTCCGAAGGAAGAGACAGGCATTAGGCAGATCGGATTTTTTAATTGTGTTTATAGATTCTAAACCGATAAATTTCAAAAAGAATCTGGAGAGGATAGCTTCAGTATTACAAAAGGGCAACACTTTTCTTATTATGACTCACAGGGATCCGGACCCGGATGGCATAGGGTCTATGCTTGCCCTTGGCAAAGCACTCAATAATGATGGAAAAGAGGCCTTTCTTGTTACTGAAGAACCCTTGTTTCCTCCAATCAGTCGGTTAAATGGTGCCGAAAGGATTATTCAAGATATTGAATCTGACCGATACTTTGATTGTGTCATAGTGATGGATTCAGGTGAAGTAGAAAGGGTAGGGGGTCCACGCAGCTATCTTGAAGGTGATTTGCCTGTTATAAATATTGACCATCACGAATCAAACAAACTCTTTGGAGAGATAAATCTGGTTGATTCAAGCAGTTCTTCAACTGCTGAACTGGTTTTTTATGTAATAAAGGCTGCAGGATTGAATATAAATTCTGATGCAGCTGAAGATATATTTGCAGGTATCCAGGCGGATACGGGTTCTTTTAAATACAACAATGCTACGGCATCGTCTCTTAGAATAGCAGCGGATATGATAGAGCTTGGTGCAAACCCCTGGCAGATATCCAGGACAATGATGCAGGAATGCAGCGTCTCCCAGCTGAAATTGCTGCAAAGTGCCCTTGGCAGCCTTGAATTTTATCATAATGGTGAAATCGGCCTAATGACGCTTTCTCTTGACATGATGAATTTTGAGCGGAACCGGGTGCTGGAAAGCAATAGATTCATAGACTATCCCAGATTCGTTCAGGGGGTGGAGATTGCCGTATTGATTCGTCAGACCGGTGAGAATGATTACAAGTTCAGCCTCCGTTCAAATGACAGGGTCAATGTTGCAAGGTTGAGTGCCCGATTCGGAGGAGGTGGCCATATTAGAGCAGCAGGATTTGAGTGTCATGGCTCTTTGGCCTGTCTGAAAGATAGTTTTTTAAAGGAAGCCGTTGGGTTTTTGGATGAAACAGGTGGTTGAAGGATTACTTCTGATAGACAAAAATGAAGGTGAGACTTCATATGACGTAGTTAAGAAGATAAAGTCCGTCCTTAACAAAGGAAACAGGGTAAAGGTAGGACATGCAGGTACTCTTGATCCGTTTGCATCAGGTCTGCTGATTATCCTTCTTGGACAAGGCACCGGACTTTCTCCTTTTGTTATGTCTGAAAAAAAGGTCTACCTTGCAACTATGTACCTGGGAGTCGAAACAGACACATTAGACCCGACGGGCAGGGTTATTAGAACCAGCGCAGTTTGTGATTTGAAACCTGATCTGATTGAGGAAAAGGCCAGGTATTTTATTGGAGATATTAAACAGTCACCGCCGATGTATTCGGCTGTCAAATATAAGGGTACACGGGCTTACAGGCTTGCCAGGAAAGGTATTGAAGTCGACCTGCAAATGAGGACTGTGACAATAGACTCTCTGCAGATCATTTCTGTTGACCTCCCTGAGATTACAATGGAGGTTAAGTGCTCCAGCGGGACTTATATCAGAAGTCTTGGAGCTGATTTTGGCAGGGAATTGGGACCTGGCGCCCATATTAAGCATTTGAGAAGACTGGCATGCGGTTCTTTTGATGTAGAGAATGCAATTAATTCAAATGAGCTCCTTGCTGAAGATGCGCTGTCTGTTTTACTGGACCGCATTATCAATCTGAGAGATGCAATTCCCGGAATGCGAGAGATTGAAGTAGATTCCATCCTTGCAGATAAGGTGAGGCATGGATATCAACCGGCTCTTAAAGATCTTTGCGAAGATTCGGAAGGGCGGGGATATGAAAATACCTATGTTAAGCTTATTGACAATGAAAGGCTTTTAGCCGTTGCGGAATTAAATAAAGATAAATTGAAAGGCAGGGGAAAGATAATTATAAAAAAAGTGTTTTATTGAATTTAGCTGATAGTTGCCCCGTTGCAGAAAGCCCCCGGCTTCCGCTGGGGGGATGCATGCTTTCTGCCGATTGCGGGATGTCGCATTTTGGAATGGAGCCTCCGGTTCCTGCCGGAGCAGTTCCAATGGTAAATGATAGTTTATTAGGATGAATATTTATTTTATTTATATTTAATTGATAATTTTATTATGAATTTGGTGCTTGGCAGGTCTGGTATAAATAATTACAAATGTAGGTTGACTATATAAAAAACTAGGAGGTAGACGAAAGTGGTTTTAACACCTGAGGTTAAAAAAGAAATCATTAACAGGTTCAAGATTAATGAAAAGGATACGGGCTCATCAGAGGTCCAGATTGCCCTTCTCAGCAATCGAATTCAGTACCTTACTGATCATTTTAAGGTACACAAAAAGGATCATCATTCACGGCGCGGTTTATTGAAGCTGGTAGGCCAGAGGAGGAGATTACTCAACTATTTGAAGAAAAAAGATGCAGAGAAATATATGAGTGTAATTAAAGATCTTGGAATCAGAAGGTAATAAATTAGAAATAAAGGCTGCTTATTGCAGCTGCCACGGGCAGGAGTTATATGCGATAATTTTCTCAGCCCGAAGTTACTCAATTGAAAATCGCAAAAAATGAAAGGATTAAATTGGAAATGGTCAAGGAATGTAAAATAGAGATTAATGGTCAGGCACTGCATATTGAGACTGGTCGTGTGGCAAAACAAGCGAGTGGTTCTGTTGTTGTAACGTCTGGCGAGACAGTTGTATTAGTAACCGCCGTGGCCACAGAAGATGTCCGTGAGGGCATAGACTTTCTTCCGCTAACAGTGGAGTATCAGGAGATGTCTTATGCGGGAGGGAGGTTCCCGGGTAATTTCTTTCGCAGGGATATGGGAAGACCGGGAGAAAGGGAAACTCTAATTTCCCGCCTGATCGACAGGCCGTTGCGACCGCTTTTTCCCGGGAATTATAATTATGAGACCCAGATTATTGCGACAGTTCTCTCAACAGATAAGGAAAATGAGGCGGATATGTTGGCACTCCTTGGCGCATCTGCTGCACTTGAAGTATCGGATATCCCTTTTTCAGGTCCTATTGCCGGAGTCAGGGTGGGAAGAATAGATGGAAAATTTATTGCCAATCCCACCGTCAGTCAGCAGGCAAACAGCGATATCAATTTGATAGTAGCAGGAAATCGCTCCAGTGTGGTGATGGTAGAGGGGGGAGCACTTATTGTTTCAGAATCAGAGATGCTAGATGCTGTTTTTTATGGGCTTGAGGCCTTGCAGCCCATGCTCGATCTCCAGGAAGAGCTTAAAAGAGAAGCCGGCAAGGTGAAAAGAATTATTCCTGAAAAAACTGTTGATAAAGATATCCAGTCAAAGGTTATCGAATTAGGGACACCTCTTATCAGTGATGTGATTACGACAGCCGATAAAAAGATGAGACAGCGGAAAGGAAAAGCTGCGCTGGATTCTGTTATGGAAGCCATGTCGTCTGATCTCAATGGCGAAGATAAGTCCGGATTAAGCGGAAAGGTTTCTGAGATCAAGGAAGCATTTGATGATCTGGAGAAGAAAATGATCCGCCAGATGATGCTGCAGGAAGGGAAAAGGATTGATGGACGGCCATTTGATAAAGTAAGACCGATCGAATGCGTGGTTGGCATACTGCCTCGTGTTCATGGATCAGCCCTGTTTACTCGCGGAGAGACTCAGGCAATGGTTTTTACGACCCTTGGAACAGAGCGTGACGAACAAAGGATGGAGTCTATTTACGGTGAGCATTTCAGGTCTTTTATTCTTCATTATAATTTTCCTCCATACAGCGTAGGCGAAGTTAAGAGACTGTCAGGACCCGGCCGCAGAGAAATCGGTCACGGAGCACTCGCAAGACGAGCCCTTGTACCTGTAATGCCTGAAAAAGAAAATTTTCAATACTCTATACGAGTTGTGTCCGAGATACTTGAATCCAACGGTTCTTCCTCTATGGCATCGGTTTGCGGAGGCTGCCTTTCACTCATGGATGCAGGTGTTCCGATAAAAGCGCCTGTAGCCGGTATAGCAATGGGCCTGGTCTCAGACGGCAGTAATGTGGCAATACTGACTGATATTATCGGTGACGAAGACCATTATGGAGATATGGATTTTAAGGTGACAGGGACGCGAGAGGGAATTACCGCATTGCAGATGGATATTAAGATTGACGGCATAACAAAGGAGATAATGCAGAGTGCCCTCGAACAGGCAAAAGAAGGCAGGCTTCATATTTTGGATGAGATGATCAAAGTCATTTCCAAACCAAGAAATCAAATCTCTGAGTATGCTCCTATTATAACCACCTTGCAGATCAGGCAGGAAAAAATAAGAATCCTCATAGGCCCGGGAGGAAAAACCATAAGGGAAATAACAAATGTCTCCGGCGCCAGAATCGATGTTGATGATGAAGGGATAGTTACAATTTCATCCCCGGACAGGGAATGCACAGAAGCTGCTTTAAGTATGATCAATGAAATCATTCAGGAAGCTGTAGTCGGAAAGGTTTATTCAGGAAAAGTAGTTAAGATTATGGATTTTGGGGCATTTGTGGAGCTATTCCCCGGCACGGACGGTTTTCTGCATATCTCACAACTGGATAATAAAAGAGTAAATGAGGTTACAGATGTGATAAAGCAGGGAGATGAAATTCTTGTGAAAGTAATGGAGGTAAATGATGATGGGAAGATTCGGCTTTCACGAAAGGCCGTTTTAGCTGAAGCTGATAGCGGGAAATAGAGGAGAATCAATTAACCTGCCTTTTATAAGGGATAATGGCATCAGTGTTATATGAAAAGCAGTTGATTGTCTGCTGCATCAATATCATGCGTGACAGATGAAATTTCAATGTATAATAAGACTGTTTTAAAAAACGGCATAAGGATAATATCCGAACAGATTAAAAATCTGCATTCAGTTGCGGTCGGCATATGGGTTAATGTGGGCTCTCGAGATGAGGATGTTTCAGATAATGGAGTTTCTCATTTTATCGAGCACATGCTTTTCAAGGGAACTCATAAAAGAAGCAGCTTCCAAATCGCAAAGGAACTGGATAGCATTGGAGGGCACTCTAATGCTTTTACGGCCAAGGAAAACACATGCTATTATGCCAGGGTTCTTGGTAAGCACTTTACAGCTTTGTCGGATATCCTTTCTGATATTTTATTGAATTCAAAATTCGATCACCATGATATGGAACGTGAAAAACAGGTGGTTCTCCAGGAAATCAGTATGGTTGAAGATACGCCTGAAGACAATATTCATATCCTGTTCAATCGACTGTTTTGGAGTGACCATCCGATCGGAATGTCTATCCTGGGAACGGATAAGACAGTATCAGGTCTGAAAAAAGAAAATATCATTAAGCATATCAGCAGATTTTATGTCCCTGATAGAGTTCTGATCGCCTCGGCCGGAGACTTGGATCATAAATCGCTTGTTTCATCCTTTGAACCATATTTTGAATCAGTATCAGATAGATCAGAGTCGAGTATTGAAAGAGTTGTTCCAGGCTGTAACGCAGGGATTTCAGTGCATTCTAAAGATCTGGAGCAAGTACATATCTGCATAGGGGCGGAAGCACCGTCTCAAACAAATAAAAAGCGTTTTGCATGTGCTATCCTTAATACGATTCTTGGCGGAAACATGAGTTCAAAACTGTTTCAGGAAGTGAGAGAAAACAGGGGCCTTGCCTATTCAATATATTCTTTTGTTTCCTCATATATCGACACAGGTTATTTATGCGTTTATGTGGCTACTGATCCCCAGAATGTAAACCCTGTTTTTGATACCATTCAAAACGAGATTAAAAAAATGAGCAGAGGAGAATTTTCCAGATCGGATCTGGAAGCAGCCAAAGATTACCTGACCGGAAGTATTTATCTGTCATCTGAAAATACTGAAAGCCGCATGATGCGTTTGGCCAAAAATGAATTTATTTTTGGTAGATACATCGGCTACGATGAGCTTGTTTCTAATCTGGAAGCCGTTACATTTGATGAAGTAGTCGATGCATCGAAGGAAATATTCCGGAAGGATAAAGCCTCTCTTGCCGCACTTGGCCCAATCAAGGATGAAGATATCAGTAGAAGCAGACTTGATTTCGATTTACGATAAAATTTATTTCGAAGATACTTTTTATGTAGAAGAGAGCAAAAAATTCCCTGCTAAACAGCAGGGCATCATCTGCAGCTTTAGAGCCTGCTCCCTGAGATTAGCGAAGACATTATTCCATTCTTAATACATTAATCAGATTTCGAATTTGAGATAAATGTGTTGCTTTTTTAAGGAGTTCCACAGAGGATATGATAGAAGTCAATATTACTCGTCTGAAGAAGGGAACGGGTCTGCCTCTGCCACACTATGAATCGGAAGGTTCTTCCGGTATGGATATTAGAGCTGATCTCGAAGGGCCTGTTTTTCTAAATCCAGGAGAAATAAAACTAATTCCAACAGGATTGGCATTATCTATACCGAATGGATATGAGGCTCAAGTTCGTCCGAGAAGCGGCCTTGCGCTTAAACATGGAATTGGGATGGTAAATTCTCCTGGTACTATTGATTCTGATTACAGAGGTGAGATAGGTATAGTAATGATAAACTGGGGAACTAAGCCGTTTACAATTAATAATGGCGACAGGATAGCTCAAATTGTTTTTACAAGGGTTATCAGGGCCAATATTGTTGAAGTTGAGGATCTTGATAAAACGCCCAGGGGTGAAGGGGGATTCGGGCATACTGGAGTTTTGTGAGATAGACAATGAAATTTTCTGTCCTGGCTTCCGGCAGCAGTGGGAACGCCTGTTACATTGAAAAAGGCAACACAAGGGTCATAATTGATGCCGGCCTCAGCAGTCGTGAAATAGAAAGGCGCCTTGGATATATTGGAGTAGATCCGAAAAGTCTGGATGCCCTTATTATTACACATGAACATTCTGATCATATAAAAGGTGTTGGTCCTTTTTCTCGACGATTCAAGCTGCCGGTTTACATTAACCATAAAACTCTCAGGATTGCCCAAAAAACTTTAGGCGGTCTGCCTGAGCCGGTAATTGTCAAAACAGGAGATACTATAACCATTAAGGAACTTTGTATTGAAACATTTACCAAGTGCCACGACGCGGCTGACCCTGTAGGCCTGGTGCTTTCTCATTTTAATGGAACATCTTCTAATGGAAAGAAGCTCGGTATTATTACGGATCTCGGGCGAAGCACCGGACTGGTTGAAGACCGTTTAAATGGCTGTCATGCTCTGATTATGGAATTCAATTATGATCAGGAAATGCTGGATCAGGGACCTTACCCTTTATTTATTAAAAGAAGGATAAATGGACAGGACGGACATCTTTCAAATAAGCAGGCAGCCTGTCTTCTTGAAACCCTCTCTCATGAGAATCTGGAACATGTTGTGCTGGCCCATTTGAGCGAAATCAACAATCAGCCGGAAAAGGCTTACAGGGAAGCAGCAAACGCCCTTGACAGGTGCGGTTTTGGAGGAATAAACATAGTCATAAGCAGGCAGGATATGCCTGGCCCCATAATCAGTCTGGAATAATGCTTGGCACTGTTAATAGCGCTTTAGGAAGTTTATAAAATTGCAGGAGGTATAAAGTTGGGTTTGATTCATGTTCCGGTTTTTCTGTTTCCACATTCCAGTATTGGAGAGAAAGATATTAAAACGCTCCGAATGTATCTTAATAACCTGACGATCTGTCAACCCTGGTTTCTCAAGACATCAACCGGTTTATCGGAATCAGATAAGGATTCATTTATTAAAGTACTGGACCCTCCAGAAGATTTAAAGCCCCGAGAGAATTTCATGGCCCTGCTTTCCGAATACAGGCAGTGGATCAAGAATGATTATGATAAGGGGTATTCGGCATTTTTCAGCACTGCTCTGGAAACGGGTTTGATAGAAGAAAAACCATGGAAAATCAGACAAATGATTCATCGAAGATTAAAACAGGAGCCTTCTGTTGCCATAAATGCTCAAACCCTTAAATGGCATCTTATATTACATCTTGAAAGGGAATTTGAGGACAACCGGGAAGAGGCAGAAGACATGCTGCATAAGGTTAATTTTCATCAGCCACCACTTAAGGACGCCCTGGCAGATGAAACCCCTTTGAAGGGTGTTTTTGATGATTTGTCAACTGAAAGCCTTAATCTTGAGAACAAATCCCAATTCAGGCAAATCATTGAAGCCTGGTTTGGACTGTTTGGCGGCTATATTCCGCAGAACGGGGTATTGTTAACACTTGACAGGCATTTGATGGAGTATCTCGATGATATCTTTGATAATAATTTTGTAGAATTCTCCGGGTCAGAAGATGAAATTTCTTTGCATGACTTTTTAGAGAACAAAGAGGTCTTTACCGTAAAGCGTATTCTTCCAATTCCAAATGATGTTCATTCCGATTTAGATTCTGTAAGGTCCAGCCTTTCCGGCAGGACGATCATACTGTTGGCATAGGATATTTATCATATATACAGAATAATAAGCTCCGGGATATCTGTATATAGTTCAGGCTATTTGAGTTGGAAGGAGAAAATAAACAAGAATCCTCTGAGAATTTCTGTTTAATTGTTAATAGGGTTATGACTGCTGGTTTTTTTATGAGGTGAAATCATGAATATAGTTTTCAAGAAGATCAATGCTGCAAACAGACTTATTAATCCTTTTAAAGATTTTTCCCTGGATGAAATACCCCTTGAAATTCGTTTTGATCCTTTAACCGGTCAAACAGGTCGCGTTTTTGATCTTTTTTTCAAACCAGAACGTATTGATCCTTCAGAGACGGTTAAACGTTCTGAAGAAATGTTTTGTCCATTTTGTCCTGATGCACTGGAAAAATCCACTCCCATGTTTCCAAAGGAAATAATTCCTGAAGGCAGGATAAAGGTTGGACAGGCTTCACTTATTCCCAATCTGGTTCCTTTTGATAAATATGCTGGAGTTTCAATCCTTTCACATCGGCATTTTGTTCCAATTGAAGATTTGATTCCTGAGACAATGGAAGAATCTTTTGAGGCTGCACAGATATTCGCTAAAAGAATCGTTGAGATAGATTCAGATGTGAACTTCATAAGTATCAACTGGAATTATATGCCCCCAGCCGGATCAAGCATTGTTCATCCACATATTCAAGTAAATTGTGGCGATTTGCCAACAAATGAGCTCCGCATGCAGGTGGAATCATCCGGAAAATATTTCAGGGAAAACGGGAGCAGTTTTTGGAATGATTTTATTAAAGTGGAAAAGGAAAACGATGAAAGATATATTGGAAAGATTGACTCTACATTCTGGATGATGAGTTATGTCCCTCAAGGGTTTTTGCCGGATATCTGGTGCATATTTTCAGAGCACTGCTCTATAATTGATCTCGACAGGAATGGCCTTAATTCTTTTCTGAAAGGCCTTTCCAAAGTATTTAATTATTTCAACCGGCAGAATATTCTCAGCTTTAATATGGCAGTCTTTTCAGTAAAAGATGAGGATCATTTCCGGGTCAATGCGAAGATATGCCCGCGTCTATATCCAAGACCCATAGGCAATAGCGATCAGGCCTATCTTCAGGCAGTCCATAATGAGCCCTTTTGTGTAAGGCCACCGGAATCACTCTGTAAAAAGGTCAAAGAGGTTTTTGAAGCTTAAAAGCGCCGGTTTGGAAGCATGTCAAATCTGTTGGGGAAATAGAATAGAAATGAAATGGACACTGCCAATAAAGATATTTATTGCTGACAAATTGCCGGCTGCAAATTTCGATTACTTATCTGATCTTTTATCTTGACTTGCTTTAATGATTTCATTAGATTTAAAAATTTATAATTTTGTAATGGGAGACAGATTATGGATGCGGTCATTGAGACTGGCGGAAAGCAGTACCGGGTGGTCCCCGGCGATGAAGTCAAGATCGAAAAACTGAGGGGAAACGTTGGAGACTCTATAACGTTTGAACGGGTTTTATTCAGTTCGGACGGCGAAACAATAAAGATAGGGCAGCCATTCCTTGAAAGTTGCAAGGTTACGGGGAAAATCACCCGGCAGGCAAAAGACAGGAAGATTAAAGTCTTTAAATACAAGAGAAGAAAAGGATATCGAAGGACAAAAGGGCATAGGCAGCAATTTTCTCTTGTCAGGATTGAGAATATCGAGGCCTGATCTTACAAGACTTGTTTGATATAAGAGGTAATCATAATGGCACATAAAAAGGCAGGCGGCAGTTCTCGAAACGGAAGGGACAGCGCTGGACAAAGGTATGGAATCAAAAGATTCGGGGGGCAGACGGTTCGTGCGGGCAGTATTCTGATAAGACAGAAAGGCACCAGGATACACCCGGGTGAAAATGTAGGTTTAGGCAGGGATTATACTGTTTTCGCAAAGATTGATGGAATCGTCACCTTTGAACGCTGGGGGAAAGATCGAAAAAAGGTCAGTGTATACGCCGAGTAGACATAAGGCGCAAACCCTAATCTCTTGAGACATGAAATGAATTTTTTGGATGAAGCCATCATTACGGTTAAATCTGGAGATGGGGGAAAAGGATGTGTCAGTTTCAGAAGAGAGAAATACATCCCTAAAGGCGGCCCCGACGGGGGTGATGGGGGTAATGGCGGAAACGTAATTATAAGAGGAACCAAGGCTCTTTTTTTATTAACTGATTATAATTCACGAAAACATTTCAAGGCCGGGGACGGCCATCCTGGGAAAGGAAAAAATCAGTCAGGCAAATTTGGTGCCGACTTGATCCTAAAAGTCCCCTTAGGCACTATTGTCCAGGAAATAGATACAAACGAAATCCTTGCAGATGTTATAAATGATGATCAGGAAGTGCTTATCATTCCCGGCGGGAGAGGCGGCAAGGGAAACCAGCACTTCGCAACTTCGACAAATAGAGTTCCAAGATTTGCTCAGCCCGGGCTTCCGGGTCAGGAAAAAAAGATAAGGCTCTCTTTAAAGCTCCTGGCTGATATTGGACTTATTGGATTACCTAATGCAGGTAAATCGACACTTCTTTCCCGTCTAAGCACCGCACATCCAAAAGTGGGTCCTTATCCTTTCACAACCGTCGTTCCAAATCTGGGAGTTATGATCCTTGAGGATGGAAGATCTTTAGTTATTGCGGATATACCAGGGCTGATTGAGGGAGCAAGTCAGGGACGAGGACTCGGCCATCGTTTTCTAAAACATATTGAACGTACAAACCTCCTGCTCCATCTCCTGAGTATTACATACAAACCGGATCATGACATCCTTGAAGATTTCCTCACTGTCAAAAGCGAAATGGATGCATATAATCCTGAACTGGCTGTTAAACCTCAAATAGTAATCATCAATAAAATGGATTTATATGGTAAAGAGGGTCGAAATCTTGGGGAATTGCAGGATGCCCTCAAGGGGATTGGTATAGATTCCTACCCTGTTTCAGCACTGAATGGTGACGGGATTGAAGAATTGAAAAGAAACATCCTGAATAGAATTGATGATAATGGATAGATATGGAAGCTGTTTCCAGACTGAATATATTAAGGCCGGTAAAAAGGGTTGTAGTTAAGGTAGGCAGTGGCGTTCTTACCGAAACGAATGGCTTGAATATGTCCATCATCTCTGACCTGGCTTCGGATATATGTGTTTTGAAAAAAAGAGGAAAGGAGATCGTTCTGGTTTCCTCCGGGGCTATAGCAGGTGGTTTGAAAAAGATGGGATTCTCTAAAAGGCCCAAGTCCGTTTCCCAGCAGCAGGCTATGGCGGCTATAGGTCAAAGCACATTGATGATTGCGTATGAAGAAGCTTTTGGAAAGCTCGGATATAAAGTTGCCCAGATCCTTGCAACACGTGATGATCTTACCAACAGGCGTCGCTATCTTAATACCCGCAATACACTTTTCACTTTGCTTTCGTGGGACGTAATTCCCATTATTAATGAAAATGATACCGTTGTAGTTGATGAAATCAAATTTGGCGACAACGACAATCTCAGCGCAATGATAACTAATCTGAGCGAGGCTCACCTCCTTGTTAACCTGACGAATATTGACGGACTTTTCGACAAGGATCCCCGAACAAACAGGGATGCCAGACTTATACCTGTTGTTGAAAAAACTACCAGAAAGGTGACCGAGTATGCCAGTGAAATCCCCGGATTTCTCGGGAAAGGAGGTATGGGAAGCAAGGTCAGGGCGGCACAAAAGGTAGCATTACGCGGAGTTCCTGCAATTATTGCCAATGGCCTGAAGCCCCATATCTTAAATGACCTTTTTCAAGGCAGAGAGGAGGGGACACTGTTCCTTCCTAAAGAAGTTCCGCTTCGCAGTAAAAAACACTGGATTGCTTTTACAAAGTCTCCTAAGGGACAGATTGTAATTGATCACGGGGCTGAAAAGGCCCTTGTAGAACAGGGAAAGAGTCTTTTGCCCTCCGGCATTAAGGAAGTAAAAGGTAGATTCAGCCTTGGGAATTCTGTATTATTGCTTAATGAAGATGGAAAGGAAATCGCAGTAGGGATGGTCAATTATCATTCAAGCGATATTATAAATATTATGGGCGCAAAATCCTCTGAGATAGAATCAATCCTGGGTTTTAAACATGATGATGAAGTGATTCATAGAGATAACCTTGTGCTCATTGAAAAATTGGATCAAGGAGACTAGAGATGATTTCAGCCATGATAAAAGAAATGGGTATAGATGCCAGGGCTGCTTCCAGGCAGTTAAGAAAATTGGGAAGAGAGCAAAAAGATGCTGCTCTTGAACTTATGTCATCCAAATTAATTGAAAGACAGTCGATTATTATTCAGGAAAATAAAAAGGACCTGGAAAAAGCAATAGGTTCAGGCATGTCTTCTTCGATGATAGATCGCCTGACTTTGAATGAAAAGGTCATAAGTGAAATGGCTGAAGGACTCAGGGAAGTTGCATCCCTGCCTGACCCCGTAGGTGAAGTGACAGGGATGGTGAAAAGGCCAAATGGCCTGCTTGTCGGGCGCATGAGAATACCTCTTGGCGTGATCGGATTCATATATGAATCTCGACCCAATGTAACTGTAGATGCTGCAGCCCTGTGTCTGAAATCCGGCAACGCTGTAATCCTTAAGGGCGGTTCTGAGGCTATTAATTCAAACCTTTGCCTTGCTGGTTTATTGAACGAGGCCTTAAAAGAGACCGGGATACCTGAAAAGGCCATCCAGGTGGTACCAACGACCGAAAGAGAGGCAGTCGGTGTTCTCCTGGCCCTTGATGATTGTCTGGATGTAGTGATTCCAAGGGGAGGTGAGGGCCTTATTCGATTCGTAGTTGAAAATTCCCGGGTGCCGGTACTGAAACATTATAAAGGTGTTTGTCATGTCTATGTAGATGAGGATTCGGACCTGAAGCTCGCTGAGAAAATATGCTTTAATGCCAAAGTCCAAAGACCCGGAGTCTGCAACGCAATGGAAACCATGTTAGTCCATAAAAATATTTCAGGAACGTTCCTCCCTTCGATGCTTGAACGATTTCAAAAGGCCGGCGTAGAAATTCGAGGCTGTGCCACGACCACAGCATTGTTTCCGGATATAAAACCGGCTGTTGAAACTGATTGGCCCGCCGAGTTTCTTGATCTGATTCTTGCTGTCAAGATTGTTTCAGGAATAGACGAAGCCCTTGATCATATTGAAAAGTATGGGAGCAATCATACTGAAGCCATTGTCACCAATGATTATAATCGCTCTCAACAATTTCTGACAGAAGCGGATTCTTCAGTAGTATTGATCAATGCATCAACACGCTTTAATGACGGGAATCAATTAGGTCTTGGTGCGGAGATCGGCATTAATACTTCAAAGCTCCATGCCTTTGGTCCAATGGGACTTGAAGAGCTTACAACTACGAAATTTATCGTTTACGGTCAGGGACAGATTAGAGAATAGCCAATGGCTTATGGCTTCGATATAATTGATTAATTTACCCCGCTGCAGAAAGCCCCCAGCTCCTGCTGGGGGCTTTCTGCCAGTCGCGGGATGTTGCGTTTTAGAATGGAGCCTCCGGCTACTTCCGGAGGAGCTCAACTATCGGGAGGGGAGAAATCTCTTGAAGTTAGGAATTCTGGGGGGGACTTTTGATCCTGTTCATCTGGGCCATTTGCGCTCCGCTGAGGAAATAGGCCAAAAGCTGCAACTGGATAAGGTATATTTAATACCTTCGTCATTCCCTCCCCACAAAAAAATAAAAAATTTCACTTCATTTGATCATCGATTTAACATGGTGCGTCTGGCTATTGATGATTCCAGTCTTCTTGATGCCCTTGATCTGGAAGCAAAACGTCCGGGGTTTTCTTATTCAATTGAAACTCTCAGAGAATTTCATAATCTCTTCAGTCCAGACCCTGATCTTTTTTTTATCCTGGGTATAGATGCATTCCTCGATATCAAGACATGGAAAGAGTATAAGAGGCTTTTTGACTATGCTCATTTTGTTGTTATTGAGCGTCCGGGATATTCAAGCGATCTGGCCTTCAGTCAGCTATGTGATCTTATTCATGGAATTGAGAAGACTCATGAATCACATATTTATAAAATGCCATCGGGTAGAAGCCTGATATTTATGACGCCCACTCTCCTGGATATTTCCTCTACAGGCATAAGAAAAATGATCGCTAATGGTGAATCCATACGTTTCCTGGTTCCGGAATCAGTCAGGATCTATATCAATGAAAAAGGATTATATGGAGAAAATGCAATCTGTTGACAAAGCAAAATTGTGTGCCAGAATCATCAGGGAACGGAAAGCTATTGATCCGGTATTGTTCAATGTGAGTGAACTGACCACTATTACCGACTATTTTCTTATAGCCAGCGGCAACTCCAGCAGACAGGTACAGGCCATTACACGACATCTTCAAAAAAGGATGCGTGAAGAGGGATTCAGGCCTCTTGGTATCGAGGGAGAAAGGGAAGGGCACTGGGTTTTGATGGATTACGGGGATGTAGTTATCCAGCTATTTTATAAACCTGTCCGAGAATTCTATGACCTGGAAAGTCTGTGGATTGAAGCGCCACGGATCAATTTTGAGGACGGAGACCTTCAGGACGCCAAAGAATGAAATCAGGAAGATTCAAAAATACAAAACTGATCATTTTTGCAACTGTGCTCTGTTTGCTGTTTTCGCAGGAATCTTTATTTTCGCCGAAAGCTCTGGCCCTTTCAATAGAGGAAGAAAAGACTATGGGACAGGAATTTCTGGCCCAGATGAAAAAATATTATGAAATGCTGGATGATTATAATGCAGAGCAAATTTTAAACGATCTTGGCCAGTATCTTGTGAAGCCTGTTGAAACAAAGAATTTCGAATATCATTTTTATATTATCAAGGACAATACCCTGAATGCCTTTGCTTCGCCCGGGGGGCATATCTTTTTATATTCAGGATTAATAGATACCCTGGAAAGCATTGATGAACTGGCCTCTGTCATATGTCACGAAATTGGTCATATCTCTGCCAGACACATTTCCGAGCGAATTGAACAGAACAAAATGATAAGCATAGCAACAATAGCAGGAATCCTGGCAGGGGTTCTCATTGGGGGTGAGGCTGCCGGGGCTTTGATGACAGGTTCTGTTGCTGCCGGATTGCAGGCTCAACTCCATTTCAGCAGGGAAGATGAATATCAGGCCGATCAGTTAGGATTTAAATACATGAAAGCAGCAGGCTTTGACCCGGAAGGCATGATCACGGTCCTGAAAAGAATTGAAAAGGAAGACTGGCTTGGAGCAGGTAGAAGGCCGGCTTATCTTCTTACCCATCCCACAGGCCCTGAAAGGATGGCTAATCTCGATTCCATGCTTAGTAGCTATATCCCTGAACGTGAAAATAACGAAGCAGAACGTTACAGGAAGCTTTTCCCCTTTTTTAAGACCATCGTTATGGCCAGATCACTTGAACCGCGTGATTCAAAAAAGCGTTTTGAGCGTGAATTTGAAAAGAATCCTTCTTCCTATCTGGCCCATTACGGAATGGGAATAGTATGCATTGAAACTTCAGAGTATGCAGCGGCTATTCAGCATCTAAATAACGCATTGGAAAAAGGTCATAAATCCGCTCCGTTGCTTACCAGGCTTGCAGAGGCCTATATCATGAGCGGAAAAAATAAGCAGGCAATCTCTGTGCTGGAGGATGCCCTGAAACTGGATAAAGACGATAAAGCGGCTCTTTTTTTATCAGGGCTTTCATATGAAAACCTTAAACAATACCAAGAGGCCATAAACTTTTATGAAAGATTATCTTCTATGCAACCCGGTAAGGATAATGTTTATTACCATTTAGGGGTTTGCTATGGAAAGCTTAACAACCTGGCGCTCGCCCATTACAATTTCGGGCTTTATTTTTGGAAGTCCGGAGAAACAGAAAAATCAAGATTTCATTTTCAAAAGGCAGACAAGCTGGCCGATGGTGATGCGAGCCTTAAAAGAAGAATAAAAAAAGCAGAAGAGGATCTGCCCTGATTCCTCAGATCTGCGAAAAAATTTAACATTGATTTTCCATGACCTCAACAATCATGAAAATTTTGGAATAAATTATAATCAGGTTTAAATTTCTGAAATGCAGTCTGCTTTTTTGTCAACCGTGCAGGCCTGCCAACCATACCTTTCTATACAGGAACCTTCTCCCTTTGAAGTGCAACCAGGCTATATATATAAACATGAATAAGGTGTAAGGTGGGACGATGTTTCATAATTCAATTAATCATTGTTCAAGTGAATAATTACCAGCTTTCGCGATCATTTCGTCCCGTTCAACGGAAATACTTATATTCCCCTTTCTTAATTCCAGTTTTTTTGCCAACACTGTATGGGGGATGCGTGACTCCCTCGACGCCCAGAAGCATCAAAGGCGTGAACAATTCCGGCACGAATCGGATTAAGATGTATATACCGCACCAGTTCAAGAAGGTAGGTGTCTTCCTGACATACTATTGATTTATAACGATTCTGAAACAACTGTCCCTGTCGCCTGTGTCTCTTGTTAAATGAAATAACATATCCGGTAAGAAGTCTTCTCATTAATGTGGACAGCGGTTTTTGTCCGGTTCGGAAAAGGAAGTGGGCATGATTAGACATAAATGCCCAGGCATAGCAGGATACCTGCATCTCAGGGCATAGTGTTTCCAGCCTTTCAATAAAGTCATCACGGTCTTTATTGTTCCGGAATATCTTTTTACCTTCTATTCCGCGGATCATTACATGATGTAATACTCCGGGAGCATCCAGTCTGGCTGTCTCTGGCATTCAATGGAAATAATCAATTTCGGGAGCTATGTCAATTGAACTATTAAACATCGTCCCGCTTTATTTCATAAACCCCTGTCAGCCTTCAGCCCTGATTTCATTCTTTCAACTATGCTGCTGACGGAGCTGCTTTTCTTAATATTGAATTGTAAGCCCACCTCCTTCAAAGTATCTATATTTTTTATCCGCTGTTACTGATGGGCTGTATATTCATCCAAAAGTCTGCGAAT
>ERZ795057.40-NODE-40-length-122901-cov-26.938386_pt1 | contig 122901 bp, 99 predicted proteins | sample MGYA00375141_ERZ795057 | MGnify/ENA primary metagenome ERZ795057 (study PRJEB30186, sample SAMN05720163) | activated sludge metagenome | isolation source: Anaerobic digester | place: Hong Kong | collected 2015-01-26 ...
ACTGGCTTACAAACGCTGTATATGACCCTGTTACACAAACAGCAGAATATAAGGCCTGTGCGTGCAGAATAGACAAGCTTTAATGAATATTGGGTCCTTTACCTGTGATGAGTTTCTAGAAAAAATACGAACCGTTCACGGTAGCACTGCACCTGGGGTAGTCCTGGGAGGAATTATGCTTGATTATGCACGCAGGCATCTTCCCGAAGGATGTATTTTTGATGTTGTGTGTGAGACACGAAGCTGTCTTCCCGACTCAGTACAAATACTCACACCCTGCAGTCTTGGAAATGGATGGCTCAAGGTAATTCCATTAGGCCGTTTTGCCTTGAGCCTTTTCGACAAATACTCTGGTAAGGGTATTAGATGCTTTCTGGATCCTGCAAAAACCGTCAAATGGCCTGAAATCCATTCCTGGTTCCTTAAACTCAAACCAAAAAAAGATCAAGACCTTGAAGGGATACTCCAGGATATCAAGATGGCCTCTTTTTCCATATACGGCCTTCAGAATATCCTGGTAAAGGACTTTTTTAGAAAGAAGCAACAAAAAGGTGATATAGCCATCTGTCCTTCATGTCATGAGGCATACCCCGAAAAGGATGGAAATATCTGCCTGGGATGTCAGGCAATGGATCAGGATGCCTATTACCTGGCCAATAAGACCAAATATATTAATGATGATTTAGAATAATTCAAGTCTTTATTAGCCTGCAAATTTTTTCAAACTTAAGAAATACCTCAAGCTATGATCGCAAACTAAACTGCCTTTTACAGCTCACCTCTTTCTTTTGTTAGATAAGAATTACTCTAATTTCTGTATTGAATGAAGAAAGATATTTTGAAGAAAATATCAATAAAGCTTCTTACCTCTCGTATTCTATCTATGAGTTTATTTCAATTGAATTTATAGAAATGCTTATCCTGATATAGTTTTTTAAAGTACCAGAAAAACATATTTAAGAATGAAGGCTGTATTTTCAGTTAGGTATTTTACAATTAATTATGCTATAAAACTACGTATAATCTTTTTGTTAAAGTCGCCGAGCTTAATTTATCGAAACTTTAAAGGGGGATACTGATTGGCAAAAATATTTAGAGAAAAGGGGAAAAGCGGAAGAATTCACATAGAAAGCGGTTTGATGGGGGAATCACTTGTCAGCAAGGATTTGCTCAATAAAACTGAAGCCAAAGAATATTTCAGGATGCACCCTGAAATAAACGTCATGAAAATCGGGGGCCAGAGCATTATAGACCGGGGGGCAAAAGCAGTTTTGCCGATTGTCGATATTCTGCTGCAGGCCAAGGAAAAATACAAACTCATACTCATGACAGGAGGAGGAACAAGGGCCCGGCATGTTTACAATATCGGCATTGAGCTTGGTATGCCCACCGGTGTTCTATCCAAACTGGGCAATAAGGTTTCCTGGCAGAATGCAGAAATTATGAGTGTGCTCCTGGCCAAGCACGGGGGGATTAAGATCGACCAGGGGGATAACCTCGAGCAGTTGACCATGTTTTGTCAGCTGGGATATCTACCCATCACTTACGCCATTCCACCCTATGGTTTCTTTGAACATCCTGCTGAATTAGGCTCCATACCCCCTCACAGGACAGATTGCGGTGCCTTCCTGCTTGCGGAGAATATCGGAGCCCGCAGCCTGATTTTTCTGAAGGACGAAAAGGGGCTTTTCAACAAGGATCCAAAGAAGGTAAAAAAATCAGAGCGTAAGGACCTGATCCTCTATGATCGTATATCGGCAAAGGAACTCATGAAACTTGACCTCGACGATCTTATAATCGAGCGACCCATTCTTAACTTTCTTCAGAAGTCAAAGTGCCTGAAGGAACTTCAGATTGTGGACGCACTTCATCATCCGGAACACATACTGGACGCCCTTGAAGGAAAGCATGTGGGCACTATAATTTATAAGGAATAGAAGAGCATTTGCTGGAGGTGCTCAAAGACGGCTAATCACCGGCTTTTTCCTTTTTTTCAATCTCCAGGTAAACCACTTCCGCACCTGTTGCCCTGGCAATCTGGTCGAGCTCCTGCTTGCGGATATGTTTGGTGTAAATCTTTATATCTCCGCCACTGACACCAAGGACACGATAGCGCGGTTTTCTTTCACCCTTTTCAACCTTGCGTCTTTCTCGTACAAAAATCTTTGTAGACATGATATCTCCTTTCAATATAATAAAAATTAGCATATATATAATAAGATCTAATTTTTAATTAGAGTATATATCCTTAGAGGATATATGTCAAGGAGAAAAATGAATAAAAGGAAAACCAGCAACGGATTTCATTTACAGGGGAAGAGGGAACGCTATATCCAGCCTTCCATACTGATGGGGCTCTGCGACAAGCCCTCATACGGGTATGAGCTTATCCAGAATATTCAGAAATACGGATTTGTGGAGGGGCAGGCCCCGCCCGGCATGATCTATCGCCACCTGCGTCAACTGGAGGAAGAAGGCCTGGTTTCTTCCGAGTGGGAAACTGAAGGAGCCGGCCCGGCCAAAAGAATGTATTCGTTGACCGCTGAAGGACAGGAGGTTTTAGGGCTTTGGATCGGGTATATGGAAAAACAGGCGGAAAACCTTAAGAGCTTTATTGAACGATACAAAAACATGGAAAAGAGATCTAAATAATAAAGTCAGAGTTAAAACGATTATCACCTCCATCCCGGAAACCGTTATTGACCTCATTCTTTCGGTGAAATGAAAATATTTTTCAGTAGCAGCTTTGAGCTTTGAGCATGATCTGTTAGGAAAACATCTTTCCAGGATTAAGAATCCCGTTGGGATCATACATATCCTTTATTTTTTTCATCCAGACAAGGCTCTTCCCGTGCTCTAAATTCATAAATTTTTTTTTGCCTATGCCCACACCATGCTCACCAGTGGCTGTACCGCCCAGGGCAATTGCCTTCTTCACTATTCGTTCACTTATCTTATCAATTAAAGCCCATTCCTTATCATCTCCTGTCTTTCCCATAAATACAAGATGCAGGTTCCCATCACCTGCGTGACCAAAAGTATATCCGGGGATTCCGGCGTTCTGGGATTCGCCCCTGGCCATTGAAATAATCTCCGGGTATGCAGAAATCGGCACAGCAACATCAATAACAATATGAGAACACCCTGGATGATTCCGCCTTATCATCTCAGCCAGCTCATAGCGGGCAGTCAGAAGCTCTTCCCTCTCCTTTCTACTGATTCCCATTCTGAAATCATGGCTTCCGAGGTCCTCGCAGACATCCCGCGCAATTTCCATCAGGTGCTCTAACTGCCTGCTGCTTGGACCATGAAATTCTATGAATAGTGTCGGAGATACTTCCATTCCCAGAGCTTTTTCTTTATTTATGATCTTAATACATTCCGGGGCCAAAAGTTCCAATGAAGCCGGCTCAATGCCTGATCGCATGATTTCAAAGACAGCCTTTCCTGCTGTTTCAACATCCGAAAAATTTACTGTTGCTGTTGAAAATTCCTCAGGCCAACCCCTCAATCGAACTGTTGCCTCTACAACTATTCCAAGCGTTCCTTCAGAGCCGACGAAATTATTTATCAAATCATACCCGGATGAGGTCTTTGATGCCCTGCAGCCAATATCCAAAATCTCTCCGTCTGCAAGGACAACTTTAAGCCTTAAAATATTTGCCCTTGTAGACCCATATCGCACAGTCCTGATCCCGCTTGCATTATTTGCAATCATTCCGCCGATCGTAGCCCTTGCGCCAGGGTCAGGTGGAAAAAACAGTCCTTTATGCCTTAATTTTTCGTTCAGGTCCTGATAGACAACACCAGGCTCCAGATCAGCCTGAAAATCTGACTCTTTGATTTCTATTACTCTATTCATCAAAGAAAAATCCAGTACCAACCCGTTGAAAAGCGGAATCGGATTGCCCTCAAGGCTTGAACCTGACCCCCAGCCTGTAACAGGAAGCAGGTTGCTGTTGGCATATTTAAGTATTTCAGATACCTCCGACCTGTCAATCGGCCAGATTACGGCCTCCGGAAGACTTGGAGGATGCTGAGACTGATCTTTTGAATGAAGTTCGAGATTGGATATGCCTGTTGATATGCGCTCGGAACCCACAATAGATTCAATATCAATAATATGCCTTTCTTCAATCTTATTGAATTTCATTACCAACCTCCTTTTCTTATCACACGGAAAACATAAAACGCCTCATTCTTATATTCATGAGAAGTCCTATAGCTGCCATTGTTGTAATAAGGGATGACCCGCCATAGCTGAAAAGAGGAAGAGGAATTCCAACTACAGGCAAAAGGCCTGCGACCATTCCAACATTAATTACCACCTGCCAGAAGAGCATGGCAACAATGCCTATAGCCAGAATAGAACCGAATTTGTCTTTCGAGTTTTTTGCTATACTAAGTCCGCACAGAATCAAAAACAGATAGAGCAAAAGCAGGATTGCTGTACCGAAAAAACCCCATTCTTCAGCCAGTACCGAAAAGGCGAAATCAGTGTGCTGTTCCGGCAGGAAATTCAAGCGAGTCTGTGTGCCTTTCAAAAATCCCTTTCCCCAGAAAAGGCCTGAACCAATAGCTATTTTAGACTGATTGATATGGTATCCCGCACCCAAGGGGTCCATTTCAGGCCTTATAAATGTAAGGATACGTGCCTGCTGATATTCTTTAAGATTGAACCAGATTATCGGTGCAGCGGCAAAAGCTGAAACGACAAGAATCATCAGGGACTTCCAGTAGATATTAACAAAAAATATCACTGAAACTGAAACAAGCACTATGAGAAGGGCTGTGCCAAGATCAGGTTCTTTTAAAATTAGCAAAAAAGGCATTGCCAATATCAAAAATGGTTGCCATAAATCTCTCAGCCGGTATTTCTGAAATCCACCTTTTTCACTGAAAAATTTGGCAAATACTATCAGAATAACAATTTTTTCCAGCTCAGACGGCTGAAAGGAAAAAAGCCCGAGACTCAGCCACCTCTGGGAACCGGAGGTGACCTTTCCAATAACTATTACCAGAACCAGAAGTATTACAGAAACAATATATGCAGGGTAAGCTATTCTCTCCAGGACAAAATAGTTGAAGGTTGTCATCACTAAAAAAACAAAAAAACCTGAAAAAAACCAGTAGATCTGTTTGGCAAAGATCTGTGCTCCACCCTCCTCCCTGATCGGATAGGTTGCGCTGTATAGATTAAGGATACTTACTGCAGCAATAATAAGGACAACGAGCAGTAACAGCCAATCAATATTTTGTATCAATCTTCGATCCAACATGCTTTGGTTAAACCTAATCTATCGTAAGTTGATCTATTTAAAGCAATATTCCTATACTTTGAGACAAGGCAACAGCATAACTTGAACCCTGAACTCTTTTACGGTATCCCCCGCACCACACAAGGAATCAATATATTCAGCACAGTAACACGTTCCACAGCATAGAGTATCAGCAGTTTATTAATTCTGGCACTCAATTCAAATATGAATTTATCATTTCAGCTGCAATTGGAGCGGCAGCACTTCCTCCATGCCCGCCATGCTCAATAATTATTGAAACTGCAATGCGCGGTTCATCTGTCGGGGCAATAGCAACAAACCATGCATGATCTCTAAATTGAACAGGCACTTCTTTGTCATTTTCCCTGTCATCTGAATACTTGTCCATTTTAACAACCTGGGCCGTTCCGGTCTTTCCGGCAACAGATACCATATTCAGCTTTGCCATCCGACCGGTGCCATGCGGCTGGTTAACTACTCCTGTCAGTGCATCCTGAACCAGCTTCATATTCTCATTGCTTATCGGGACTTTTCTTTTCACCTTCGGGTTAAATTTATGAATTGCTTCTGCTTCTGATTTTCCTATCCTTTTGACAACCTGAGGTACGTAAACAATCCCGCCGTTGAAAACAGTCGAAATCAGAGAAACCGCCTGCATCGGAGTTATAAGAACAAAACTCTGTCCTATTGAAACCGATATTGTCTCTCCGGTCTGCCAGGGCAATCCAAACTTGCTAACCTTCCACTCACTTGTCGGTATAAGACCTTCCTTGGACTGTCCGATATCAAACCCACTATCCTGCCCGAGGCCAAACATACCTGCATAGTGAGCAATCATGTCTACACCCAGCCTTTTTCCAAGCTTATAAAAATATACATCACAGGACTCAACTATTGCCCTGTAAAGATTCACCTTTCCATGCCCGTATTTTTTCCAGCACCGGTATGTACTATCTCCTAAAGAGTATGATCCAGTACAGATCAGCTCTTCTTCCGGGTCAATAACCCCCTCTTCAAGGCCTGCCAGAGCTACAATTATCTTGAACACAGAGCCCGGCGGATATTGACCTGACAGAGCCCTGTTCTGTAAAATAAAATCCTTTGAAGTTGATATCTTTTCCCATTCGCCCTTATCAATACCGCCTATAAAAAGGTTGGGATTAAATGAAGGTGAGCTCGCTAAAGCCAGTATTTCTCCCCCATTCGGATTCATCGCCAGAATCGCCCCTCTCTTACCATTCAACGCATTTTCTGCAATAACCTGTAATTTTTTGTCTATTGTCAAATAAATGTTCTCACCTGAAACCGGGGGTTTTCGAGATATCACCTGAATTTTTCTTCCGGCCGCATCTACCTCTACCTGCTCACCACCCCTTATACCGTTCAAATGGTCTTGCCATCTCCTCTCTATCCCTGATTTTCCGATCAGGTCTCCTGGCCTGATGTCATGGTATTTTCCACTCTTTAATTGATTTTCATTAATTTCGCCTAAATAACCAAGGAGATGAGAGGCAAAATTCCCAAAAATATAGTCTCTCTGAGGAGTAACCTTGATCATAACACCTGGAAGATTGAACCGCTGAGTCTCAATAACAGCCAGCTCATTGCGCGAAATATCTCTTTTAAGACAAACGGGCCTGAAAGGATATCTGTAAAACCCGCCACCTAATTTTTCTTCAGCCTTTTCAGGATCAACTCCCAATAACAAATTAAGACTCTTCAAAAGGCATGTGCGGTCCTGCACCTCCTCAGGAATCACAAAAAGATCATAAGAAGGGCGATTACCGACAAGGAGTTCGCCATGTCTGTCGAATATCAGCCCTCTAAAAGGAGAAATAGAGTGAAGCCGAATACGATTATTTTCCGATTTTGTGCGGTAGGTAGAACCATCAACTATCTGCAGTATCCATAGTCGCAGTAACAGGATACCGAAAATTATTAAAACAAGCAAAGTGGCTTTCTGCAGCTGCCTGTTAAAAATATCTACTGAAACTGGATCAAAATCTGACTTTCTCAAATCGCTATCTGATTGGAATGCTTTTTTTAAGTTTGTCCAAAATGAATAAGTTTTGCATGCTCAGTCAAGTTGCAAAAGCTATTAACATCACTTTTGTAATAAATCATTATTGATAAAATCGCAAAATGTAAAAAAGACTTTTAGGGGCTCAGGGCATCCTCTATTTGGAAAAAGCTGCCAATTCCTTAACATTAACGCCCATTAAAAAGTTTAACAGGTAGAATATAAATGGCGCAAAAAAACCGGTTACAATAGCCGAAATTACAGACATTAATGCAAAAGATAAGGAAAATTCGACTTTAATAGAAAAAATAATCAGCAGGAAGTAAAATATCAGTTTTTTCAAAAACACGGCCATGGATATAACAATAATCTGTCCTTTTACCTCTCTAATATCAAACAATTTGCAACCAAGATAGACAACCCAAAAAACACCTAAGTAAAGAAGGGTAAAACATCCGTATAAGCCATAAGACATTACATCTATTAAAAGTCCCTGGCCAAAAGCAAAGGCTCCGACAGCAATTTGTCCGTAAAATAGTACAAAATATGCAATAAAAATAGCTATAAGATCCAGGTCAAAATAGGAAAGCACAGTAAAATTAACCCATTTTCCCTTCATTAGAGTAAAGATAAACCCCAAGATCCATAAAATAAAATACAATATCAATTCTTTTTTGTCGGATGGTCTAATAGCTCAGTCTCCTTCAAAATTACAAGGATCTCTTCCAATCTGGAAAAATCAACAACTGGTTTGACCTCAACATATTTAAAAAGCTCCCCCGGCATATCTTTCACAAATGAGACTTCGCCAACGGGCAAACCTTTTGGAAAAACGCCTCCAAGCCCGGACGTAACAACAAAATCACCTGAAACGATACTGCTTGACTTAACAACATAGTCCAGCTTGCAAATTTCATTAGACATGCCTTTTAATATGACCCCTTCACGAGAACGCCTGACAATACAATCAACACCGCTATTCTGATCAATTATCAATAGCACTTTTGCGTAATTAGATGATACGGAAACAATCCTGCCAACCACACCACGTGCGTTAACTACAGGCATATTTAATTTCAGGCCTGAATCTTCCCCTTTATCAATTATAACAGATTTAAACCATCCTGTCGGATCACGACCAATTACCGAAGCAGCCAATACCGGCCAATTTATCGTATAATCAAATTTGATGAGTTCCTGAAGTCTCTCGAACGTGCCCAATAGATGCACATATTGATCGTTCTCCATCCTGAGTCTGTCAATCTCCTTCCTCAATTCAATATTATTCTGCCGCACATCGACTAAATAAAAATAATTGAGCCAAAAATTTTCAGTAAAATCAACCGTCTTTTTTATGAATTTCTCAAAAGGAGCACAAAGTTCAACAATGAATTTATCCGCAGAATTCCAGGTTCTTTTCAAGCCCGGATTTGATGACAGCATAAATAATGCAAAGCTGATTAATAATATCCATATCCATAATATACTAAATCGTATTGCACCTTTCAATGCCTGATCTTTTCCCCGCTTTAATCATTAAAAGTCCTGTTAGCCAATGCTTATAATATTCCCGTGATCTGTTACCAAAAGGACATATATCGCTTATTTGATGAAAAGGCCAAAACCCCCGGCCAGAATGGAATAAAGAAAAATTATATGTTACGCAATTTATTGTACGAGGACATCTCTCAGAATCGAGATGTTGTCAAGGGCCTTTCCTGACCCAAGAACAACTGTAGACAGTGGATCTTCAGCAATTGTTATTGGTAGCTGTGTTTCTTCTCTCAATAAAAAATCAAGATTCTTAAGTAATGAGCCCCCGCCGGTCAATATAATACCTTTATCCACCGTATCAGCAGCTAATTCTGGCGGTGTCTGTTCCAGCGCTATACGCACAGCCTCAACAATTGTTTCGATCTGCTCTGAAATTGCTTTTCTCACTTCATCAGAGTCGATAGTCAGGATCTTCGGTATCCCGGTAACCAGATCACGACCTTTGACCTCAATGGTTTCGACTTCTTCGCTCGGATAGGCGTTTCCTATTGCGGTTTTAATAATCTCAGCCGTTCTAAGACCTATTAACAGATTATATTTTCTTTTAATATGCTGGAGTATAGCTTCATCCATCTTGTCACCTCCAACCCTTACCGACTTGCTATAGACAATACCTGACAGTGATATAACAGCAACTTCAGTTGTGCCACCACCGATATCAACCACCATATTGCTTGTCGGGTCGGTAATCGGCAGTCCTGCGCCTATAGCTGCGGCCATAGGCTCCTCAATAAGAAATACCTCTCTTGCGCCTGCTGATTCTGCTGATTCACGTACTGCTCTCTTTTCAACCTGAGTGATACCGCTGGGCACGCAAATAATAATCCTGGGTCTTATTAGCGCCCTCCTGTTATGAACCTTTCTTATAAAGTGCCTGAGCATCGCCTCTGTAATTTCAAAATCAGCTATCACACCATCCTTCATTGGACGTATAGCCATAATATTCCCAGGAGTCCGGCCGACCATCATCTTGGCTTCTTTTCCTACAGCCAGGACCTTATTTCCGCCCTTTCCATCACTTCTAACAGCCACAACTGACGGTTCACATAGAACAATTCCTTTCCCTTTCATGTAAACAAGTGTATTGGCTGTCCCAAGATCAATTGCTAAATCATTAGAAAACAAACCAAAAATCGGATCAAGCAACATTACTGTCTCCTTTCAGTATTAAGGGCTTTTTTAAAAGATTTTTTTATACCATGTAGATTAAATTATCAAATATAAAATAGAAAAAAGAAATTTTCTTGACAAATATTCCCTTTGATGGTCAAATTAATATTTTAATCAGACCAAGCAGGGGAAATCATCGATATGAAAAGGACTTATCAACCCAGCAATATTAAGAGAGCCCGCACTCACGGCTTTAGAGTCAGAATGCGAACAAAAGGTGGAGTACTTGTCTTGAAACGAAGAAGGGCAAAAGGAAGAAAACAGCTAACCGTATAGAGCTGTCCGATTTGTACCCGGCTAATCTTCGATTTATGCGACCTCATTCGTTTTCTAAATGTGAAAGGCTATTGAATCGTGCGGATTTTGTCAATCCAAATCGATCTGGAATCCGATATAATACTAAATGTTTTATTTTCATTCTGAAACAAAACGGGCTGGGGATTACAAGACTGGGGGTTACTGTTAGCAAAAGGGTAGGCAACGCTGTCAAGAGAAATAGAGTAAAGCGACTGATCAGGGAATTTTTCAGGCTAAATAAGCCATGTTTCCCCCAAGGATATGATGTCATTGCTATAGCAAAGAAGGATGCGAGCTGTTTGGATCTCCGTAATATAAATGAGGAGTTCGCAAAAATCGGCTTTTTTAAAAGGTTACATGTATAAATTTAGACATATATTTATCCTGATGATAGATATATATAAGCAGTTCATTTCTCCTTTTTGGCCATCTTCCTGCCGCTTTTATCCCACATGTTCAACGTATGCCCGCCATGCTATCAATAAATATGGAATTATCAAGGGATGCCTTCTAGCCCTTAAAAGAATCTTAAAATGTCACCCGTTTCATCCTGGCGGATATGATCCGCTCTTATAATTTATGCAGAAACTTTGGGGTTCTTTTTTTGTCTAAGGAACCTTGGAAATGAAATATCCCGCAGCAAGCAACGGGGAATCAGCCTTATTCCGGCCAGCCAAAGGCTGATAAACTCCGGCCGGAATCTAGAAAAATACTTGACTGGGTCCCGGATCAAGTCCGGAATAACAAGACGAAGAAAGCTTTGCGGAATTTAACCTGAAGAAACTAAAAAATAGAAAAGTATTTTTCTTATTATAGAAATTAGTTCGGAATAGGAAGGTATGAGACTTTTTATTTATTAGAGTCCAAATATTATTACTCCGGCAAATGAACGACCCCGCCGCAGAGCAGCGGGGTATCTATAAAGGCAATGCAACGCCGCAAGCGGCGGGGAATTAACCCTCGTCCGCCTCCGGCGGATTAAAAATATAAATCGTCATGCCGGGCTTGATAAGCTTGCCCCGGACCCCGATCCGGGGGCATCCAGCCGATTCTATTATGGATTCCAGTTGGAGTTTATCCCGAACTTGATTCGGGGCTCGGAATTTTACCAGCCTGTGGCTGGGACAAAGTTAACGCATATTTTTGCCGGGTTAATAATAAGAGATTTGGCAGCACATTAGACGCCCTGGAAGTAATGATAGTGTTATAATTTAGATGCGCTTTATTTTGCAGAATTCTTTAAAACTGGTAAGGTAAAATGGAAAAGAAAACGGTTCTCGCTCTGGTTTTATGTTTTTTTGTACTTTTCTTATGGTCTTCACTGTTCACGCCAAAAAATGGCCAACAACCTCAAAACGTTAAAGAATCTGAAGAAGAAATAATCCAGAATACTGCTGAGGTTTCTGATGTCGAGCCACCAAGCCATAAGGTGTCTACCAGGGTTCCTGAAAAAATTCCCGGTAAAACACTTCCGGAAGCTGATCAAACTGAAATCGAAATTGATACACCTTTATACAGAGCCGTTTTTTCAAATGCTGGTCCTGCAATTAAAAGCTTCAAGTTAAAAGAATACAGGCAGACTATTGATCCGCATTCTCCTTTGATTGAACTCGTTAATCTTGAACAAGATATGGGTGATTACTTTATTTTCAGCTTCGATGAAAATAATTCAGCAAATGAGGAAAAACTTATTTACCAGGTGGATCATTCTTCAATATTTTTAGAAAATGAATCTTCCCCAAAAGAATTGACATTCACTTCGATTACAGCAAATGGTCTTTTGATCAATCAAACCTATCGTTTTTATCCGGATAAATATAATATTGACCTTACTGTTAATGTAATAAACCAGTCGGGAAAAATAATACAAGGGTCTTTTAATACATACCTTAATGCCTTGCCGCCACAGAAAAAAATAAGTTACTATTCATTTTCCGGGTTTGTGCTTCTAATTAATGACGACTTGCAGGAAGTAAAAATAAAAAAGGCTTCTGAAGAAAAAACATTCAAAGGCCAGATCGGATGGGCAGCCTATGAAGACGCCTATTTTATTTCAGCATTCAGCCAAAAAAAACATTCACAAAGCACTTTTGAGGGAAGTTTACTTCCTTCCGGTGTATTGCATGGAAAACACCTCACACCTCAAATATCAATAAATCCATCTCAACAGGTCTCATCCGAATACACTATGTATTTGGGACCGCGAGATCTTGGGATTCTTAAGGATGCCGGAATTGACCTGGACCGTGCAGTAAACTTCGGCTGGACAGATATCCTTGCCAAGCCACTCCTGTATCTGTTACGTTTTTTTAATAATTTCATTCACAACTATGGTGTATCCATTATTATTCTTACTATCATAGTAAAGATTCTCTTCTGGCCGCTAACGCACAAAAGCTATAAATCTATGAAAGAAATGCAGAAACTGCAGCCACGCATGGCCAAAATCAGAGAAAAATATAAAGATAATAAAGAGCAGCTGAACAAGGAAATGATGGGCCTTTACAAAACCTACAAGGTGAATCCAATGGGCGGATGCCTGCCAATGATTATTCAGATCCCTGTTTTCTTCGCACTCTTCAGAATCCTTGGAAGTGCGATTGAATTGAGGCATGCCCCTTTCATGCTCTGGATCCAGGATCTCTCAGCACCTGATCGCCTCTTCAACTTTCCTTTTCATATTCCATTTATGGCTCCGCCTTATGGAGTTCCTGTACTCACACTGCTCATGGGCGCATCAATGTTTATTCAGCAAAAAATGACGCCGAGCCCGGGCGATCCGGCACAGGCTAAAATTATGATGTTATTGCCACTAATTTTTACATTTATGTTTATCAATTTTCCATCAGGCCTTGTACTTTATTGGTTAGTAAATAATATCCTTTCCATAGGCCAGCAATACCGCATACATAAAGGACAGGCATAAGATTTGGAGGACAGATATGACTGAAACTTACGAATTTCAAGCAAAAAACACCGAAGAAGCAATTGAGATAGCATGTTCTGAACTAAATGTTTCAACTGATGACATTGAAATTGAAATAATTGAGCCTGGCTCTGCAGGTATTTTCGGTTTAGTAGGAGGTAAAAAGGCCAGAATAAGAGTCAAACTCATCAAGGAAAGTGCAGAGTCTAATGATAATGATTATGGAATCGCAATTGCCAGGGAGACACTCGAGAAAATACTGGCACTCATTCCCGTGGAAAGCACAAAGGTTACAAGCAACCACACAGGAGATCGGGTTGTGCTGACAATTGAGGGAGACACATCGGGACTATTAATCGGGCGTAAAGGAAGAACGCTTGACGCATTACAATTTATTGTTAACAGAATAGCAAATAAAAACCTTGAAAAAAGGATACATGTTGTTATTGACTCGGAAAATTATCGCCAGAGAAGAAAAGATTCTTTAATTCAAACATCTTTGAGGATGGGCGACAAGGCAAAGAAGATAGGTAAGCCGGTAACAACCAACCTTCTAAACCCTCATGACCGCAGAATTGTTCACCTTGCCCTCAAGGAAGATGAAGAGTTAAATACAAAGAGTATAGGCAAAGACGGAGCACTGAAAAAAGTCGTAATTATCCCAAGGAAATATAATGGCCAACAGTCCACACGCCTTTAAACCTTTTGGCTGCGTGTTTCTGAATAGATCTTTCCAATTCTGGAACCCTTAAGTTCTAATCTGAAATTATTTATCATGTTTAAAAATGAAGACACTATTGCAGCCATAGCCACACCTGTCGGCAGGGGAGGAATAGGAATAATAAGAATTAGCGGCTCTAATTCCCTCGAGATCGCCAGACAAGTCTTTAAGCCCAAAAGGCCAACAAACAGCTTTAAGAGTCATCATCTTTATCTGGGGCAGATGTACGATCCCTTTTCCAATGATAATATAGATGAAATTCTTCTATCCTTTATGAAAGCTCCTCATTCCTATACACGGGAAGATGTTGTGGAAATCAATTCCCATAGCGGCTACCAAATCCTTTCCAGAATCCTAAGAATTATAATTGATCTTGGAGTTAGACTTGCCAAGCCAGGAGAATTTACATTCAGGGCTTTCTTAAACGGCAGGATTGATCTAACTCAGGCAGAGGCTGTAATAGATCTCATCAATTCAAAATCGGAGAAGGGTTTAGCGTTTTTATCCAAACAACTTCAAGGATCATTCAGGCAAAAAATAGATACAATCCGGCAAAATGCAATTAATATCCTTGCTAATTCCGAAGTGGCAATCGATTTTCCTGAAGAAGCTGATTCAATATCCTGGGAAAATTTAGCCATTCTGATAGATGATAAACTAATAAAACCGCTTGAGTCACTGATAACTGCTCATACCAACAGAAAACTCTGGGTTGATGGAATTAAAACCGTGATTGTTGGACGCGTTAATGTCGGCAAATCAAGTCTTCTTAACCAGCTTCTTGATGAGCAGCGCTCAATAGTTACACCTATTCCAGGCACTACAAGAGATGTTGTCGAATCAGCAATTACAATCGGGGGAATGCCGCTCCGCCTTATGGATACTGCCGGCTTAAGAAAAGCAAAAAATGAGATTGAAAAATTCGGAGTCAATTTGACAAAACAAAAACTAAGTGAGGCCGATTTCGTACTGCTTGTAATTGACCAAAGCCGACCTCTAAACCAGGATGATTTTAATTTAATTGCTAAAGTCCAGGGAAAAAATACATTAATCGTGATCAATAAAATCGATTTGCCTTCAAGAATTGGTAATAGTATTCATATAAAGGATTTTTCCAGTCTTCCATTCGCAGGTGTATCAGCACTCACCGGGCAGGGACTTGATCAGCTCAGAAAAGCCATTCAAAATTGTCTGCTAAAAGATGATATTGATGATCTGTATTCTGATTTCGCCCCAAACCTCAGACAAAGCAAGGCCATGTCTGATTCTGCTCAATTTTTCAGAGAAGCCTTACATAATCTTAAGCAGAGGTTGCCTATGGAAATAATTGCCGTTGATCTTAAAAGCGGCCTTGATGCCCTTGGAGAAATTACTGGTGAGACTACAAGCGAAGATATACTGAATGCCATCTTCAGTCAGTTTTGCCTGGGTAAATAAATAATAGAATCAAGAATGCCTTTATTTTTTTATTTATGTCTGAAGCATATAATTAATTCATCTGTTCTTTTAAAAAGAATTCCTCATTTTAATTTCCGAAATACTCCTTTACCTGTTTAATAGCGCAATATTTGCCGCACATCGTGCAAACATCATCTTCAGCAGGTGGGTGCTGCTCCCTGTATTTTCTTGCCTTTTTTGGATCAATTGCCAGTTTCATCTGGGCTTCCCAATCCAGATTCTTTCTTGCAACAGCCATTTGTCTGTCTCTCTCCAGTGCAATTTTATTTCCTTTCGCAATATCAGCCGCATGGGCAGCAATCTTTGTGACAACAACCCCTTCTCTTACATCTTCAACACTCGGCAGGCAGAGATGTTCTGCAGGAGTCACATAGCACAAAAAATCAGCGCCCGCCTTACCGGCCAGGGCTCCGCCAATCGCACAGGCTACATGATCATAGCCTGCCGCAATATCAGTTACTAAAGGACCCAAGACATAAAAGGGGGCACCCTGGCATAGCTTTTTCTGAACAATTATATTGGTTTCGATCTCATTCAATGGGACATGCCCGGGACCCTCAATCATTACCTGAACGTCCTGATCCCATGCCTTTTGGGTCAAATGCCCCAATGTCATCAACTCATGGATCTGAGCCCTGTCTGTTGCGTCAGCTATACATCCCGGTCTTAATCCGTCGCCCAGGCTAAGAGTCAAATCATACCTTCTGGCAATTGATAATAGCCTGTCATAGTTCTCATAGAGCGGATTTTCCCTGTCGTGATGGAGCATCCAGGTAGTTAAAAATGCCCCACCCCTGCTGACGATATCCGTAATTCTTCCCTGTCCTTTTAACATCTCCAGGGCTGCTCTTGTAAGGCCACAGTGAACAGTAATAAAATCAACCCCTTTTTTTGCCTGTCTTTCAATAACGTCAAATATCTTGTCCGCTGTCAGATGAATCAATGCACCTTTTTCTTCAACTGTCTCCACAACGGCCTGATAAACAGGAACAGTTCCAACGGGGACAGGGGACTCTTTTAGTATTGCCCCGAGACAGGCATCTATGTCTCCAGCCGTGGACAGATCCATTACCGCATCTGTACCAGCCTCTACGGATACCCGGAGTTTTTCCAGTTCCTCTTCAAAAATTGCATGGTCGGAAGAAGTTCCGATATTGGCGTTTACCTTGATAAACAGACCTTCCCCGATGCCTACAGGTGAAAGACTCTCATGCCTTTCATTGGCCGGGATTACTACCCTGCCCTTTGCAATTTGATTTCTGAGCCAACCAGCATCCACCTGTTCTTTTTCAGCCACTATTTTCATCTCCGGAGTAATAATTCCGGAGTTCGCTTTTTCTAACTGGGTCATTCTCTTTTTTCCTCTTTATGAATAATGAACTACCCCGCCGCAGAGCAGCGGGGTATCTTAAAAAGCATTGAACGCCCCAAGGAGCGGGGACTTGTCTGCCTGAGGCAGGATCGACCCCTCGTCCGCCTCTGGCGGATTGACAGCTTCGTAAAAAGCCCATCTCGCCTCAAGGACTGGAAATAAGGAGCGTCGTTGTGATTAGACAACAGGAATTTCCGTGTACAGGACAGAATTGTTTTTGCTTGAAAATTATACCCTTTACCACTTCAAAATCATTATTAAATTATAAATATAACATATTTTACAAAACGATGTGTCAAATTCATAGCTTTAATAACGTTTTTTTCTCAAGAAATCCTCAATTGACATAAAAAAAGGGAGGGAAACTCAAAGCTGTCCCTCCCTCAATAATCCACTAACTCAAAAGCTGTTCCAGCCCCCTATCAGGACCGAACCAGTTTCCCCGGCCCTCTGAGTCATCATTTAACAGCACAAGACCAGAGACAAACACCTCTTACTGGGCAGAACATGCACTGAAATCTTTTTAACTTGCCTTCTGCATGCCCAGATCAAAGGCCTTCAGATTTGATTCCAAGAATGCCTTTTTCGTTGAAACTGACATGGTTTCTTTCATCTGTTCAACGCTAACCGGCACAACACCCGTGCCTATCAGGGCACCTAACATCACCATATTCAGTGCAAGCGGGTTGCCCACACTTTCAGCAACGGCATTTCCGTCAAAGGCGATCACTTTTTTTGCCTTTGCTTTAAGCAGGTCAACCATCTCACCCACATCAGGATACACGCCCTGCCCGATTGCTACTGTAAACGGCGGGTAAGGTGCAGTGTTTGTAACAACGACAGTGTCTTTGTTACACTTACCAAGCGCCCTCACTGCCTCTAAAGGCTCAAAGCTGACCAGCACATCGGCTTCACTCTGAGATACGATCGGACTGGTGGCACCTCCCACCAAAACGGCCGCTTCCACAATACCACCCCTCTGGGCCATACCATGTATTTCACTCACGGTAACGGGCAGACCCATGGCAAGGGCCGCTTCGCCTAACAGGCGTGCGGCAAGGAGGTTTCCCTGACCACCCACACCAATTAATACAAATCTTTTAGTATCCATAAAAACCTCCCTTTTACTTTTTCAATGGCAGAATTGCATTTTCAGGACAAACCTGCGCGCAGACAGAACATCCGATACAGAGGTTCTCATCAATTTCAACCTGTTCCCCATCCAGATACATTGCGGGGCATGCCAGCAGGTTGATGCAATCCCTGTGGTTTTGACACTTGTTTTTATTCACATAAAAGGGCCTGGACTTTTTGAACTGCTTGGTTGCCTTTGCAAAAAGCGGGCACATCTCTTTCGATATAATGACAGATATACCCTCGAATTCCTTGGTGGCCTGAACAGCTTCTATGGTCTTTTTCAGTTGAAAGGGTTTGACCACATGAATATCTTTCACACCCAGCCCTCTGACAAGGTCTTCAATAGATATCTGATCCATCTCATCACCCCAGCCGATTGGTCCGGCATCAATGCCCGGATGAGGCTGGTGTCCTGTCATGGCGGTTGTCCCGTTATCCAGGATTACAAGAGTAAAGTTGTGTTTGTTATGAATCGCATTCACCAGGCCTGTAATGCCGGAATGGAAAAAGGTGGAATCGCCAATAAATGATACAACCTTTCTATCATTTGTCTTTGAAAACCCGCATCCTGAACTGGCGGAAGAACCCATACAAATGACAAAATCAGCCATTGAAATAGGCGGCAGAAGACCTAATGTATAGCACCCGATGTCTGTTGGATAAATGGACTCAGCTCCGTAGACCTGCTTTACACAGTAGTATGTGGCCCTGTGGGGGCAGCCTGCGCAGAGATTTGGCGGCCGTCCCGGGAGTTCCATCATACCGGAAAGATCTACCTGCTCCGGCGCCTTGTAATCAATACCGAAATATTCGGCGATAACTGAGCGGACCATACCCGGATCATACTCAAACAGTCGTGAAAAAGCTCCGACGCCCTTGCCCTTGATTGGAATGGTGATCCCGTTTTCCTGTGCAATGGCCTTCAGATCGGTTTCGTTAATCGGTTCACCCTCTTCAACTACAAGGACTTTTTCCACACTTTTCAAGAATTTTAAGACTATGTCTTTAGGAAGAGGGTAGCACATTGCGAGCTTGAGAATACTGACCTTATCAGATATCCCTAAATCCGTAACAGCGTCTTTCAAATAATTAATGCTAACACCATTTCCCACGATACCCCATTTTCCAGTACCGATAATTTCGTTGAAAGGCATCTCGGACGATATTTTCTGAGCCTGGTCATATTTTTTCAGCAGCTCTACGTGCAGGTTACGGGAAACTGCAGGAACCGTAACAAAACGCATGGGGTTTTTACCGAAATTCCCAAGTTTTTTAATCGGCTTCAATTCACCTAACGTGACAGCCCCTCTGACATGGCTCAACCTGGTGGTAGTCCTCAATATCACAGGAAGCTCCAGTTTTTCGGACAGTTCAAACGCATATATTGTCATGTCCTTCATTTCCTGGGTAGTCGTCGGCTCCAGCATGGGACATCCTGACAGTCTTGCATAATAACGGTTGTCCTGCTCATTCTGGCTTGAAAAAAGGGCTGGATCATCTGCACAGATGATTACCATGCCGCCCTTGACACCCGTATAGGCCAGGGTCATCAAGGGATCAGCAGCCACATTCAAACCCACATGCTTCATGGTCACCATAGTCCTCAAACCGGATACGGCAGCCCCTGCTGCCACCTCCAGGGCGACCTTCTCATTGGTGGAATACTCAAAATAAAGATCAGTTTCCTTGCTGATTGGAAAGAATTGTTCGGGAATCTCTGAAGATGGTGTCCCAGGATAGCATGTGGCAAAGGATAAACCAGCCTCCAGGGCACCGCGGGCAATGGCCTCATTACCCAGCAGAAGCATCTGAGTTCCCGGCGCGTCTGTTAATAATTTATGCATTTTTTCCCCCGGTTATTTCAGGTTAGAGTTTTTCACTTTTTGTACATTGAATCAAAACACTGAATTCAACAAAAAGTACTGTACCATAAAAACCAAAATATGAATGGGTTTTTGGTTATTGATAGTTTAAGCACCAAAACTATCGGTGGATACACAGCCATAATACAGCTAATCTACGGCTATATTACAGCCCTACTTAAACACCGGAAATATGTCAAGATAATTCGGCCTGACATCTCCTCCGGACCTCCTAAATAGAGGAAATTAGATGCAGGATACCTGAAACCGGCACCCTGCAATTTATATTTAAGCCAACCGTATCCCTATAAATATTCATCTTGAAGATTCTTCAACTTAAAACAGGGGATACGCTCACTGTACAATTTATTGCGGCAGGCAAGTCTCCTGGTTATAACTTAAAACTTTCCGCCATCCCTGAAAATTTTTCCCTCAATTTCGGCTTTTCAATCTTGCCTGTCGGGTTTCGAGGCACATCTTCGAAGAAGACCTTCCTGGGTCTCTTGTACCTGGGTATTGCCTCGCAAGAGGCAAAGAATTCGTCCTCTGTCATTTCCTGACCGGGTTTAAGCTGGACAACAGCGACTGCAATTTCACCCAGTCGTTCATCAGGAATTCCAATAACAGCGGCGTCTTGAATCTTTGAATTTTCCATCAGTGCATCTTCCACTTCCACAGGAAAAATATTCTCGCCACCGGAGATAATAACATCCTTTTTTCTATCTACAAGCCAGATAAAACCATCTTCATCGACCCTTGCCATGTCACCGGTAAGAAGCCATCCGTCGAAAAGAGACTTTTCTGTAGCTTCCGGGTTTTTATAATACTCCTTCATTACTCCGGGGCCTTTTACCATTAGTTCGCCAGGCTGGCCTTTGGCCACTGTTTTTAATTCCTCATCCACTATCTTGAATTCCCAGTCAAATCCGGGGACTCCTATGGCTCCGACTTTATGAAGATTCTCAATGCCAAGATGGACACAGCCGGGACCTGTACTCTCACTCAACCCGTAATTGGTATCATAATCATGATTCGGGAAGACCTTTTTCCAGTTCTTTATAAGGCTTGGAGGAACCGGCTGGGCGCCTATATGCATCAAACGCCACTGGTCGAGTTCATAGTCATCGAGATTCACATCTCCGTTTTCAATTGCAATGAGTATATCCTGAGCCCATGGGACCAGAACCCACACAATGGTTGCCTTTTCCTCAGATACCGCTTCAAGTATCCACTTGGGGCTTACTCCCTTTAAAATTACAGCCTTGGCGCCAACGATAAAGTTTCCAAACCAGTGCATCTTGGCTCCGGTGTGGTATAGAGGAGGAATACATACGAAATTATCCTCATGTGTCTGGTTATGGTGACGGTTCTCAATGATACACGCAGCCTCAAGGTTTCTTTGGGTTAAGAGAATCGGCTTGGGTGTTCCGGTAGTACCCGATGTGAAATATAGTCCTGCCTCATCAGTAATAGAAACAGGTATATTTGGATCTTCAGTTGATCCTGTCATCACAAAATCTTCATAAGGCTCAGCATAATCAGGTTTGAGATTGGCTGGACCAAGAAAAACGTAGTCCGTAATTGTCTCATCAAGACTTGATTTAATCGAGTTAATACGATCGATGAATTCCTCCCCGAAGATCATTACCTTGCCTTCGGCGATCTTTGCACACTTCTGGATGTCCTCAGCAGTAAAACGGAAATTCAGCGGAACGGCCCATGCGCCAGTCCTTAAAATTCCAAAATATGCCGGAAGCCATTCAATACAATTCATCATGAGATGAATAACCTTATCTCCTTTTTTCACACCCTTTTTAATCAGGGCATTGGCTATCCTGTTTGCCAGATCATCAAATTCCTTCCATGTAATAACCACTCTCTTGTTTTTTGCAGGTTCTCTTTCAATAAGGGCAATTTCATCCCCATACATCCTCGCGTTTCTTGCTAATATTTCCGAAATAATCATAACAATCCTCCTGAAAAACCAATAATTTATAGTTTTAAAATAATATTAAAACCTTGCTATTATTACTAATTGAGCCATCATTAAATCTACTGGCAGGTCTACACAAAATAAATAAATATCCTGCTTTTGGCTTCTCTTTCACTCTTTAAGATTACTGTTTACTTCAGCCTCAGGACTCCAGAGTCCAGTTAAACAAAAAAGGTTTGACCCACCATAAAGGTGAATTCAATCCGTCCCTCATATGACGAGAATGAAAGAATAAGCAGATGCTGAATAAGACTTCTCTGTCAGTAGCATGCATAACAGGCTACATAAATATCCCTTTTGTCGATAGCTAAAGAGAAGCGTTCAGATTATCGCAAAAAGACTCTAAAAAATATGCTTACTGCTGTCAAGACAAATCACAAGCACGGATTTGAAATCATAATAGCTGAGTTGGCATATTATTTTTTTTCAAATCAGTCTCAGTAATACCAAATGTTAACAATTTAATCTTAAAGACGAGCATTGACCATTGAGATAAATGGAGATGTTTCATGTTGCTGAACAAAAGTTTTCAAGGTTTCTTTAGCCTTTTCATGCTGACCATCAAGCCTGAAAAGCCTTGCCAGGCTCAACATTGCCATTTCATTAAAAGGATTAGTTTTAGCGTTTGCAACAGGGCTCAAAATCTCAATAGCCTTTTTAAGATCACCTGTGGATTCATAACATGTAGCTATTGCCAAATTTGCCAGAGCTCCATACGGGTCCTTTGAAACTTTGTGCAAAAACTTCTTATAAAAAACTACTGCTTCATCATACTTTTCGTCACGATATTCAAGATAACCAACCTGTGAAAGTGCCAGGCTGGCGGTCTTTGACAAAGCGTATTCATCAATTACTTTTTTAAATAATTCTTCTGATTTCTTTAACTTATCATTATCAGCATCGGGCATCATATTGCTGGACAGTAAATTATAAGCCTCATTATAGAGCTCCTGGCCCTTCTTATTGACATAGTTCAAATATGTTAACCCACCGAGGTAAGCTAAAATGAGTACACAGATAGCGAATCCTATTATCTTTAATTGATGCTGGTGTCTTCTTATATTATTGGCAACTCTTGCGGAAAATGTTAAAAATTCATCTTCTTTTTTAAGAAGTTGCTTGCGTGTTATCTTTTTCTTTGCCATACATTACCCCATATTTTTTAAAGGTCCTTAGCCACAATTGCGACAGGGGATTTTTAACAAAAGCGTACAGTTCCGTCAAGGCAAAAAGCCCCCTTGGCTTTTATTGTTTAAAACTCGATAATCCATTAACATTAATCAGCATAATGAAACAGACAACCAATATAAAAAAAACAGGCAAAGCCTTTTAATGAGTCACATTTAAAGTAAGTCCCAATGATAACGATATGCAGAACAAAGCAGACGCTGATCTTTTTAGCAAGCTTCAATCAATACCTGTCTGATTTTTATCCAAGGAGATAAGGCATGGAATATCTGGAAAATTTGCTGGGTTTAATTAACTCTCTCCCCAATTATCTTGTCTATCTTATTCTGGCTGTAAGTGCATTTGTAGAGAATATTTTTCCACCTATCCCCGGAGATACAATAACTGCATTTGGAGCATTTCTTGTTGGAGCCAAAAGGCTTCATTTCCTCGGTGTTTACATATCCACAGTCATTGGAAGCCTTTCGGGATTCATGTTTCTCTTCTGGATAGGGATCTTGCTGGGAAGAAAATTCTTTATTGAGAAAGACCGCTGGGTTTTTAAGGCCCGTGATATCATAAGGGCAGAAGCATGGTTTAAAAAATATGGTTACTACCTGATATTATTGAACAGGTTTTTTCCTGGAATTCGCTCAGTTATCTCCTTATCAGGAGGTATATCAGGAATGAGGACATCAAAAGTAGCACTTCTGGCCTTTTTTAGCTCCTGTGTATGGAATCTCATCTGGATATATTTGGGGTATACCCTTGGAAACAACTGGGAGGCAGTAAAAAGCAAAATTGCTGATCTCATGCTTTATTACAATTATTTTGTACTGGCTCTTATAGGGATTCTGATACTTTTTTTTGTTCTGAAAGGAATTTTAGTGGGTAAGAAATAACATCTAATTAGATACTTGATATTTCGCCGGCTGCTGCTATCTGCATGGCAGGCATCAGAATATTTCCAAAAACCAGGCTCTCTATCATAGCTGAGCAGGAAGGCATGATAAATTCGGGAGAAGATTTTCTGAATCCTGTTTTTTATGTTTCAGACGCAATAAAGGAGGAAATACTGCCATTTCTTGAAGTTTTTTCAAAGTATAATAGAACATGGATATTTCCCGGCATGAATATCAACATGGATATTACGCTTCAAAAGAAGTTGCGGCGTTTTGGTATCAAATGTCCCTTATGGGAGTATATGAGAATGGGGGAAAAGCTCAGGAAGCAATAACTTATCCGAATACATCCAATCATGCTATATCCGCTTTCATAAACCTCCTCATCCTGTTTAAAAGAAACCTGAAAAAATTGATAATTGATCCTGAGTGCCTGAAGTAGAATAAAAAGTATGCCATGAAAAACCATAAATGGTTGTTCTATTCCAAGAGAAGCATTAACCAAGGCATACCCTTAGATGCTAAGATGGTAAAAAGGCCCTGAATAGTTCCTTTGCCTGGATCGAGCAATGGTTCGATTTTAAGCACACAGTTGACAGATGCCTCCCCAGTTACAGTCCAATCATAGCTTCCAGTATTTGGCGCGCTCGCAACGATGGTATCAAATGTGCCCTCCTTTCCTCCATGCCGTGATAAAGATATCTTTACGTTTCCGTTGATCCCTTGTGTCTCCCATCTTATAGGCATCTGCCTCTTGTCATTCCAACTTGAACCCTGACTCGGCATCGTAATATACAAACGATCCGCGTATTTATTCTGTCCACCTCGAACCTCCCGGACATAACAGCCGCTTGTTTTATATTCATAGTGAATGAGGCCACTCTGGAAATTAATTCTCCAGGTGCTGTCGCAATCGTAGTTACACGAAGTAGACGACCAGTAATAGGATGATTCCGTATTAGGGAAATGGTCTATATCTATGGCAGGCTCGCATGATTTGAATTTCACAATAGAACTAAGTTCTCTCCTGTTGGGCAGTCGCCAGTCATAATATCCGGCAAGGTCATTGGTCTCGCAGTGATTAATTGCGTCTTCCCAGTTCATTATTCCATCTGTTTCCTTTTGCCACATAAGTCCGGTATAAAAGTCTGTTATAGTTCCGTCGCCGTTATCAATGTAGGTACTATCAATCTGTCGACCTCGTACTGCTCTAACATAACGGACACTGTACTTGGGGCTATATGCAATGATGCCATAACCGAAAGAGATGTCCCATGCGCCGCTGTTATCACTGGCGCGCGTAGTAGACGACCAGTAACGGGGTGACAGTTGTGTGTTAAGGAAATAGTCCGTATCTACAGCTGGGTCATAACACCCGAGGTTTACAATAGATGCCAGCTCTTTTATTGTCGGTACACTCCAGTCTGAAAATCCTCCGAATCCACTCGAATTAAGTTCATTAATAAAGTCCTCCGTATCCGTACCGTCTCCCTGTGTTCCCTCATTTCCACCGTTGGTCACCGTGTTACTATCGTACCAGGTATATTGATTGTCTTTATCGTGAATGCTTCCGTCATCTGTTTTTACTTCCCATATCAATCCCGTAACATTGTCTCGCACCATGACCCACTCTGCGGCGGAATCCGGCAAATCATTCCCGCTTGCATCAAGTTTTGTATACCAAGGCGGGTTTATTGTATAGTCGGAATCCTCGCCGAATGTGCCTGTATATGAAGTAGTCTGGCCTGTGTCGGAAATGGGGGCTCCCTGTCTGCCCGAAACAACGGTCAATGTCACTGCGATTGTCTGGGGGGAATTGCTCGCTCCTGGATCGCTTATTGTGATAGTGGCGTAATGCTCCCCTGGCGCAAGCCCTTTGGTTGTATAGGTCACCTTGATAGCATCATGCTCCCCGGTTGAAGACCCGCTTAAGGGATCACAGGAAAGCCAGGGCGCATCCGTGCTTACAGAATAATTCAGTGTCCCTACTCCTGAGTTCCACACCTCAAACCCCTGATTATAGGCATTCTGGTTCTGCCAGCAGGCGTTGGTAAGGGAAGCAAGGCTTAGAGATATTTCAGGGCCTTCTTGCGGGAAATAAGTGACTGTAAGCGTATCATCTCCCGGAGGGTTCCCAGCCGCGTCTTGAGCGTTTACTGTGATTACGTTCTCACCTTCATATAGGACTATACCTTCAGCGCTCCACGATTCCGTGCCATTGCATGTTCCGCTCCCACCCTGATTGTTTGACCAGGTTACCTCTGTCACTGCTACATTGTCCCAGGCCGTGCCAGCAATGTTTAAGGCATTGTTCTGTGTTTCATAAGTCGGGCCGGAGGTAGGCTGGGTAATTGTCACCGTCGGTGAGGTCGTGTCAGGGATACATGCCTGCGTTAAATAAAAAATTTGAGGACTGTTCGTTGCGGTAGGGGCACTAACCGTAATTGTACCGGTACGTTCCGTTCCCTGGTTTTTTGAATAACTCACACTTACTACCCCGTTTCCAATTCCGGCTGTGCCACTTAATATTGTCAACCAAGGTTCACTTACTGAGGCCGACCATGGACTGTTCGTATTCCCTGTGTGCACATCAAATGTTGCAATACCGGAATCAGCAGAAACGATTCTCGATATAGGCGAAAGAAAAATTTGAACGGTCTCTACGCATACTGATTGTTCAGATGAAAGATCCGATTCGCCAACAGCATTCACAGCTGCGACCCGATAGTAGTAACATGAGCCACCTTCTACCCCTGAATGTTCAAAGTCAGTGGTAACGGTCTCCGGCATCTTTTGACTTAACTTTGTGACTCCTGGAGTTGTGCCCCAGTAAACAACGTAGCCTGTCGCATTTGCAGCCTGATCCCACGAGATGAAATTGCTGTTATTATACTTCTGATTAATTACACTAAGCCCCTTTGGTATCTCAGGCAGAGAAATCGCCAAACAAACAGAGACTTCAGGCGATAATGCAGATTCACCTGACTGATTTACAGCCGACACTCTGTAATAATAACTAGAGCCAGCAAGTAAATCGGCATGAGTAACTCTTAGTTCTTCGGTTTCCGTCAAAAGCTGGCTTGATAACGTAACGCCCGGGGTGGAATCCCAGTATACTTTAAAACTCGTAGCATCTCCCCCAGAGTTCCAGCTAATGATATTCTGGTCCAAAGAACTCTGGTAAGTCGCGGTAACATCATAAGGCACCTGAGGAACGGATGCAGGCACACAAACAGACACCTCCTCCGCAGAGAGCTCTGATTCGCCGACTGAATTTATGGCAGCAACTTTATAATAATAGCAGGAGCCTTTTTCAACACCAGTGTGACCAAAATCAAGTGTGACAGTTTCCGGCATCACCTGACTTGCTTTAGTCACCCCGGGACTTGTCCCCCAATAGACTTTATAACCAGTGGTATCTGTTGACTGGTTCCAAGTAATATAATTTCGACCATTAGATTCTTCGTAACTTGCTTTGATTCCTAAAGGAATCTCTGGCGTGGATACCGGCAGGCATACGGAAGATTCCGAGGAAAGTCTGGACTCGATCCCGGCAGCATTCACGGAAGCGACCCGGTAATAATAACAGTATCCATTTTTAACTCCGGTATGGCTGTAATCCGTAGTTGTTGTCAGTGGCATTACATTGCTTGCAGTTGAAACACCCCGCTCGGTTCCCCAATAAACCTTATAGCTCATGGCGTTTATAACGTGATTCCATTTGAGATAGTTCCTATTTGGAGAACTTTGATATACTGCATTAAGGCCTGTTGGAGGGGCTGATGGAGAATTTACAGGTTTTACAATAATTTCTATAGTGTCAGAAGTTTGGTGGCCACTACTGTCCGAGACCGTAAGCTGAAATTCCAATATTTCTTCATTACTTACAGATGGTGCAGTGAAAGCAGGTTGGCTCGATCCGGCATTAGATAGTGCGACTCCTGTCCCTTTTGTTTGTACCCAGGAATATGATGCTATTCCACCGTCACTATCAAATGATTTTGTTCCGTCTAATGTGGTCAATGAATACGCAGGAGTAGTAACTGGAGCCTCTGCAACGGCAATGGGAACCTGATCTTCCCACTGCGTTTCGGGTTGCCTTACAACATCCAGATCCCAGTCTTGAATTACAATACCATCCTTCTCAACTTTTGGTCCTGTTAAAACACTGTTTGCATAAACAACAGCACCTGACCAGTTTGCCAAGTTTTGGACAAAAGCCTCACCCACAGCCTCACCATCCACATCTTTTCCGACGTTACATGAAAATAGCAGGATTGTGGCATCACCAGCCAGTATATTTTCATTTTTAAGTCTTTCTATACCAAGTCTAGTAGCCAGGTCATCTTTGAGTTGAAAGCTGTCAGACATATTGACTTTGGCGGGAAACCCATGCGCAAAGATGGTCAAGATATCAATCGGCCTACCATAAGCTACAGTAATAGCCTTCAAATACTCAATCCACTCACTTAATGTTACAGCATCACCATTTGCGTCATCCTTGGTGTCATAAGTAAAGAAATAACATTTTTCGTTCGTTGTCCCGCAGAAAGGGGCAATTTCGTCAATAAAGCTAATTACCTCAAATTTATCGTCAGCAGACGGCTCGCCTGCATAGACAGTGTTGAAACTGTCGTCAGTACTGATGTTGTTACCCCAAACAGCATCCAGCCATGGTGTAATCAACATCTGTCCACGTATAATACCTACCGGATTATCTGTCATAGAATGGTAGCTATTGATCCACGCGTTGATCTTCGGCGTAATTTTTCTTATAATGTCCCAAAAAACAAAATAAGTGTAAGTATAGTCGGTATCTTTTAAACAGTTTTGAACAATTGAGTAGATCGATTCACGATCATATATATCCCAGTCAAAACCAAAAAGTTCATTCAAAAAATCGAGTGTCAAAACATTATCAGCGCTTATTGGTTGGCCATTACCAAATCCATTATTCGTTAACATGTCACTTGGAATGAGAATAATGTCGCTCCAATCGTATTCAAGGTTATTAAAGACCGTTTCGCTGCTAATCCACCGTTTGGTTCCGTTTTCAATTAAATATACTTTAGAATCTCCATTTTCCTGAATAAGAAGGCCGTTCGATCCAACCCCGGTATCAATGAAATTGGGCCTATCAGGGTAAGTATTGAGAATGCCCTCCGAATAGTCACATATATTCTTCCAGCCTGGGAACCCTGACATATCATTGAGAATGTCTTGGTTGAGCACGCGATATTTTTTTCCGTTTTGTAGCCAGTAAATAGTCCCTTGACCTTCAAGTCTCACAAGTGATCTGTCTTTAGGTGAAGCCGGGCATAAAGGAAGCCACAGGTTGACATTGTCAGCCCTATTTTTATAGGGATCGGATCCGGCACCGCTCCAACCATAAGGGTCGACTGGAATACCATCCTTCCGCACCTCGAAATGAAGATGGACTGGAAAGCCACCAGTACCTCCTGCTAGTCCGATTTGAGTTGATGGGACCACCTCTGTGTTATTAGGTATCAAATTACCATCAACAAGGAGATGTAAATAATGTGTGGTGTATCCATTTCCATGGTCTACATAAATTTCTCCAAGGTTAAGGTTGTCGTGAAAAGCTGTCCCGGGGGCAGCTGCATATACTGGTAGATGCAGCCCTCCCGTGGAGTAATCAATTCCAGGATGTCCATCGTAATATAAGAAAATGTTATCTCCGCCGCCTGTATAGGTGTCGTTGCCGTTTACAATAAAAGGAGTTTCTTCAACATCTTGCTTGAAACCATAGTGAGTACCCCATACAAAATCTCTTCCAAACTTGCTTTCACCATATTCCCCGGTGAAAGCTATAACAACGTTATCATCGGAATATGGGCCGGTCATTGAGTGATCAAATACTGCAGTGATTGGTGCGGTATATGGAGTGTATCCTTCCAAAGGGAACCTCAAATAAAAACTGTTTGGATCGGGTGGCTGAAGCGAAGTATTGTATTTGATATATTGAGGGTTTTCTCCTATAGTAATAGTTGAACCGTCTTCCAGATCATTTTGCAAAAGAGTTCCATTCATATCATAAAGGGTTCCGGTTTCTCCTCCCAGATCAACCGGGATAGTTGTAGTCTCATCTGAATAGTCTGTACTATCTGAAGAAATCCCCGTATTATCAAATGCTGTAAACCAAATGATTTGAATTTTGCTGTCGGAACTGGTGGCGATAATCTTATAAATGCCCTGGTTCCTTTCAGACAAAGAATTAATTGAATCAAAAGAATAACCATTTGTCATGGTTAAGAAATTATCAACTACATTTACTGCTTGCTTGGGGACTATTACCTCAGTTTCTCCTTGGCAATCCACACGGTTAATCCCATACACATTTTCCCAGTTGGTTTTATCTGCCGAATTTGCATCTTTTAAACAATAAATGAACTCATTCTCGATCCCATAAAATTTCATTAATGCTAAGTATCTCAACAACACGGAAGCTTGATCTTCTTCTCGGATAGTGCCTCCCACATCGCTTTTGGTTGCTATGCCAAACTCTGTAACCCATATGGGCTTAGCATCAAGGCCAAAGGAGGACAGAATAGTGTTAACTGAAAAAAAGTTTTGATCGAAATATTCTGGATTCTGTGGGTCAAAATAGTAATGAATTGCCTGTATATCTGAAAAAAAATTGTTTTGTGGCCCCCCGTTGTTTTGAATGAGAACAAGCATGTCTTCCAAGTTCGATGTATCGAAACCTAAATCACCGCCCAAGCTCAATCCTGCATTTAAAATCATGGAATCAGGGTTAGCCTGCTTTGCTGCAAGATAAGCGGGTATAAGCCTATTCAGAACATAATTGTCCATTGTCAAATTGTGACTATGCTCTGGGTTGCTACTGTCAATTTCATTGCCGATTTCAAAATATTTGACCGGTCTAACTAACCCAGGCATATCTTGGAAACCATCGCCATCATATCTTTCAACAATTTGATTTACATAGTCATAGTACTGATCAAAAGTAATATCGTTTGCATCCAGTGCAATTGCCTCATTATGTATATCGAGTATTAGTAACAGTTCGGGAGAATCCATTGTTTGGAATTTCTTAACAAGCTCATCATATCCGGACTGGTAGATAACCGTTTGATTACAATTGCCCAATGTTATTGTGTACGAATAGCTCCACGAAGCATTATCCCAGTCTGTCTGAGTCAGGTAATCCCCATTCTCAAGAGCACTCCACCAGGCATGATCTCTAATAAAATTATAGTGTTGGATATACGTTTGGTAACCTGTAAAGGAACCTGCCCAATTATACCAATGGGTATTGATGCTATTGCCTTCATATTGAGCAACAATGATAAAATTAGCCATATCACTTGCTATGGTTTCACCTGAATCAGGATCCTCATACCAGTAGTTAATGGTTCTGGTTCCCGGCGGGTTGGTGGCACTGTAGGTGTAGCGATTCACCAGATAATCTCCAGCCGCTACTGTCCAAGGCGTGTTCACCATGGGTTTCTTGCTGCTGGTAAACGACAAAGCTTTGTCTGGATTGTCAACGGTTGGAAAGGTATTGTCCGCGTAATAGCAGTAGCGGGTCCCATTGTCAGGGTCCGTCATGGTCATGTACGTGTTCACCCTGCGGCCGGAATTCTGTACCCTGAGCCATAAGGCCACATCGCCGTTGTAGGGAAAGGTTGATTCCTGAACCCCACTCCGTGACCCGTCCCAGGTTTCCGAAGTTAAGTCTATTACAGGGGCGTCGGGTGGCGCTTGGACAGTATACGATATATTGTCGCTGGCGATCGTGCCTCCCACATCCGCATCTTCATACCAGTAGTTAATGGTTCTGGTTCCCGGCGGGTTGGTGGCACTGTAGGTGTAGCGATTCACCAGATAATCTCCAGCCGCTACTGTCCAAGGCGTGTTCACCATGGGTTTCTTGCTGCTGGTAAACGACAAAGCTTTGTCTGGATTGTCAACGGTTGGAAAGGTATTGTCCGCGTAATAGCAGTAGCGGGTCCCATTGTCAGGGTCCGTCATGGTCATGTACGTGTTCACCCTGCGGCCGGAATTCTGTACCCTGAGCCATAAGGCCACATCGCCGTTGTAGGGAAAGGTTGATTCCTGAACCCCACTCCGTGACCCGTCCCAGGTTTCCGAAGTTAAGTCTATTACAGGGGCGTCGGGTGGCGCTTGGACAGTATACGATATATTGTCGCTGGCGATCGTGCCTCCCACATCCGCATCTTCATACCAGTAGTTAATGGTTCTGGTTCCCGGCGGGTTGGTGGCACTGTAGGTGTAGCGATTCACCAGATAATCTCCAGCCGCTACTGTCCAAGGCGTGTTCACCATGGGTTTCTTGCTGCTGGTAAACGACAAAGCTTTGTCTGGATTGTCAACGGTTGGAAAGGTATTGTCCGCGTAATAGCAGTAGCGGGTCCCATTGTCAGGGTCCGTCATGGTCATGTACGTGTTCACCCTGCGGCCGGAATTCTGTACCCTGAGCCATAAGGCCACATCGCCGTTGTAGGGAAAGGTTGATTCCTGAACCCCACTCCGTGACCCGTCCCAGGTTTCCGAAGTTAAGTCTATTACAGGGGCGTCGGGTGGCGCTTGGACAGTAAAATAACCACTGAAATTCGAGACCGTTCCGCTCATCGCGCTCATACCGATGCGGTAATCTGTGCCGTCTGTCAGGTCAGCGGGAAATATCCAATAATAAGATCCATCGTCAGTTGTACTTGAAGAAGGGGTTCTAATATGGCTGGAACCCTTGTAAAGGTGTATAAGAACGTTTCCAGTGACATAACTGCTTGTCCATTGAATCGTGTAGCCTTGGCCTTTTGTAAGGGTTTCACCGCCATTTGGATAAGTTACATCTATTGATGGTATGGCATAAGTGATTCGAACATAGACTTTCTTTATGGTGAATCCATAAATTGACCCATTGTCAACAAAATTAAAATAGTATGTGCTGTTGACGCCCTGCCCATTCCAGGTACTGAATGATTTGTAACTTGAGACTGTTGACGAGCTACCACCGGATGGACTTGCCGGTAAGGTATTCAGATTTACAAGTATTTCCCCCCCAACAATGGAGCCCCTGTTAAAGCGTGCCGAAACAAAGTCTTGCGAAGTTCCCCAGGCAATATACTCAAATTTGGCTTCAACATTTGTTATTACAGCATTGAATGGAGCATTACTAACGCTAACATATAATGACAAAGAACTGTTTGGAGCAATAGCGTAATCACCGGTACCGCTTGATGGATATGTCCATTCTTGAACGGCGCCTAGAGAAAAACCAGTGTAGAAGAATAAAATCGCCGGAAGAATCCAAAAAGTAGAAAATCTTGAATAAGTTTTTTGCCTGTTTTTAAACATGATTGTTCGCTTCAAAGGGTAGAGATATAGAATCCCTACCCTTCCAGTAAAAACGATCCATGGCTTTAAATACGATTTGAACGCATTCCGACATCTTTCAATTACCTTGTCTTGTATATATAACCGGCAATAGGGAACAGACCGGATTCAGCGATACTCAATTTATTGATAATTCAATTGAAACGGGTAAACCTGCTGCAAGATAAATTTGATGAACTCGCAAAAAGTCGAAAAGTACCACTTTTCGTCATTCCGACGAAAGTCGGAATCCAGTGTTTTTAATTAGTTACGTGACATCTGGACTCCGGTTTCCACCGGAGTGACGACTTTTTACGATGGCATAAAATCCTATTTGAAAACAGGATCAAACAACTTCAATAAAATCAGTTTAAAATCAACAATCAATACCATCATGGTGAGGTGAAACGTTTACTCACGCCTGAACTGATCAGGTATCCAGTCCGTTTTTCTCTGGATACCGGTTTTCACCGGTATGACTGAACTTAAGCGAACAAACAAAAAAACCTGTTCACTATCGAAAAAAAGTCAGGTCATATTGAGAAGATTGACCTGGAAAGGCAAAAATAAATAAATTATTACTTTATTACCTGTTGAACAGCCTACCGTCAATTTTTTTATGCCTTTTCAGGGATTTTATTGGGAAAAGAAGCGTGAAGAATGGGCAATATTTTGAATTTGGGATGCCCTTCAATAAGTGAAGGATCAACTAACTATATTAAGGTTATGTGTTTATTTACACTCCTCGATCATTTTTTGATGGACTCATAAAAAGCCGTCACTCCGGTGAAAGCCGGAGTCCAGATACTGCGTAACTACTTGAAAACGCTGGATTCCGACTTTCGTCGGAATGACGAAAAATGGTAGTTTTTGACTTCCAACGAAGTCGTTTTTGGTGGCATGAAGCGACGTCATTATAACTATATGAAATATTTAACGCTTCACTTGTTTTTTGGCAGACTTCGATTTTCATAGGCTGCCGCGAAGAGGCATAACTTAGCTTTTTACGAGCACATCATTTTTTGTATTGTCTGTGATAAGGGCTGGAGCTGGTTTTTACAAACCCAGAATATTTGTTCAGCATCAATATCAAAGTAATGGTGGGAAATAATATCGCGCAAACCCTTTACTCCTTTCCAATCAATTTCAGGGTATCTGGTGAAAAGCTTTTTGCCTGTTATTTTATCAATATTCTTTATACTCTCACCAATAGCAATCAGCATCATACAAATGGCATCCATCCTGTCCGTCCCTTCAGACGTATCAGTGAAATCACAGGCAGCGGATATCGATTCGAATCGTCTTTCTATTTTTTGAATGGCCTCCAATATCTGTCCCAGCAGATCATGTACCAATTCTTTATCATACATATATGGCTTCCTTTTTTATTCTTTTCAATAAAAGAGGACTCATATTGTCTCTCAGTCTCACGATATCGACATGTTGATCTAACCTCGTCTCCAGGTCTTCCTTGATATGCACAATATTAAACGGATCAGGAGTCGTTGTCTTTACAACAATATCCACATCGCTTTTGTCAGTTGCTTCATCTCTTGCAACAGAACCGAATACCCCGATAAGCAGTATCCCATATTTCGAGGCATAATTCTTTTTAAAGTCTTTCAATATTTGAACTATTTCCAAAGGGGACATTAATGATACCTGTGCTCACTATTCCATTTTTAAAAGTTTTTTTGTTTCGTTAAGGCTTACTGAAGGAACGGCCTGTTCTTCTTTTTTTGCATCTCGCACAATTCGGAGATCATCATAACAAGCGAGCTCTTCCTGCAGTTTCAAAAAATCTTCATAAGGAAGAACTGCAAACTCTTTTCTACCGTTCTTTTCAAGTATTTGTGAATTTATTGAAATCATAATTTCATTTATTTTCCCATGGATTATAGGAACAGCCATTAACAGCTAATTTTACTTCTTTAAATAACTTCCTGTTTGGTCAGGGAACTAATAGTGTTTAAAAGCAATTATTTTGTATACGCTGATGGCCGTTTCCAAATCGTATCCAGATTTCATATCTTCATAATTCGTGATCGGTTTGGGAACTGCTATCTTAACAAATTCTATCCTTCTGTGTTGCAATTTCTCCGTAACTTAATTATCCTTATTTTATCTTGCCTTTCAGTGTGTGTCAAAACCAAAATATGGCCATATGCAGAAAGACCATTATTAATTGAGTTATCCGAATACATCCAATCATTCCATGTCCGCTGTCCTCAACCTCCTCATCCTGTTTAAAAAAAACCTGAAGAAATTGATAATTGATCCTGCGTGCCTGAAGTAGAATAAAAAGTATGCCGTTAAGAGCCACAACTGAAGTTCAAATATTAACCTATAACAGGACGGGCGGCGGCAGCAAAACACCAACTGTTCTAAATGTGCTTAATGCAGAAGGGTTAAGTATCAGCACCTTCCTCAGATATAATCTTCTCCCGTTTTCTTTTTCCCCTTGAAAAGGGATCCATATCATTCCAAAAGACAGCAACGATAATGAAATACAGAGAAAAACACAACTTTATCAAAAAAACACAAAGAAAATGCAAACATATTTTGTCATTGACGACAAACCGAACTTTGGCTAAAAATCATGTAAGGAAAAAAATTAAGGCAGAATTTAAAAAAATTCAATGCAGGTATATGCCAAAATATACAAATACAGGTGATGAATGAAGGTGAAATTGATAACAAGCGAAAACAATAGCACCTACAGGCTTTTTTTGGAACTGACAAAGGCAAGAGGCATAAAAAAACATGGAATGGCAATTTTGTCCGGCCCCAAACAGGTACGTGAAGTATTGAGGGATTTCCCTGAGAGGTGTGCCGGGGTTATCCTTGCTGACTACCATGAAACTCCTCCTTTACCCGAAAATATTGACATAACTTTATACCGTATCAGCAAAGAGCTGTATAAGAAAATTGACCTCTTTGGCACAAAAAATCCTGTGCTGCTGTTAAAGTTTAACCCTTTCCCCCAATGGGATGAAAATGTACGGACTCCGGGGTGCACTCTTATAGCACCTTTTCAGGACCCTGCAAACATTGGGGCAGTAATCCGTTCAAGCGCAGCCTTTGGTGCCTCAATGGTTGTTCTTGCAAAAGAAACAGCCCATCCATTTAATCCAAAATCATTGAGAGCCGCAGGCAGCACTATTTTCAGGATTCCCATAGAAGAAGGCCCTTCCATTTATAAGATGCGCATTACTCAAACACCTGTTATAACACTCTCTCCAAAAGGGAAAAATGTAATGGAATTTGAATTTCCGCCTTCTTTCTGTCTGGTACCGGGAATGGAAGGCCCTGGCCTGCCGGAACAATTGCATAACAAAACAGCCTTGTCCATTCCTATGGCGAAAGGAGTTGAATCTTTGAATTCGGCCGTAGCTGCAAGTATCGTCCTTTATCTCTGGCGAAACAGATCCGGGGGATTGACAAAGAATTAAAATATATTCATACCTGCTAAACGATACGTATTACCGCATATACTATAATGATATGAGATGACTATTAAAATGAATGTTATTTTCTATACAAAAAATTTTTTTTCAGGCTTTATACAAAACATGCCGATCTGTACTCTTGAAACACCCTGTGGGCATATGGAGGGCTTATGATGTCCAAAAAAATTATTGCATTATCCTTGAAAGGGAAAGGAATACAAAGAATCTTTATAATTGCCTTTGGGGCTGTTTCAATAATTCCTCCACTGGCTCTTTTTTATTTAGCCTGTCGTTATGGAATTGGCGGCAAACTGGATGTTATTATCCTTTTTGCTATGGTCATCTTTCTCTCTTGCGCTGGCATGCTTCTAGTCTGGCAGACACTTCGAAAAATAAAATCCCTAAGAGATACTATAATTGATCAAATGAGTTATGAAAATAGCTATAGGATATCTCAGGAATATCATCCTCAAGAACTCAAACTGGAGGAAGTAAAGGAGATAGGCCAGATCCTTGTGGAATTCCATAAACTTTTAGCTAAATTGGATGAAAATACTCAAAAATTAGAACGCATTGTCTATCAGATCAATACATTAAGTGAATTGACTGAGTTGACATCCAGTATCTCAGATATGGACGAGTTATTGCGCGCGGTATTAAACATGACAATGAAGGGTATCAGTGCAGACACAGGTTCGATAATGCTTTTTGATAAAGTAAAAGAGGAGCTTGCCATAGCTACCGCCGAAGGCCTTGACGCTGAAATCATTCGAAATTCGGTTTTAAAGCTTGGGGAAGGAATTGCAGGTAAAATATTTGAAAAAGGTAAACCGGTTATTGTTGAAGACCTGTCCAAGGACGATTCTTTCAGGGATTTATCAAAAACAGGTCAGGGCAGTTTTATCTGCCTCCCCATGAAGATAAAAAACAGGCCTCTCGGCGTGATAAATTTAGCAAAAAATAGTGTCGAATATACGTTTACTGAAAATGATTTGAAATTTTTAACAACGCTTATAAACCACATCGCCTTTGCCCTTGAAAATGGCAGGCTCCTCGCTGAAGCAAAGGAAAATGCAAAGGGATTCGGGGAAATTCTCCGTGAAAAAGGACATGAACTGGATTATGCAAGGCAGCAGGTCTCTAAAATGGAAGCCATTGCCACACTTGCCGGGGGAATTGCACATGACTTCAACAATCTGCTAATGGGAATTCTCGGTAATGTGTCCCTGATGCAATTCGAGATCAGCACCGACAACCCTCTTTACGAAAGGCTTATAAATATTGAGAAGCAAGTTCAAAGCGGAGCACATCTTACAAAACAGCTTCTGGGTTTTGCAAGAGAAGGGAAATACGATATTAAAGCGACCGATATTAACAAGCTATTGTTGAAAACATCCAATATGTTTGGTCGAGCTAAAAAAGAGATATCCATTCATGAAGAATACCAGGATAAACTGTGGATATCTGAAGTTGATCAGGTGCAGATAGAGCAGGTTCTTTTAAATCTCTTTGTAAACGCCTGGCAGGCCATGCCTGGTGGGGGCAAACTATATCTCAAGACTGAAAATGTAACACTGGAAAAAAAATTTGTGGCCCCTTACAACTTGAAACAAGGAAAATATATAAAGATATCAGTTACTGATACAGGTATAGGAATGGATGAAGCAACAAAGAGCAGGATATTTGAGCCGTTTTTTACTACAAAAGAACTCAGCAGAGGTACCGGGCTGGGCCTGGCCTCTGCCTATGGCATTATCAGGAATCATAAAGGCATAATTGATGTGTTCAGTAAAAAAGGTGAAGGGGCTACATTTAATATCTATTTGCCCGCATCTCAAAAAAAGGCGGTCAGGGAAAAACAGGTTGCCGTTGAACTGTTGAAGGGAACAGAAACCATACTGCTGGTGGATGATGAGGATATGATCATTGAAGTAGGTGAAGAAATATTAAAATTTCTCGGATACAACGTATTAACTGCCAAAAACGGAAAAGAGGCAATTGATATTTACAAAGACAAATCAGACGAGATTGACATGATTATCCTGGACATAATTATGCCCTATATGGACGGAAAGCAAGCATTTGCAGAAATAAAAAAGATCAACCCCAGAGCAAAGGTATTACTATCAAGCGGCTACAGTATGGAGGGACAATCTCCTGAATTTCTGGGCCTTGGATATGACGGTTTCATACAGAAGCCTTATGATATAGGTTATTCTTCTAAAAAAATACGGGAAATCCTGGACAAAAAATAGTGCATATATCGCCCTTTGCTTTTCAAACTCCTTTATGAGCTATATTCCATTCATATCCGGGGATGTAATATCGATTAGCTCCTGCCGTTTATTACCGTAAATAAGGCTCTTTTTGACCTTGAAAAGTTCGGTACAGGGCCAGATTTTGGGTCATTTTAAACTTTATTTTAATGATATTTAACAGTTAGCGCGGCCCGACCCCATTTGACATTTGTTTGACATTTGAATTCTTTTCCTTAATGCAAGGATCCAATCCCTTTTATTTCTTTTTGCTGACCTCCTTGAACCACTCGGAGTGATGCTTCTCCGCCCATTTTCTGCCTACCTTTCCATCTACAAGCGCCCGCCATGTACCCGGATTGGCAATGGTACCCAGGTATGCATGGGCAATAATACTTGCAATAAACAGGATGGAAAAGAAGCCATGTATAGTAGAGAGTACACAAATCGTCCCCAGTCCAAGGCTGGATTTAAATATGAGCATGATACCCGTGACAGCCATAATCAGACTGAACAATGCGCTCAGCCAGAAGAAGATCTTCTGCCCGGCGTTCAGTCGACCTGCCGGTACTTCTTCATGCCTGCCTCCAAGGTATCCGCCCCTTTTCTTAAGCCACTGCATATCATACGGTTTGAATCCTGCGTCCCTGGCCCATAAAAAGATGCTTACCAGGGAGGCCGCAGTAAAAACTATTCCCACAACCCAGTGAAAGACTACTGCAGATTGAGGAGAATCAAAAAATATCTCGAGAAGCGTGACATTGTTGTAAAAGAAAATAAATCCGGTAAATGCAAGAAATATAAAACTTGTCATTCGAAACAGGTGAGTCCACCGCTCAACCAGGTTAAACCTGGTAATCTCTGCTGTATCCTCATACAGATCAACCCTCTTGGGTCCCTGCCCTGTGTAGTGAAGCACAAGGAAAAAAACAATAATTGCTATGATAATGCTTACATAGGGCGTAAGATACTTCTGATGAAGCTGATTCAGCTGGTAGATCCAGGGTCTGCAGCCAAAAAGCCTTCCGGATTTTATTGTTTCAGGCTTCCCGTCATCTCCGAAAAGGCCTGTCACCACCGTTCCCTTGAACATATGTGCATCATCTGAATGGCAGTCCCCACAACCATCTGCTCCAAGGGCAAGCTTGGCAGGCGCTACATTGTGGTTAATATTAAATCCCTCGGTATGTGCCACCCATGTATCGTCCCTGGCCTTAAGCACCTTTCCTTTTTCATCCAGGACACATTTTGTTCCGGATTTATGGTAGTAAGGCTTAATCTGTTTAAATCTTTTATTATTTTTAAGTCCTTCGGACAATGCAGACAGCATTAATTCTATCTCTTCATCCGTATGCAGCTCAGGACGCCTGGGGGCCTTATCCTTGAGCCTGTCCTTGATCCTGGAATAGCCGTTCTTGATCTCACGGGCAAACAGGGGATAGTATATCCCGTCTGAATCCTGATTGGTAAAGAATGCAAACAGGAGCGGATTCACCGGCCACAGCTTTCCATTATCATCCCTCTGAAAACGCGGCTGCCATGTAAATACCTCACCTATCTTTTTTGCCCCTAACTTGGGATAATTAACCACCATTCCCGTAGCAACATCAAATCCCTCACCCGCTGCCCTGTTTATTCCGGGAATATGACATACCTCACATGCCAGTTTGTCCAGATGTCCGGGCCGTATAGAAAGATGGGATGGACGGGGAGCACCCATAAACCCCTGATCATGACAATCCTTACAGGTCATCATAGTATTATCCAGATCATCCCTTACCGTGGATATGTTTTCATTTCCCTTGGCAAAGTTATGGGCCTCATCTCCGGGATGACAGTGGGCACACTGAAGATTTCTCAGATTATGCACATCATGATTCAATCTGTCATTCCATGAAAATCCTCGTTTTTTAAGGTCAGACAGGCCATGGCAGAACACGCAGTTTTCAGACGGAGGAGGATAACTTAAATCCAGGACGACCCTGCCGTCATCATTAAAGAGCCTCTTATTATATGTGACCCTGGGCTCCTGCCCCTCCCTCACAAATCCGTCTACCAGGCCGATTCCTGATGCAGCCACAGTAGCCCACTGGTAATTGAACAGTTTCAGGTGCTTGTTTCTCTCTTTAAAATCATAACCGGGCAAATGACAAATAAAGCAGTCTGCCTGAACCACACCTGCCTTATCCCACCGGCTCTTGAAATAATCTCCGTCCAGTGTTTCGGCCAGCTCTGGAGAATTCTTAAGCCTTGCATCATAACGCTTGCCGTCCCTGTCGAACTCAAGCCCTCCGCCACCAGGATGACAGCCCCCGCAGCCGGGTACTCCTAAAGCATCCAGGCTTCCGGCACTGACCCATTGAAAGGTCGTAAGATCAATTTCATCAGGACTGTTGTTGGATTTCTTCGCCAACTGGCGAAAAGAAGGCGGTCAGTGTTTACCCATCATGCCGTCAGACAGGACCCATGGCTTTTCCTTATTGAAGTCATCTCTTATGCGGTCCCATCCCTGCTGAAAGTGATAGCCTTTTGTGATCTTGTCATAGTCATGGCAGGCTCCGCAGGTCTGTCGGGTGCTGTAAGGCTGATCCGCATTCTGTCCCTTTATGGGATTAATAATCTCGCCTGAATCATTTTTCAGATAAAAAGGTGGGCATGTCCTAACTTTTGCACAAAGGAGAGGGGTATTAGATATTATACCTATTCCCCATAATAATATGGCAACAGAAACAATAATTCTCCTATACATGTTCAGCCTCCTGTATTGAGGGTTAATAAGGTATAGAAAATTCAATGTTATTTCTGTTTATTTATGTGAGGGTACGTCAGTGATGAATGTGCATACCCCCATTCTATTGCCCTTTTCCATGACTTAATACCTCACGAGCATAAGGGCAGAAGATGTAGTAACATTGATATTCAATGATCACAGGAACGCAAGTTGACTCTTTATAAAGATGCCCTTTAATTATCTTATGAAGTAAGTGTAAGAGAAATATCTCTGATATCTTAATTAATTTTATGAATCGACTTATTTTATATCACTATAGAATTTTTTTGTAACTGTTAAAATGCATTTTAATTTCTTTAATAAAATTGTGTCCCGACCGCTTCTTTTACAATTCTAATATAATATTTTAGTTATGGTACTCAGCTATCATTGCATCTCGTTACTATCAGCATCATTCCCTCGACACCACTTACTTTTATTTCATCGCCTTCTTTTACGGGAAACTCAATATCTCTGATTTCAGCCTTCCACAGCTCGCCTTTTACTTTTATATAACCATCCGGATTAAGGCTATCCACTACTATCCCGGTCATGCCTATAAGCTGCTCCATCGGACTCGGATTGTTTGAAACGTAGGCTTTCCAGACCTTGGGGAAAAGAGCTGCATCTTTGCCTATCCATATGACTAAAATTATAATCAGCAGCCAGGCTGGGACATTTGTGAACCTGCTGATTAAAGCCAGCACAATAATAAATACAATCAAACCTGGTATCTGAAGCAGAATATATTTAACAAGAGCTTTTTGTTTCACTTAATAACCTGCATCCTTTTTTTATCTAAAATGCCTGTCACATGGTATCGAATTATACTGTAAAAGTTCGATAAAACGGGAAAGGGCTTGATACGGCATTTATTTTATTCAACTGCCCGTCACAGCCGCACAGGTGAAGCAGGCTGGTTACGCGGCCGGTCCCTTTTTTAACAGTTAACTATAACCTTTTATTCTGTACTATTGTAACTGCAGATCTAATGCCTTGCCGACCAGAAGAGATAATCTAAAAAAGGAATCCCTTGCAGCACTCAGCCAGTCTGATAACATCATTGAATTATTGGTCATTGGTTCGTGAAGATCAATACTGCCGTCAGCCGGAATCATCCCAAGCAGTCTGGATAACTCTGAGGCCTGTGCGATGATCTGTATTTTCTGATCCTGCAAATTTTCTTCCGGTTCACTCATCTGGAATTTGCCTCCTTTCCATGCCTTAATCCTTCACAAGGTGTAAAACCAGTGGATGCATTTGACCTTTGCATGTCTTATTATCTGATACAGGTATTGATTTGTTACGCTAAGTTTTTTATATTACAGCATTATAAAAAATATTTGTAACGGTTAAAAAGAGTTTTTCAGGTTATTTCCGAAAATTCAGATCCTGAACGCTATTTTATCGACACCTTAATTATTTGAAAATTAACCGTTAAGCCCAAAGGAGAGGGAGGGAAATCATGAACATGTATATCAAAGGTCTTTTGATAGTCTTTTTTATACTATGCCTGCCTTTTTCGGCAGCAGGCACACTGGCCACATATCCTGACCTGGATAAAGAGAAGCGGATTACACCAAACGGTTTTTTTGAGGTGTATCTGAAGGGTGCAAAAGGCTGGAATCTTGCGGGCCGAATCGGCTTTGACAAGTATCTCAGGGAAAAAACCCTTCAACTCGGAGACAATGCGTCCGCCATTCCACGCATAGATGTTAAGATTGTCCAGACCGGAGGCCAGGCAGCACATATCGACGCTGTACTTCTAAACGGCAGACCTCCTGTCTATGCAACGGAAAATGATTCGCCGGTCAATATAAAAAAGATTTCACAGGCTGACTTTGATGTCATCGACGGATATGGCAAGGCATTCGAGTTATCCTTCTCAGACACGAACGCCGCCGGAACTGTCAGTATCATTGCCAGGGTTGAGGGAGAAAGAATCTCCGATATTCCGTTTCATTTTCCTCTATCAAACCTATACCATAAGATAACCCCAATGTCGGACTTCTATTCATATGATTTTACTCGCCAGGTATCAGGCAATCCGCTGGATTCAGCACCTTTGTTTAAAGAGTGGTCTTTGTGTGGATCCGGGCACCCGAACTCCTATACATACGGCTGGGTATGGCATGACTCGAATAATCTGTATATTTGTATGGATTTCTCAGCGGACAATACCTGTGACGGCCTGAAGGATTATGCAAAGGTTTATGTGAATACTGATGGAAAAATAAGTATTTTTAAAATGTCAATGGGCGACACAAAATGGGGAATACCCGAATTTAAATACAATAATTCGGTAGCATACCAGCACAAAGTCTATCCCTTTACGATCCCGTTGTCTGAGATTGCCGATTCCAGGCCCGAAACTCTGGATCTCGCGTTTTCCGCATACGGAACAGCGGCTGCAGGTGCACAGTTTTTTTATGAGGTGCTAATGAATACAGGGGAAGGCGGTGGCACTGTCGAAGTTCGACAGCAGGGCGAAGTGGCGTCTGTTTATGGTGTCAATTATATAGTCAGGGCCTGGACATCTCATTATATTTCCCAGACGTCACAGGTTATGCTTGAATATACAGACACACTTGAGTGGCAGGACACAGATTTTATATCGATTGATACGGATTTCACGTCCTATGAGATTACAGGCAATCAGGGTCAGGGAGGTATTCAGGCCGTAGAATTTTGCACGGATATTGCCAACATCCAGAATTACACCGGATCATTCAAGGGAGTTTTTCATGCCAGTATCTCCCTCGGACCTAATGATTTTACATCCGAATTTACTTATTCACAGGACGCCTTATCTATCCCGACATTAACCCAATCGGGAATGATCATTTTAAGTTTGATTCTGATTTCAATTTCATTTTGGGCATTAAGGCGGTTGCGATATCGAAAAGCCATATATTCTGTTTTATTAGTGTTTGTATTTGTGTTCATAGCCTGGGCCGCGATTATCAGCATAGACGGAAATATGTCTGACTGGACCGGGATAGATGCAATCGTGACAGATCCGGAAGGTGACTCATCTGCTGAGGATCAAATCTTCGTTGGACCAAATGAGGACATTAGATACGGATATGTCACATCCTATGCAGACAAACTGTATTTCCGCGTCGACTATACAGGAGCCCTCTTACAGCAGACGGATTAATGTTGAAATATCACTTTTTCAAAAAAAAGTTTGGGCAACAGACCGTCAAGATGTGACCCCGTATGCCTGCATATTCCGCCTGGCAACGCGGGACAAACGAAAATACAAACGGTCTTCTTCGTCAATACTTCCCAAAAGGGTCAGATTTTAGAAATATTTCTGATAAAGATCTTGCATCAGCAGTAAAAAAACTTAATCATAGACCGAGAAAGTGCCTGGGCTACCAGTCTCCACATCAGGCCCTATTAAATACTGTTATTGGTGCACTTGTAACTTGAATTCACACCTCAAGAAAACATGATGAAAAGATTCCTAATTGGAACCGCCGTTATTGGTTTGATTGGCGTTATACTCTGTGTCGTCTATATCCGAAATGAAACGACCCTTGATAAGTTTAATAAAGTTCCAATGCGAGCTGTCCCAGGTGATCGAGACGAATCACTAAAAATCGGCGTAATTGGTGACAGTTGGGTGGCTGGTCAGAAGTTGGACTTGACTATTGAACAAACGATGACAGGCTCTGGATTCAAGACGCAAATTGTTAGCTCGGGTCATCCTGGGGCGAAGAGTCGTCAAATATATCGAGACCTGTTTTTGCAAAGGAATGTCGAACATTCAAGCAATTCTCTCTTGATGGATGAAGACTTAGACTTCTTGGTTGTTGTCGCAGGCGTAAACGATTCTGCAGGGCATATTGGGAAAACGTTTTATGCTCATCATATGTTTCTCATCATTCAAACGGCATTAGCACGCGGGATAAAACCTGTAGTCGTCGAAGTTCCAGAATATGGAATAGAAGATACTACTTCGAGTGGGTTTCTGTCGTGGGGGAAAAGGACAATCTACCTTTGGCTGTTTGATAACGGGAATGTGGATGTAATTAAAGAATACAGAAAGGCACTCCGAGAAAAAATACAAGCTTCAGGTATCGCAGACAAAGTTCTTCTTGTTGACTTTTCGCCAATCACTGATGATTACAATAATAGCAAAGCTCTATACGCAAATCCATCACATCTGAACCATGATGGATATTCGAAATTGGGTAAACTGATAGCGCATAGCATAGAAGAATGGCATAATCGGGTAAAGGGGAGTGATTAACTCCCCCTCCCATACCGGGCATTATCATATCAAGAATTACAATTTATATCTTTTCACGGTTTTCCAGATATATCCACTGCCTCTTTTCCATTCATTGCAATCAGCACATCATAACAATGGCTTTCCAGTCTCTGTCTGCTAACGTCAGTTTTCATTTTCTCATCATCAACAAAGAGAACAGCTCCGGAACCTCTTATTATACCTTAACATATAGGGGGATTGTGCCAGTATGAATGGAAAATAATTAAAGCTTAAAAGGAAAATAACTTGACAATCTGCACGACTGCGTACAAGAATTTATTTGTTTTACGGCAATTCAGATTGGATTATCAGCATTTCCGGGTAGAGTTGTTTTGAGCTTCTTATAGACAACTTACACATAAGAGGTAGAATACGGTCATGAAACGGATAATTTTCCAGATTCTGCTTTTGCTTATCCTTTGCATCTTTTTTATCAGTAGTTTTCTGCTTGTAAATAATATTCTTAATTTACCCTTCGTTTCCACAAATGAAGCACTTCACAAAGCCGATTCAGCCTTTACCCTTGATTTTTTAATCCCGGCAGGCACTTATATCGATAACACACTTACAATTGGCGATGTAATAAAGATCCGAACCGGCAGGCAGACTTCTCTCTATGAAACCATGATCGGTTCAATTGCAGGCCTTATCCCAGAGCGGTACCGGCAAATAGCGGATCTTGTCGTGTTTCTATTCTGGTCATTCCTCATCATGACATTTTTGAGGATATTTACGTTTACAGGGTATGGCAGGGCTCTTCGTATAAGCCTCCTCATGGGCGGAATTATATATTATTTTATGCCTGATTTCTCGCCAGGCAAGACTGATGATACCATTTTTCTCGGAATTCCTTTATTGATAATAATTGTCAGGGCATATATTTCATGGAAGATTAAAAGCAGGAAACGATTTGTGAATAAACATGCCGGGTCCAGATCCGGCATATAATATAATTATCAGGACTGACATCATTCTTCTCTTTTCCTCTTTATCCTTCGCAGCAGTTTAAGCGTCTCGTGAGCCGCTAAAAAAAGTATCGCCGCAATGAGAATCATCCCCCAATCACCCGGAGTAAGGGGTGCAAATCCAAGGAACCTGTTTATAAACGGAGTATAAATGGCAATAATGGTAAAGCCAATTGAAATAACAAATGACCATAGCAGCTTCGGATTATTGAAAAACTCCGGACTTATCAAGGATGAAAACCTGTACCGGCGTGCCATGATATTTATATACTGGCAAAAGGCTATCGTTGCAAAACTTACTGTAGTAGCCCTTGGATAAAGCAGGTGCCCCAGGTAGAGGGAAGAACCCGTACGATACATAAAAAGGCCAAAATTGGCAAAGGCAAATCCCCCCATTAAAAAGCCAAAAAACAGGACCTCTATAAAAGTAGACCGATTGATAATATGCTCAGCCTGACTTCTTGGAGGCTCCATCATAATCGTTTTGGATGAAGGATCAAATGTCAACGCAGTCAAAGGGAGTATCTCGGCGATAAGGTCTATTGATAATATCTGAATGGCAAGGATTGGAATAGGCCAGTGACCCAGAGAAACAGCAGCCAGGCCCATGAGCACAATAGTTAACTCACCCATGTTGCTTGTCAGAGATGCCAGAATTGTCTTTTTCAGATTATTGTATATGGTTCGTCCTTCGCGAATTGCATAAACCATCGTGGAATAACTGTCATCCAGAATTACCAGTTCCGAGGCATCCTTGGACACATCAGTACCTATCCCTCCCATTGCTATACCAATATGGGCACTCTTCAAGGCAGGTGCATCGTTCACACCGTCACCTGTAACTGCAACAATTTTTCCGTGACTCTTTAAAAGCTTTACAATCCTTAACTTGTCTTCAGGAGACACCCTTGAAAAAATGACAGATTCCTGGGGTTCGACTAATTCCCGGAATTCGTCATCGGAAATTTCTGACAGCATTTCACCTGTCACAACAGGTACTTCAGCACCTTCAGGAGCGAGAGCAATCTGCCGCCCTACTGCCCTGGCAGTTATTGCGTGGTCTCCAGTCATTATAAAGGTCTTGATATGCGCCTCATGAGCCTGCTCAATTGCCTCCCTCACACCTTCCTTGGGCGGGTCACTCATGGCCATGAGACCAAGAAAAGTGACATCCCGCTCAAGTTCATCCATTACATAATCCTGCTTTTCTTTTCCGAGTTCTCGAAAAGCAATTGCAATTACACGCATCGCCTCACCGGCATATTTCTTATTGATATCCTCAATTGTGGAGGCGTCTTCATCGGTAATTGTAACCGGTTTCCCATTCTTTAATATATGCCTGCTCACCGAAAGGATGCTTCCGGTAGCCCCTTTCATGCACAGGACTTCCCTGTCATCAAACCTTCGGACCGAACTCATCCGCTTTCGAACCGAGTCAAAACTGAATTCGTGCAGTTCGGGATTTTCCTGATCTTCAATTGGAGAACGAGTACCGAGCTTGGTAGATACCGCAATAAGCGCTGCCTCGGTCGGATCACCAACCGGATACCATGAGGAATGCCTGTCATCAGGTTCGTGAATTTCAGCGTTTGATGCCATTGTTGCAGCGTCAAGCAGAATTTCAATTCTGTCTATTTCCTCCGGAGTTAATTCCTTTCCTGTCTTGTCAAAAACAGAACCGGACGGTTCATATCCCAGGCCTGTAACTTCATACTCCCTGCCATCAAACCATATGTATTTTACCGTCATCTCATTTTTCGTCAGGGTACCGGTCTTGTCTGTTGCAAGTATATTTGTTGACCCGAGGGTCTCAACTGATGAAAGCTTTTTCACCACAGCATTTTTTCCTGCCAGCCGCGCCACCCCGTTGGAAAGGGCGACTGTTATCTGCATTGGCAGGGCCTGAGGAACCACTGCAACTGCTATACCGAGGGCATATATAAGCGCAAGGTTCAATCCGAGCCCTTCCCACATAGACAGCACAAACAGAATTATGCCTATTATTACCGCAAACACTGAGATTCGATTTGCAATGACCCCAAGTTCCTTCTGAAGCGGGGAAGGAGCATGATCCTCCTCCTGAGTAAGATTTGCAATCTTTCCCACCTCAGTGCCCATCCCGGTTGAAACCACAACTCCTTTACAGTTTCCGGCAGCCACAGTAGTGCCGAGGTATGCCATATTGTCCCGATCAGCAAGAGTGCATGGACTGCTTATGGTATCAGTTTTCTTTTCCTGAGGCATTGACTCGCCTGTCAGAGAAAAATCATTTGTCCTCAGGTTGAAGGCCTCTATAATACGAAGGTCTGCCGGCACCTTATCGCCTTCTTCCAGATAAACAATATCACCCGGAACAAGGTTAATCTGAGACTCCTTAATCAGGCGTCCCTCCCGATATAATTTGGCGGGCGACTGAACCAGCTTCTTCAGGGACTCCATGATCTTCTCCGCCTTATATTCCTGAAAATATCCGATCACTGCATTAACGGCCATGATGATTACCATAATAATACCATCACTGAAATTGCCGATAATGAATGACATAAGTGCAGCTATGCCAAGAACAATTATAAGAATATCCTTGAACTGAAAGAGTAATTTTAACCACCATGGCCTTCTGTGAGTCGAAATAATTTCATTTTTTCCATATTTAATGAGCCTGCTGTTTGCCTCAGTTTCAGAAAGGCCACCTGCATTTGTTTGGAAAAAGGCAAGCACCTCCTTGACTGATTTCAAATAAAAATTATTTTCCTCTTTCATTCTTTGAACCTCTCCGATATTCATATAGGCCACAATACATGAAGGCGGTTTTAATTTGCTGATTAAAATAGACTAAATCAGGCAAAAAGCCTATCATATTATAAAAACTTTAACAAAGAAGATATCATGAATATCCTGGCAATGACAGCACTCAATTATACCAAAGTATACACACTGATAGAAGACTGCAGTGGCCTGCAAAAGATAATAGCAGATATCAAAAACGAACCGGCAATAGGCGTGGACCTTGAAGCTGACTCCATGTTCCACTATCAGGAAAGGGTATGCCTTCTTCAGATATCATCACGTGAGAATAATATGGTGATCGACCCCCTTTCCGTCAAAGACCTCTCCCCTCTTGCTCCGGTTTTTGAGGATACTGCTGTAAGGAAGATCTTCCATGGCGCAGACTATGATATCCGTTCCCTCTTCAGAGACTTTGGTATAGAGGTAAATAATCTGTTTGATACCCAGATTGCCGCGAAATTTCTCGGATATAATGAAACCGGCCTTGCCAGCCTGCTCAAAATGAAATTCAATATTCCGAGAGACAAAAAATACCAGAAAAGGGATTGGTCCCAGAGGCCACTGCCAGGTGACATGCTTCAATACGCAGCTGACGATACCAGCCTCCTTATTCCTCTGCATGATATCCTTACAAAAGAACTGGAGGAAAAAGGGTTTCTTTTCTGCGTGGAAGAAGAATCAGAAATTCTAAGCAGGGTCCGTCCCAATCTATCAAAACCAGGGCCCTTATTTCCCGGCTTCAAAGGCGCAGGAAGGCTCGACCCCCGGACCCTTGCTGTTCTGGAAAAGCTCCTCCGTTTTAGAGACCGGATGGCGAGACAAAGAGATTGTCCTCATTTCAAGGTACTGGGCAACATCCCGATCCTTGAAATCGCCAAATCTAAACCAATCACAAAAAATGACCTTGCCGGGATAACAGGACTTAATCCCAGGCTCATAGAACGTATGGGAAGTTATCTTATTAATAGCGTTAAAGAGGGTCTGGAGATCCCCGAAAATGCTCTTCCAGTATACCCCAAATCTCCCAGAATCAGACTGGGGCATAAAGAATCAGCCCGAATCAAGGCATTAAAAATCCTGGGAGCAAGGCTGGCACAAGGTCTGGGGATTGATCCATCGCTCGTCTGTACCAATGCTCAGATTCAGGCACTTGCAATCGCAAACCCGAAAAGTCCTGAAGATATGAAGGATATCCCTGAGATAAGAAAATGGCAGGTCAAGCTTTTTGGCGAAGACATCTGTGAGGTTCTTCAGGAGACAGGCTGATTTGTTAAACCGTCTTTAATATTATACCTCAGGTTCAAAAAGTCATAAGAAGCATAAAGGCACAAAGGGGTATCTTTTTCCCTCTGTGCCTTTATTAATAGTTACTCAATGTTCGAAAACAGTTTCTTGAATCTTTAAATTTCTATCAATTCAATCAATTTGTGGCGCTCTTACCATAACCGAATCCCCTTGGACACGTCCCCGGATTATCCTGATTTACTCCAGGGCCACCCCTTTTGGCAAAGCCACAGGCGCCTCTTCCGAACCCTGACCCAAAACCAATTTCAGGAGAAATCTCTCGAGCCTGTAATCGAAATTCAAGCCGGGCCTGTTTCACGCTGTATTGAAGATCACTTATCTCCTTCTGGAGGACCCTCAGTCTTTCTACGTCAGGCTCTGAAGTGCTCCAGATAGTTCTTATTTCTGTTCTTTTTTCAGAGATCTCGGACCTGATCTGGGCTGTATCATCGTAAAATTTCTGATAGAGAGCATTCAGTTCTGTCCTCTGCTCGTCTGTTATGCCTGCATTGTTCCCTGAAAGTGCTGCGCCATAAGGACAATCTGGACGGTTATTATTCCCCCAGCCTCCCATACGCCTTCCTTTTCCTTTTCCCCAATCCGGGCCAAAGGCCAGCGCTGGCACAACCATAATTCCGATCAAAGCAATAACACCAATAATACCTATTGTCTTTTTCATTTTTCTGCCTCCTTTTGTTTAAGCATTTTGTTTTTACTTTTTAAAGAGCAAGGCTCATGCCAAAAATATAATTTCGGCTTAACTTGCTGTAATAACTACATATCTTTTATCAAAGCACTGAAGGAGATCATAACTGACTTGCAATAATTCATACAAAGGTGGATAATCAGTATCCACAATGAGTATCCATGTGGATACTTAATACCCACATGCTCCATTTTTACGAACATCATTATCCGTAAGTCTGGACTGATTATGAAAAATATTTACAAAAAATCGCTGGCCGGAATACCCCCCTGGCTAATTATAGGATCTGTAGTCATTCTTGCGCCTATCTTTCTGTTCTGGACCATTCAGAATATAAACAAACAAAAAGAAGAGATGATTCACCTCCTTTTTGAGAAAGGCGCCGCGCTTATCAGATCCTTTGAGGCCGGGACCCGTACTGGAATGATGGGTATGCACGGTGCGGGAGGGAGAGGATTTCAACTGCAGCGACTGCTCGCTGAAACAGCCCAGCAGCCTGATATAGTTCATTTGATCGTAACGGATATAAACGGCAGGATTATAGCACACAGTGATCCTTTAAAAATTGGAGAAATTTACGGGAAAGATATTGATATTGAATCAGCGCTCAAGGCAGAAAAGCCCCTATGGCGTCAGGTAAAAAACCAGGAGGGCCTTTCGGAGACATTTGAGGTCTACAGGAAATTTTCTCCTACACGTATATTCAGCAGGGGCGGCCGCAGGATGCTGAATGAACGAGGCATGGACACCGGAATTAAAAAGCCTGAAAATACAATTGCCGATCCCGACCAGATTATATTTGTCGGCATGGACATGAGTGCTCTTCAAAAGGCAAGGCAGGAGGATATGCACCACACTATCCTCATGGGCGCAATCCTCCTTTTGATAGGATTCGGCGGCATCGTCTCTCTGTTTCTTTCTCAGGCATACCGTTCAACCCGGGCTTCATTAACAAGGATAAAGGCCTTCTCCGATAATATTGTTGAAAACATGCCCATGGGACTGATAGCGGTTGAAAAAGACGGGACAATCGTCTCCCTTAACCAGGCTGCAGAGTCTGTCCTCAGGATTTCATCCGGGGATATCCCTGGAAAAAAGGCTGAAGAAGTCCTCCGTCCGCTGTGGTCAATTGCAGAAGATCTAAAGGGCGAAAAAATAATCATCGAAAAAGAAATCAATTATCCTCTTCCTGAGGGGAGAACAGTCCCGCTTGATGTCATATCAAGCTCAATAGAAGGCGATGATAATACCTCCTGGGGATATATTATCCTTTTCAGGGACCTTACAGAGATCAAATCCCTGAAGGATGAAATAGAAAGAAGCAAACGCCTCGCTTCCCTGGGAAGGCTTGCTGCGGGAGTGGCCCATGAAATACGCAACCCCCTGAGTTCCATAAAAGGTTTTGCCACATATTTCCGGGACAGATACAGGGAAAACAAAGAGGACCAGGCCACTGCCAATATCATGATTCAGGAAGTAGACAGGCTGAACCGCGTCATCGGCCAGCTCCTGGAATTCGCCCGCCCGATGAGCATCCATATGGTACCCACATCAATACAGTCAACAGTCCGGCATTCACTCAAGATGGTTAACAAACAGGCAAGTGAAAAAAATATCATTGTGGTGAACAACCTGCCCCATCAAACAATAGAGATACCCATGGATCCGGACAGGTTTGCTCAGGTGTTTATTAATCTCTTCCTTAACGCCATTGAAGCGATGGAAGAAGGTGGAACCCTGTCCATAGATCTTTCCAGAGATGAAAAAGCGGGAATTGTTATGATTTCAGTTACTGATACAGGCAAAGGAATAGAAAAAGAAATACTCGAACATATCTTTGACCCCTATTTCACGACCAGGCAATCTGGAACCGGTCTGGGACTGGCAATTGTCCACAGGATTGTTGAATCACACAACGGTGAAATTAAGGTTGACAGTGATGTTGGAAAAGGGACCAGGTTTACTGTCCTGCTTCCCGCGGGAAAATAGACCTCCGCCATTCTGAATATTTTTTAAGGACTGCAATGGCGGAAAGTTAGCATCTTCTGTATTTTCCATATCTATAATTTCAAGGAAAAACAAAAATGAAGCATGAGAACAGGATATTGATAGTGGATGATGATTCAGGGCATCGCACAATGCTGAAGACACTTCTAAGGGGATGGGGGTATTCCGTGTCTGAAGCTGATGACGGCTCAGCGGCTGTTGACAGAGTTCATGATCAGGCCTTTGATCTGATTCTCATGGATATCAGAATGATAAAGGTTTCAGGGCTGGAGGCGCTTAAGCTTGTTAAGGAATATAACCCTGCCATCCCTGTTATAATTATGACTGCTTATTCATCAGTTGAAACTGCGGTGGAGGCACTTAAAAGAGGTGCCTATGATTACCTGACCAAGCCCCTTGACTTTGATGAATTAAGGCTTACCATGGAACGTGCCATGGAACACACCCATCTTAAGGAAGAAAACCGTCTTCTAAGAGAAAGGCTCGGCGACCATTTAAACAGGCGCAACATCATAGGCAGAAGTCCTGCAATAGTCCGGCTGATGGAAACAATCGCTCAGGTGGCTCCTACCGAAGCAACCATAATGATAACCGGCGAATCCGGGACCGGCAAGGAAGAGATCGCAATAGCCCTTCACCTTAACAGCAACAGGAAAGACGGCCCTTTCATAAAAATAAACTGCGCCGCCATAACCGAAACACTTCTTGAATCAGAGCTGTTCGGTCACGAAAAAGGTGCTTTTACCGGGGCTCACAGGAGGAAGGAAGGACGGTTCCTGCAGGCAAACGGAGGCACCCTCTTCCTGGATGAAATCAGTGAAATGCCGCTTTCAATGCAGGTCAAGCTTCTCCGGGTACTTCAGGAGAGAGAAATCACAAGGGTTGGCGGCGAGGAAGTTCTGAAGATAGATGTAAGGCTCATCACAGCAAGCAACAAGGATTTGTTACAGGAGGTCCGTGCAGGGAGGCTCAGAGAGGATCTGTTTTACAGGCTTAATGTGGTAAACCTTTTCATTCCGCCTCTAAGGGATAGAAAGGAAGACATCCCGCTTCTGGCTCAGCATTTTCTGGAGATATTTTCCCAAAAAAACAACAAGCAGATCAAAGGGTTTACGCCTCAGGCCATGGACCGTCTTATCAGATACAGATGGCCCGGCAATGTTCGGGAGTTAATGAATGCTGTGGAAAGAGGTGTCGTACTTTCAAGGTCTGAATATCTTATAGACGATGATTTTCCTTTGATCCATGAGGATGCAGTAGAAGATGAATTTAAGTCTTCAGATACAGTAATGCACTCTTTTGTTCCTCTCGAACAGGTGGAAAAGGAAACCATAATAAGGACACTGGAATCAGCCGGAGGAAACAAGAGTGAAACTGCCAGAAGGCTTGGCATTACCAGAAAAACTCTTCACAAAAAGCTGAAAAAATATGGAATTATGAAATAAGGCATAGAAAACAGCTTTCATATTATAATCATGTACATTTATCAAAAAACAAATCGCTATTTTGCACAGGTGGCAGATGATATTAAAGATATTGCAGAAAAAGAAATCATCTCTCTAGGTGGAAAAAATACGAGGCAGTCATACCGTGGCATTTTCTTTACTGCCACCCAAAGGACTCTTTATTCCATCAATTACCATTCAAGGCTTATCAGTCGTGTTCTGGCCCCGCTAATATACTTTAACTGCCATTCTGACCGCTATCTGTACAAGCAGGCTTCCCGGATAGAATGGAAAGACTTTATGACTCCGGCAAATACATTCGCCATCTTTGCAACCGTATCAAACAGCAGAATCAGGCACTCCAGATTTGCAGCCCTGCGGATGAAAGATGCAATTGCTGACTACTTCAGATCCATCTCAGGCAAACGCCCTTCTGTCAATACAAGGAATCCTGATATCTGGTTTAATCTGCATATAGAAAACAATAAGGCGACTATAAGCCTTGACACATCCGGTGGTTCTCTCCACAGGAGAGGCTACCGAAAGGAATCCACAACAGCACCCATGGTTGAAACATTAGCGGCCGCAATCATCAGGCATTCCGAATGGAAAGGCAACACGCCTCTTTATGATCCATTCTGCGGCTCAGGAACGTTCCTTTGTGAGGCATTTATGCATGCATCCCATATGCCTTCAGGCATTCTCCGAAGCAATTTCGGCTTTAAAAGGCTCCCGGACTTCGATTCAACCCTCTGGAAAAAGATTATCAGGGAAGGGAAACAGAATATAAAGCCGGTATTAAAGGGCCTAATATCAGGAAGCGATATATCCCTTGAAGCTGTTAAGACGGCACGCCAAAATTGCAGAATGATTGACAGAGAAAATCATATCAGTATTAAACGGCAGGACATTTTTGGTATTGAAACCCTCAGGGACAAAACAATAATCTGCAATCCCCCCTATGGAATCAGAACCGGCAAGGCAGAAGAAATGCCCGATTTCTATTCAAGATTTGGTGATTTCCTTAAGAGGCATTGTACCGGGTCAACTGCATATGTCTACTTTGGGGAACCTGCATTCATTAAAAGCATGGGATTGAAACCGTCATGGAAAAAACCGCTCTCCAATGGAGGCCTTGATGGGCGTCTGGTCAGGTATGAACTGTACTGATTGCACTAAGGTGTATTATTTCCTATTATTTTAAAGGCATCCATGGTTTCAGCTTATACAAATAAGGGGCATAACCTGACATTATGTTTATAAAAGTTTTCATTATTCTTTAAGTTTTAGAATGACATATATGTTTTTAATTTCAGGACCGGAGGCAAATCATCATGGATACAAAAGAACGTCTGGATGCACTGGAAGTTGCTCTTAATAATGAAATGCGGGAAAGGGAATTCTACCTTAAACACGCAGAAAGGACAAAAAACCCCGTTGGCAAAGCTATGTTTAAGCAAATAGCAGATGAAGAGCTCGAACACTATGAACGTATAATGGAGCTGCAAAAAAAGTGGAAAACCAATGAGCAATGGCCTGACACAGTGCCTCTTCGAGTAAAAGAAACTGATGTCAAAACCGTCTTGAAAGAAATTATCCAAAAGGTTGAAGATATGCCTGAAGCTGATGATGATGACCGCCAGGCGATTGAAACAGCCATTGAATTTGAGGCCAGGGGTGCTTCTTATTATTCAGGACTTAAGGATGAAGTCTCTGATTCAAAGGAAAAGGCCTTTTTTGATCTCCTCGCCAGGATTGAACATGAACATTGGCTTTCACTCAAGGATACACAGGAGTATCTTAACAACCCTGCCGCATGGTATACCAAGGCTGAACATCACAGTCTGGATGGATAGGATATTTTTTGAATATTTATTATGGCTGCCCCAGCATACACTTTGAAAACATATTATGTTTGATGTTTCGTAAAAGCCCTCAATGTGGGCAACAAAATAAAAAGCTCCGAATTCAAGGCGGGTGAAAATCGTGTCACGAGACTTTAGAAGAAATACAAGTCTAAGGTTTAAGGTACAAGGGGGACCAAATCCACCTTATACCCTGCACCTTTCCGTTATCTACGTCGCAGTGACGAAGGATGAAGCGTAACGCAGATCTCAAGATCCCGCGCCCCTTGCGGGGAGTTGGCCTTTTTACGAAGTCGTCAAGTTTCAGAAAATCATTCCGGCCAGCCAGAAAAGTAACATGCCTACAACCACTGTCCCTCCGAGAGACTTTGTCTTTAATGCAAAAAGAAAGGCAGGAATGGCTACCAATAGCCTTGGATTGACAAGAGAAAGGTTTCGCGGGATGCCTTCTGTCATAAGTTCCGGCACTACAAGGGCACTGAGTACTGCTACCGGAATCAGATCAAGCCAGTCGACAAACCATTCAGGCAGCTGTCGTTGAGACAGAAAAAAGAGTGGCAGCCATCGAGGTATGAAGGTTACTGCCCCCATCGCTATAAAAAGCCAGACAAATTCCCAACGAATCATTCTTTATCCCCGTTAAATTTGATGCAATCTAAGAATTTAAAATTCACACAAACTGTCATTTCGACTGCAGGGAGAAATCTTGTCTTTCTGAAGTGTTAAAATATCAAGATTTTTAATCACCCCAAAACATAATTAAAAATGACAAACCATTTGGGCCTTTGGCAAACAAGATATTTTAATCATCAAATTCAGCTTTATAAGTCACTGTTTACAAAGCTTTCTTACCTTCGCCTGATTAATACCCCAATGCTGCTCGCCAGTATACTCGCGATCATAATATATGCATTTCCCGGGATCCAAAGAGACAAAACGACAGCAAGCAACGCTGCTATTACTGCCGTGATTACATATATCCGGCCTCTGAGCTGGAATACCAGAAGGCATAAAAACATTGCAATCAAAGCATAATCAATACCAAAACTGCCTGCAGGTATTAACTGGCCGCAAAGACCCCCAAATACCGTGCTCGCTATCCATACAAAATTTGATATATGATTGACCGAAAGGGCTTGAGGCCAATGCCACTGCCCTTCCCTGAATTTATTTATGTTGACTGCAAAACTCTCATCGGTTACTCCGTAAGCAAACAGGGATATCCATCCCCTCCCAGGACCCTGAAGGAAAACAGAAAGAGAAGAACTCATCAGCAGATGACGAAGATTAACAATAAAGGTTGTCAGTATTATCGTTGGGAAGGCCGCACCGGAACCAAGCATGGATACCGCAATAAACTGGGCACTTCCGGCAAAAACCAGAAGGGACATTAACCCTATTTCCAGGGGATGAAGGCCCGCCTTCTGTGCAAGAACACCGAATGCCATCCCTATGGGCAGATATCCAAAACATATCGGCCAGGCAGCTTTCAGGCCTGACGAGAAAATTAATGGTCTCTTTAAATATTGCTTTGTCAAGGCTCCTCTGATTTCCTTTACAAAAAATTTCACATGAACATCATGATTTCACTGTAATTATGCTTCTACATTCTTCAAGTAACAACAAACAAGCCCGCTCTTCGGAACAATATCTCGTTAATATCTATGGGCTCTATTAATCCGAATCTCTTCTTTTCATTACATTGTGAGTGAAATATTGTCTCGAAAAGCTATATTAACGAGTGAGTATTGTCAACATTTAGGAAATGCTCCATGATGCAGCATCGGGAGACATGAAGGTTGATTAGCAGGTCCGGTTATGATAACAAGACCCATACATAAATAATTTCTTAACAACCCGTTTTTCCATTCAAAGGATTAGAAGGAGCTGCAGCAAATATGGATGAAAAGACAAGGACAGATTTTTTTAACAGGGTAGCTGAGGAGTCTTATGCGAAAAAACTGGGATTACGGCTGGTAGATGTAAACGATGGCTATGCTGTAGTTGAAATGGCACTTACTGAAGAAACCGAAAATATTTTTGGCATGCCTCATGGTGGAGCAATCTTTTCTGTCATAGACGAGGCATTTGAAGTGTCATCAAATTCTCATGGCACCATAGCCCTGGGTCTAAATATGTCTGTAACATATCACCAGTCTCCGGAAGGTCGTACAACACTCAGGGCGGTGTCAAAGGAAATCCACCGCACCAGAAAGACTGCGACTTATGATATCAGTGTTACGGATGAAAAAAATAACCTTATCGCCTCATGTACCGCATTGGTTTACCGTAAGAAAGACAAAGTCCCTTTCCTCCAAGCCGAGTAATCCGTTTACCAGATTGCATTCCATATTTCTTCATCCGTGAAGAATCATGATCGAGAATGGACTGACCTCCTTTTAAGAACCTTCATCAATATAGAACCGCCATTTACAGAATAATTCCCTGGGGTGCGGATCAGGAGGAGCAAAAAGGCATTCAACCTGAATACGATCATCTATCGCCCGTGCAAAATTGGTAAATTCCCCGCGATGCATCTCCTTGCACACAAACTCATCAAGCCCTCTCCTGATCCTGGCCTCCTGAGTTGGGCATGATGGAACGGAGATTAATACTTCTTTATCGGTCTCTTCAATCTCATAACCGACGAGGATATGCCAGGGGAAAATTTTCAGGGCCTTCACAAAACCCTTCAGGCCTTTCTCTTTGATGCCGAATCTTGATATAAGGTCTTTTGCAGCCATACCTGAAACACGCCCCCAGACCTGTTCATTTATCCGCTCTGCAGTCGGCTGGTCAAAACGCTCACCAACATATATAAACCAGAAGGCGTCAACCACCCTGTAGTGCCAGAGCAGAAACTCGATATATTTTCTGAGATCCGGGGCTTCCATTTTCTCCAATGCTTTCATATCCATTGCGCTCTCCTTTTTATATCAGGTTTTGCCTTTTTTTATACAGGATTGATAAAAGATATTACACAAACGACACAGATTGCAAGAATCAAAATTTCCCATGGATGTCTGTTCCTTCTCATTGTGAAATTAGCGTCATCACACCGAGCTTTAATAAAATATCAGCCGGAAACCCTTATCCACAGTAGACATACCTGAACCAGGCTGCATTCCCAGTATATGGACGCATGATAATTTGACACACTCTTGGGATTTGCGAACTTCTTTCAAAAAACAGGGGGGCGGTAAAGCCCCCCTTATAATGGAGAAAAAGGAATTTAATATTCATAAGTAAGTTTAAGAAAAACCGATCGTCCTGCTCCAGGATAAGGACATACATGACTCTGAAAAGTTGTCTGATCCGTAAAAACTCCCAGATAAGTATCATACTCTTTGTCAAACAGATTATTACATTCAAAAGATATCAGCCAATGCTCATACAGCCTCTGCTCCAGCCTGAAATCAACAGTCCAGTATGGATCCAGTTCATATTTTACCGTTTTGGTGAAGGGATATGAGCCATCGGTCTCGGTACGATACCATACCCTGTCCCCGACATATCGGACTGTCGCGGTTGCGTTCAGGCCGAAATCAGTCATGTAATTTACGTTTGCCTTGAACTGATGCCGGGGCGTATAGGCTGACCTTCTTGTTACCCAGCTATATTCAAAATCCGCGGGTATATACGGAGGCCATCCGTAATCCTGTTTTGTATATGCCTTGTTTTGCTCCTTAGCATCCGTATAAGTATAAAAAAGAACAATGCCCAGGTTTTTCCACGGCTTGAACCTGGTTCCGATCTCAAGGCCGTCTGCCTTATATTTTCTTAAGTTCTCGGGTTCCCATATCCCTTCACTGTTCGGTCCCCATTGAATCTTATTATCTATATCCCATCTGAAATAACTTAGCATAAGAGATATGCGTTCATTAAAAAATGCCTGTTCAAAAGTGGCATCACTGTGCCACCCGGTTTCAGGCAGCAATCCCGTATTACCTCTGGTATAAGGATCTTCGGGCCAGTACAGGTCGTTCGGAGTCGGGGCAAGGAAATGCCTGCCATGACTGAACTTTAAAGCAGTATTCTCAAAAGGATTAACAATCATGCCATAGAGAGGAAGATCTTCCGATCCGAATTCGGTGTGATGTTCATGCCGTATTCCGGCCTGAAACTTAACAAGATCACTGAATCTGTAATTGGCCTCCAGGAATGTACCCGTAGTATGGACATTTGCCTTGGTTCTGGATCTTGTTCCGGTTATATCTGCACCATGATCATCAAGAGATATAGATTCGCTTTCCCAGCCGATATTCTTGTGCTCCAGCCCCAGCAGAATATCAGCACCACTAAAAGGAATGAAATTTATATTGGCTTCCCCTCTGGATACCCTGTTGGTAACCCAGGACTTGCTTCCCGGCAATCCCCCGAAGTAATCCACATATCTGGTATAAGTATAATTATCCATATATGTATAATCTCCCTGAAGCCGGAATGTAAGCCAGTCTTCAGGTTTACTTTTCAGCTGGGCTGCCAGATGAGCATCCTTGTCCCGCCCCCTGTCAAGAAGACTTTGCGATTCATGGTTGTACACATCTATTCCGCCTGCTTGGAATGTCAAAGTTCCATCAGGGGGTTTTACGCCGGGAGAACCGTAATCCCTGTCCACAATATCCCCAAAGAGATTCATGTTCAACAAATCTCCTTTGTCAAAAACTATCTTTAATGAGGCATCCTTTTGCGTCAAATCAGCATTTTTTCTAAACCCATCCGTCTTAATCCTGTTCGCAGTTATATAGTATCCAAGATCGCCTACAGCAAACATCCCATGCTCGACAGATAGATGTGATGTTTCCTGACTGCCATAACCCGCGCCAGCACTTGCCTGTATATAATCCCTTTCAGGATTTTTTGTAATGATATTGACTGTTCCAGCCATTGCACCTGATCCATAGAGCAGTGATCCCGAACCCTTTATCACTTCTACCCGTTCTATCATTCCCAACGGAATCCTGCTGACATCGGCTATTCCATTGGAAGGTGAATTATAGCTAACTCCGTTTACCAGCACATGCGTCGCATTTCCGCTCATACCTCGTATATGCAGGGCCTGCACCGCGCCTCCGAAATCCCCCTGAGTCCTCCAGTCGATTCCAGCCTCATTCGCCAGAAGCTCTCCAAGACTTTTTGCAGGAGAATCCTGTATATCAAACTGATCCAGAATGATTACAGAATTCGGGACTTCTTTTCTCTTTTTTTCGGTCTTGGTTGCAGTGACGACAACTTCATCAAGGACTGTTTCTGAATTTAACCTTTCCGGCTGGGATAAACATATAAACGGCCATAAAATCATACCCATAAAAATCATCTTAAGGACAATTAACTTCTTCATGCATTTTTCCCTCCCTGTAAGAAATTTTTTCTCAGGTCCGGAGCAAAAAAAAGCCCGGACCGAATAACTCGATCCGGGGATGTCCCTTTTTTATCCTCAAGATCCAACATCATACCTCTGTCCTCGGAGGTTGTACTTTCAGCTCAGGCAGGTCTTCTGACTTTCCTGCCCCTTCAGCCACCTTCCCATTCCAATTTACTGGAACAGTGGTATAAACGCTAAAGGGGTTCCCTTATCAAAAAAAGAAAAGGGCAGGATTACAGCGGCGGGCCCGTCCCCGACTCTCACGGGGTTCCCTGTTATGCTCACAATGAGCACCTGAACAGATTTTAACTATATTCTTTTCTATACCGGTAATATGAACAACGTGTACTTAACTGTCAAGTCTTTTCTATTTATACTGAAAAGCAGGGCATCCTCTGTTCGGCATTTTACAGGATTACCTTTAATCCATAAATAGACGGGTAAATTCTCCTCCCGCAGACATTATTCGACAGGGCGTATCTCCCGATTGATAATATTCTTTATGCCCTTACCGATCATTGATGCCAAATATTAAACCTGCTGATATGATTTTATTTCCATATTCAAAAAGCTACATCTTCATTGATTTCTCCGGCACCATAGTAACACGTGGAAAATCACCAAGGGGGCTTTTATCCACCAGGAGCGTACATCCATAAGCCTTTTCAAGCGTCTGGAAAGTAAGAACCTCATTCGGCGGCCCCAGACTTAATGCCTGGCCCTCTTTCAGTAAAAGTAATTGGTCACAATACATTGCTGCAAGATTTACGTCATGAGAAACCATTATAACTGTTATTCCTCTTTCCTGTTTCAGCCTTTCCATCAAATCCATCAACCTGACCTGATGTCTGAGATCAAGTGATGCAGTTGGTTCATCCAAGAGAATGATCTGAGGATCCTGACAAATTGCCCTGGCAATAAAAACACGCTGTCTTTCACCTCCGCTTAATTGATCGAGTCTGCGGCGCGACAGATGTTCCACGCCAGTAAACTCCATTGCCTGTTTTGTAATTTCCAGGTCATGCTTCTGCTCCAATCCCAGCATCCCCTGATGCGGCGAACGCCCCATTAATACAACATCTTTTACAACAAAAGGAAAATCAACTGGTTCCATTTGGGGTACAAATGCGATGATCTTTGCAATAGATCTTCTTGAGTAATCCCGAAAAGGACTACCAAGAATATCCACTTTACCTTCATCCGGCTTTAAGATTCCCGCTATTATTCTCATCAGAGTTGTCTTGCCTGAACCATTCGGGCCTATAATAATGAAAAAATCACCCTTTGTTATAGAAAAAGATATCTTTTTCAAAACAATATCGTCCCCATAGGAGTACCTTAGATTTTTTACCCGGATTGCTGAATTCATCACCTGGTCCTTTTTAATAGAAAAATGAAGAGAGGCGCTCCTATCATTGCGGTAATGACTCCTGACGGCATTTCACCCTGGGCAGGGAGAACCCTTGCCAGCAGGTCGCAGAAAACCATATATGCACCTCCGCCCAGTATGCATGCAGGGACCAGGACCCGGTGGTCAGGTCCGAAAATAAGCCGAAGCAAGTGAGGCATAACAAGCCCGACAAAACCTATGAGCCCGCAATGACTTACCGTAGCGCTCACCATCAGCGAAGTTATTACAAGAAGAGTAATAGAAACGGCCTTTATGTTTACTCCGGTGGTCCTGGCAACGTCCTTCCCCATAAGGAGCAGATTCATTGAATTGGAAAGCAAAAAAATCAGAACAAAACAAGGGAGTAGAGTTGCAGCGAGTATCATTACTCCTTTAATTTCTGATAAGGAAAGATCACCCATAAGCCAGAAAAGTATATTGTGAAGTCTTGAATCCTGCGCTATGGAGAGTAGAAACATTATTACTGCGGAGCAAAAGGCGTTCACCATTACACCCGACAGCAGCAGAGAATCTTTCTTCAGAATTGTCGGGCCTGATGAGATAACGATAATAAGAAAGAGTGTGGCGACACTTCCTGCAAATGACGTCAAACTCACGCCGGGAAAACGGGAAATACCCATCAGAATGCCCGTTATTGCTCCCACCGCTGATCCCCCGGAAATTCCAAGGATATAGGGTTCTGCAAGAGGGTTTCGAAGAAGCGCCTGAAAAACAAGTCCCCCTATAGAAAGTGTGGCACCGACCAGAGCCGCAAGTACCACGCGGGGAAAACGAATATGCCATATGATTGAATATGCCATGGAATCCGTTTCTCCCGAGCCTGTAAGGGATTCCCAGATTGTCTTTATTCCGTAATCTGTAGATCCCATTGAAATTCCCAGAATTATAGCTAAAAAAAGAAGGAGCAGCATAAGGAGCGAAACGAAACAGATTCGTTTCATTATAAAAGGGCTTTTATTAATCATCTGCTATTCTCAATAGACTCAGGATGAATCATTTCCAGAAATAACTCAAGGCCTTCTATCAATCTCGGACCGGCACGATCGCAAAGGTCCGAATCTACAAGAAATATCTTCTGTTCCCTGACAGCAGGTAAATCAGGCCAGCGGTTCCATTCTGCCTTTATATCTTCAAAAACCAGTTCCCGTTCCATAGATGTAACGATAAGAACATCCGGAGAAAGGGCCAGGACCTGCTCCCTGTTAAATCTAGGATATGCGACAGGTCCCTGAGAAAGGTTCCTTCCTCCAGCCGTTACGATAAGTTCATTGATAATTGTACCACTCCCGACAGAAACGATAGGAGATGCCCCAATCTGGCAGAATACACCTGGTCTGTAGCTGGTTTCAGCTACCTTTGCCTTTACAGCTTCTATACGCCTATTCATGTCATGAACCAGGTTTATGGCCTTTTGTTCTGCAAAAAGGAGCCTGCCGATTTCGAGGATCGAATCCATTACTGAATACAGATTCCTTGGATCGACAGCATAAACAGCAACATCCATCGAATTCAACCGGTCCACTGTTTCCTTGGGGTTTCCGTCCTTTACGGCAATACAAAGATCCGGTCTAAGCGCTATAATCTTTTCAAGATCAAGGCACACATAGGAACCGACCTTAGGAATTTTTGCTGCCTCTGCGGGATAATCGCTGAATAGAGTCACCCCGACCAGCCGATGTTCCAGACTTAGGGCGAATATAATTTCGGTAATGTTTGGAGCAAGTGAAACAACCCTTTGAGGGCTTTGCGGCAGTGTGATCTTACGTCCCAGCTGGTCAATCACATCTCTTGCAAATAATTGTGCATCAAATAAGACAAAGAGTCCCAGCATGGCCTGTAAGACAACAGCTCCAAATTTATATCTGTATAATTTGATATTTTTCAAAAGCATAATATTTCCTGACTTTAGAAAAAGTTACCGTTGTCAAAAATAAAAAAGCCACGCCATGAATGGGTGGTAATATACCTAACTTCAATTAAAATGCCTGCCGGTTATGCAAATAAACGGTTTAATACCCTGCTCAACACTTCTCTGCTAACCGGCTTTGTCAGATAATCCTTTATTAACTGTTTTGCCCGGATGTCTATTCCGTTTGGGCCTATCTCATCATAACCTGAAACAATCACAATCCTTGCACCTGGATCGTATTTAATTATCCTTTCTGCACAGTTTATTCCATCCATCTTCGGCATATTTCTATCAAGCAGGACTGCATCCGGCTTTAGAGATTTGTACTTACCAAGGGCCTCCATACCACTCTCTGCTGAAATTGCCCGATAACCAAGTCTCTCAAGGAGATCTTCCATAGGATTGAGGATAGCCTTTTCATCATCCACAATAAGTATTAGCTCACCATTTCCATGAACTATATCCTGAACCGATTCAATCTTTTCTTCCGAATCTTTAACAGACAGCGGAAAGGATAATTTGAAGGTCGTTCCTTTATTTATTTCTGAATAGACGCTTATATTGCCTCCGTGATCTTTAATAATACCATATGCTGTTGAAAGTCCTAACCCTGTCCCCTTAATATTAGCCTTAGTTGTAAAAAAAGGATCAAAGCATTTATCGCGTGTATCAGCAGTCATTCCTGTTCCATTATCTGAAACGAGAACCAGGGCATAATCATCCTCCTTTCTCGCCCTTATATGCAGTTCACCTCCATCCGGCATTGCATCCCTTGCATTAGTGCAAAGGTTCATAAAGACCTGGCTCAGTCCGGACATCTCCCCGGTAATCCAGAGTGCAACGGGAAGGTCCATATAAATGGCTATTCTTTTATCAAATGATTTGCTTACCAAACTGTAAGTCTCTTCAATTATCTCAACAAGATTGATATTTTCAAAGTTATCTGTTCTCCTTTTCCGGGAAAACTGCATCAGACTTTCTATCAGTTGGACACCTCGTTTCACTTCTATATCAATTCTCCTGGCAATTTCCATAATTCCCGGGGTATCCCAGTGCTTCATTTCTAAAATGTCTTTGTTTATGGAAATCCCTGACAATGTATTTCTAAAATTGTGAGCCACTCCACTTGTGATTGTTCCAAGTGCCTCCATCTTCTGTAACTGCTGAAATTGTTCCTCAAGACGTTTTCTTGCAGTAATTTCCCTCGCAATACCCTGGGTACCGACAAAACCGCCCTCCTCGGGCGTTGCTGAATCGTAAATTCCTTCTGCATCTATTAAAAAATATTCGTACCTTTCCGCTTCGCCCGATTTATTACCAATACCATCCTGTAAATTATCTTTTACCAGCAATCGTGCTTCCAGTCCCACTGTCTTTCTGTTAGCCGTCCTGCGTTCATTTATCCTTCCAGAAACTTTTTTTCTGTCTTCGGGATGAACAATCTCCAGAATATTCCTTCCTGTCAATTCCTCTACAGAATACCCATATTTCTTTATTGATTCATTTACAAATGTTACATGTCCCATGGTATCCAACCTGTAAATGATATCAGGCACAGTCTTAACAATCGAATTCAGCCTTTTTTCAGACGCCTTAAGCATGCTCTGGCTCTCACGCAATTCATTTTCAACCATAATACGTTTTGTAACATCTCTTATTACAGCACTGACCATCCTCTGATCCCCGATCATAAAGGAACCCGCAGACACCTCTACTGGAAATACTGTACCGTCCTTTTTTGTATGGTATTGAAATTGGGTACTTTCATTATTTCCAATCAAACCTTTTTTTATTTCTTTATTCTCGTTGTCTGAATACGCCAGGATATGAGAAACCTTTAATTTAGAAAATTCCTTTCTTGAATACCCGTAAAGTTCCAAAGCAGCATCATTCACGTCCTTAGCAAATCCTGTATCCGCATCAAATATTATTATTGAATCTGATTCAGTGGTAAAAAGCTGACGATATTTTTCCTCGGAATCCCTTAAATCCTTCTCCTTGTCCTGCAATATTGTATCAACAATATAGCCAAAAAAAAGCGCTATTATGACCATGAAAGGCAAACGCAGAGTATAGCTGACAGCCATATTCCCTGAAAAGAGACCCTGCTTATAAAGGAGCCATCCGTAAAGAAATGTAAATAAAAGAGTATTAATCATAAGATATTTCAGGCTTATACTCATTGATGCGAGGCCAATAATTATAAAATATATCAGATAGAAATCAGTCCCTGCCCGTCCTGACAGATAGATGCCGAATGCAATCATGGCGCTGTCGAAAAAAATCAGCACTGAAAATATATTTTTATTAAAAAAATATCTTTTCGGGATATAAGGAAGTAAAAGATTAGTTAAAAGATAAAAGGCGATATAGGAATAAGTTAGCAACACTCTTTTTTCAGATGAAGGACTAAAGAGTGTTAGATAGGAAATGCCGATTATAACCAGCAGGCGGATAAGATAGAGGTATTTTCTTGTAATAATCTCCTCGCCCATAGAACCCTTTTCCGCCTGCTTAATCTCACGGTTAACACGGAATAAGCTTTTCGGCTACAAAAAAATGTCCTAATGAATCATGCTGCTTAACTGTCTTCAGGACCAGACTATTGTCGGCTGATATATTTTATCAACGCTATCTCAATTTATAGACCATATAGCATTTTTTATCAAATCCAGACAGAACAAAATGAAAAAACACATATTTGATTCACAATTTGCTGTTAATCAATAAGGGCAAGTTTTCTGGTTATATTATCCTCTATCCAGTGGCTGTCCCACCATTCTGCAGGATTAACGAATATGCCGCTTACCATAACGCCAAAATGAAGATGATCCCCACCGGCAAGGCCTGTCTGTCCGGTCAATCCAATAATATCCCCTTTTGTGACAATCTGGTCTATTTCAACCTTCATTTCACTTAAATGAGAATAAACAGACGCAAGGCCCTGTCCGTGATCCAAAACGACTGTCAAACCGTATATCCCGTTACGATTCGCAAAAATGACACGCCCATTGTTTGCAGCCTGAACTTCAGAGTTAGCCAGAGAAGCCAAATCAATGCCCATATGTGTCTGGTTGTCGACTTCCATGTTCTTATAGTAATACAATCGATTGTCACCGAAACCAGCCATGTTGGCTGCATTCTTGAGTCTCAGCCATGGGCCGTCCCACAGGCGCTCAGGTCCTGTCTCATTTCTCAATTCATAAAATACCTTTGCGTTTTCCTCTCGCAACTCACGATTGATTTTGAGGAATTTATCTAAATCACTATCGCCTGGATCAAAAGAATAAAAGGAGAAATATGGAAGGATTCGTTGAATGAATCTATCAGTAATGTTTATTCTATCACTATTAAACGATTTCCAGCGAATATTGTAATAAAAACCGGACTTTGAACTGTTTCCAGCCCTGTCTTTAGCCCAGAGAGATATATCCGGTTTCGCCTTTATATTTATCGGAACAGATAAATAACATATATGGATACCGTCCTGAGTACCTTCTTTAGCAGGAAATCCTGGAAAAAATAAATCATGTACAAATACACCGCTTTGGATGGAATCTGAGGAGGTACGATAAACAACAAGGCCAGTACCTCCGATATTGAAATAATTCTGTCTGCTCACTGCTCTAATGGAAGGCGGAACAGTATCAACAACCATCCTGTGCTGTAATAAGCACAGATTGCCGTCTCCTCCCCTTCTTCTTGAATAATCCCAAACTTGAACAATCAGATCAGCCCGCCCCTGAGCCAAATTAAGTTCAGCAGGATCAACAGAAAATATCGTTTCATATTTGTGAATCCCATCACAATTGAATAACCCTGAAAAAGGAAAATCATTTTCAAGGATAATTACTTCCCGACCCTCCTGAGTCACCAGGACCTTCAAGTTTTTAAGGCCCCTTTTCATGTCGCTGACTGTAAGTTTGAAATCCTGGCTGCCTGCAAGAAATTCCGGCAAAGGGTCAATCGCTGTTTCAGGCTTCTCACCTTCAAAAATAATACTCAAAAGCCAAAATATGAGACCTAATATAATTAAACCGATAAATATGGTAATAGACAACTTAACTTTTTTTCTTTTATGCATAATCTAATATTACTCTCAAAATATTGCTGAAAAAATCAATTTTTTTAAATTAAACCCGGGATTCGCAGTAAATTCTAAAATAAGGTATTGAAGTTGATCAGTTTCCGGGCTATAAATACAGCTTAACATAACAGCCCTTATTTAATTGTAAATCTACATAGCAATTAATACCCATAATAGCAAATACTTTTGTCAGAATAGAATGACGTAATGAAAAAATCATGTCATATCGGCATAATAGGAGCTGGAGCATGTTCTGATATTCACTATCAGCTAGCCAGAAAACTTGGATTTGAGATAGGAAAAAGGGGCTGGAGCGTTGTTTGCGGTGGATTAGGAGGTGTGATGGAAGGATCTGCTAAAGGATGCCTTGAAGCAGGTTCTATGACAATAGGTCTTCTGCCCGGCTTAACAATTGAATCCGCCAACCCTTATATTCAGGTTCCGATACCTACAGGCCTCGGTGAAGGGAGGAATATTCTTGTAGTTCGTGCCTCTCATGTCCTTGTTGCAATAGGAGGCGGATATGGGACCCTTTCTGAAATCGCCTTTGCCTTAAAAACAGGCAAGCCAGTAATCGGACTTGAGACATGGAAAAACATAGAGGGAATTCAATATGTATCTGACTGTTATGAGGCAGTGATTCAAGTTGAAAGGTTTCTGGAAAAAGGACTCAGTTTGTAACTCAGAAATTGTTCTTTTTATAATAGCATCAAATACTTATACCTTTGCTTATGTTGTTCACCCTTTTCATTATCTCGTCCTTATCAAGGGTCTTAATGTCCCTGTCCTTCATAAGAACCTTTCCGTTGACAATTACATCCTTGACATCCGCACCGCTTGCAGAATACACAACTGCCGAGAATGGATCGTATACAGGGCATAGATGAGGCGCATGAGTATCAACCACAATTATATCTGCATTTTTTCCATTCTCAAGGGTTCCAATCTGCTTTTCAAGCCCGAGTACTGATGCACCCGCGGCAGTACCCATTTTTAGAACTGTCCTGGCATCAAGACTGACCGGATCAAAATCAGTAACCTTGCTCAGCTTTGCTGCCATATCCATGACCTGAAAAAGATCCAGATTGTTATTTGAGGCGCATCCGTCCGTCCCCAGTCCGACCTTCAAGCCCAGTTCTATCATTCTGCTCACCTTGGCCGTTCCAACGCACAGCTTCATGTTGCTCTCAGGCACATGAGCTATTTTAACCCCTTTTTCCTTAAGACACCTCATTTCCCCAGAATCAAGGTGTATGGCATGAGCCGCAATAAGCCCATTATTTATAAGACCTATCTGGTCAAGATAATGAACAGGTCTCTTACCCTCACGCTTTATAATTTCATCTACTTCCTCAGAAGTCTCGGAAAGGTGGATTTGAAGAGGCAGGTTCAATTCCCTTGATATATCCCGGGCGCCTTTCAGTGTCTGTTGAGAGCACGTAACAGGACTGTGGCAGAAAATGCCCGGAATGATCAGATCTGAGTATCCAAGCCACTTCTCGATAAATTTTCTTGCCACCTCAAGGTTTTTTTCAGGCTTTTCAACGCCTGGAGAAGGATAATCAATAACCCCTTGAGCAACAAGAGCCCTCATACCTGATTCATGAACAGCTCTAACTGTACTGTCCTGAAAAAAATATCCGTCAGCGAAACAGGTCGTCCCTGAGGAAATCATTTCAAGGCATCCAAGAAGAGACCCCCAATAGACTGAATCAGGATCAATGAATCTGGCCTCAGCAGGAAATATCTTTTCAAAAAGCCACTGCTTCAATGGCAGGTCATCGGCAATCCCTCTGAAAAGAGTCATTGCATTATGTGCATGGGTATTGATCAATCCTGGCATAATAATGGCATCTTTTGCATTAATAACCTCTGCCCCGTAATCAGAAAGCCGCTCACCCTGCCCTGTCTCCCTGATATCCGCAATCCTTCCATCGGCAATAAAAATAACTGCATCCCGGATCGGCGCCATATCATTAACCATCGTAACGGCGGTGCCTCCCTCTATAATAAGATCCGGAACAGCTCTGCTGCACTGATAATTTTCACAACCCTGATTTTCAAAAACCATATTATGGAATCCTCCTGCTTTGCAGAAAACCTTCCGCGACAGAATATAACAAAGTTGTTACAGTCAAATTTACTTGACACGTCAGCATGTTCTGATAGAAAAAGAAGATTCTATATTTCAATATACTATATTTGCAAGGAGAAAATATGGCAGTCATTACCCCTTTCAGGGGATTAACATATAATTTGCACACCTGGCCCGATTTATCCAATCTCGTCGCCCCTCCTTACGACGTAATATCCGAGAAGGAACAGGATGAATACTACCGCACAGACGAACATAATGTCATCAGATTGATTCTGGGCAAACAAAAACCAGGCGATTCGGATTGGGATAACAGGTATACCCGGGCTGCGGAAAAATTTAAAAGATGGGAATCCGAAAAGATTCTTGTTCGAGCCGACAAACCCTGCATATATCTAACTTCTCTGACTTATAATCCGGGAAACGGAAATGCCGAGCGAACCAGATGGGGCATAATAGCACTTGCACGAATAGAGGATAGAGATTCCGGTATTATACTTCCACACGAAAGGACATTTTCCGCTCACAAGGATGACCGCCTAAAGCTTATGAGGGCCTGCAATGCACAGTTCAGCCAGATTTTCGGTCTTTATGAGGAGCCTGATAACACTTTATTAAAGGCATGCAAAGAGGCCGCTGGCTTTAAGCCCAATGTGGCATTCGAATTCAGGGATGGAACAAAACATGAGATGTGGATATTACAGGAACCTTCATTATTTAAATATATTTCTGAAATCACAGGTGATAAACAGATTTTCATTGCTGATGGCCATCACCGGTACGAGACTGCACTTAATTACAGGAATATTATGAGACCAAAATACGGCCGGCAAGCCTCAAACAGGTCTTACGAATATGTAATGATGTACCTTTCAAACATGAGTGACAGAGGACTGACTATTCTGCCTACCCACAGACTGATTAAAAAGGCACCTGATTTTGACCCGGATGTATTTCTTGAGAAGGCAAAAAGCTGGTTCACGGTAAAAGACTTTCCTTTCTCAGAAAAGATAATTACCAGCGGATGCAGAGAAATCAAGTCCGGGCTTGAGAAATCCGGAATTGATAATACGGCCATTGCCTTTTATCATTACAAGGCTGATAAATACTACATTTTATCATTGAAGCCGGAAGTAAGAAAAGAAATGGGCGGCGATCTGCACCCTTCACTCCAAAAACTCGATGTCCTTGTTTTATCAAGGTTTATCCTGCAGAGAACCCTTGGCTTCAGCAAAGAAGACCTGGATGACAGTGAATTAATTCATTATCAAAGCAGCATGGTAACTTCTATCTCACAGGTAATGTCCGGTAAGTGCCAGATGGTCTTTCTGCTGAATCCCACAAAGATTGAGCATGTTAAAGAAATAGCAGGCAACTCTCTGGTTATGCCCAGAAAATCCACATTCTTTTTCCCCAAGATATTGACCGGTCTGGTTTTTAACAAGATAGATCCTGATGAAATCATCCAGAGGCCCTGAAACCCAACCGTTTCCCGATGAGACCCTTGACCGTTTCATGAATGGCCGGCTACAGGTTATTCAATCCAGGGAAGGTTACAGGTTCTCAATTGACGCCATTTTACTATCTGAATTTGTGACTGTAAGGAAAGGCGATATTATATTCGACCTTGGAACAGGCTGCGGCATTATTCCCCTGATTCTGCTTCTTACAAGACCTGCTCAACATGTCTTCGGGATTGAAATCCAGAAAGAGCTTGCATCACAGGCAAAAAGAAATGCCTTAATTAACGGGCTTGCGGATCAATTCGATGTAATTACCGGTGATATCAAATCCCTTGCTCTTCCCAGGCAATGCGCCGATGTTGTCATCTGTAACCCCCCCTATCGCCGAATAAAAAGCGGGCGCATAAATCCGGATCTGCAGAAGGCTATTGCAAGGCATGAAATCATGATATCTATTGATGATATCATGAGAGCAGCAAAATTCCTGCTCAGAAAAAAGGGGAGGTTAGCCATGATATACCCCGGTGTGCGACTTTTAGATGTCCTTGTGAGTATGAGACGATTCAATCTGGAACCCAAACGGGTACAAATACAATATCCCGGTTTGGAATCAGAGGCAGAACTGGTTCTTATTGAAGCATATCTGGATGGCAGGCCCGGCCTGAAAATTACCCCTCCATTACTTGGTCAGGGTGACTGGATGAACCGGTAAAACTTCACTATACGGGTTCAGTAATTATGCACAGGCCCTACCCTCAAATCAAGCTTTCTAACAGCCTTCCGGCCCAGTTTTCTGTTCAGATCTTCTTTTATGGTCTTTTCAGAAAATTTTAATTCCTGCAGCCAGATAGGGTCAGAAACAGTAACCCTTAGAAGACCTTTCTTAATCCATAAGGGCTTTGCATTAATTGAAATATCAGTACCAACAACATCATCCCAGACATCCCAGATTTTTACATCATCCGTATTGATCGGCAAACCGCCATCACCAAACAAATCAGCAACTATATCTTTTAGAGGAGTTAATGACCTCTTCTCTATACCCATGAAACCACTCCGCATTTTTATTCTTAGAAACCTTCACAAACCATTTGGCGAAATATGTATATACTTTACTTTACATATCATTATTGATTAATATATGAAATCAGGCTTAGAATTACAATAATTAAAGTCATCTATAAGGCCCGGATGATAGAGAATATAATATGAATATCCGCAAAAAGCTTTTTCTGGCTTACCTGCTTGTCATCTTTTTGGCAACAGTCCTCATTTTTCTGATCTGGAAATTTGCACATTATATCCCTGAAATCCACTACAGTTTTCACCCGATTGTCCTGTTTATTCTGCTAATCCCTCTTATTATAGCCTATCTGATCAGTCACATTTTTTCTCTGCGTATTAAGGGTGTTATTGACAGGTTTAAAGAAATCCCCGAGGCAGAAAACGGTAAAATCAGCCATGATTCAGGAGATGAACTGAAAATCCTCTTTGAAATGGCAGGAAAAATACTGTCAAAATTCAAACAGGAGGGTCAGAAACTCAACATACTCTTTGAAATCAGCAGGCTGGTATCTTCACTGCCTCATCTTCAGGATGTACTAGATACTATTGTGGAGATTCTAACAAAAGAATTCAGGCTGGATGCATGTTCCATTCGTTTATTAGATGATGACGGAAAACTAAGAATCAAAAGCTACAAGGGCTTAACGCAGAAATTTGTGGAAGCGGCTACAAGAGAACCTACTGTTGACAGTTATTCAGGGGAATGTTTTCTCACAGGCAGAATAGTAGTAGTAAACGATGCTAATGAAATCAAAAAACCAATATCAACAGTGCTTCTTGTCGGCGAAAATATCAATTCCTTCGCAGTAAGTCCAATAAAGGTGGAAGGCGAAACCATAGGAGTACTTGTAACGGCTTCAAGGAAAAGTAATTACTTTCATGAAAGCTTTGATGAACTCATTTATACTATCTGCAATCAAATAGGCATTGCAATAAGGATTTCCCGGCTATATGACGATCTATATAATTTCAGCCGGCAGCTTGAGATAAATATTCAGAAAAGAACCGCTGAATTAAAAGATAAGAGCGAAAAACTTGTAGAGGCCGAAAAACTCGCGGCTCAAGGTCAAATGGCGAACAGGATAGCCCATGAACTCAGGAATCCGCTGACCGTTGTAGGCGGCTTTGCAAGAAGGATGTACGACGCAACGCCTGATGATGACAGGGACAAGAAATATCTCAAGATAATACTTGAAGAGGTAGAGGTGCTGGAAAAAAAGATTTCTGAAATCATAAAGTTCAAACCTGAAGATGGATAACATTTAGTCATCCAGTAACTGAAAACGTATCGGGATCTTCACCCACATTTCTGTCTTTTCATCTCCCCTTATACCCGGTTCAAACACCCAGTTTTCGACAGACGAAACAGCTGCCCTGTCCAGGACATCATGTCCGCTTGATTCAGATATCCGCTGATCTTTGACCCTTCCATGCCGATCAACAAGCACTTCCAGGATTACTGTCCCCTGATAACCTCTTCTTCTTGCAGACAAGGGATATTCAGGCGGTGGATTTATTTTATAGATCGGCCTTGCCTCTCTTACTGCACTGATTGTCTGTGGCGAAGTTGTTTTAACGCTGTTCTCCTTTAAAGGAGCATCCTGCGAAAATTCTTCATTATAATCGAATGGTTGAACAAAATCATTTTCAGGTTGGATTTCAGGAGCAGGTTCAGAACCAAAAAAAGAGGCGTTTTCCGGTAAATTTTTAACAGTTTCTTTTTTAACCGGCTTAATGGATACCTTGGCATGATTCTTTGATCTGGGAAAATCTTCTGAATTTTTCTGTTTTACAGGACGTCTGGATTCAATCGTTTTTTTAATAAGCTTGGGGATTTCTTCATGCACCAGGTGGTCCTCTTTTGTTTGAGGTTGGATCGGGCATAAATTCAGGGTCACGATTTGTGGTTGGAAAACGGGCGGAGACATTTGTCCCAGATGGAAAGGAGGGACAAACAGGACAGATGCGTGTATTGATACAGCAATAACAGCGGCAAGCAAAACACGTTTCACAACAGCTATTTTACCTCCGACTGGAGTGAAACCCGGTTAATCCCTGCAATCCTGATCTGATCAAGTACGGAAAAAAGCACCTGATATGGAATCTCCTTATCGGCGAAAAGCAATACTCCGGTTTCAATGTCTGATAGATATCTTCCTTTCAGATGTTCCGCCAGGAGCTCTAACATCACCTTTTGATTATCTATATATACTGTGCTGTCTGACTTGATGGTTACTGAAAGCACTTGATTTTTATCTATCTCGGAAGTAGCTGAAGACGGCAGTCTGACGGGCAAACCACGATGAACAGCCATGGACAGCATGGCATATATGAAAAATACCAGCAAAAGAAAGACAATATCGATAAGGGGAAGCATCTCTATGCGTGGTTTCCGACCCGTATTAATATGCACCTTCATCTCAGATCTCCTCATTCTCCTGCTGTTTTTTGAACAAGCTTCTCATAAACGATTTCCAGGCTGGTTGCATATTTTTCAATTACCATAACTGCGTTTTCAACACGGGTGTTAAAGTAGTTGTAAGGAAAAACAGAAAGGATAGCAATGCCGAGTCCCATTGCAGTGGTTATAAGTGCCTGGGCAATTCCGGCAGTCACTGCCTTCGGGTTTTCTATTCCGCTCATTCCCAGAAGATCAAAAGAGGAAATTATTCCAATTACTGTACCGAATATCCCAAGAAGCGGCGCCACGGTTATCATTGTGTCAAGAACTGCCATATATCTACGCATTCGCTTGACTTCTTCAGCTGCCGCTGATTCCATCGCCTTGGTCATGGAATATTCCCTGTGGAGAATTCCGCTAACCAGAATCCTTATCACAAAATCCTTTTTTCCAGCTACCTTATCTCTGACCCCTTCCCAGTCGCCATTTCTGCATAAATCGAGCACACGATCCACAAGTTCATGGTCACGTCTAACATCTTCTCTTATCCAGAATATAAGGCGGTCTATTATCACCGTCATGGATACTATTGAACATGCCAGAAGTGGATACATCACCGGGCCGCCTTTTAGAAAAATTTCAATCATTGAATTTCCTTGCCGTTAAATAAATAATATCTTGAGAAGGGGAAAACAAAATGTTAAGTATTCCTGTGTTGAAGAATAAATAAAAATCAAGTTTGATAACATTGAGTATATAACATCCTGATGGTCATTAAGCAAGCCAAAGAAGTCCTCAAAATTGAGGCCCATAGTATCCTTAGCCTGGTGGAAAGGGTCGGCCCTGAATTTGCAGGAGCCGTTGAAATGATCCTGCAATCAAGAGGCAGAGTTATTCTCACAGGCATGGGTAAATCCGGATTAATAGCAAGAAAAATAGCGTCAACCCTTAACAGCACAGGAACCCCTTCCCTCTTCCTCCACCCTGCAGAGGCCATTCATGGTGACCTTGGTATGGTGACTTCCAACGATATCGTACTTGCCATATCAAACAGCGGCCAGACCCCGGAAATCAATTCCCTTCTGCCTATATTCAAAAATATGGGAATCGGGGTCATTGCTTTTACAGGAGAATTGAAATCCATGATGGCTGAAAGTTGTGATGTGGTTATCGATGTAGGCGTGGAAAGGGAGGCATGCCCCATGGGACTGGCACCAACAGCCAGCACTACAGCAGCCCTGGCAATGGGTGATGCGCTTGCTGTCGCCCTTATCAGCCGTCGCCACTTCAGCCAGGACGATTTCAGGAGGTTTCATCCAGGCGGAAATCTTGGAGAAAGGCTTTCCATCAAAGTTAAAGAAGTCATGCTTACTGATGACAATATTCCCATTGTGCCTCTTGGTTCCACTGTACAACAGGCTATTTTGGAAATAAATTCAAAGAATATAGGCGCCACGCTTGTTGTTAAGGAAGACAGGGAAATTGCCGGGATTGTAACTGATGGGGATCTGAGAAGAGCTCTGACAGAGTCAGAAAATATCCGTTATAAAAAAGTCGAAGAAATCATGTCTCCATCTCCCAGGACCATCCAGGAAAATCAAACTGCCGCAGAGGCATTGGGAATCATGGAGTTATACACAATCACCCTGCTGGTAATTACCGACAGGAATAATCGAGTTAAAGGGATTATACATCTTCATGATATTCTCGGAAAAGAGGAATTCAGATTAAATGGAATTTCAAAACTCCCCAAAGGGCCTGATAGTTGATCTCATAACACCACTCAGCAAAGGCAGTGATATTGATGGACGCGGACTTGGCAGGCTTCTGGACCGTGTAGTCCCTTTTGCTCAGGCTCTGCTTCTGGCCAGTCCTCATTCAGGGGAAGGCATTAATCTGGAATGCGAGCAGCGGCTGGAGCTTTTGGAGAAGGTTATTGCCGTTATTCGCAGCAGGAATATTCCATTATTTATATGGGTTTCCCAGAATACTGAAGAAAAAACAGGAGAAACGGTACTTGCTCTGGAAGCCGGCCTGCAAAAGCGGAATTATTCGGGACAGGTAACGTGGGTTGATACACCTTTATATTACCGCAGCAATAGGGGACTTTTCAATTACTACCGGGAATTGAGCGCTATTACCATGAAGCCTTTTATTCTCCTCAATGACCCGCAATTCATTCAGAATCTTGCTCGACCACTTAAGAGATTAAATATCCGTACGAGTATTCTAAAAGAGCTGGTTCAGATAAAGGCCATCCAGGGCATGATATTTCTGGGGCCTATTGACAGGGCCAATAACTATTATAAGGCAAGTCGTATAAATTCCGACTTCAGGATATATGACGGTGACGAAGCCCAGTTTCTGTCACATCCAAGCATGAATGGAGTAACTGCTGTTGGCGCAAACCTGTCACCTGAGGCCTGGCAGAAAATAACCAACTTCTCTCTAAAAATCGCCGGCGAACAGAATAATTACCCGGATCGTCTTCAGCAGGTATGGCAGATAGGTCAGTATCTGAAGAATCTTAAGGATATATACGACCCCGCGCCTGTGGCCATTATCAAAGAAGTCCTTTCAGATATGGGTATTATCGAAACCCCCACCTGTACTTTCGAGGCCGGAGACCTTGGGATCCCAAAACAGCAGATAAAGGATCTTATAGCCAATTCTGGAAAAGGGGAGTATATCAATATCTAATTCATAGTATTGACGGCATTAAATTTTAAGAAATATATAATTCGGAGAAACACACCATGGCTCAAAATCGGGTCAGCAAAATATGGATCTTTGTTTTTGTTGTTATTTTTTCGATAATATCGAATAACCGTCTCATGGCGGCATTGCCTTCTATCATCACCAGTTTGCCAACAGGTGTGGATGGATACAGTGCAACCCTGAACGGTTCAGTTAATCCAGGCAATGAGAGTACTGATGTAACCTTCGAGTACAGTACAGACGCCAACTTTCCAGAAGAAGAAACACCCGATCCTATTGTAGTTACTGCAGATCAAAGCCCGATCAGCGGCAGCAGTTATAATGCGGTAAGTGTGTCCATAACCGGGCTGACTCCAGGGACTGTTTACTATTACCGTATTGTGGCAGTCAATGGAAGCGGAACCGCCGAAGGAGGCATACAGCAATTTTCTACCAGTCCCCCGGCAACCGTTACTACAGGTATCGCATCTCCGGTGACTACTACCACCGCCACACTCAACGGGACGGTCAATGCAAATGGTAATGATACGGTCGTAACTTTCGAATATGGGCTCACCACCGGTTACGGCACTACGGTAACAGCAGACCAGAGCCCTGTGACAGGCGCTTCAGACACCCCTGTAAGCACAGTCATTACCGGTTTGACTCCAGATACTACTTATCATTTCCGTGTGCTTGCCGACAATACTCTCGGCACCAGCAGCGGTGAGGATATGACGTTCTTCACATCTGCTCAGACGGCACCCAGTGTTACTACTGATGATGCCACTTTCAGCTATGTTCCCAACACTGCGACTTTAAACGGACTGGTTAATGCCAATAACGCCGATGCAACGGTGACGTTTGAATACGGGACCACAACTGCCTACGGCAACACAGTTACTGCTGCTCAAAGCCCTGTCCTGGGATCGTCCGAAACCTCGGTAAGCAGTTACATTACCGGCCTGGTTCCGGATACTACCTATCATTACCGTGCAGTGGCTGTAAACAGCGTCGGAACCACCAACGGCGCTGACATGACCTTTTATAATACGGTAGCACCATATGCTAAAACCGAAGGTGCAGATTCAATCACACAAACCTCCGCAAATCTGATCGGGACCGTAAATCCCAAAGTCATTGAAGACGGACCGGATACAACGGTTACTTTCGAATACGGATTGACCAGTTCCTACGGCAACACGGTTACTGCAATAGAGAGCCCTCTCGACGGAGGAGGCTATAATAAGAGTGTCAGTTATATTTTGACCGGCTTATCCCCCAATACAACATATCATTACAGGGTGATCGCGAGTAATATAAACGGAACCGGTACCGGGGACGACGAGACATTCATCACCAGCAGCCTGCCCATTGTATCCACCGAAACCGCAGCACCCGTTGGTACCGACAGTGCAACATTAAATGGTATGGTGAATGCAAATGATGACATCACAACAGTTACTTTTGAATACGGTCAGACTGCTTCATACGGTAACATTGTCACAGCAGACCAGAGCCCTGTAAGCGGTACTGCCGACACCGCGGTGAGCAAAGCCATTACCGGTCTGGCTAATGGAACTACATATCATTTTCGTGTTGTAGGCTCCAACAGCAGTGGTACAGTATACGGTGAGGACCGTACTTTTATGACAGGTATTTCCCCTCCTGCAGTTACAACTGATGCCGCTTCCGGCATAGGGGTCAACACCGCAACAATGAATGGTACGGTAAATGCGAACGGCCTAAGTACTGCGGTAAGTTTTGAGTGGGGATTTACTACAGCCTACGACAGAACAAACACGGCAACTCCCGGCACGGTTACGGGAGACAGCAATACTCCGGTTTCTTTTACACCAACGACATTGCTTCCCAATACGACCTATCACTATCGTGTGGCGGCACAGAATGAAGGGGGTACTGTCTATGGTGCGGATATGTTTTTTACCACAGTTGCCGCACCAACCGTTGCGACGAATGCCGCTACCTCCGTTACGACCTCCGGTGCCACTTTGCACGGGACCGTAAATGCAAATGATCAAAGCTCCATTGTGACTTTTGAGTACGGCACAACAACCTCCTATGGCACTTCTGTCACTGCTGATCAAAGCCCGGTTACAGGCAGTACCGACACAGCGGTCAGTAAGGCCATTACCGGCTTAACATCCGGTATCACCTATCATTACCGCGTGGTGGGAACTAATGCCAGCGGCACAAGCTATGGTGAGGACGTGACTTTTATTGCCAGTCTGGGACCTCCTATAGTAACTACCGGCTTAGCCAGCCCGTTAGTTACAGGTGCCATTATACACGGGACCGTAAATGCCCTGAATTCATCCACTGCCGTCACCGTTGAATACGGTACTACAATTGCCTATGGATTCTCTGTAACAGCAGACCAGAGCCCTGTCACAGGTTCAAACGATACTGCCATAACCGCCACTATCACCGGACTGTCTTTTAATGTCACTTATCATTACCGCGTGGTCGGGACAAACAGCTACGGCACTACAAACGGTGCTGATATGACCTTTAAAACCACACTTAATCCATCAGCCATTACAGGGGAGGCCACTGATGTTCAGGCGACTTTTGCTGTTGTAAACGGTATTGCCAATGGTAATGGTGGTTCATGGAGTGTCAGGTTTGATTACGGTACTACAATTGCCTACGGTAGTTCGCAGACTGCAAACCCGGCCCAGGCCTCCGGGAACACCGATACTCCTGTTACTGCAGAACTTTCCGGTTTGACGCCCGGCACGACATATCATTACCGCACCACGGTCTATTCCGGCGGTATTAATTATTATGGTTCGGACATGACCCTCACAACCATTAGCGGCCCTTCGGTCACCACCAATGCGGCCTCGGCAGTAGGCGGTAACACCGCAACTCTTAACGGGACTGTTAATGCAAATAATAACAGCACCACTGTAACCTTTGAGTATGGAGAGACTATCAGTTACGACAGAACTATAACTGCAGACCAGAGCCCGGTCACCGGTTCCACTGATACGGCGGTCAGCATTGTTTTGAATTCATTATTGCCCGGGACCACCTATCATTACAGGGCGGTTGGGAGTAATACCACTGGTACCGTTTATGGTGCAGACATGACATTTACTGCTTTGTCGATTCCCCCTTCCGCCACCACCGAATCTGCCACGGGAATCGGTGCTGGCGACGCCACACTGAACGGCTCGGTGAATCCCAACAATGACAGTACTACCGTAACGTTTGAATACGGCCTTACCACGGCATACGGAACCACGGTTACTGCGGATCAGAGCCCGGTTACAGGCAATAATGAAACAGATGTCAGCAAGGGCATCACAGGACTTGCCAACAATACCACCTATCATTACAGGGTGGTAGCACAAAACAGCTCGGGCACCACCTACGGCGCGGACATGACATTCACAACCGGAGTAACTCCTCCAACGGCCGTCACAAATCCCGCAAGCGGAGTGGGCATATCTGCGGCCACCCTCCACGGCACTATTAATCCCAATAATTCAAGCACCACGGTTACATTTGAATTTGGTGAAACAACAGGCTATGGTCGAACCGCCACGGCTGACCAGAGCCCGGTCACCGGGTCAGGTGATACACCTGTCAGCACCAATATCGATTTGCTGACTGCAAATACACTTTATCATTACCGGGTATGCGCCCAGAATGCAGCAGGCTCGACCTGCGGCGCTGACATGACCTTTACGACCAATGCGGCAGGAACTCCTGCAGTTACAACTGCCGGTATCTCCAATATTACCGCAACAACCGCAACATGCGGGGGTAACGTTTCAGATGAGGGGGGCGCTCCTGTAACAGCACGAGGCGTCTGCTGGAGCACATCCGCAAATCCCACCACTTCAGACAGCATTACCTCCGACGGTAGCGGGGCAGGCGTGTTTACAAGCAGCCTCACGGGCCTCAGCCCTCTAACCACTTATTATGTAAGGGCATATGCCACCAACTTTTACGGTACGGTCTACGGCGATGAAAGGATATTCATCACCCTGCCGTTTGCACCGGCTGTAACAACCGATGCGGCAACAGCAGTCGGACCAACATATGCCACCCTGAACGGGACGGTCAATGCCAACGGTGACAGCACTACAGTCACCTTTGAATACGGCGCTGATACCTCTTACGGAAAAACGGTCACGGCAGACCAGAGCCCTTTTACGGGTTCTGTTAATACTGCCGTGAGCAGCTCCATTGCCGGTCTAGTAAACGATACTATCTACCATTACAGGGTGGTAGCGGAAAACACCGGCGGCAGAACATATGGCGAAGATATGAAGTTTAAAACCGCTGCCGAAAGCCCGATACCGACTATTTCAGAAACCGGGGTGATTATCCTTGGAATAATGCTGATGTTTATCGGGCTGGCTTCATTGAGGAAACGGGAACGGGCTTAGGCCCTTCGCATTACCTGTAATGCTCAAACCCGGGAAGCCTGAGACGATTTTCGAGGTGGTGCAGCACCCATGTAGCGATCGATGTTAAAAAGAGGTAAACAAGCCCTACTATAAAAAATATTTCCGTATACTTAAATGTCTCTGAGGCTATGATCTTACCCTGGCCCGTAAGCTCAATACAGGTAATCATGTAGGCAAGAGATGAATATTTGATGAGATAAATGATTTCATTACCGCAGCCGGGAAGGGCAAGCCTGAATGCCTGAGGCAACATAATGTAACCGATCATTTTAATCTTTGTAAATCCGAGTGCCTCTGCCGCTGACATCTGTCCCTTTTTTATAGACAGAAACGCCCCTCTGACATATTCGGAATGATAAGCACTGCTGCAGAGTGAAAAGCCAATAACAGAAGCCAGGAAAGGAGAAAGATAGATCCCCAGATGAGGCAGGCCGAAATACCATATAAACAACTGCACTACCAGGGGAAACCCTCGAAAAAATGCGACATAGGCGTTTACAATCTTCTGTACCGGCGAATTACCATAGACACGCAGAGCCCCGATTATTACACCGAACATCAGACCGAAGAGAGCTGAAGGAATTATCAGGCGAATACTTACAAGAAGCCCTTTTAGAAGCGAAGGCATGACATCCTGATATATAAATACAAGTTCTTCCATATCAGCGGGAATCTCCGTAGAGATCAGCAAGGGATGAACAAAACTCTCTGGTCCTCGGACAATCAGCCTGAGACAGTATCTTTTCGGGAGGACCGGCCTCCAGAATTACTCCGTTTTCCATAAAAACCATCTCGTTTGCCCAGCTGCTGGCAAACCCTATCTGATGTGTTGCCATGATCATTGTCATGCCGTTCTGGCCAAGGTCCTTTATTACAGCCAATACCTCGGTTATCAGTTCAGGGTCCAGGGCAGATGTGGGTTCGTCGAGCAGCATAACCTCAGGGTCCATGGCAAGGGCACGTGCAATTGATACCCTTTGTTTCTGTCCGCCTGAGAGCTGGGCCGGATATTTTTTCATGTGGTCCTTCAGTCCCACACGCGTCAATTCACTGACGGCCCTCTCCCCGGACTCCTCCTTGCCCATCCCCTTTACCCGCATGAGCCCGATCTGGACATTTCCAAATGCTGTCAGATGATCAAACAGGTTAAAATCCTGAAAGATCATGCCAACCTTCTGACGATATGCATAAAGCTCTCTTTTTGAATTATGATTCACCTCTTTTCCATCCAGCAGGATACGGCCATTATCAGGTGTTACCAGAAAATTAATGCATTGAAGGAATGTACTCTTTCCTCCTCCTGAAGGGCCGATCAGTATCTTCATATCCCCCTGGTTTACTAACAGAGAAGCACCTTTTAAGACCTCTTTTTGTCCATAACGCTTGGTTATATTTTCAATTCTTAGAACAGGATTTTCTTTTAGCATTTGAAAACAGATCCTTATTTTAGGAGTAACCCGGAATTTTTACTCTTTCCTCCAGTATTTTCAGAGCCTTGGTCCCGAGGTATGTAATAATCATAAAGAGCACACCTGCTGAAAAATAGAGGGGAAGATGCTCATAAGTTCTTGACGCAACAAAATGGGCGCGTGCCATGATCTCAGTCACGCCAAGCGCATAGGCGACGGCAGAATCCTTCAATACAATAGAATACTCATTTGACCATCCGGGAACAGAAAGCCTCAATGCCTGTGGCAGAACAATAAAAATAATCGCTTTTACATCGCTCATGCCAATAGCCCTTGCTGCCTTGAGCTGGCCTTCAGGCAGAGACAGAATAGCACCCCTGAAGATCTGAGACTGATAAGCGGATGTGATGAGCCCAAGGACAATAACTGCAACAGTGAATGCGGAAAGATTTATCTCCAGCAGAGAGAAAAGTCCGAAATAGAAAAGAAACAGAAGAACAAGAAGAGGTACGCCTCGAAAAAACCACACGTATATTTTTACAAGACTGCGAATATAGACATTACCATAGACCTGCCCTACCGCAAATGTTACGCCAAGTACCAGGCCGAGACCCATTGCACCTGCAACTAATCCTATTGTCACGAGCGCACCCCTGAGCATGTAAGGCAGTGCATCTGCAATGGCTGTCAGACTTTGAATCATTTTTTTACTTTCAGGAGAGCGCTGATGGGCTCTGTAAAATCCATCAGCGCATATTTAGGCAAAGTTGTATTTAACTATATTAATCAAGCTCATATTTCTTTTTCAATTCTTCCCAGTAAGGTGAAGCCATCAGGCGCTTCAGACCTTGATTGAGCATATCAAGCAGCTTCTTGTCCTCTTTGCGGACTGCATAACCGAAATTCTCCTCCGCCATACCAAAGGTTCCAAGGATCTTGACCGGTTTCTTCCTTACTGCATCCTTGGCCGGAGCATCATCCATGGCAGCGGCAACAATGCGTCCGTTGACAACGTCTTCAACTGCAAGCGGGGCTGAATCGTAATGAACGAGACTGAAATCCTTTTTCGCTTTTTGGATGAGATTTTCTTCCATCCATTTTGCTTCTGTTGTCCCCCTTTGAACTCCAACCTTGTTCCCATTGGACAGAATTTCATCAACTGAAATGCTGCAATCCTTTGGGGCAACCAGAACCTGGGAAATTATCCAGTATGGAATCGTAAAATTGACCTGTTCCTGCCTTTTTTCAGTAATGCTCATGCCTGACGCAATCATGTCAATCTTTTTTGCCTTAAGACTCGGAATAATACCGTCCCAGTCCATGGGCTTGTGTGTCACCTTGAACCCCATCTCTTTTGCAATCCAGTCAACCGACTTAACATCAAACCCGTCAGGAACACCATTCTTGTCAACGTAAGCAAAGGGAGGGAAATTTGCATCAATACCATTGATGTAAACCTTTTCCTCTGCAAAAGCAAAGGATGCACCTGCCAGCATAACCACCAGAAAAACCGATATAAAACTCCACAGTCTGCCTTTCACCATAATCCGAACCTCCTTTTTGCAATTTGTAAATTAGAATAAATATTTAGGAATACGCAAACCCATTTAAAAGTTTGGAGTATAAGACAAGCGCCTCTTTGTGTCAATCAGGTCACTGCAGAATTTTCAATATTTCCCCAAATCCACCGTCTAATTCAGGAATCACAATAAAAACTATCAGGTTATAGCGTATTCCTGATCACCGGCAAGGTAATACAGGTGCAAGGTATAAGGCTTAAGGAAAGGCAATTGATCCGTACACCCTTGCACCATGAACACTGAACCTTTCCTTTATCTGCGGTGCAGATGATGCCTTGATGGTGAATCAGGGTTTCATAAAAGTTTCATAAAAGCATTTGACAGCAACCGGCAATAACTGTAAAATATTAACTTTCTGTGATGTTTCTTGGTCGAAGTTTACCTTGAGACCGGAGAGGTGCATCTTATTGATGAAAAATAATACAAGAGGTTTTACCATCGAAAAGATGTCAGTCTGCTTTGAGATACCCAGATTGACTCTCTAAAAACTTGTCAGGGAAAGCGAGATCCCATCCCGAAGGATCGGCTCCGGAACCGCCGTTCCCGCACGCGAGCCATTGAACACTTCCCTTTACTGATCAACTGATATGCGCCGATATAAAACGCCCGCTTATGTCCGGACCTGATTAGATAAGAAAAAGACGGTTTATCGGAAGATGAGGCCATCATGACAGCAGGAAAAAGAGATAAAGCAAAAGCAACCGGCAAATCCCCCGATGACTTGACAATCGATGTGCAGGATGCCGCCGAACGATCCGCCAATCTAACCCGCCAACTGCTGGCCTTTGCCCGCAAGCAGACCATCACCCCAAGGGTGCTTGACTTGAACGAGACCGTTGAAAGCATGCTCAAGATGCTCGAAACGCAGGGCTACACCGTGCTGGCAGCAAGCATACCTGCTGAGGCCATCCGCATGGCCGGGGAGCACTCCGGAGAGATCAGACTGCTCCTCACCAATGTCATTATGCCCGAGATGAACGGCCTGGACCTGGCCAAAAACCTGCTTTCCTGCTGTCATCACTTAAAGACCCTGTTCATGTCGGGATATATGGCCGACATCATCGCTCACCAGGGAGTGCTTGATGAAGAGGTGTATTACATAGAGAAGCCTTTTTCCATGAAGGAACTGGCCGCCAAGGTCCGGGAGGTGCTGGATAAAAAGGCGGCATAGGGAACGGCTGCAAGAAGAAGTGACTATGAAACTTCAAAATCTGAAAATCAGTATGCGATTGCGCCTGGGTCTGGGCCTGATAGTCGCTCTTGTGTTGACCCCGTCTGCCGGAGCTGCTGATGGAATCGTTAACGTAGGAGTTTATGAAAATGCACCAAAAGTCTTCATCTCCGAATCCGGTCAACCATCCGGCATCTTTATCGATATTATCGAGTACATCGCTGAACGTGAAGGATGGAACCTGCGATATGTGCCGGGGACCTGGGGGGAGGAATTAGATCGGCTTGAAAAAGGTTTAATCGATATCATGCCCGATGTAGCCTATTCAGCAAAACGCGGAAAGATATTTTCTTTTCACACAGTGCCGGTCCTTTCCTCATGGTTTCAGGTATATGCCCTTAAAGGCAGCGGGATCCAAACGATATCGGACCTGAACGGAAAAAGAATTGCCGTTCTGGAGCGTTCTGTTCAGCAGGAAGCGTTTTTACGGCTCGATGAGGGTTTCGGTTTAAACACCACCATCATTTCCGTGCCGGAGTGTAAAACTATTTTTGAGATCGTTGCAGAGAATAAGGCCGACGCTGCCATCACCAACCGCTTCTACGGCGTGATGCATGCGAAAAAGTTCGGGCTTGAAGACACGGCGGTTATTTTTAACCCCAGCAACCTCTTTTTCGCAACATCTAAAAAAGATCCAAAACAATTGCTGGCTGCCATTGACCGCCATCTGGTCGATCTGAAGAAAGACACACAATCAATATATTACCAGTCCCTGAAACGGTGGATTTCCGAAGATGCGAGGTTCAAATTGCCGACATGGCTTCAAATGCTTGGGCTGGTTTTGGGGGTTGCTCTGTTTTTGAGCCTTGCAGGAAGCTTGGCGTTGAGGCATCACGTGAATACACGCACCCGGGAATTGCACAAGGTGAATCTCGTTTTGCGCGAAAGTGAACGAAAATACCGAGAGCTGGTCATGCTGGCCAACAGCATCATCCTGCGCTGGTCGAACGATGGGCGAATCACTTTCCTCAATGAATTCGGCCAGAGGTTCTTCGGTTATACGGAAACGGAGATAGTTGGTCAAAATGTGCTCGGAACCATCGTTCCGGAGAGTGATAGCTCGGGCCGAAATTTAGGTTTACTGATGGAAGATATTTTATCCGACCCGCAAAAATTCGAGCATAATATCAACGAGAATATGTGCCGCAATGGCGAGCGGGTTTGGATCGACTGGCGGAACAGAGTAATTTTTGATGAACAGGGACAGATCAAAGAGATCCTGAGCATCGGCTCCGACATAACCGGTCACAAACAGGCCGAAGAACAGATTCGCCGGCTCAATGATGAGCTGCGGAGGCACGCGGAGGTCCTGGAACAACGTGTGGCTGAGCGCACAGCGGAATTGGCGGTGGCCATGGAAAAAGCCCAGGCCGCCGACCAGATCAAATCGGCCTTTCTGGCCACCATGTCCCACGAATTGCGAACGCCCCTGAATTCCATCATAGGATTCACAGGCATAATGCTTCAGGAGCTGGCCGGCCCCCTGAACAAAGAACAGCACAAACAGTTGAACATGGTGCAAAACAGCTCCCGCCACCTTCTGGAACTGATTAACGATGTGCTGGATATTTCCAAAATTGAAGCCGGTCAACTGGATCTTTCCGTGCGATCCTTTGAGTTGAGGCCATCCATTGAGAAGATGGTCAAGCTGGTTTCCCCGCTGGCCGAAAAAAAGGGGATCGATTTAAGACTTGATATCGCCGATGATGTTGAAACAATCACTACGGATCGACGTCGACTGGAACAGATCATCCTCAATCTGCTCAACAATGCGGTTAAATTCACTGAAAAAGGATATGTCCGTCTTTCATGCAGGATGGAAAACGATCATTGTCTGGTGTCCGTTTCCGACACCGGTATCGGTATGCGGCCGGAAGAACTCCTAAACCTCTTTCAGCCATTCCATCAAATCGATACGGGTCTTACCCGCAAGCATGAGGGAAGCGGCCTCGGGCTGTCCATATGCAAGAGGCTCTTGGACATGATGGGCGGAACCATCGGTGTGGAAAGCCAATGGGGCCAGGGCAGTACCTTCACCGTGCGCTTTCCGGGACTGACAGGAGATTTGCCATGAACAATACGCTACTGATCATTGAAGACAACGAACAGAATTTTTACATGATGCGTTTTCTGCTGGAAAAGAAAGGCTTTACCGTCATCGGTGCGGAAAACGGAAGGGAAGGCATCGAAATGGCGTTGCACAACAAACCGCTGGCCATCCTGTTGGACATCCAGTTGCCTGAAATGGACGGATATGCCGTCGCTGCGGAACTGAAACAGCATGATGAAATGGATGACGTGCCCATCATCGCGGTAACCTCCTATGCCATGGTGGGGGATCGTGAACGGATTCTGGCGGCCGGTGCAACCGGTTACATCGAAAAACCCATTGACCCGGAAACGTTTGTGTCTGAGATAATAGAATATCTGCCAAGAGACTGGAGTGACAAGGAGAAATAAGATGATCATACTCATAGTTGAAGACAAAGAGGAAAACCGGTATCTGCTCGAAGCCCTGCTAAAGGGAAGCGGCCACGATGTTGAGTCGGTCGCCAACGGTGCCGAGGCGCTCGAAAGACTGAAATCCGGCGGGATTGATTTGATCATCAGTGACATTCTCATGCCAATAATGGACGGCTTTGAGTTATGCCGGAGAGTCAAGACAGATGAAACCCTGCGCCATATCCCGTTCATTATTTACACTGCCACTTATACCGGTCCCCAGGATGAAGAGTTCGCCATCAAGATCGGAGCGGATCAGTTCATTATCAAACCCTGTGAGCCGGAAGTGTTCATTAAGGCTGTTCAAGATGTGATGGCAGCCGCCGGGCGCAACGATATTCCCTCAATGCCTGCGACGTTACGGGAAGATGAAGTCCTCAAGCTCTACAACGAACGATTGGTGAGAAAGCTTGAACAGAAAATGCTGCAACTGGAAAAAGAATTTCAGGCGAAACAAAAGGCCGAGGAAACCCTGCGGGATAGTGAAAAGAAGTATAGATCACTTTATAAAAGTATTCGGGACGCCATTCTGGTTTCCGACACAAACAGAATGATTATCGACTGCAACCCGGCGTTTGTCGATCTGTTCGGATATTCGCTGGAAGAGCTTGCAGGAAAAAAAACACTTATCATTTATGACAATGAAAAAGAATTCAGGCAAATGGCCAATGTCCTTAAAGATCATGTTGCAGATACCAGTTTATTTTTCACCGTTAGCTTCAAGAAAAAAGACGGAACGGTATTCCCCGGTGAAGTCAATGTATTTAATCTGCGAAATGATGAGGGGGCTACAGTAGGATTTATCGTGTTAATACGAGATATCACCGAGCGCAGGCTGGCCGAGGAGGAGCGGGAGAAATTGCAGGAGCAGTTTAATCAGGCGCAGAAGCTGGAGGCCATAGCCCAGCTGGCGGGCGGCATTGCCCATGACTTCAACAACCTCCTTACGGTTATTCTCGGTTATGGTGAGATCATCCTTTACAAACTTGACAGGGATGATCCTGTGCGAAAAGACATCCAGGAGATTATGAACGCGGGCAGTAGCGCCGCAAACCTGAGTCGCCAGCTCCTGGCATTCAGCCGGAAACAAACCCTTCAGACTGAGGTGATTGACCTGAATTACCTGGTGGAAAACCTCGAAAAAATGCTCAGGCGGCTTCTCCCCGAAAACATAGAGTTCATGATAGCGCTCGACGAGAATCTCGGCCGAGTAAAGGCCGACCCTGGCCAGATTGAACAGGTCGTTATGAACCTCGCTGTTAACGCCAGGGATGCCATGTTTGCGGGCGGCAGGCTGATCGTCGAGACAGCTAACGTGGAGTTGGACAAGGGATATGCGGAGAAACACCTGGGAGCAATGCCCGGGCGGTACGTGATGCTCGCCATCTCGGACACGGGCTGCGGCATGGACGAAGCCACCAGGAGCAGGGTGTTTGAGCCTTTTTTCACCACCAAGGGAATAGGCAAGGGAACGGGACTCGGTCTATCGACCGTCTACGGCATCGTCAAGCAGTCCGGTGGAGACATCCGGGTTTACAGCGAGCCTGGTAAGGGTACGGCTTTCAAGATATACTTGCCATGCACGGATGACGAGCCGATCTCCAGGGCCGAGCGTGCAAGAGAGGAGGAACTTCAGGTGAACGGCAAGCACGTGCTCGTGGTTGATGACGAGCCTTCTCTCCGGAATCTTGTAGAAAGAATGCTTGTGACGCTGGGCTTCCGTGTGACCGTTGCCGCCAACGGCGGAGAAGCGCTATCAGCCGTCGAGGAAAAGGGACTGAGACCGGAATTTGTCATCACGGATGTGGTCATGCCCGGGATAAGCTGTATGGAACTGGTAGACCGCCTTCACAAGACCCTGCCCGAACTGAAGGTGATTTTTATGTCCGGCTACAGAGATAACAATATCCTTCAGCAGTACATCCTCGACTCAGGCATACCCTTTATCCAGAAACCGTTCAAGAGGAAAGACCTTGTCTCGAAGATCAAGAAGCTGCTTCGGAAGGTGCCTGCGGAAGTGACTTAGAACGCCATGATGAAGGGATATATTTCATCGAGAAGCCTTTTTACATTTTCTTCAGCTTCATTCAAATGAACCGGTGACATAAATGCAATTTCACCTGCCTTTCAAGCTTTTTGTCTTTACATAAAACAGATGGTCTCGTAAAAAGCGGATATAAAAGTATGCGATCAATCTATTGACAGCGAAGTTCTATTTCATAGGCATATTTTCGTTACTACCCGTTCAGGAGGTTTCCGCAGTGAAGAAAAAAGACAATAAAAGGGAGATTATCAACAGGGCGCTTATACCGTTCGGCACATCCATATTCACCGAAATGACTTCTCTCGCAAACGCCTGCGGTGCAGTAAACCTTTCGCAGGGATTCCCGGATTTTGACGGGCCGGAAGAGATCAGGGCCAGGGCTGCGCAGGCCCTTATGCGAGGCCCGAACCAGTATGCGCCTTCTTCGGGCATAATGGAACTCCGCAATGCAGTGGCTCATAAGATGATGCGTTTTTACGGAGTTAATGTTGATGCAGAGAATGAAGTGACAGTAACTTCCGGGGCTACGGAAGGCCTCTGCGCCACGCTTTTAGGTATTCTGGAGCCGGGCGATGAGGTGATTTTACTTGAACCATGCTTCGACAGTTATGCACCAGTGGCTGCCATGGCTGGAGCAGAAATCCGTTATATCCCCCTTATGGGACCTGATTTCGTATTACCGCGACATGAGCTTATTGAGACATTCAGCTCAAAGACAAAGGCAATCATCATAAACAGTCCTCAGAACCCGTGCGGCAAGGTCTTCAGTCGCGAAGACCTCATCTTTATCGCCGGCCTGTGTGAGAAATATGACGCCTATGTAATAGGAGATGAAGTCTACGAGCACATGGTTTATGACGGGCGTGAACACATAACCCTCCTGAGCATACCGGAGCTCAGAGAAAGGGCGTTTGTCATATCTTCAACTGCAAAGACCTTTTCCATGACAGGATGGAAGATAGGATATGTAGTAGCTGCACCTGAACTTTCCCGTGCAGTGCGGATGAGCCATCAGTTTATTACCTTCTGCGGCCAGGCTCCTCTGCAGGAGGCCATGGGATTCGCCATCGGATTTCCTGACAGTTATTATCGTGAACTGCTCACAACCTATTCCAGAAGGCGTGAATGGCTCTGTCAATCACTTAAAGACATTGGATTTCAGGTATATCCCCCGGAAGGAACCTATTATGTCCTGGTGGATATAAGGTCCATCGGTTTTGATGATGATCTGGAATTTTGCCGCATGCTTCCTGAAAAGGCCGGGGTGGCGGCTATTCCCTGCTCCTGTTTCTGGAATGAGCGGCGTTACGGGCGTGAATATGTGCGCTTCTGCTTCTGCAAAAAAGATGAAACCCTTGAAGAAGGAATTAAAAGACTAAAGAGGTGGATGGGATGAGAATAGCAGCAGTTCAGATGGATATAGTCTGGCACAACCGTCAGGCAAATCACTCCAGGATATGGGATTTTGCAGGAAAGGCAAAGGATTCAGGCGCTGATTTGTTTATACTGCCCGAGATGTTTTCCACCGGATTTTCAATGGACAACACAGTCACTCCAGAACCGCTGGATGGACCAACTCCCGGCATTTTGAGGGCAATCGCACGTGAAATGGAAATGACGGTATCAGGAGGATTTGTACTTTCCCGGCGCAATGCCGGACCTCATAACGTATGCCTGACGGTTGACCGGAACGGTGAGGATATTGCCCTTTATTCCAAAATTCACCAGATTGCACTGCTGGGCGAAGACCTAAGCTATGAACCCGGAGACAAGCCCGCACTCTTTGACATGGACGGTCATAGAGCCACCTGTTTTATTTGCTATGATCTCCGTTTCCCCGAGCTTTTCCGGGCAGTGGTTGACGAATGCAGTCTTATCATAATTATTGCCTCCTGGCCGTCTGCACGCCAGTCACACTGGGACCTGCTTTTGAGGGCCCGTGCGGTTGAGAGCCAGTGTTTTGTGGCAGGGGTAAATCGGATTGGAGAAGGGGGAGGACATGTCTTTGCCGGCGGTTCGGCTGTAATCGATCCGCTTGGAGAGGTCATCGCCCGCGGCGGGCTAGACAATGAGACAATAGTGCTTGCTGATATTGACCTGGCAATGGTCCAGCAGGTACGCTCAGATATGCCTTTCCTGAAAGACCGCAAATCATTCCTGTTAGTCTGAAATGTGCATAATGGGTCAAAGACTCGGAAATCGAAATCAAACACCTTTCAGTCCGATCTCCTCTGCAACCTCTCTCATGCCCATAATTGTATCTTCAATAAGCTCGCCGACATCTACTCCGAGCATTTCAGCACCTTTCTGAATGATGGATCGGTCTACTCCGGCAGCAAAGGCGGGTGATTTCCATTTCTTCTTTACTGATTTGGCATTCATGTCAAGAATGCTCTTATTAGGTCTGACAAGAACACTTGCAGTGACCAGGCCTGTCAGTTCATCAATGGCATAGAGAGTTTTCTCAAGGTCTGATCGGGGTTCTATATCAGAACACAATCCCCATCCGTGAGAAACAACGGCCCGAATATACTCCTCAGGCCACCCCTGACCCTCCAGTATTTCCCGGCTCTTTTTGCAGTGTTCATCAGGATACTTTTCATAATCAAGATCATGAACCAGCCCGATAATCCCCCACTTTTCCTCGTCTCCACCCTTTTTCCTCGCTATATAGCGCATCACTGCCTCAACAGCATAGGCATGCTTTCGCAGGCTGTCGGTAGCATTGTATTCATGAAGAAGCTGTAATGCATCATCTCTGGTCGGAAACCTGTCTCCCATCGTACATTCTCCTTTTTACTGTTCACAATTCTCCCTCTTTTCAAAATAACTTATTGAGGACTGTAAAATATTTTTCCCGGGAAGTGAAGAATTTTTCAACCTTGGACCTTGTGCCTTTTGTCATTTGCCTTTCACTCGTGTTATCTAGAAGAATGAAAGCACATGGTATATGAACGTTGCCTGAAGATTATTTCTATGTTATTGTCTTTTTCGTCCTGTGTTTTTTATTGATATTAGAAATTCAAGGTGCCTGCCCATGGATAACAATAATGTTCACGGCGTTGACTGGGTAAATAAACCAACCGACCGGTTTGTTCTAAGATGGATAAAACGAACCCTTTCAGCAAGTATTACACCGCACCTCTGGAAATACGCATGGCTCCAGCCCTGGATGATCACCCTGGCTTCTGCAATTTCAGGAATTATTGCCGGTGTCATCTTTTCCCTTGGATGGGGGTTGCTCGCAGGTCTTATTGCTGGAATATCCCAGGTCCTTGACGGAGTGGACGGTCAGTTTGCAAGGTCAACATATAGTGTGACTCCAGCAGGAGCCCTGTTTGATTCGGTGCTGGACCGTTTCTCCGACGGTGCAATGATGATAGGAATGGTTATTTATCTTGTGCGGCTTGATGACTTCGCACCGTTATGGATTATTATATTGCTCGGTGCATTTGCCTTCATGGGGAGCAATGCAGTAAGTTATTCCAGCTCAAGGGCAGAGGCCCTTGGGATTGATCCCGGGAAACCGACATTGGCGTGTAAAGGCACCCGTTCTTCAGTAATGATTGTGTGCGCCCTCGGAAGTGTATTCTGGCCTCCGCTTCCTTTTGCAGCCCTTGTCTATCTTGTCATACATCCAAATAGCGTATTGATAATGAGACTGGTGCGTGCTTATCGCTCGGACAGAGTGTAAACGGAGTATTAAAATGATAAAGACAGGAGTTATCCACGGCCGGTTTCAGATCCTTCACAATGATCATTTAAAATATCTCATGGCCGGAAAGGCCAGGTGCCGCCACCTTGTTGTCGGTATCACCAATCCTGACCCATCCTTGACCGGAGATGACAGGTCGGACCCTAACAGAAGCCAGGGAATTTCAAATCCGCTGACCTATTATGAGCGGTATATAATGATAAGGGAGGCATTGAACGATGTCGGCCTTACTATGCATGAATATTCCATTGTTCCCTTTCCCATAAATTTCCCTGAACTATACCAATACTATGTACCCCTCGATGTAACCTTCTTTTTGACAATCTACGATGACTGGGGGAGGAAGAAGCTGGAACTGTTTCATTCAATTGGGCTCAAGACCGACATCCTACGGGAAACATCCAGGAAGGAAAAAGGATTGAGCAGTGATGCCATACGAAAAAGTATTGCTTCAGGAGGTGCCTGGAAGCACCTTGTACCGCCTAGCACATGCAGGCTTATACAGAAATGGCATATCCAGAAAAGACTGCGTGATCTGTATAAAAAATCTTATTAGCATGCACAAAATCATCCGTGATCTTAAACTTGCCTTTGTATAGTATTTTAGTTAATATACTGATCATATTAACCGGATTTATTTACAGGAAATCCTAACCCGATAAAATCTCTCACGCATGCAGGTTTCTTCGGGTTGACTGGTCTGTTCAAAACAATCCGCAAAGCTCTGATATGAGGGTTTATTCAACAGTCTAATGCCAAAAATTATTAAAAAAACAAAATCCAGATACTCTCTTCTTCTCTTCATACTATTTATAGCTCTATCCCTTACCATTATATTCCAGCACATATATTTCACCACTAAAATTCACAGTCTAAAAGAGGCGCAGAACAAATCAGCACTTTCACAGTCCTCTCAGGAAAAGATAAGGGACTTTATCACTGCCGATATTGAACAGATAGTAAAAGATAAACACTTCAATTTCGGCAAATGGATTCCGACAAAGATAGAATTCTTGAATAATGAGCTCGTCTTAGTTGAGTATGAGGACGGGCACAACGCAGGTCACATAATCCTGAAAATAAAAACGGATGATAATTCCATAAGATATGAAATTTTTTAGAAGCAGCTTTTTAAACGCTGCCTAAATGCTATTTTCATTGCGGCTTTCATATAATATTGAACGTTTGGTATTATGCCGCTTCAGGTAACGAAACATGATCGGCTCCATTGCAGGAGATATAATAGGCTCAGTTTACGAGCACTGTCCCATCAAGACTAAGGACTTCAAGTTGTTCAGCTCTCAATGTCGTTTTACCGATGATTCGGTGCTTACCATTGCGGTGGCAAAGGCTGTTTTGGAAGAGGACGATTACCGCAAATGGATCCGGGATATCGGACGGCGGTATCCCGGTGCCGGTTACGGTGGCTCATTCTCCGGCTGGCTGCAGTCCAGTAACCCCGGGCCTTACAACAGCTGGGGCAATGGCGCCGCAATGAGGGTCAGCCCTATTGGTTTTGCCTTTGATTCCTCTGAAGAGGTACTTGAAGAGGCAGCACGCACTGCGGTGATTTCGCATAATCATCCTGAAGGTGTTAAAGGTGCGAAAGCAACAGCACTTGCGGTTTTTATGGCCAGGACTACCCAGGATAAGTCTATTATAAGAAAAGAAATATGTGACCAGTTCAATTACAATCTGAACCGGACTGTGGAAGATATCAGGCCATCCTACAGTTTTGATGTTTCATGCCAGGGATCTGTTCCGGAGGCCATAATCGCTTTCCTTGACTCGGAATCTTATGAAGATGCGGTCCGAAATGCTGTCTCACTTGGAGGCGACAGCGACACCCTGGCCTGCATATCAGGTGGAATAGCCCAGGCATATTATGGCGGGATCTCATCGTATATTCTTGAACAGGTAAAAGTCCGTCTGCCGGAGGAGCTATGGCAGATTACAGAGCGGTTTTGTCAAAAATACGGGATCGAGATCTGATTGTTTAAACACCCCGTAAAGCCCGCAGTTTAAGGATTCCATGTATATGGTCTCCCTGATTTAGGCCCATCGCATTCAGGTGATCCTGATTGAGTTCCACATAAAGGTGCTCCCTTTCTACCTCAACAGTTACGCGTGCTATCTCGTCTTTTTTCCTGATTTCACTGACAATGCCAGAAAACCTGTTTATGGGTGGGCCGGGTGGCGGAAGTGGCGAAATAAATACCTCATGCGGCAGAATAGCCAAATTCTTAAATTCGCGGTCTTCGTCCGGGACCACGATTTTCAAACCGGCCCATTTAACCTCCACCAGTCCATTTTCCAGACAGACCTGATCGCTGCATGGCAGCAGATTAGGATTTTCCAGAAAAATGCTCTCCCCCTTTCGGCTTAACCATATTTCTTCGGGACGGGCTATCTGTTCCAGATGTCCATCCTGCAAAACTGCAATGCGGTCTCCCAGTTCCTGTGCTTCATGCAGGTTGTGTGTAACAAAAAGCGTACTCAGGGCAAGCCTCCTCTGCGACCTTTTGAATTCCTGACGCAAATACCTGGCAGTACGAAAATCCAGGCTGGCAAAAGGCTCGTCCAGCAGAAGTATTTTCGGCCGGCAGACAACTGCCCGGGCCAGGGCTGCCCTTTGCCTTTCTCCGCCGCTTAACTCATCAGGCAGGCGGTCGCCCAGGCCATCAATCCGGAAAAGGTTCAACATTTCTTCAGCATGGGACTCTTTTTCCTGGCGGGTCATATGCAGTCGCTTCATGGCCAGCAGCAGATTCTTTTTCACGGTCAAGTGCGGAAACAGGAGCAGGTCCTGGAAAACATAGCCAACCCGCCGTTTATAGGGCGGGAGGCGATCAGATGGTTTACCGTCAAACATAACACATCCCTTATACGGAACAAGTCCTGCCAGGACGTTCAGCAGTGTTGTCTTGCCTGAACCTGAAGGACCCACCACAACCAGAAGTTCACCCTTGTCAATTTCCAGATCAATTTCTTTCAGAATATAGTTGCTGATTTTATTCATGCTTATCGCCGTCATAATCAGACACCTCCATACGGAACTCTGCTCCTGCGATTGCGACCGACCCACTTCAGGGCCATCAGCAGAACGAAACCGGCAAAAAGCAGCAGCCATGAACAGGCAAGTGCCAGTCCGAGTTCACCGCTGCTTATGTTCAGATAAACCGATATGGGAAGTGTAGCTGTCTTGAATCTGGTAGCCCCTGCAATCATAAGTGTAGCCCCGAATTCCCCCAGAGCCCGCGCCCAGGCCAGAATTGTCCCGGAAAAAAGGCCCTGTCGGGCCATTGGAAGTGTAACCTGGAAAAAAACCTGAAACGGAGATAAACCCAGTGTCTGCCCGGCCAGCTCATACCTGCGGTCAACTGCTTCAAACGCGGCCCTGCAGGACCGTGTCAAAATGGGCGCGGCTATAAAGGTCTGTGCCGCAACCGCACCCCAGGGTGTAAATACCAGGCGGAGTCCAAGGTCGGCCAATGCCCCGCCCAGCCATTGCTCTCCGAACAGGAACAGCAGTCCTACGCCGGCTACCAGAGGTGTCATAACGAGGGGTATATCGAGCAGGATATCGACGGTTGCCTTGCCGAAAAAGTTATGCCTCGCCATCAGGTAGGCCGAAGGAACCCCAAGAAGGATTGCTATTAAAACGGCCAGCAGAGATGTAGTAAGGCTCAGTCGCAAAGCGAACATGATTTCAGCCGATGAAAACGCCTGGTAAATTTCATCCGGAGACACATGAAAAAAAAGTGCAGCCAGCACCGCGGTCATAAAAAGGGTGATCAGAACCAGGGGGAAGAAAAAAATGCGGTCCATGGATATCCTTAATTTTTCAGAGGCAGAAAGCCGAAACTTATAAATATCTTGATTGCCTCGGAAGAAGACATATAATCCCGGAGGGCAGCAGCTGCCTTCAGGTCGGAAGAAGTATTAAGCACTGCCGCGGCAACTGTCTCAGCCTCAAAATAACTGTCCGGAATCGGGATCATGTCCATCCGGTTTCTTAACTGAAATGCATCAGTCCGGCCTACAATTGAGGCGTCAACATCCCCTTGGGCCACATACAGGGCAAGTTGTTTTACTGTTGCCCCATATACTATTACATTGGCCAGGACATCTTCTTTCAGTCCTGAACGCTCCAGTATCTTCATAGCCGTCTTTCCGAAAGCCATGGCTTTTGGGTCACCCAGGGCCAGCCGGACTCCGGGTTTGGCCAGATCTTCAAATCTTGTTATTTCAGAGGCCTTTGACTTATTTACCGCTATGACCGGGGTATGTGCCACCACCGGACGCCAGCTGTGAATTTTTCCTTTTTTCTGGAGCTTTTCAATATAAAAAAAAGACCCCGGCATGAACAGATCACCCTGACCCGATGCCTCAATTCGGGCCAGAAGGCGGCCGCTTCCGTCATAATCAACAACTACGCTGTGACCGGTCTTTCTCTGGAATTCTTCAATTAACCGGTCTACGGGTTGTCTGAGGCCTGCGCCGGCAAAAAAATGAAGTTCTGATGCCGATACCGATGTTAAAAAGAGCAAACTAAAAGACAGACCAAATAGAATAATGCGTTTCATCAACAAATCTCCTTTGTGTTTTTTCCAAACAGCTCATGTTTACAGCTTGAAATAAATTCGAATGATTTCGCGGAAAACGTGAAAGACAACTTTATTCAGATCTGGCACAGAACCGTTCCCAGCCCATCAGGTATGCAGGGCCGGCGATTGTTGTGCCGTAGAAGATTACCGGTTTTTTGCCGAGGAACCTGCCTATGGTATCATTGGTCAGAGTCGTCCCCGTGACAAGCAGCAGATCAGCCCAATCCACAACCTCATCTGTAGCCTCAGGCCCTTCCACAGTTACCCCGAACTTTTCCCTGCCGATATTGTCCTGATCCATGTCCAGGAGACGAAAAGCAAAAGCAGCGGCCAGCGCTTCTGCTATGGGAGGCTGAAAACCGACCTGTGAGACCTTAACATTGCCGAAACGTTCCATTATGTATGCACTCATCTCTTCTGCGCATTCCTTCGGCCCCTTGTCGCGGCAATGGACAGTGCCCTTTATAAGATTGAGATACCTTAGTACCGCGTTCAGTGATGCCAGAAATATTGCACGGCGAAAGTTGTTTTCAACAGGCATGCTGAAAATTTCATCCAGAGTGCCTTCAAAATCTCCAAAACGATCGGTGAATGCCTGGCCCAGTGCCCCATGAAAATCGGCCTGCATCAGGCGCTCCTTTCCCTTTTGAAGGGGGAAATCATCACCTTCGGGGTTGCCGATAGCCTCCTCCGTGGTCAAAGTCCGTGCTTTGATTATTACCTTTTCGCCCAGGAGATTGTTTTTCATGCAGAGTTGCAATATTCTGTCTTTCAGGTCATCATAGATTGTGCTCATTTATAAAGCCCTTTCTGTTTAAACTTCTAAGTTCTATCTTATCAATTACAGTTTATCACAAGTTGGTTTATAACGTAAAAGCAGTAACACTTTGAATTAAAGAGCTTTTCAAAGCATCATTTTATATGCTATTCCAATTTAGAATATTCCAATCTGCATGTAAAGATAAAAATTCATAAGCAAAGATTTTTATGGCTTTATTGAAAAATCGGCAAATTACTTTTTGTAGAAAATGAAATGCTTTTAAAGATGGAAAACATATACAATTCATCAGCATATAAAACTAAACCACCCTCGTCTATAAGACGAGGGGTTTCAACCATCCCAGAAAAAGAAACTAAATTCCCCTATCGGGCTGGTTGCCTGCGTTTAATCCATATGCTTCGGTATTCTTTCAACTGGTTCCATGCCAAGCAGAACCATGCCGAATTGCTCGTACTTCCGGTTATGCTCCAGATCAATATCGTGCCAGCGCGCCATAAATTCGTATTCCCTGAGCCAGGTATGGTGAAATGATGCAGGATCTTCGAAAAGCAGCACACCCTTCGAATAACCGATTACAACTGCATAGTGTCCATCTTCGTAGTTGTTACGCCAGTCTTTCAGGGTCATGTATCTGTCTGACCATGCCTGCAGCAAAACAATCACCGGATTTCCCTCATGAATACGGTTCTTCAGTTCCTTAATCGACCAGTACTCCTTTGCCTGCACACTGAATCCTTTATTCACGGCAACTGAAACCATTTTGTCCACGCGGGTGCCGTCCTTACCCGTCCCAAGCTCCCTTATCAATTCGTCTTCCCTGATATCAATACCATAGTATGCCATGACCGTCTGCAGGGCCTTGGCTCCACAGTCATATTCAAAAGTCTGTCTGCCAGAATGCATATTCAGCATGATGCTCATACAATCTATCCTCCTATTCCTCGCACCTTGTAATACATGGCATGAATGGATTCTGCGAAGACCCGCCGCAATCTGTTAACAGCCTCCACATTGAGAGTTCGATCCGGATTCCTGTAAAGCCGTTCGTTGGTTTCCTGGATGATTGCCGGGACTCTCCTGCCAGTGCGACCCATTGTATTTATGGAATGTTCAGTGCATACGTGACCGTAAACATTGAAATACTCGGAGCTGTTTACTGTTACCTTTACTTCCGGCAGTCTCTTTTTGAGTTCTGCCGCATAGGTTTCGACGTAGATATCAGGAGAAAAATATCTTGGCTTTTCGTCAAGGCCGGAGTGCTGAAAATTCATAAGGTCAATCTGGTTATCTGCGACACCTCGAGCAGTTACCGTAGAATGTCCGTCCAGCATAAACTCTACTCCGGATTCGATACAATCTTCTATATTTTTATGGAAGGTATTAAGATAATTCCGGGCGAGCAGTTTTCGAAGCCTGATGTCAGGCTCCATGTGCAACCTGTAAACTGATTCCCCGTTGATATCCTTCAAAGGCACACAGTCTTCCAGTATTTCAGGATGCCGGTTTGCTTCAATAATAAGGCTGCAGAAGGGAAAGACTAAATGTTGATTATTAAGCAGATCGCGGAAATCATAGAGCCAGTTCGTGTACCAGTCGATATTCCGGACAAGTTCAGGGAACCGCCCTGAAAGGCTCTCCAGCGGGATCTCACCGGGAACCAGAATGCCGCTGTGAGGTATGACAACAATCAACTCCTTCAATTCCATCAAAAATCCTCCTGCTAAAAAGGATTATATAACAGAATTATATTAAACAATATCAGAAAATTTATATCCCACTCCCCGTACAGTCAGTATATACCGGGGATTGGATGCATCCTTTTCAAGCTGGGATCTGAGGCGCTTTATATGGACATCAACTGTCCTTTGTTCCACAAACGCATCATTACCCCAGACATTATCTAGTATCTGGTCCCTCGTATAAACCCTGCCGGGCCGTTTTGTAAGGAAAGAAAGGATCCTGAATTCAGTTGGACTCAGGTCAACATTGATACCGTCAATGGACACGATATGGGAAGCAAAATCAATCAGGAGCCCTTTAAATCCAAATGTCTCTTTCTGTTCCTGCTCTTTTGCAGTCTGGAAACGCCTGAGGACAGCCCGCACTCTGGCGAGCAGTTCTCTCACACTGAAAGGCTTGGTAATATAGTCATCCGCCCCCATTTCCAGGCCCAGTATCTTATCGAACTCATCATTTTTTGCAGTTACCATAATAATCGGAAGAGACGATATATCAGGGTTTTTACGAATCAGTTTGCACACCTCCATACCCTGAATTCCCGGAAGCATCAGATCAAGAATAACCAGATCCGGTTTTTGTGACTGAACAAGCCTTAAAGCGGATTCACCATTATAGGCCTTAAGTGTTTCAAACCCCTCTTTCTCGAGGTTATAGGAAATAAGGTCTACGAGATCCTTTTCATCATCCACAACCAGTATGCGGGCAGTCATCTTTTCCATTTTTCTCTTTCAAACATCTCGGGGGATCTTACAGGGGATCGCATTACGTCTCTGCAGTTACATCGAAAACAGGGAACGAAAGAGACACTATTGTTCCCGCTCCAAGCCTGCTTTCAATATCCATTTTCCCGTTATGGGCCTTCATTAAATGCTTTACGATGGACAGTCCCAGCCCTGTACCCCCGAGTTCCCGTGATCTCGTTTTATCAACACGGTAAAATCGTTCTCCAAGCCTGGAAATCTCCTGTTTTGGTATCCCGATCCCGGTATCACTTATTTTTACAACAACAGCATCCCTCTCTTTCTGTAAAAAGGCATTCACCGAGATTTTTCCAGACTCCGGGGTAAATTTAACCGCATTATCGAGCACATTCAATAATATTTGATTCAATCTGTCCCGGTCAGCCCTTATCGCAGGTAAATCTTCAGGTATGTCTCGTGAGATGCCTATATTTTTCTCTATTGCCTTTGCCTCGATAATGGAGAATACAGAGTCGATTATCCCTCCGAGCGATACCTTTTCAAACAGAAAACGAGTCTCACCCAATTCCACATCTGAAATTGTGAAAAGATCATCTACGAGGCGATTGAGTCGTTCTGCGTTTTTCCCTATTGTATGCAGAAACTTAAGAGCTGTTTCCTCATGCTTAATCGCACCGTCCTGAAGTGTCTCAACAAAACCCAGTATCGCTGTAAGCGGTGTTTTTATTTCATGGGTAATATTAGCAATAAAATCTGCCCTTGTTTTCTCCAGTTTTTTAAGGCGCGTCACATCGTGAAAGGCAATTATTGTCTTATCTTCACCCTTAGGCAGGCTCTGTATCGAGGAAATTGAAACGTCAAGGATCATGTCAACAGGGCTAACCAATATGATCTCCTCTGAAACGGGCAGTCCTGTTTCCCTGAATCGACTAATTGTGTCTTCAAGTTCAATGTTTCTGAATACTTCGATCGGAGTTCGGCCGATAATATCAATCTTTGTAGTCCCGAATATGGCTTTGAAAGCATCATTAAATTTCTCAATTCTTCCCCGATTGTCGAGAATTATTATACCATCTGCTATACTTGCAAATGCGGCTTCAAGCTTCCCTTTCTCTTCATTTGCCAGGTCAGCTTTATCCTTCAGTTCATTCACCATGTAATTTATATTTCTCGCCAGACGCCCCATTTCATCTTTTGAACCGATAAGAAGTGATCCTGAAATGTCCCCGTTTCGTAATTTCCGGGTAAACTGCTCCATTTCCTGAATCGGAGAGGTCAGACGTGATGAAAAAGCAAATGCAATGAAGAAAGAAATCACGGCCACAAAGGCAAATGACCTGAAAATAATTACATTAAAGGCGCCTACAGCCTTTTTTATCTCACTCAGCGAACGGGACAAACGCACATAACCTTTTATCTCCGAACCTTCTATTATAGGCACGGCAACATAAAGTGTATCAATGCCGAGGGTATGGCTGTAACGAATTGCCGTCCCGGATCCTTTTATCCTTGCCTCCTGTATTTCGGTACGATTGAGATGGTTGTCCATTTCAGAAGCCATCCCTTCTGAATCCGAGAGCACGTTACCTTCCGAATCGATGATGGTAATCCGCGAATCAGAAAGCTTTGCAAGATTTATAAGATTCGATTCCGCACCCTGTTTCGCAGATGAAAGGCTGATCATGCCCGCATAGGTGATAAGATCAGATTTAATCTTTTCCTTGAGACTCGCTTTAATCTGTCCACTAACCATAAGGCCGACAATCGCCATAGCAATCAGTATAATGACGATGTAGGTTCCAAAAATCTTAAAAAATAAATTACCTTTCATGATCAAATCCTGCAGCTATCTTAAATATGGGACACTGGCCTCTATCAGGTTTTTTCCGTCTTGGACCTGTGTCTTACGTTACGACCGGTAATAAGATAAATAATCATCACAGCGATACTTGTGGCATGATCTGAAATACGTTCAAGGTTCTTGGCAATCTGCATAATCAAAAGGGCTCTGTGGATCGTAGGAGGGTCTTCCATCATAAATGTAAGGAGTTCTCTGAATATCTGATCATTAAGATTATCAACAATTTCGTCCGACTTGATGACTTCTTCGGCCAGATCATAGTCTTCCCTCACCAGTGCGTCCAGGCTGTTTTTAATCATCTGCTGTGCAGTATCAGACATTCGCGGCAGATCAATATACGGTTTAAGCTGAGGTTTTTCATTTAGTAATAAGACCTTTTCAGCAATATTGGCAGCCATATCACCGATTCTTTCCAGATGACCATTAATCTTAATGGCTGTCGTAATAAAACGTAAATCCTTTGCAACCGGCTGCCTCAAAGCAATTACATCCAGGCATTTTTTTTCTATCTCCTTATCGAGCTGATTCAGCTGTTCATCAGAATCAATCACCTTTCTGGCAAGTTGCGAATCCCTCTCCAGCAAAGATGTCATGGCATCCTGAATTGCTTTTTCCACAAAGGCTCCTGCATATAGAATGTCTTCCCTTATATTCTGGAGTGCTTTTTCATAGTCACGACTTGTGTGTGCTTTCTGTTCCATTTTCCCTCCTCTCATCATCAAGCGATAACCCGGATGCAAAGGCCACGCCCTTGCTGTGAGCTGGAATTTTTACGAAGCCGTCAATATTGATGAACCCAATAAAAGGATCAAACAGACGGCACAGTAAAAGGCTCTCCCGCAAGGCGGGACAAGGCGCGCAAATCAGTACGCTGCAATGACTAAAGATGAAGCCCAACCCGCAGATGGAGTTTTTACGCAGCCGTCAATATTAGCCAAATCTTCCCGTGATATATTCTTCAGTCTGTTTTTCATCAGGTTTTGTAAATAATTTTTCTGTCGGATTAAACTCAATAAGCCTTCCAAGATAGAAAAACCCCGTATAGTCAGATACCCTTGCTGCCTGCTGCATATTGTGAGTAACGATAATAATCGTATATTCTCTTTTAAGTTCAGCAATTAATTCCTCTATCTTTGCCGTGGATATCGGGTCAAGAGCTGACGTCGGTTCATCCATCAGCAGCACATCGGGCTTCATTGCCAGAGCACGGGCAATACAGAGCCGCTGTTGCTGCCCGCCAGAAAGCATCATGGCGGACTGGTTCAGGATGTCTTTTACCTCATCCCAGAGGGAAGCATGCTCAAGGCTTTGCTGCACCAGGGCCTCCTGCGCCTTCTTACTGCGCACGCCATTCAGTTTTGGTCCATAGGTAATATTATCAAATATTGTTTTCGGAAAGGGATTTGGCTTCTGGAAAACCATTCCTATTCTTCGCCGCACATCAACCGGATCGACACCGGAATCGTAAATATTTGCTCTTTCAAAAAGCACTTCCCCTTCGACTCTCGTCCCATCAATAAGATCATTCATCCTGTTGAGCAGCCTCAGCAGTGTCGACTTGCCGCATCCTGACGGGCCTATCAGCGCTGTTACATTATTCTTCTGGAAATCCATTGTGACGTCGGTCAGGGCTTTAAAAGTACCGTAATAGAAATTTACATTTCTAGTCTGTATAATAATATCATCACCTTCTATGTTTACCATCTTTTTTTCTTTCTTATGTAGCTGCGTATTATTATTGCAATCAGATCGACTCCCAGAACCAGGGCCACCAGGACAAGAACCGTTCCATACTGCAGCGGCCTCGTTTCCTCAATATGTGTACCCGCCGTTGCCAGTACATATACATGGTAAGGCAGCGCCATAACCTCATCAAAAATTGATGAAGGCAGCTTTGCTGTAAAAAATGCTGCCGCAGTAAACATAATCGGAGCGGTTTCTCCAGCGGCCCGTCCTATACCAAGAATAGAGCCGGTCAGGATGCCTGGCAAGGCGTTAGGCAGGACGATACGCAGTGTTGTCTGCCATTTTGATACACCAAGACCGAGAGACGCCTCCCGAAATGTCTGTGGAACTGCTTTCAGTGCTTCTTCGGAAGCCCCTATAATAGTTGGCAGGATAAGAAATCCCAGAGTCAATGCCCCTGATAAGACACATGATCCGAACTGAAGAAAGACAACGAACAGCCCCAGGCCAAAAAGCCCGAACACGATTGACGGGACCCCTGCGAGGCAGTTCACTCCGATTCTTATAATCCTGATAACCGGTCCCTGCTTTGCGTATTCGCTTAAGTAGATAGCCGACGAAATGCCCAGAGGCATGGCAATTAAAATGGCACCGGCCGTCAAATATATTGTGCCTAATATTGCCGGCATAATGCCGCCTTTTGTCATTGAATCTCGCGGTGCCTGGGTAAGGAATCCCCAGTTGATGGCTCCAATACCATTTGAAAAAATATATAAAAGGAATGCAGCAATGGCCACTGCAATTGAAAAGGCCGCAAGGCGAACAATCGCAAAGAATGCATATTGTTTTAAATAACGCCATCTCATAGCGTGGCAGATCCTACCTGTTTGAATTTATGTGAAACATAGTCGGCAACCAGATTGAAACCAAGTGTCAGGAAAAACAGTATGATTCCGGTTGCAAACAGGGCATGATAATGATCGCTGCGGAATGGAGCTTCACCCATTTCAGCAGCAATACTTGCCGGCATAGGCCGAACCGAATCAAAGATACTTTCCGGTATTGCAGCAGCACCGCCTGCAACCATGAGTACAACCATTGTCTCGCCTATGGCCCTGGCCATGCCGAGAATCACTGCAGTCGATATCCCGGAAAGAGCAGCCGGAACAATCACCTTTGCTATGGTTTCAAAACGCGTTGCCCCAAGTGCATATGAAGCCTCCTTGAACTCCTGCGGCACTGAATAAAGGGCATCCTCGGATATACTGGCGATTGTGGGTACCGCCATCAATGCCAGCACCAGAGATGCGTTAACAATATTCAAACCTGTCGGTAAATCGAAAGTTTCCTGAAGCCACGGTGCAAGCACAGCCATACCGAAAAAACCAAGTACAACAGAGGGCAGTCCGGCAAGGAGTTCGATTACCGGCTTGAATATTTCCTTTATTAACGGGGCTGCAATCTCGGAAATATAGACAGCCGACAGAATACCGAGAGGTATTGCAATAATAGAAGCAAAAAAAGTAACTATAAATGAACCGATAATCAGTGCACCGATCCCGAATGAAGGCGGATCATAGGTCGGATACCACTCAACTCCGAATATGAAATCCTTAAATGAAACAACCTTGAAAACCGGAATTCCTTCCATAAACAGGAATAGTATAATGAGACCTAGAATAACAATGGAGACCAGGGCAATAAACAGGAATGCTTTTTTTATAATTATCTCTTTTGTTTTTCTCTTCATGAGTTGCACATCTATTTCTATGTGGTAAGCTGCCGGCAGGTGACCTGCTGTTTATAATAGAAGTCACGCTTATGCCGGCAGCGGCAGATTAATGAGCTGGCCTTTTTTAATAGAGCGGAATATATCCCTCTTTTTTAACGATATCCTGACCTTCTTTGCTTAAAACAAAGTTTATAAATGAATAAACTTTTCCTTTCGGCCATCCGCTGGTAAACATGAATAAGGGCCGGGCAACAGGGAATACACCAGATAAAACCGTCTCAACCGATGCCTTTACTCCACCGACATCCAAAGCTTTTACACTTTTATTCAAATAACCGTATCCTATATACCCAATTGCATACTTATTATTTGATACTGTCTGAACAACAGCACCGTTCGAGGCCTGCAACTGTGCCCTTGGTGATACCTTTGCCTTGTTAAGAACTTTTTCTTCCCAGACTTCGTAGGTACCAGAACTCGTGTCACGCGAAACAACAACGATCTGGAGATCCGCACCGCCCACTTCTTTCCAGTTACGTATTTTTCCCTGGTAGATAAGGCTTAACTGCTCGATTGTCAGATCGCCGACATTATTCGAAGGATGAACAATCGGCACAATGGCGTCAATAGCTACACGGTGAGGAACAGGGTATATGCCCTTTTCCACAGCCATAGTGATTTCCTTGTCTTTGATGAAACGTGACGAGTTGGCAATGTCGGTCGATTTATCAACAAGGGCTTTAATGCCGTTGCCTGAACCGCCGCCGGAAATAGAAATGTTGACACCGGGATGTTTTTTCATATAGGCCTCGGCACATGCCTGCGCTACTGGAAGCACCGTGGTTGAACCTTTGATCACGATAGTTTCAACTGCAAGAGCAGCACCGGATCCTGCAAAAGCAATACACATAAAGGCAATAAATAAAATGTTAATAATCCTTTTCATTTTTGGTTCCTCCTTGATAATGAGTATTTATTATTAAAAATATTAAGTTTGAGGGAACCCTATACAACAAATATTACATTAGTATGACAGCCTTATTAAGAATTAAAGAAGCTTAATTATTTCAATATTTTCTAATTATTTTTGCTATACTTCACTATTGTCACAGTTATTCATTACATTTTTATGACAACTGGATGAATATTCAATTACATGTCTCTGGGGAGTAAATCTGTAGGAAACTCAAAGGGAATTTTGAATAGAATGGAAACTCCTGTTTGCATTACATCAGGAAAATAATTACAGATTAAAACGGTTACGATAAGCAGTATGGAAATAGTCTTTCAATGCTGAATCAGAGGCAGGATCAAATGATCCGCTCCTCGCCGCTGAAAACGATCATCCGGTTTCCCCTTGCCTGTGCGACCAGGGTGAGATTAGCTTCCCGCGCAAGTTTTACTGCCTGGTTGGTAGGGGAGCCCAGCGCAGCAATCACTGGTACCCGGCATTGGAGTATTTTTGACAGTATCTCCGAAGAGATCCTCCCGCTGGCAAGCATGATTTTATCATCAAATCCTGTATCCATTATAAGCGTTTCCCCTATGACCTTGTCTACTGCGTTGTGCCTTCCGATATCCTCACGAAAGATAATGATCTTCTCGGGATAGGCCAGTCCTCCGCTGTGAATACCCCTGGTATGCTGGTGTTCTTCTGATAGTTTCTGGAATGCCTTCATTAGTGTGGTGATATCACTGCTGTTAACACGCATATCGTTTTCAAGTTTTTGTCTATTTATCACGTCGAGAGGGTTATGAAAAATAACCCCCTTTCCGCACCCTGAAGTATAAACCCTTTTGAAAACAATATCTTCACCGAAGCTCTCGTCCTCTATTTCCGTCATCGCATTCCATCTGTCCTTATCTATAGTTATGGATTTCAGGGATGATATCTCCTGCAGAAGTCCTGCTGTATAGAGGAAACCCATCACCAGGTTTCTGCTATGATCGGGACTGCAAAGGAGCGTAGCAATTTCTCTGCCGTTCACTATAATAGTAAGGGGAACTTCTTCACTCACAAGCGCGGTATTTGATGTCCGTACCCCATTCTTTATGATTGTTACCTCAAATGACTCCATTTTTATTACCTCGGCAAAATAAAAATCCGCCTATTTGCCATGTGCATATTGTTGAATTTTTTTCTTATAGGAAGCTGACATGGTCCGCAATTTTTTAACAATCCCGGGGAGAATCTCGGTGACATAATCAACCTCCTTCTCAGATGTATGCCGTCCAAGCGTAAATCTCAGCGTACCACGGGCTGTTTCCTGAGGAATACCGATTGCCATGATCACATGGGAAGGTTCAAGACTTAATGACATGCACGCAGACCCTGTTGAACATGCAATCCCTGCCATATCAAGAGAAAGTAATAGAGATTCGCCTTCCACGTATTTAAATGATATATTAATGTTGTTAGGAAGACGAAGATTTGGATGCCCGTTAAGCCGGCAATATTCGATATTGTCGAGAATCCCATGTATCATACGGTCTCTCAGTGCTGTTAATCTCTCAGCTTCTGAACCTGAGTCCTTGACGGCAAGCTCCACAGCCTTCCCCAGGCCCACTATTCCCGTAACATTGTGTGTCGAGGCCCTGCGTCCCTTCTCCTGATCTCCGCCATGCAATAACGGCTGGATAGAAGTGCCTTTTCGAATATAGAGAATGCCCACACCTTTAGGACCGTAGATTTTATGTCCGGAGACACTTAAAAGATCAACATTCAGCTCATCCACATTAACGGGCAGATGCCCCAGGGTTTGAACCGCATCCGTATGAAAAATAATTCCATGTTCACGGGCGACATTCCCTATCTCGGCAACAGGTTGTATGGTTCCGATTTCATTGTTCCCATGCATTATTGAAATCAAAATGGTCCTGCTTGTAATCGCCTGCTTTACATCCTGGGGATCGACAAAGCCATCTCCGTCAACGGGCAGACGGGTCACCTTAAAACCATGTTTCTCGAAAAAACGACAGGTATCCAGAACTGCATGGTGCTCAATCGAAGAGGTAATGATATGATTTCCTTTTTCTTGACTGGCATATGCAATGCCTTTAACCGCGAAGTTGTCACTTTCAGACCCCCCGCTTGTGAACACGATCTCTTCCGGATCAGCTCCGATGGACAACGCAATTTTCTGTCTTGCAGTCTCGATGGCATATTTAGCTTCCTGTCCGAATGCATGGAGACTTGACGGATTGCCGAAGGTCTTTGAAAAAAAAGGCAGCATGGCAGCAACCACCGCCTCATGAGCCGGCGTTGTCGCCCCATAGTCCATATATATCTTCTTCATTGCAAATAACCTTTATACCCACCCTCTGCCATATATCTCCCAACAGGTCAGGTATCAGTCGTTACCGCCTCCTCGTTGAAAAAATGAATTACACCGCCGCAAGCAGCGGGGTATCTTAAAAAGCATTGAAGGCCCCAAGGGGCGCGGATACTTGTCCGCCGTATTTATGGCGGGCTTGTCTGGCTTTTACCAGCCTCTGGATGGTTTATCAGCCTTCGGCTGACTGGCGGATTGAATCAGCCTTTAATCAACTATAATTATTATCTTTTTAACAGGAATTAAAATACAGTTGCGCACTTTGTCAAGTACTTTCATTTTGTCAGGATTCTGACTCATGTCACCATGGGATTATAGATAAAAGGAAGGCTCAGATTATAAGTAACTAATGGTAATAATTAGTTGTTTGTTTTATAAGCGAATTACTGACATAGCTTTTCTCTTACGCCTTTTACAAATTCATAGTGCTTTTCAATGAGTCAAAAAGAATTTCCGCGGGATCGCGGGCAGGCATCCCGGAAAGCTGAGAAAGCTGCAAACGGCAGGCGCCACAGTCGGCCATTATGAAATCGGCCCCAGTCTCTTTCAGTGCTTTGGATGCAATAACCCCGAGTTTGTATGAAGTCTCCTGGTTTTTCTTCCTGAAACCGTATGTCCCGGCAAGACCGCAGCATGAATCGTCCAGAACATTAATTTCAAGACCAGGTATATGTTTAAAAAGCATGACAGCAGGATACCCGATGCCCAGCGCTCTTAAATGACAGGGGATATGATATGCGATTTTTGCCTCGACAGCCTTGAATTCCAGATCAAGGAAGCCCTCATCAATTAATTTAAGTAGATATTCATGGATATTATATGTGTTTTCGGCAATTTTTTTCCCCGATTCAATTTCAAGTATACCCTGATAGCCCTTTGTCATCATCAGGCCACAGGATGTACAGGAATAAACTACGTCATAACCTTTATCAATGTACTTAACCAGGATGGATGCATTACGCTTTGCCATTCTCCGTGCGGTCGCTGAATCCCCGTTTCCAAGGGCCGGCAATCCGCAGCATACCTGACGAGGCAATACAACCCTGAATCCCATAGAAGAGAAAAGATCACGGATCTTTCTCCCGATATCAGGCCTGTTATAGTTCAAATAACAACCGTAAAAAAATACTACCCTCCGTTTGCTCTTGCGAGAGCCCTTCCATGGCCAGCTTCTTTTAATAGTATGAAACCTGTATTTTGGTAAAACCAGATAATCAGATATACCTGAAAAGATCATGATCCTGCGAATAAATTTTATTGAGATAAGTTTGTTCACGATTGGAGCGATAAGAGATATCAGCTTTCCCAGCAGGTAGACATTTGAAAACAATCTGTTTACAAGAGACCGGCAGTGTTTTCTCCCGTAATCCAGTTGTTCCCGAAGTATAATATCTGCAGGATTTGCGCCGTATGGGCATGCCACTTCGCACCGCTTGCACTGACTGCACAGGACAATCCACTGATCGACGCTGGTTTCTCCATCGAATCGAAACCTTTGGGAATCAGGTCCCGATTGCTTAGGTCCCGGGAAATCAGGGTTTACCCTGAAGACAGGGCAGTTTTCCAGGCAGACAGTGCATCTGATGCAATGCTGGAAATCAAAATTCACTTAATGAATCCTTCGCAAGATCGCGCAGCTGCATACCCTGTAGCAATGGCAAGGCCGTGACCGCATCCGTATTTCATGACCTCGGAACGCGCGATTATGCTCCCGCATAGAAAGAGATTTTTAAATGCCACATCAGCCATAGGACGAAAGGATGCATCAACTTCCACTCCGGCCTTTTCGATTTCATGGCCTCTGCTGAAAAAGTCTTCTTTGAACCAGAATTTTCTGTTCTCAGGATAATAAACAGGCAGATCCAGGACTGTTTCATGAACTGTATCCATGCCGGCAAATAGACCACCGCTTATAAAGGACCCTGTCGCAAGAATGAAAGCCTTCCCCTGCACACGAGCAACCCTCCCGGGATTTTTCAGTGTAACGCCTTCTATGATTGTGCCGAGCTTCTCAACGCTCGCAATCTCACTTCCCCAGTAAAGTTGCCCTCCTCTTGCAATAAGGGCATTCTTCAGACAGTTAAAAAGCCTTATCCCCGGCAGTGATGGCGGAAGGGTGGGTATTTCAAAAAATATTCTCCCGGTTCTTCGAGATAAATCATCATAAATTGAAAGTGATGACCGTATGCCCAGGACAGCCGGGAGTGTGATCTTTCCATCGGGGATATTCTGTCTCAAGATCCAATCGGCAAAGGTTTGCCTGAAATGTTCATCCTCAAATTGCTCTGCAATACCGATCGTCGAAGAAATGCCTGCATCAAAAACGGAACAGCCGGTATTTTCAAGACGCATCATAATGTAAGTTGGGTAAAAATCCTTTAACCCTTTAAAAGATATGACATGGACATAATCGCCCCCATCGTATTCGGAATACTCCATGGTCTTGGGAACAAGACACGTCGTTTTCTTCGTGCCAAGCGGGGTAATGATCTGCCTGTTTTCATGAATGGAGCCTGTATAGGGAATCTTCCCTTCAGCAACTATTTTCAAAAAATGTTCATGGGCTTCAATTATTAAATCCTCAGCAACAAAACCGTAAGGATGACCGAATGGAAGCTCTGAAATACCTTTTAGTGGTCTTTCTGTGCCGTTGAGAACATCAATGCAGCCTGTAGAGAGGCAGCAAACCGGATCGCCCTTTGAAATAACGGAGACAGTCTTTCCGGCATTGCACAGGGTAATCGCGGCTGTCAAGCCGGACATACCCCCGCCTATGACGACTGCATCGTAAGTCCCATTCATTAATAAGACTCCATACTCAAAATCCCGAGATATATATATTCAATCAACTGCTCTTCTCTGAGCTGGTCTCCCCAAAGCACAGGTTTGATACCCTTAAACCGCCTTTGAAGAAATTCCTTAAGAATTTGAATGGATTCTTCCTGGGAAATTTTTCCTGTTTCCTGCATGATTCCTATAGCACGATAAGAGCAGAATCCTCCCTGGCAGGGCCCCATGCCTAATCGGGTCCTGTGCTGTATGTCTCCGATGTGTTTAGGGTTTATCTTCTGTATTACCCGTTCCACCTCGCTTCTACTGACAAGCTCACACTCGCAGACTATATCTTTAAGTGACTCCAGTCGGCTCGACAAAGGATATCCCCTCAGTTCCTCCTGTCCTTCCAGTGGCTTTTCAGCCGTCACGCATGTCTTTTTGAGACCGAATTCTCTCATAACAGCATCGCAAAGTTTCTCGGCCATTAACCTGTATGTGCTTAATTTCCCTCCGATGATGCTGAACAGGCCATTTTTGTGGTCAATTATCTTAAAACTTCTTGATATTTGCCTTCCATCGCATGGGTCAGAACTGAGAAGGGCTCGCACCCCGGCATAGGTCCTGATTAATCTAACGTCTTCGAATTCAGGGATCATTGAAGCGGCTTCCCTTGCAATAACCTCAACTTCGCCGTCTGAAACATTTAAATTATCAGGCACGTCGACGCCAACAGAGGATGTTCCGGCAAGGCAAACCGCCTCGTTTGGAACAATGATATCTCCGTCGGATGGAGGCCTGAGCCTGTTAATAACCATATTACTCAAACGGTGATTAGTGACAACAAGACTGCCTTTGGAAAGCGTCATCGGAAGACTGGATCCGGCAAGCATTGCAATCCGCTGTGCCCATGCGCCACTTGCGTTTACAATAACCTTTCCCCTGATTTCCTTTATTGAAGATGAGGTTTTTTCCTTAACCTTGACACCTACACACCTGCCCCTTTCTTTTATGATTTCTATTACTTCATGATGAGTCAGTATCTCTCCTCCTCTCGCCTTGGAGGAAACTATATTAAGCATGCATAATCTAAAAGGATCAATGGAACAATCGGGAACCCGCACGGCCTCTTCAAGTAATGGGTTCAAAGATGGGACAAGTTCAAGGGCGCGTGTTGATGACAGGACTTCGGTCTCGATGCCCAGGCGGTCACAATTTATTAAGAAGATGTCCCGATACTTTTTTGAATCACCTGGAAGCCTGACAAAAAGACCGCCGGTCTGTTCAACGCACTTACGGCCGATCTTCCGTAGAACGCGGTTTTCAGAGATACATTCCTCAGCAGCTGTGGGGTCGGCAACTACATAACGGCCGCCGCTGTGAAGCAGACCATGACAGGCTCCCGTGGCCCCGGCCGCAAAATCACCCTTTTCTATGAGACAGTGAGATATGCCGCGGAGCGCCAGGTCGCGGGCTACGCCGCATCCCGTGGATCCTCCGCCTATAATTATAACGTCTCTAACAATCATCTCTGTCCCGGCGAAATGTCTTTATTAGGCTTAGAATACTATAATTAGGATTAATAATTATTTTAATAGACTTCTGCCTGTGTAATGTCAACAAAATGATTTCAACCTATTCTATGGTCATATCAGCAAATTGCTGATCTTTTGCCATTTTATTATTTATTTTTTCCTGATCATTAGCATTTCAAGCCATATCCATTTGCTATTAAAATCTTGACAAAAAATCCGATCCTGCATATGTTTATACAACATACAAGTATTTTTTTATCAACAATAAACAGGGGTTCTTTTATCGTGGTCGTTGGTTGCAAGTAATTTATTTAATTTGTTTTTTTCTATCCAGGCCGTATTACGGCAAAGGAGGTCAGAAATGAAAAAAAGGGTTTTAAATACTTCAATCGTCACCGCTTGTCTAATTTCCGTTTTGCTCTTGCTAAGCTTCCCTACGCAGGCTCAGAGCAAGGACAAAATAGGGTGGATCGGGCCCATTTACAAGGAACTGTCCGAAAGCCTTACCAGAGGATTCAAGGACTTTTATAAAAAGACCTATGGTAAGGAGGTCGAAATTGCATTTGTCCGGCCCGGCGGCTGGCCCGTATGTGTGGACAAGATCAGGGCATGGGGAGATAAGCCTGATGCGGATATCTTTCTGGGGGCTGGAGCTCCTGCTCATGAGATCATGAAGAAAGAAGGGCGCCTGATTCCCTACAAAGCTAAAGACTGGGATAAAATCCCCGCAGAATGGAAAGGCATGAAAGTCAAAGATATAGAAGGACTCTGGACATGCTTTTCTCCCTGGATCGTAACCAATCTTTACAATGAAAAAGTCTTGAATAAACTCAGGCTCCCTCCGCCAAAAACCTGGCGCGACCTTGTAAACCCCATTTATCGGGGGAATATTGTACAAACCCTTCCCTATGCATCAGGAACACAGCACGAGACAATAGAAATCCACCTTCAGGCCTATGGAGAAAAGGAAGGCTGGGCATATAACAGGCTGCTGGCTGCCCAGTTGAGCCGTTTTTCTACCGGCAGTACCGATACAACACACCTGGTCAGTCGCGGCGAGGCTCCTATAGGCATTGCTCAGCCTCAAATGAATGCCATGGTTGCACGAAAGGACGGTTATCCCGTAAGAGATCTTCTCCCGGACAAAACAATCCTGGTTCCGGAATCAGTAGCCCTGCTTAAGAATGCACCTAACGAAAAGACAGGCAAGATCTTTCTCGACTGGCTGTTCAGTCTGGAAGGACAGAAATTCGTCATTGAGGGTGGCTACTTTCCCGCCCGCACCGACATCAAATTCTCTGAGTGGAAAGAGCAGGGTGTCACCATGGCCGAACATGCCGCCAACGCATTAGGTGTCGATTCCTTCTGGGATCTCAATGTAGAATTTGTAGACTATGATCTTGATCTTGCTGCCCAGAGATGGGATGATGTCAATCGTTACTATGAGATTGAAATTTATAGAAAATGGGGCGAATTGAAGAACAGCCTGTCTCTGATTGAAGAAGTTGAGGGCGAGGTTAAAGCTGCCAAAGACGCCAAAATAGACATTACAAAGGCGGAGGCGAAAATCAGGGAGGCCCGAAGTCTCTTTGAAAAAGACGGAAATTATGCTGCTGCCCGTCTTGCGGCAACACAGGCGCGCGTCATGCTTGCAAGCCAGTAGAAATCTGAGAGAGAAGTGTAATGCATCTGGGCTTGTTTCAATAACAGAATGATCGTCGCATTGTAAAGATTAACTGATATTGCTGTTGATTGTAGAATTTCGTCGGAAGCGGATATGGGCAAGGGTTATTCTCTTCCCCATATCCGGCGGCGGATGGGAGTTGATGTGCCATGTCCCGGGAGAATATCTCTCTTGCTGCAATTCTGTGGTCGGTCATTGCCTTTCTCGTAATATATCCCCTTTCAGTGCTGATAATCGAAAGCTTCAGGATTGCAGAAACCAGCGGCTGGGGGATTTCAAATTACCTGGCTTTCTTTAAAGACACTTACTACCTCAAGACCTTCTGGAATACCATGGTCCTGAGCACTCTTGTCCTGCTCACAACAACCATCTTCGGAATTCCCCTTGCATACATACTGGCGAGATACAGACACCGGGGAAAAACTATATTTACCGCACTGATTCTTCTTCCCATTGTCCTCCCCGCGTTTGCCGGAGTATTTGCCTTCATCATCTTCTTCGGCAAGTACGGCACGTTAAATCTGGTACTCATGGACCTGGGACTGATCAAGAATCCTATTAATTTTATTTATGGAATCCACGGGCTTGTTTTTATACAGTCCCTGCATCTGCTTCCTTTTATTGTACTCAGTCTTTCGGCGGGTTTCACCAACATTGATCCTTCCTTTGAGGAGGCCGCTGAAGTAGAAGGGGCAAGCGGCTTCTGGCGCTTCATCACCGTGACCCTGCCCCTCTGTACTCCGAGTTATCTTGCCGGTGCTGTAATTGTTTTTCTATGGCCCTTTACCGATTGGCTTACCCCATTGATACTCGGAAAAGTAGACTACCTGCCTTCCGTAGCCTACATCAACATCGCCTATCACTTTACAGATATAAACAGAAAGTATATGGGAATCGTAGCGGTTGTAGTTTCTTCTATTGTCTGCATTGCCCTTTTTATGCTTGCAAGACGCTGGGTTGAACGAAAGAAATATACAGGCCTGTCAAAAGGCACGACATCTGAAGGCAGAGTTATCGAGCCTTCTCCCATAGTCAGATATGGATCATACCTTTATATGCTTATTGTTTCCTTTATCGTCCTTTTGATTCCCATTGTTCTCGGATTATCCGCCTTTTCGAGAAGATGGGTTTTTGAACCCCTGCCGACTTACTGGACTCTCGATAATTTCAAGGTGATACTCATTGAAAGCCCTCTTCTGGTAAAAAACTCCTTTCTCTTCAGTGGAATAGCATTGATTTTCGGGATTTTTTTCGGTTTGATAGCGGCCTATGTCCTGGTTCGTACCCGCATTCGCGGAAATGAAGTACTCGATTTTATAATTACTCTCATGCTGGCCTTCCCCGGCATGGCCGTTGGTGTGAGTTACATGCTTGCATTCTGGAAAGGCATACCCCTGGCGACCCATTGGATAATCATGCCGCTTGCTCTGTTTGCAAGACGATTGCCTTACTTTCTGCGTATGGCTCATTCATCATACCTGCAACTCGATATTTCCCTGGAGGAAGCGTCCGAAGTATCAGGCGTTGGGAAATTCAGGACTTTTCTATACATATCGCTGCCTCTGCTGCTCAAGGGAGTGCTGGTAGGGGTCGTGATGTTCTTTATCATGGCATTTCAGGAGATCTCCACCGCCATTTTCCTTTACAGAGGCGGATGGGAAACCCTGCCTATCGGAATTTATCTGAACTGGCACCGTGGAATGGAATTCGGAATTGCCGCTGCCATGGCATTTCTGATGATTGTAATAACCTTTATTCTCCTGCTCATAATCTCAAGAATAGGCGGGGGAATCTTAAAAGCCGCCTGGGGTCCGGGGGAGAAATGACAGCGGTAAGACTCAGAACTTTTGTCGTCCTTCAGGTGCTGAAAATTAAGGAGTAGAGCAACTCTATGGCATTCATAGAAATCAAAAACCTGCTTAAACGTTATGGAAAGGTAGTGGCTGTCAATCACATAGACCTCGATGTGAAACAGGGAGAGATGCTGACTCTACTTGGGCCAAGCGGATGCGGCAAGACAACTACGCTTCGCTGTATTGCCGGACTGGAGAAACCTGAGGCCGGGGATATCGTGATTGACGGCAGATCCTTGCTTTCCGAAGGCTTTGTCCAGCCGTCCGACCGTGGAATCGGCATGGTTTTTCAGAACTATGCTGTCTGGCCACACATGAAGGTATTCAAGAATGTGGCATACGGCCTGAAACTTCAGAAGCTCACCAAGCACACGATCAGAGAAAAGGTCCTGCAGGTTCTGGAGATGGTTGGTTTGGGCGGCCTTGAAGACAGGTACCCCGGCCAGTTAAGCGGAGGACAGCAGCAGAGAGTTGCCCTTGCAAGGGCCCTTGTGAGAAACCCAAAGGTATTGCTGCTGGATGAACCGCTCAGCAATCTGGATGCCAAGCTCAGGGAAAAGATGAGGTTTGAAATCAAGAGCCTGGTGCGACGCATGGGCATGACTGCCATATATGTCACACACGACCAGGCCGAGGCCATGGTCATAAGCGATCGCATTGTCGTGATGGATTCCGGAAACATAATTCAGACAGGCACGGCTCAGGAGATTTATCAAACGCCCGCAAACCGGTTTGTGGCCGATTTTATAGGCACAATGAATTTCTTACCGGGAGAGGTGGTAAAAGTAGAGAAGGAAAAAAATTCAGCATATGTAAAAACAGAATTTGATGAGAAACTGCGCTGCAAAACCACGGACGAAATAATATTAAATCAGGGAGATAAGGTATTCGCCTCGATACGCCCTGAAGATGTTGAAATATTTTCCACGAAGCCTGAGAAATCTGAGAATCTTGTAGCTGGAAAAATCGCCAACAAGGCTTATCTTGGCAATTTCCTGTTCTTCTTCGTGACGGTAAATCGAAGCACAATAAGAGTACAGATTCCTCATTATAGTCCATTGGAAGAAGGGGATGATATTTACCTTTTCCTCGATCCTGAAAAGTGCATGGTACTGGCCTGAAAAAACATCGTTATGATAAAACCTATCACAAGCATGAATCCGGAAATTATTAGAGAACTCCGGGGCGTCTTTTTCGATATCGACGACACCTTCACAACGAATGGAAAGATACACAGTGATGCCTTTAAAGCGCTGTGGGACCTTCATAAAAGCGGCATGACCGCAGTTCCCATAACTGGCCGGCCCGCCGGATGGTGCGATCACATAGCCAGGATGTGGCCCGTTGACGGCATTGTAGGAGAAAACGGCGCTTTCTATTTCTGGTATGATTATCATGAAGCAAAACTCAGGAAAAGGTTTCTCGACAGCGATAATGTACGGAACGAAAAAAGGAAAAGGCTGCTTCAAATAAAAGACGAGATTTTGACTTCCATTATCGGAACGGCCCTGGCCTCTGACCAGGCCTACCGTGAAGCCGACCTGGCCATTGACTTCCGGGAAGACGTCCCTCCATTACCATGGAATGATGTTGACAGGATCTGTTCTGTATTCAGGAAATACGGAGCCTCCTGCAAGATATCGTCCATTCATGTCAACGGATGGTTTGGAGACTATAATAAACTGCAGATGACGAAGATCTTCGCCAGGGAACAATGGGGGGTCGATCTGGATTCGGAAAAGGATCGCTATGTTTTCTGCGGAGATTCACCAAATGATGAACCCATGTTCCAATACTTTACCAATTCAGTAGGCGTTAGCACTGTACTGAACTATTCGGACAGGATGAAATTTCTCCCGTGCTTCATAACCGAAGGCTTGGGCGGAACCGGATTTGCCGAGATGGTTTCCTTTATACTCAAACATAGAACAAAAAAATAAACTACCCCGCCGCAGAGCAGCGGGGTATCTTAAAAAGCATTGAACGCCCCAAGGGGCGGGGACTTGTCTGCCGCTAGGCACGGCTTGTCTGCCTGAGGCAGGATCGAACCCTCGTCCGCCTTTTATCAGCCTTCGGCTGACTGGCGGATTGACAAAACGGAAACCGCAACATCAAGTGGACAATATCGTCAAATACTCTCACAA